>JAESFZ010000015.1_pt1 | contig 314958 bp, 311 predicted proteins | sample 9269561 | NCBI WGS metagenome assembly JAESFZ01 (sample SAMN14515552, study PRJNA621657) | algae metagenome | isolation source: Tildeniella nuda ZEHNDER 1965/U140 and co-occurring heterotrophs from wet... | place: Switzerland: Stansstaad, Zurih | collected 1965-01-01 | reverse complement strand
CTACGTGCTTCACGCCGATCAGGCTCAGAATGAAGCTATGGCGGCGGGTCTGGGTCAGTACGCCCTTGCGGGCATCGATCAGGACGATGCCGAGATCGGCGTTCGAAGCGCCGGTCGCCATGTTGCGGGTGTACTGCTCGTGGCCCGGGGTGTCGGCGACGATGAACTTGCGCTTGTCGGTCGAGAAGAACCGGTAGGCCACGTCAATGGTGATGCCCTGCTCGCGCTCGGCGGTGAGACCATCGACCAGCAGCGAGAAGTCGATGCCCTCGTCGCCGGTGGTGCGGTTGCGGCTTTCCTTGCGCAGCGACGCGAGCTGGTCGTCGAGGATCAGCTGGCTGTCGTAGAGCAGCCGGCCGATCAACGTCGATTTGCCGTCGTCGACCGAGCCGCAGGTCAGAAAGCGCAGCAGGCTCTTGTCGGTCTGCTCGGCGAGCCAGAGTTCGAGGGCGGTTTCGGCTGAAGGGGCGGTCATGGGTACGCTGGCCATCAGAAGTACCCTTCCTGCTTCTTCTTCTCCATCGAGCCGACGCTGTCGGAGTCGATGAGGCGCCCTTCGCGCTCTGAAGTGCGGGAAGCCTGCATTTCCATGATGATCGACGGCAGGTCGGCAGCGTCGGAACGGATACCGCCGCTCAGTGGATAGCAGCCGAGGGTGCGGAAGCGGATCATCTCCTCGCGCGCCGTCTCGCCGGGGTTGAAGCGGAAGCGATCGTCATCGACCATGATGAGGGTGCCGGAACGCTCCACCACCGGGCGGCGGCGGGCGAAGTAGAGATCCGGGATCTCGATGCCCTCGGCGTAGATGTAGGTCCACACATCAAGCTCGGTCCAGTTCGAGATCGGGAACACCCGCATACTCTCCCCGGGCGCCAGCCGCGTATTGAAGATGCGCCACAGTTCGGGCCGCTGGTTCTTCGGATCCCAGGCATGCTGGGCGTTGCGGTGGGAGAAGATGCGCTCCTTGGCGCGGGACTTCTCCTCGTCACGGCGCGCGCCGCCGATGGCGGCGTCATACTGGCCGGCGTTGAGGGCCTGGCGCAGCGCCTGGGTCTTCATGATGTCGGTGTGCACCGCCGAGCCGTGGTCGAACGGGTTGATGCCGGCCGCCAGCCCATCGGGATTGGTGTGCACGATCAGGTCGAGATCGTGCTGGCGCGCCATGCGGTCGCGGAACTCGATCATCTCGCGGAACTTCCACCTGGTGTCGATATGGAGCACCGGGAAAGGAATGCGGCTGGGAAAGAAGGCCTTGCGCGCCAGGTGCAGCAGGACCGACGAGTCCTTGCCGATGGAGTACATCATCACCGGCCGCTCGAAGCTTGCCGCCACTTCGCGGAAGATTTCGATGCTCTCGGACTCGAGGGACTTCAGGTGGCTGAGGCCACGCGGGCCGACGGAACTCATTGTCACTGGAGAACCACGTTGGGCGCTGGGGAACCATGTTGCAACGGCAGTGAAATACGCGCTCAAAACAAGGGCGGCAAGCGCCACTAGACTACCAAAAAACTCAACTATTCCACCTGTTTGCGCGTATCCTGCGTTGTAAAGGTGGAGCTTGTCGCATGACCGTCATGACAAGAACGCCTCTGTCGGGGATACCGAGCAAAGGAAAATCTATTCCATGGCCCGCATGGCACTGGTCTGGCTCAGAAACGATCTGCGGATCACCGATAACCCGGCGCTGACCGCGGCGTTGAAGCATGGCCGGGCGCGTGCCATCCATGTCGAGGAAACCGAGGGCAAGTTGCGGCGGCGCGGTGGCGCGAGCCGCTGGTGGCTGCATCACAGCCTCAATCGACTGGCGGAAGATCTGGCACAGCTCGGCATCACGCTGGAGACGGTCGAGGGCGCAGCTGAAGCCGAGCTGTTCAAAGCCATCGCGCGACACGACGTCGAGGCCGTCTACTGGAACCGGCGTTACGGACCGGCGGAGCGGGAGACCGATGCCAGCATCAAGGCGCGTCTGAAGCGCGAGGGCGTCGCAACCGAGAGCTTTGCTGCCAACCTGCTGGTCGAGCCGTTCGAAATGGAAACCGGCGCAGGCAAGCCCTACTCCGTCTACACCCCGTTCTGGAACGCCCTGAAGCGGCGGGACATCGGCAAGCCGCTGCCGAAGCCCCGGCATGGGCCAGCGCTCGCGCCACAACGCGTCGACATCCATTATCAGGAGCCCGGCTGGGGCCGGAAGATCGGCGGGCACTGGCAGATCGGCGAGGGCGCGGCGCGGGAGCGGCTCGAGCGGTTCCTCGACGAACTGGTGCAGGACTATCCCGACGCCCGCGACATTCCGTCGAAGGCGGCCACTTCGGGGCTGTCGCCGCATCTGGCGTTCGGCGAGATCAGCCCGCGCCAGGTATGGCATGCAGCGCAGGCCGTGGCGCAGCATGCACCAACGAAGGCGTCGGCGATCGACAAGTTCCTCTCCGAGCTGGGCTGGCGCGACTTCAACTACAACCAGCTCTACCACCGCGAGGACATAGCGACCGTGCCGATGGTCGAGAAATATGCGCACCTCGAGTGGCGACACGCCGATGCCGCGCTCGAGGCCTGGCAGCGGGGGCGGACCGGCATCCCCATCATCGATGCAGGGATGCGCGAGCTGTGGGAGACCGGGGTAATGCACAACCGGGTACGCATGCTGACGGCATCGCTCTTGGCCAAGAACCTGCTGATCGATTGGCGCAGGGGCGAGCAGTGGTTCTGGGACACGCTGGTCGATGCCGACCCGGCGAACAACCCCGGCAACTGGCAGTGGGTCGCCGGCAGCGGCCTCGATGCCTCGCCCTATTTCCGCATCTTCAACCCGGTGACGCAGGGCGAGCGGTTCGATCCCACAGGCGACTACGTGCGACGCTGGGTGCCCGAGGTGGCGGGGCTGCCAGACAAGCTGGTGCACCGGCCCTGGGAAGCGCCCGACGCTGCGGCGCTCGATTACCCCGCGCCGATCGTCGACCTCAAGGTGTCGCGGGAGCGCGCGCTGGAGGCGTTCAAGGCGCTTTAGCAAGGTCCGATATTCCGTCAATCCGAGCGGTCGCGCGAAATCCTGCCCTTTCTCCTGCGAGCCGGAAAATCGCATACCATTCCGCAGCTTAAGCCTTGGCAGTAGACCGGTCGCCGCCTAGGTTCAGCCAACCTCCACAGCCCACCTTCCGGCCCCATGACCAACCACCGCGACGTTATTTCCGCCATCGGCAACACGCCTCTGATCCGGCTCAATCGCGTGTCCGACGCGACCGGCTGCGAAATCTGGGGCAAGGCGGAGTTCCTCAATCCGGGACAGTCGGTGAAGGATCGCGCGGCGCTGTTCATCGTGCGCGACGCGGAGAAGCGCGGGCTATTGCGACCGGGTGGGACGATCGTCGAGGGCACCGCCGGCAATACCGGCATCGGCCTTTCCATGGTGGCCAATGCGCTTGGCTACAAATCGGTGATCGTGATCCCCGAGACGCAGAGCCAGGAGAAGAAAGACGCGCTGACGCTGCTCGGCGCCGAGCTGATCCAGGTGCCGGCCAAGCCCTACAAGAACCCCAACAACTACGTGAAGCTGAGCGGTCGGCTGGCCGAGAAGCTGGCCAAGGAGTTGCCGGGTGGCGCGATCTGGGCCAACCAGTTCGACAATGTGGCGAACCGCCAGGCGCATATCGAGACCACCGGCCCCGAGATCTGGGAACAGACCCAGGGCAAGATCGACGGGTTCGTGTCGGCCGTCGGCTCGGGCGGCACGCTGGGCGGCATCTCGATGGCGCTGAAGGCCAGGAATCCCAACATCCAGATCGGCCTTGCCGATCCCGAGGGGGCGGCGCTCTACAGCTATTACACCACGGGTGAGCTCAAGAGCTCTGGCAACTCGATCACCGAAGGCATCGGCCAGGGGCGCATCACCGCCAACCTCAAGGATATCGTCGTCGATCGGGCCTACCAGATCCCCGACAGTGAAGCCCTGCCCTATGTGTTCGACCTGCTCGAGCACGAGGGTCTCTGCCTCGGCGGCTCGTCGGGCATCAATATTGCCGGCGCGGTGCGGCTGGCGCGCGACCTGGGGCCGGGCAAGACCATCGTCACCATCCTCGCCGACTACGGCAACCGTTATCAGAGCAAGCTGTTCAACCCGGAATTCCTCCGCGCGAAGAACCTGCCGGTGCCGCATTGGCTTGAACCGAAGACGCCCATAGACTGGCAGGCAGTCGTTGAGGCGGAGCCTGTTGCGTGACTGAATTCATCTTTCGAGAGGACAGCTATGTCCGCTCGCTGCCGACGCTGGTAACGGCGATCACGCCCGAGGGTGGGATCGTGCTGGACCGGACGATCTTCTATGCCACCTCGGGCGGTCAGCCCGGCGATACCGGTCGACTGGAGCGCGCCGATGGCTCGTTCGTCAGCCTTGCGGGCACCATTCATCCCGATGGCGACAAGACGATGATCGTGCACCTGCCGGCCGAGGACCAGGCGCCACTGGCGGCGGGCGACGAGGTGATCGCGCATCTCGATTGGGAACGCCGGCACAAGCTGATGCGAATGCACACGGCGCTGCATCTGGTGACGGTGGTGCTGCCCTACCCAATCACCGGTGCTTCGGTCGGCGAGGATAAGGGACGGGTGGATTTCAACCTGCCCGACGTGCCGGACGCCGCCGAGGTCGAGCGCAAGCTCAATGACCTGGTCGAGGCAGCTTTGCCTGTTACGGCCGAGTGGATCACCGATGCCGAGCTCGAGGCCAATCCCGGGCTGATCAAATCGATGAACGTCAAGCCGCCGATGGGCCAGGGTCGGGTCCGGCTGGTGCGGATCGGCGATGTCGACCTGCAGCCCTGCGGCGGCACGCACGTAAAGAATACCAGCGAAATTGGCCCGCTACGGCTCGGCAAGGTCGAGAAGAAGGGCGCGATCAACCGCCGGGTTTCGGTACTGTTCGGGTAGGTCCAGTGGGCTTGGCGCCCCTCACCCCGGCCCTCTCCCCAGAGGGGCGAGGGGGCGATGGGACACCGCCGGTGCAAAGTGCGTCCCCTCTCCCCTCTGGGGAGAGGGTCAGGGTGAGGGGAAGAATCCCGCTTACTCGATCGGCGGTGCCCAGATCAGGCCGCCATTGATCCACAGCGCGTTCTGACCACGCACCACGGCGGCGCCGGTGGCGGGCCCGAAGTTGCGCTCGAAGATCTCGCCGTAATTGCCGACGGCCTTGATGACATTGGCGATGAAGTGCGGATCGAGCCCGATGCTGGGCCCGAACGTGCCCTCGAGGCCGAGCAGGCGACGGATGCGGTGGGTCTTGGCTGCGGCGAGCGAGCCGATATTGAGCGAGGTGACCCCGGCCTCCTCGGCATCGATCAGCGAGAACAGCGTCCACTCGACGATATCGAACCACTGATCATCACCGGAGCGGATCACCGGGCCGAAGGCATCCTTGGAGATGCGCTCGGGCAGGATGCGGTGGGTCGCCGGCTCCGGCAGGCTACGACGCATGGCGTTGAGGAAACTGGCGGAGGCCGAGACGGCATTACAGCGCCCTTCGCGGTAGGCGACGGTCAGATCCTCGCGATCCTCGTACAGCACCTCGGTATAGGTCGCCTGGGTGCCGAAGAAGAACTCGCGCAGGTTCGCCAGCCCCTCGGGGGCATCGACGATGCAGACGCGGACATCGTCCAACTCGTAGGCAGAAACAACGCCGAGCGACTGCGGCACCATGATCGCCTGCCCGTCATAGAACGAAGTGGCGACATAGCTGGCGCCATAGCCGGTGTCGCGGCGCATGGTCCAGGGGGCGTTGCGGGCGATGAGATCGATGCTGCCGGTCTGCAACTGGGCGAAGCGGCTATCGCCCGAAAGCGGCACGAACTCCATCTTGCTGGCATCGTTGAACACGGCGACAGCAACGGCCCGGCAGAAATCGACATCGAAGCCGGTCCACCGGCCATCGGCGCCGGGCTGGGCAAAGCCGGGCAGCGGGTCGGCGGTGGCGCAGATCAGGTGGCCACGATCACGGATCGCCTGCAGCGTCGGGCCGGCGGCGGCCGGGGCGGCCTGCTGCGCCGAGGCCCAGGACGGCGCCAGTATCGTGACAACAAGGATGACGCGGACGAGGCCACGCCAAACGGCCTGAACCGTCATGGTCTAAACGCTGCTCCAACTCGCCCTCGGCGCGCAATATCCCGATGCGAGGTGACCGGGTCAAGGCGGCATGGTGGCCGCTTGTGATGAACAGAGTTGGGGAACGTTCAGTCGCCGACTGCGAGATTGGCCAGCTCGACTGGTCCCTCCCCCGCCACGCGGGGGAGGATCGGCGACATCGGGCTCGCTGCAACTAGTGCAGGATCTGGCTGAGGAAGAGCTTGGTGCGTTCGTGCTGGGGGTTGGAGAAGAACGCTTCGGGTTCGTTCTGCTCGATGATCTGGCCCTGATCCATGAAGATCACGCGGTTGGCGACCTGCCGGGCGAAACCCATTTCGTGGGTGACGCAGAGCATGGTCATGCCTTCCTCGGCGAGGCTGATCATCACCTCCAGCACTTCCTTGACCATTTCCGGATCGAGCGCCGAAGTCGGCTCGTCGAACAGCATGATTTTCGGGTTCATGCAGAGCGAGCGGGCGATGGCGACGCGTTGCTGCTGGCCGCCGGAGAGCTGGCCCGGAAATTTGGCCGCCTGCTCCGGGATGCGCACCCGTTCGAGATACATCATTGCCGTCTCTTCGGCCTGCGCCTTGGGCACGCCGCGCACCCAGATCGGAGCGAGCGTCAGGTTCTGCAGGATCGTCAGGTGCGGGAACAGGTTGAAGTGCTGGAACACCATGCCGACCTCGCGCCGCACCTCGTCGACGCGCTTCAGATCGGAGGTCAGTTCAACGCCGTTGACGATGACCTGGCCCTTCTGGTGCTCCTCGAGCCGATTGATACAGCGGATCAGCGTCGACTTGCCGGAGCCGGACGGTCCGGCAATGACGATACGTTCGCCCTTCATCACCTTGAGGTTGATATCGCGCAGGACGTGGAAATCACCGAACCACTTGTTCATGCCGATGATCTCGACCGCCACCTCGGTCTTGCTGACCTGCATGTTGGTGGTGTCGATATCGCGATCGACGACGACTGGAGACACGTCTGACATCAGCTACCTCTTGTGGCCGGTATTGAGCCGGCGCTCCCAGTATCGGGAGTATCGGGAGATTGAGAAACAGAGCACCCAGAACACGGCTGCAGCAAAGATATAGCCGGTGACCGATTGCGTTGGCGATGCCCATTCGATGGCGTCATTCTTGGTCTTCACCGCCTCGAGCAGATCCTTCATGCCCACGATGTAGACCAGCGAAGTATCCTTCAGCAGCGAGATGAAGTTGCCGACGATGCCGGGGATCACGTGCTTGAGCGCCTGCGGCAGGATGATGAAGCCCATGCGCTGCCAATAGCCAAGCCCGAGAGCAGCAGCCGCCTCGTACTGGCCGCGGCCGATGGCCTGCATGCCGCCGCGCACCACTTCGGCCATATAGGCCGAGGCGAACAGCGTCACGCCGACCAGCGCACGCACCAGTTTGTCCACGGTCGTCCCCTGCGGCATGAACAGCGGCAGCATGATCGAGGCCATGAACAGGATGGTGATCAGCGGCACGGCGCGGATCAGCTCGATGAAGCAGATGCACAGCGTCTTGATGATCGGGAGCTTGGATTGCCGGCCGAGCGCCAGGAGGATGCCCAGCGGCAGTGACAGGCTGATGCCAACCACCGAGATGATCAGAGTGACCAAGAGGCCGCCCCACTGTTCGGTCGGCACGTAGCGCAGACCGAACATGCCGCCCGAGAGCAGGATCACCGAGGCGACCGGGAACACCACGAAGAACAGGATGGCGTTGACCACCTTGAACGGCGCGGACGGCCAGAGCAGCGGCAGGCCGATCAGCGCCAGCATGGCGAACACGATGTTCGGCCGCCAGTACTCGGTCATCGGGTAGAAGCCGTAGATGAAGAACTCGATCTCGCTGGCGATATAGGCCCAGCAGGCACCGACATTCTCGACGCGGCACTGCTCGACCGTGCCGCCCGGCGGGACGGCGCGTCCGATGAGGAAGCCGTAAAGCGCGGGGACGATCCACAACAGGAACAGTACCGCGATGATGGTGAGGATAGTGTCCGAGACGCTGGCGAACAGGTTCTTGCGCAGCCAGGCGACGAGGCCGCTCTGGCTGCGCGGCGCCGGCTGCGCTTTCTCGATCTCGGAGCGGACGAAGGCGATATCGGTCATCTGCCGCTCCTAGCGTTCAACCAGCGCCACACGGGCGTTGTACCAGTTCATGATCGCCGAGGTGCTCAGCGACAGGATGAGGTAGACCAGCATGGTGAGCGCAATCACCTCGATGGCTCGGCCGGTCTGGTTGAGTGTGGTGCCGGTGAACACGTTGACCAGTTCGGGATAGCCGATGGCGGCTCCGAGCGACGAGTTCTTGGTGAGATTCAGGTACTGACTGGTCAGCGGCGGGATGATGACACGCATCGCCTGCGGCACGATCACCAGCCGCAGCCGGTCGCCATCCTGCAGGCCAAGCGCCTGCGCCGCCTCGGTCTGGCCGTGACTGACCGACTGGATGCCGCCGCGCACTGTCTCGGCGATGAACGAGGCGGTGTAGATCGAGAGACCGAAAACCAGGGCCACCAGTTCCGGCGGCAGTTCCAGCCCGCCCTTGAAGTTGAAGCGGTTGAGCACCGGCGGATCGAAGGTGACCGAGGCGCCGCTCACCACCCAGACGAGGCCGACGACGACCAGTGTCATCGCGAGGCCGCCGAGAAACACCGGGAAGCGCTTGCCGGTGCGCTCGAGCCGCGCCTTGGCCCATTGCCTGAGGGCGAACCACAGCACCAGCGCCACGGCGAGCCCCACCCAGACCCAGACGAACTGCTCGTCGGGGATCGGCTTGGGCACGAACAGGCCGCGCTGGTTGATGAAGGTATCGAGTGGCAGCGCCAGCGAGTCGCGCACCGCCGGCATGGTCTTCAGCACCGCGAAGTACCAGAAGAACAACTGCAGCAACAGCGGGATGTTGCGGATGGTTTCGACGTAAACCGTCGCCAGCCGGGACACCAGGTAGTTGGAACTCAGCCGCGCGATGCCGACGGTGAAGCCGATGATGGTGGCAAAGAAGATGCCGATCGCCGCGACGAGGATGGTGTTGGTCAGCCCGACGAGGAAGGCTTCCCAGTACTTGGAGGTGCGATCGAACGGGAACAGCGTGAAGCTGATGTCGAAGCCCGAAGTCTTCCAGAGGAAGTCGAAGCCCGAGGTCTTGTTCTGCGCCTTGAGGTTGATCGCCGTGTTGTTGACGATCCAGACGAGGAACACCACCACCAGAACCGCGACGACGACCTGGTAGATGACGCCCCGTACCACGGGATCGTTGAATGAGAAGCTCCGCGGCGGTGCATGCGCCGTGTCGATGGATGCCATGAGCTATGCATCTCCCTGCCCAGGAGAAGAAAAATGCCGGCGCATGCGGGTTCCGCCAGGCGCGCGCCAGAAACGATCAGCCCGGCGCTGAGGTCAGCGCCGGGCTGCAGAAGGGTGTTACCGGATCGGCGGCGAGTACTGGATGCCGCCGTCTTTCCACAGCGCGTTCAGGCCGCGGGCAAGACCGATCGGGGTGTTCGGCCCGACATGCTTGTCGTAGACCTCGCCGTAGTTACCGACCAGCTTGATGATCTGGTAAGCCCAGTCCTTGGTCAGACCGATCGGGGTGCCGAAGTCGCCTTCGACGCCGAGCAGGCGCTTGATCGCCGGGTTATCGGAGGCCAGCATCTCGTCGACGTTGGCGGAGCTGACGCCGAGCTCTTCGGCTTCGAGCAGCGCGTAGTAGGTCCAGCGGGCAATGTTGAACCAGCCATCGTCGCCCTGACGCACCACCGGGCCGAGCGGCTCCTTGGAGATGATCTCCGGCAGGATGATGTGGTCGGACGGATTGGCGAACTTCGAACGCTCGGCGGCGAGCGCGGAGGAGTCGGTGGTGTAGACGTCGCAGCGGCCGTCTTCGTAGGCCTTCACCACTTCGTCCTGATCGACGAACACCACGGTGTTGAACTCGAGGTTGTTGGCGGCGAAGTAGTCGGCCGCGTTCAGCTCGGTGGTGGTGCCGGACTCGATGCAGACGGCGGCGCCGCTGAGATCGAGCGCCGAGGCGATATTGTCGGCCTTGCGGACCATGAAGCCCTGGCCATCATAGAACATGGTGCCGATGAACTTGATGCCCAGCTGGGTATCGCGGCTCATGGTCCAGGTGGTGGTACGCGACAGCACGTCGATTTCACCGGCGCTGAGCGCGGTGAAGCGCTCCTGCGAGGTGAGCGGGGTATAGCGGACGGCGTCCGCGTTGTTGAAGATCGCGGCCGCCAGAGCGCGGCAGTAATCGACTTCCAGACCAGACCAGTTGTTGTTCGCGTCCGGAGCGGAGAAGCCCGGCACACCGCCGGTCACGCCGCACTGGACATAGCCCTTGGCCTTGACTGCATCGAGCGTCGCCGAGGTTGTCGTCTGCGCGTAGGCGGCGGATGCGGAAAGGCCGAGGCCTGCCGCAAGCGCGACGGAAAGAAGCGATTTGATCATTGTTATTACCTTGTTTCCTGACCCTGTTCGTCCGGACAACGTGGCCCCAGCCTGTTTGTCCGGCGGCACCTCCGCCTTGGAGGGCGGATGTGATGCTGTTAAGCATCGAAGCGGCAATTGACGGTTGCGTCAAGCGCTATGGCCGAAATGGGGCAGCAAACCTGACTGTTTTTTGCCCATATTTCTCTGGTGACTGCGTTTTGAGCAGAGTGTGAAATGACTGACAACAACGGGAAAAGCGGCAAAGCCGTATCCCTCGCGACCCTCCTCACGCATGGCGGGCGGGCATCGGACGAACACCTGGGCTTTGTGAACATGCCGGTGTTCCGTGGCTCGACCATCCTGTTCAAGTCGCTGGACGAACTGGAGGATTACAAGGCCCCCTACCGCTACGGACGCAACGACAACCCGACGACGCGGGCGCTGTGCGATCTGATCAGCGAGCTCGAAGGGGCCGCCGGCACGATCGTTGCGCCGTCCGGCCTCTCGGCGGTTTCGACGGCGCTGCTGGCCGCCGTTTCGGCAGGCGATGAGCTGTTGATGACCGACTCTGCGTACGAGCCGACGCGCACGTTCGCGACGGAAGGGCTGACGCGGTTCGGGGTGACGACTCGGTTCTACGATCCTCGGATCGGCGCGGGAATCTCCGAGCTGTTCACCGACAAGACCAAGGCGATCTTCGTCGAGACGCCGGGATCGCTCACCTTCGAGATGCAGGACCTGCCGGCGATCGCCGCGGCCGCGCAAGCGCGTGGCATTACGGTGATCGTCGACAACTCGTGGGGCACGCCGCTGTTCCACCGGCCGCTGGAACTGGGCGCCGACATGGTCATGCATGCGGCGACCAAGATGTTCGTCGGACACTCCGACGCCATGGTCGGCACGGTCTCGGCAAACGACAAGCTCTGGGGCCGGCTGAAGCGCACCCACCGTATCCTCGGCGTGGCGATATCGCCCGACGATTCGTACCTGACCCTGCGGGGCCTGCGCACCCTGGCGGTGCGAATGAAGCACCATAACGAGCAGTCACTGGCGTTCGCCGCCTGGCTCGAGGGGCAGCCGGAAGTGGAGGAAGTCTATCACCCTGCCCTCGCCAGCCATCCCGATCACGCGATCTTCAAGCGGGATTTTTCCGGCGCGGGCAGCCTGTTCGCGTTCCGGCTCAAGCAGCGCTCGCGCGACGCTCTGGCGGCGATGGTCAACGGCTTTACCCTCTTCGGCATGGGTTACTCGTGGGGCGGCTACGAGAGCCTCTGCATCCCGTTCAATCCCTCCAATATCCGCACGGCCGTGGCGTGGGATGCGCCCGGCCAGATGTTCCGGGTGCATGTGGGGCTCGAAAGCCTCGACGATCTCAAGGCGGATATGGCGGCGGCGCTGGAGCGCTACCGCGCTATCGCCTGACGAACAGCGTACGGAGCGCGGCGAACTGCCGGCGCTCCGTACGGTCACCAGTACTGGTGAACAACCAACCGCGCGACACGAACAACTGCCGGACGGCATAAGCGCCGAGCACGCCGAGCACGGCGCCGGCGGTGATGTCGGTGGGATAGTGCTCGCCGGCAATGACGCGGGAGATCGCGATAGCGGCCGCGAACACCATCATCGGCCACAAGGCCCTCGGCCAGAGGAAGGCGATCACGGCCGCGAAGGCGAACGCCGTGGTGGAGTGGCCGGAGGGGAAACTCTGGTAGTCGTAGGCGCTCCAGTTGAAGCTCTGGAAGGTGAGTGGAGCTTCGGCGGTCCAGGTCTCCGGCCGACCACGGCCGATGGCACGCTTCAGCAAGGTCGCTGCCAGACCAGGCAGGCCGACCCCGAGAAAGATGAAACCGGCGAGCGATGCAAGCTCGCGCAGCGCCAGGCGCAGGTTGTCACGCGTGACCAGCGACAGCAGCCAAGCCGCCAGCCAGGCGATGAAGGTCGGCACGAGGATCCAGTCCGACTTGCCCCACTCAGTGATCCAGAAGAACACAGCCCGGACATTGTCCGGCAGGCCTTGCCCCCAGGCGGAAAGCGGTCGGTCGAGCAGATGCAGCACCGCGATCAGCACGACGAAGCCCAGCACGAACCAGGGCACGCGGTGACGGGAGAGGCCAAACGGCCAAGGCTTGCGCAGATCGATCATGCCGCTCTTGTCGACGGAGTAGGTCGCAGCGTCAACATCATGCCATTTGGCTTGCCCAGCTTGCTCTTTGCGGCAACTCCCGATAACGGAGGGGGCGATAGTTCGGGGTATAGCTCAGTCTGGTAGAGCACCGGTTTTGGGAACCGGGGGTCGAGTGTTCGAATCACTCTGCCCCGACCATCGCTAAGGCGGCAGGCGCCGGAGCTTGCAGGCCTCCATCCGAGCGAGGCTGGTAGACGCATCCGCTATGAGCCAGAAGCGGAGGCCCCGACGCCCGAGCATTATTCGGGCCCTTCCTGACCGTTGCCAGTAAGTCCCTGGCGAGCGAAAATGCTCGTGCTCCTCGCACCGGACGCCCACAATCGTCGTGGCAGGCTGAACCATGAGCGAAGTCACGCCGCCCGAGCCGGCGCTCCCCGAGCCGCGAAGGCGTACCCCATCGACCGTCTGGGGCACGATGGCTTCAGCACTGCTGCATGTGGGGGTGCTGGTGTTCTTCCTCTGGCAGCCGCCGCCCGACAGCGCCGAGGCCACACCGCCAGCGGCCATCGACGTCGAATTGGTACGGCCCCCGGAGGCGATCAGCACCAGCGAGCCGCCTGCGGAGAAGCCAGTCGAGGAGGCTTCGGCGACCTCGCCGCCGGCCAAGACGCCCCCGGCCGAACCACCTCCGGCCGAACCACCACCGGCAAAGCAGGCAACCGCCCCAACTCCATCGGCGGCGGAGATATCTCCACCCGAAACACCATCCGAGGCGGCGGCCCCAAAGACCATGCCCGAGGCCTCCGCCACCGCAGTATCGGAGCCGGTCCGGGATTCGGAGACTTCGGAAAAGGAGCCCCCGATACCGCTGTCGCGTCCAAGAGTGAAGGGACTGACTGCCCCAGCCAGCGCGCCGGATGGAGCCGTCACCGCAGTTACGGCCGACACTGGCGAGATGGCGGAAGGAACAGCCCCGCCTGCTCCGGCAGCGGAGCCCGATGTCGCGACCCTCGAGCTGGGTGCGCTGCGCAGCGCCAAACGCTTCTATCTCGAGGCGATGCTGAGTGTTCCGAGCATGGCGCGGGCGCGCGAAATGCTCGAAACACTGCCGCCCGAAAAGCGGCTGGCGCAAACCTGCAACATTGAGGCCCTGGCGCAGATCGGAAATGCCGGGGAACGCTTTGAGCCCGACGTGGTGATGGCAGAAGCCTATGCCAGGTCGGAGATGACAGGCACGCGCCTCACAGCGAGCGGCGCGATCTTCCGCTCAGGAGAACGGTGGTATGGCCTCGCTTTCGACTGCACGCTGAGCGACGACCTCAAGAGTGTCACTGCGTTTTCCTATCGGCTCGGCGCCGACGTGACGGACGCGGTGCTGGCTCGACTGAACAAGACGTAGTCGGAGCTGCGGACGTTGGGTTCAGCTCGGACTGGAGGTCGCCGTATCAGGAGTCGCCGCTCACCGACGACGCTGACGTGGCCGATGGGCCTGCGTTCCGAAGCGACCCGCGCTCGCGACCTGATCAGTCGACGGGTTACTGGCTGAAGAACGTCTTCAGTACACGGGCCATGAGTTCGGGGGCGACGACGTGTCCCTGCCCGTCGAGCGTGTGTCGTTCGGTCTGGGGGACCGCAGCGGTTATCGCTTTCGCGGCGCGGTCGAAGAAGTCGGTCGGGAGGCCTGCGAACTGGGGCTCGGTGGTCGGACCCTCGGTGGCCACCAGGACCGACTGCGTAATGCGGGCAAGTCGGTTCGTGGGGATCTTGTAGTCATTGAGGATCACGGCGTCTTTGACGAGCGTGTGGGCGAGCGCGACGGACGAGGCCCAGATCGGGTACTGTTTGTAAGTCGCGATGTCCGCGTCGGGTCCGCCGGTAAGCCTCATGAACAGTTCCAGGAGCTCCTCGTCCCGGCCGGCTTTGTGTGCCTCGTGGGTGTCCGCGAGGTACTGGTCGAACCTCGGCCACTGGTCGTCCCCGATCACGTACGGCACATCCCACACCGCGATCTTGTCGATCGCCGAACCTGCCGCTGCTGCCTCCAGCGCGAGGGCGCCGCCAGATGAGGCGCCGTACAGGTGAGCCGAGCCGCCGGCTGTCGCAATCAGCGCGTCGAGGTCTTCCACCTCCCGCGCCAAGGCGTATGGCGGTGTATTGCCGCTGTTGCCCCGGCCACGTCGTGCGTAATTGTAGACCGTGAAATGGTTGGCAAGGAGCCGGGCCAGCGGCGCGTTCTCAGCGCCGTCGTCAAGGGTGCCGCCGACGAGGATCACCGCCGGGCCAGTGCCTTGCCGGTCGTAGGCGATCCTCGTGCCGTCCGCAGAAGTGACATGGGGCATCTTACTTCTCCTCTGAAATCGTCTTGCGGACCCGTCTCGCCGGCACAGCAAAAAGCAGCCGGAAGTAGCGAGCCAGATGATCGAGGCTGTCGAGCGCGGCGGGCATACCGTCCAGCGCTTTGGCGAGGATGAACGCGCCTTGCACGACTGCCTGGGTGTGCAGTGCGAGGCTCTCGGCTGTGAGTTCGCCGCTGTAGTTGCTGCGGGCAATTGCCGCCTCGATATCCGTTTCGAGCGTCCGCGCGTGCAACACGATGCTGTTGGCGCAGGCCTCACGAACGGCGGGATGCGTCACATAGGCTTCCTGCACGATCGTGCCGGCATAGCAGGTGGCCTCGGGGATCGTGTTGGCGAGCAGGGCTTTCCGCAGTTCGATGTAGCCCAGCAGCCGGTCGAGCGGCTCCGGTGCGGAATGGTAGCTCGCCGAGGCGAATAGGGTTCCGGTGACCACATCCCAATGGGTGGCCGCGGCGATGGCCAATTCTTCCTTGCTGGAAAAATGATGAAAGAAGCTGCCCTTCGTCAGGCCAGCTGCGGCGCAGACGTCCTCGATGCGGGTGGCGTGGTAGCCTTTCTCCCGGACGACGTTGAGCGTCGCATTCAGAATTTTGAGGCGTGACTCGTGCATACCAGACCATACCCACTAGTTGGTATGGCGGCAACAGCACCCTGTGAGTCAGGACGAACCCCTGGATCAAACAGCTCGATACAAAGACTTTCGCAAGCTCTTGTAGAGAAGAACGGGCGCAGCCGCCTCGATCACTGCAGCCCTTTGGCTGGCCTGGAACGCGGGCGTCCGCTTCGGGTCACAAGCAGTCGTTGGGACGTCGTGTCACCGTCGGCGGCGCTGCGTCGCCCAGCCATCAACGCCTAACGGGGCTCCACCGAATCGAGGAAAGCGGTGACGAAATCCGCGCCGGCGCTCGGCTCGCTGCCGACGCGGACAGCGTTGGCGAAGCCGATGGCCGAGGAGACGGGGTTGTGGCGACCGCTGCCGGCGCGGAGGTTCATCACCAGTGTCGGGCAGAGGAAGAGCCCCAGCCGGATGACCTGGCGCCAATCCTCAGGCAGCAAGTCTCGGTCTTTCAGATCTTGCAGCAGTGGACGCCAGGTGCGTTCTGCCTTCACCCGCAGCAGATCCTCGCGCACCGGCGTCAGCGCCCAGTCGGTCTCGATGGCGAGAGTGCCGTCCCGGTACGCGACGGTGGTCGTGTAGCGCCTCGCGGCTTGCTCGGGATCATAAAGCCACAGCGGGTGGGCGATGACGTTGTGGAAGGTGGTCTTCACTTCGGCAAGCAGGGCCGGCACGTGCTCGCCGGCAAAGGCCGGATCGAAGAACGACAGGGTCGGCCCGCCCTGCCCGTCCGAGTACCAGACGTTGGCATTGTGCGCGTCGCCGTGGGCGACCACACCGCCGGCGTCGGCCAGGCGGGCCGGGTTGAGGCGCTGGTGCGCCAGATCGAACAGTTCGCCGATCCCGTGGCGGTAGGCGACGCCGTTGACGATTATCCTGGCGCTCGACAGTTCGGCCCAGCTCAGTGTGGCGCCCGGGAACTCGAAGCTCTGGCCGACATAGAAGCTCTTGAGACGGCCGCCCGGATAGGCGCCGGTAGCCGGATCAATGAGGCGCTCGAAGAACAGCCGATGGATCGGCTCACTTGAGGACTGCTCGCCGGTGATGGGGTGCAGGGTCTTTCGATAGACCTCGGTGACGCGATCGCTCAGATCGGCCTCGGCCGCGACAGCGGCGGCCCGACGCCCGGGATGATCTTCGAGATCGAGGGCGCGCAGGACGTCGGAGAAGCGCGGATCGGTGCGGCGGCGGTAGACGAGGATCTGCTCGCCGGGAAGCGTCGAAGTGTAGACCGCCTGGTCGACCGGCAGTCCGGCCCGCGCCAGGATGTCGGCGCGATAGTACTCGCCGCTCATCTGCTCCTCGCCCTCCTCCTGGTGGAACTTGAAGAAGAAGGCGCCCTCGAGGGTGTCGAAGAAGCCGTTGAGCGAGTTGAGGCTGTACTGGTCGCGATTGATGGCGACATTTCTCGCTTCGATCCCGAACAGGTCGGCGAGGAGGACAGCGAGCATCGGTTCGGCGCGGCCGTCATCGTGCTTTGCCGCGGCGCGGATGTCGGCCGTGCGGCTGGAAAACTGGGTCATGGCGGGTTCCGGCTAGCGGATGGAAATGATGGTCTTCAGGCCTTTGACGTTGCCGGCCAGCAGGCGCTCGAAGGCAGCCGGCACCTCGGCGAGGGCGATTTCTTCGTCGAGCAGCGACAGCAACTGCTGGCTGAGGGTATCGGCCAGGGCGATGGCTTCAGGCAGCTCGTCCTTGAAGGCGTGGCAGCCGACCAGCTGGATCTCGCGCTCGACCAGGTGGTTGGGATCGAGGTCGAGCTTGCCGTGACTGATGCCGACGAGGCCCAGAACGGAGTTTGGCCCGATAACTTCGAGCAGCTGCCGCAATGCGGCGATGCTGCCGGTGGCGTCGATGGCAAAGCGCAGCGGACGACCCTCGTTGGCGGCGGCCATCGCGTCCGGCGTGAGCTCGACCACCTGGCCGCCGGTCACGCTCGCGACCATCCGGGCCCGATCGGCATTGCGATCGGCCAGCAGCAGCGGGCCGTCGTGGCGCTGCGACAGGGCGAGCGCGCAGAGGCCGCCGATGGTGCCGCAGCCGACCACCAGCACAGCGGCGCCGTCAGTCGGGCCGACCTTGTTGATGGCATGGAGGGCGACGGCGAGCGGCTCGCTCATTGCAGCGACGCGCGCGTCCATGGCTTCGGGCCGCGGCTGTACCAGCCGCGCCGGCAGGATCACCTGTTCGGCAAAGCCGCCGTCACAGACCTCACCGACGAAGCCGAGGCGCTCGCAGGCGTTTCGGTGCCCATCGCGACATTGCGGGCATTGCCCGCACCAGAAGCGGGAATCCGCCACCACCGCCTGCCCGACCGACAATCCCGAAACGCCCTGCCCCAAAGCGGCGATACGGCCGGAGAATTCGTGGCCAGCGACACTTGGCGAGCGCGAAATCCACTGCCCGGTCGAGAAGTTATGCAGGTCCGAGCCGCAGATGCCCGCGGCTTCGACGGCGATGAGGACCGAGCCGGGCCCCGGGGCTCCTGGCGGGTCGATCGCTTCGAACCTCAGGTCCTTGACGCCGTGGAGGCGTACCGCACGCATCGGATCGCCTAGCGTACGAACTGCTTGCGCAGGTCCGACACCGCCAGGGCGTGCGACGAGAATCCCTCGTAGATGGCGAGTTCGTGGGCGTGGCCGGCAAGCAGCGGGAAACCGGCGGCGGTGACGTAGCCGATCGAACTGCGCTTGACGAAATCGGTGACCGAGAGCGGACCGTAGGTGCGGGCCCAGCGGCTGGTCGGCAGCACGGCGTTGGGACCGAGGCCGAAATTGCCGATGCTGCAGGGGGTATGCTGACCGAGCAGGATTTCCGAGGCCTCGGTGATCCGCCCGAGGTGATCGTAGGGCTCGGTCGAGAGGATCTCGAGATGCTCGGGAGCGTAGGCGTTGACGAAGTCGTAGCTCTCCTCGACGGAGGACGTGAGGATGATGCCGCCAGTCTTGCCGCCGGTGAGCACGGTGCGCGAGAAGGCCACGCGCTGCTCGGTCATCTGGGCCCAGAAACCCGGCAGGGCCGCCATCGCCTCCTCGGCGACACGGCGGCTGTGGGTGACGAGGTAGGCCGAGGAGTCCGGGCCGTGCTCGGCTTCGATGAGCAGGTCGAGCGCGGCGAGGCCGCCATCGATGGTGTCATCGGCGAAGATCACCGCCTCGGAGGGACCTGCCGGCAGGCCGGTATCAATCACGCCCGACAGCAGGCGCTTGGCGGCCACCACCCAGGGGCTGCCCGGACCGACGATCTTGAGGGCCGGCTTCACCGTCTTCGTCCCATAGGCAATAGCGGCGACGGCCTGGGCGCCACCGGCCTTGTAGACCGTCTCGACGCCGGCGAGGCGGGCGGCGACGAGGGTCGCGGCATCAACGCTGCCATCGGGAGCCGGCGGGGTGACGATCGCAAGGTTGGGCACACCGGCGACGACCGCCGGCACCGAGGTCATCATCGTCACCGAGGGGAAAGAGCCCTTGCCGCGCGGCACGTAGAGAGCAACCGACTGGATCGGGGTGAAGCGATCGCCGGCAAAGGCGCCGGGCCGGATCTCCTTCATCCACATGGTCTCGGGCTTCTGCTCCTCGTGGAAGCTGCGGATGTTGTCGATGCCGAACTGGATGGCGTCGATGACCTTCTTGTCCACCGCCTTGAAGGCGGCGTCGAACTCGGCCGGCGAGACCTTGAGGGTCGCCTCGGTGACGTTCTCGGCCTTGTCGAAATCCCGCGCGAAGCGAGCCAGCGCGGCATCGCCTTCGGTGCGCACCGCCTCGATAATCGGCTTCACCTTCTCGATGACGCCGGAGAGATCAGCCTCGGAGCGCTTGAGCAGCGCCGCCCGCTGCTCGGCCGTAAGCTTGGCGTATTCGTAGAAGGACACATCAGACATGGTTCGTCTCACTTTGCGTACGGACGGCGGGCCGTCATTTCGATTTGAGGAAGATGTCGAGGCCGACCAGGCGGTCGAGCAGCGCGATGACCAGCGTCGCGCAGACAATGAAGACCACCGAGATCGCCGCGAGATCGGGGGTGATGATCGAGCGGATCGAATTGTAGATCTGCACCGGCAGCGTCACCGTCCGGGCGTCGGTCAACAGCAGGCTGACCAGGAACTCGTTGAGCGCCAGGATGAACATCAGCAGCGAGCCGCTGATGATGCCCGGCATGACGCCGGGGATGGTGACATTGAGGAAGGTCGAGATCGGCCCTGCCCCGCAATTGGCTGCCGCCAGTTCCAGGTCCGGATCGAGGCTCGCCGAACTCGCCATCACCGCCCAGATCATGAAGGGGAGATTGATGACACAGCAGGCGAGGCCGATCGGCCAGATCTGCCCGAGGATGCGCATCTGCCCGAACAGCAGCATCAGCCCGATGCCGGAACCGATCAGCGGAATGGTGAAGGGCAGCAGCAGGTAGATCTGCAGCGTGCGTTCGAACTTCAGCGCGTATTTGCTGAGCGCGATGCCGGCGAGGGTGCCGACCGGGATGGAGATCAGCGTACAGATCAGTGCGACGGCCAGCGAGCGGACGAAGGCGGCGCGCAGGTCGTCGGCGAGCGCAATCTTGGCGTACCACTGCAGCGAGAAACCCTGCGGCGGGAACTGGATGATGTTGCCTGAGGTGAAGGAGGCGCCAAGCACGACGATGGTCGGGGCGGAAAGGACGATCAGCACCAGCACCACCATCGCCCAGATGACAATGGACTTGCTGAGGGGCTGCTGGGTCATTTGCGATCCCTCCCCATGGCGAGGGTTCCGGCCCCGAAGATCGAGAACACGACGCCGACCACCAACGAGCCGATACCGACGAGGATGATGGTGAGCGCGGCGCCCATGCCCTGATCGGAGGTGCGGAAGAACTGGTCGTAGATGGCGTTGGCGATAAAATCCTGCGAACCGCCGCCGAGGATGGCCGGCATGGCGAAATCGGTCAGCGACAGGGTCAGGACGACAAGGCCGGCGCCGATCAGGCCGGGCTTGGCCATCGGCAGTACGACATGGATGAAGCTCCGCCACCAATTGGCGCCGAGGCTGCTGGCGGCCGACTCGATCTCCTCGGGGATCGCGGTGAGAGCGGGCGCCAGCATCAGCACGGCGAACGGGATCATGTACTGCACCAGCCCGAACAGCACCGCCGGATAGTTGTAGAGCAGGCGCATCGGGGAGACGCCGATCAGCCCCAGTACCTCGTTCACCACCCCCTGGTTGCCCAGGATGATGAGCCAGCCATAGGCGCGCACCACCTGGCCGATGAAGAAGGGCAGGAACAGCGCGATCAGCAGGATCTTGCGCAGCAACGCCGAAGGCGTGCGCACCATCAGGTAGCTGTAGGGAAACGCGAAGACGAGACAGAGCACGGTGACGATCACCGAGCCCAACAGGCTCCGCCACAGGATCGACCAGTAAAGGCCGCTGGTGAATATCTGCTCGTAGTTGGCCGACCGGTAGTCGGCCGAGGGGAGGAACGTGCTGGTATCGAGGACGCGGGCACTCTGGTCGGCGATCTGCACCATGCCGATCACCAGCAGCAGCACCAGCAATACCGCCGGCAGCACCATGACATAGGGGAGCGCGCCGGACAGGCGCCGCGGCCAGACGGCAGCCACGGCGGCCTCGATCCCGTCCATGATCCGCCACTGCAGCGGATAGGCCTTTCGATACGTTCGCATGGTACTCCCCGGGGGTGTAACGGGACGGCACGAAGCGCCGTCCCACGGCGCTAGGCGGGACTTCCAGTCTCTGCTCTGCAGCGGACCGGAAAGCCCGTGGCCTTTCCGGTTGGCGCGTCAGCCCTGCATGATCTTCTTGAACTCGCCGAACCAGGCGCTCTCGTTCTCAACCTGCACCTGCGAGGAGATGCGGATCAGGTGCTCGAAGTCTTCCGGCTTGGTCGGATAGGACGGGTCGTTGACCAGATCGGCCGGCGGGGTGAGGCCGGGGACGACGCCGGGCAACCCGAGGCCATCGAGCCAGACCTGCTGGGCTTCCTTGGTGATGGCGAAGTTGATGTACTGCTTGGCCCAGTAGAGTTCGTTCTCGGGCAGGCCCTTGGGGATCCACAGGCCGTCGGTGTCGAACTTGGCGCCTTCCTGGGGCACGGTCCAGGCAATGTTCACGCCGTTTTTCTTGGCTTCGCGGGCATTGGTCGAGATGGTGACCGCGAGATCGATCTCGCCATTCTGGAACCAGGTGGTGAAATCCGGATCCTCGCCCAGCAGCGGCGCCTGTTCCTTGACCTTGCGAATGAAATCCCAGGCCGGCTGCATATTGCCGGGGATGTCTTCAAGCTTGCCGCCGCCGGCGACCTGGGCCGGGAAGTGGAAGCCGATGCCATCGTTGTAGAGCGCGATGCGGCCCTTGAACTTGGGATCGAGCAGCACCTGCAGCGAGGTCGGCGCACCATCCGGGAACGCCTCGGGGCGGTAGGCCAGCACGTAGACGTAGCCGTAGGTGTTGACGATCGGGTAGCCCTCGAGCCCGACGGGCTTGGCGAGCTCGGTAGTGCCCGCGAGGTTCGAGAGATCGGACAGATCCTCGGTGACGCCGCGCAGTGCCGATTTGGTGGCGTTGGTGGTGGTGTCCCAGTTGATGTGGATCGGGGGCACCCGGTTCTGCGCCACCGCAGCCCATACCTTGGGCTGAATCTCGTTGTCTTCGGTCAAGTCGTGCCGGACGGCGATGCCGGTGGCGGCGGTGAAGGGATCGGAGACGCCGGCCTTGAGGCTGTCGACCCACGAGCCGCCCCAGGCGCGCACGATGATCTCGGCGGGCTTGGCCGGCTCCTGCGCGAACACGCGCGTCGCGATGCCGGAGGCCGCGATGCCGCTCAGCGCGGCGGCGCCACCGAGGAACTTGCGACGGGATAGGGCTAGGATGGATTTGTGCTCAGTCATGGTTTCTCTCTCCTGTTGTCTCTACCTGCTGGCTCAATTCGGGAAGGTCAGCACGTCGCGTGCATTCCAGCCCATCGCCACGTTGTCCCCGATGGCGAATTGCTTGTGAGCCGCTGGATCATGGTCGAACACCCGCAGCAGCGTTCCGGGGGTGAAGTCGATCTCGTAGACGAGGCGTTCGCCCTCGAAGATGGCGTCGCGGACCGTGCCGCGACCAACCGTCTGGCAATCGGAAAGCTCGGCTTCCGAGGCGGCGAGCCGCACCTGCTCGGCGCGCAACGCACCGGTGACCGCTGCGCCGACCGCCGGTCCAGCCCCCTTTGCGGCCCAGGCGCCGGCGATCTCGCGGCCGCCGACATCGAAGGTGACGGCTTCGCCGGATGTCGCGGTGACCTTGCCGGAGACGAAGTTGGTGACCCCGATGAAGCCGGCAACAAAGGCATTCGACGGCGTGCGGTAGGTCTCAGACGGTGGCGCCTTCTGCTGGATGACGCCCTTGTCCATCACGATCACCTCGTCGGAAACGACGAGCGCCTCACGCTGGTCGTGGGTGACGTTGATGGTGGTGACACCGAGTTCGCGCTGGATGCGGCGGAACTCGAGCTGCATCTCCTCGCGCAGCTTCCGATCGAGCGCCGCAAGCGGCTCGTCGAGCAGCAGCAGATCGGGCTCGAACACCAGGGCGCGCGCGATGGCAACACGCTGCTGCTGGCCGCCGGAAAGCTGGTGGATGCGGCGATCGGCGTAGCCGCCGAGGTGGACGAGATCGAGATAGCGCTGCACGCGCTCCGGGATAGTGGTCGCATCGAAGCGGCGCATCTTCAGCGGGAAGGCGACATTCTCGGCCGCCGTCATGTGGGGAAACAGCGCCAGCTTCTGGAACACCATGCCGATCGAGCGCTTGTGCGGCGGCGTGGCGCTGACCGGCTTGCCGTTGATGAAGATCTCGCCGGAACTGGGCTTCTGGAAGCCGGCGATCATCCGCAACAGCGTGGTCTTGCCGGACCCGGAGGGCCCCAGGATGGTGAGGAAGCGCCCGTCTTCGAGATCGAAGGATGCCTCCTTGACGGCATGAAACTCGGCGAAAGTCATATTGACGTTGCGCACCGATACGGCCACGCGGGTCGCCTGGGCAGGTCGGCCATCGATGCCGGCTTCAACAGTCATGCGTACCCCTCGGATCGTTCATGCACAGCCCCCGCCGTAGCCTTCGCGGCCATCATGTCTATACATATCGATCGACGAGTCAACACGACTTGTGCAGTTTCTGGAGTTGCACAAGGATTGTGCACGACGGCCGTCAGATAGAGGCAAGGTAGCCTCCATCGATCGCCAGGCACTGTCCGGTCACATAGGCCGATGCGGCACTCGCGAGAAACACCACCGGGCCGCCGACATCCTCGGCCAGGCCGAAGCGACCCTGCGGGATTTTGCCCAGCATACCGGTGGCCCACGCCTCGTCGGCATAGAACCCCTCTGTCATTTCGGTACGGAAGTATCCCGGCGCGATGGCATTCACCCGGATGCCATGCCGGGCCCATTCCGCCGACAGGGCGCGGGTCATGCCGAGCAGCCCGGATTTCGATGAACCGTAGGGAACAGCGGTGGGGACGCCGACATAGGAGGTCAACGAACAGAGGTTGATGATCGAGCCGCCGCGACCGCGCGATGCCATGCCGCGTGCCACGGCCTGGGCGCAGAAGAAGCTGCCCTTGAGGTTGGTGTCGACGATGCTGTCCCACAGGGCTTCGTCGACATCGAGCGAGGGCGCGACGCTTTCGAAGCCGGCATTGTTCACCAGGATGTCGATGGGCCAGGTCGCATCCAGCCGGCCGATCGCATCGGCAATGCCGGTGACGTCCCTGACATCGAGCTCGAGCGCCCGGCCGGGCGTGCCCGCTTTCGCCAGCTGGCTCAGCGTCGCATCGAGGCCGGAGCTGGCGCGCGCCGTGACGCAGACTTCTGCGCCGGCCGCCGCGAGCGCCACGGCTATCCCCTGCCCCAGGCCCCGGCTGCCGCCGGTCACCAGGGCGCGCTTTCCCGTGAGGTCAAAGGCCGACTTGCTAGACATGCAGCCTCCTCCCAGAGATGCAGTTGGCGAGTATCAGCACTTTCAGCAACTCATGTCTATACATAATATCGTTCAGCCCGGATCGGGGCCCGGGCGGTCACGACGACGGGGTGAAGGTGGCAACCAGGGCGTGACGATCCCCGGGATAGGTGAGCCGCACCTGGGTCACGGCATTGCCGGCGCTCCAGGTGCGTCGCTCGACCACAAGGCAGGCCGTCCCCTTGTCGATGCCAAGCTGCTCCGCGGTGTCGGCGTCCGCCGATGCGGCATGGATGCGGTGCTCGGCCGAACTCCAGGGCACCTGGCTCAGCAGCCATTGACCGGGCGCCACCTTGGTGAAATCCGCCCGGTCGGCCCCCTCGACACCATCGAGGTTGATCAGCCGCTGCTCGAGGCAGAACGGCCTGCCGCCGGCGAGGTGGACACAGGTGATATCGAGGACGGGCGTGCCCACGGACACGTCGAGCAGCAGGCGATCGGCGCCCTGGGCCTTGCGTCGGACCACGCGAGAGGCATTGAAGGCGTAGGGGAGCTTCAGCGACTCCACTTCCTTGCGAATGTCGCTGATCTCGAGCACCGCGGACTGGGTGTGCGGCTGGCTGACAAAGCTGCCGCTCTTTTTCACCCGTTCGATCAGCCCCGCCCGCGCCAGCTGGGTCAGAACCTTGTTCACGGTCATGCGCGAACAGCCATACTCGCGAGCGAGATCGACTTCGAACGGGATGCGGTGGCCAACCGGCCATTCCCCGGAGACGATCTTGCCTTCGATGTCATTGAGGATGCGCTGGTGCAGCGTGCCCGCTTCGGCGTCACGCTCGGCAGTCACTAGTGTGCTCACGCTCATCCAATCCCGTGCTTCAAACCAAAGCTAACCGACGTTCCAGCGGCGGGGTCAAGCCCCGAGCAGGCGGTGCATGGTCGACTCGAAACGCCTGCGAATGGCATCGGCCTTAACATGTTTGCCGGCGGTCACCTGCTTTTTGCCGCCGACCCAGACGTCCGCCACCGATACGCCGGAGGCGAAGACGAAGGCGTCGAGCTGATCGGCCGGCGGCAGATAAGGCGCACCTGCGGCCGTGAATGAAACCAGGTCGGCGGGATTGCCAGCCTCGATGCCGGATCGGACCCCGAGCGCCTGCGCACCGCCGCTTGTCACGCGGTTCAGCAGCTCGGCAGCCGTCGAGCGTCCGGCTCTTGCGATGACATTGCGGCTACGCTGCGCCAGGCGCTGGCTGTATTCGAGCTGACGCAACTCGCCGGCCAGCGAGATCTGGACGTTCGAATCCGACCCTACGCCGAGGCGGCCGCCCTGGCCGACGAAGGCGGCACCGGCAAAGATGCCGTCGCCGAGGTTGGCCTCGGTAATCGGGCAGAGACCGGCCACGGCCTGGCGGGCCGTGATGCCGGTCACCTCATCGGCGCTCAGGTGGGTGGCATGGATCAGGCACCAGCGCTGATCGACCGGCGTACTCGAGAGCAACAACTCGACCGGGCGCGCCCCGGTGGCCGCAACGCAATCCTCCACCTCCAGCGCCTGCTCGGCGACATGGATGTGGACCGGTTGTTCCTCGGCGAGTGGCAGGATTTCGTTGATCTCGGCGATGGTGGCAGCGCGAAGACTGTGCGGCGCGATGCCCACCACCGCTCCGGCGAGCCCTGTAACCGCCCGTCGCGAGGCCGCGACGAGATCGGCGAAGCGCGCGGGATCGTTGATGAAGCGCCGTTGTCCCTCGATCGCCGGCCTCGGGCCGAAGCCGGCATGCGCGTAAAACACCGGCAGCAAGGTGAGGCCGATGCCGGTTTCGGCGCTGGCGGCGGCGATGCGCTCGGCCATTTCCGCGACGTTGGCGTAGGGGCGCCCATCTGGGTCGTGATGCAGATAGTGAAACTCGCCAACCCGCGAAAAACCCGCCTCGAGCATTTCGACGTAAAGCTGGGCCGCCACCGCCTCGACGTCATCGGGCGTCATCGACAACGCGAAGCGATACATCTCGGTGCGCCAGCTCCAGAAGCTGTCGTCGCCCGGCCCGCGCTTCTCGGTCAATCCGGCCATGGCGCGCTGGAAGGCGTGGCTGTGAAGGTTTGGAACCGCCGGGGCCAACAGCGCATGGCGCTCATCGGCGCCCGCCGGCGAACTCCCCTGCTCCACCGAAGCGATCCGCCCGTTCTCGATCTCGATCGCGACGTCGCGAGCGAGGCCGGTGGGGAGCAAGGCGGCGGCAGCAAACAGCGTGGTCATCGAGCGATCCTGACGAGACGGACAAGGGACAACGGAAAAACGCTCTTGTCATCGGCCCTATTATGTCTATACATCTTTTAGGACGATTGAAAGCGGACATGCAATGCCGGCAGCAATCCCCACTCCCGACGCCGACGTGAAACTATGGCGGAACGCCCGTCTGGTGACGATGGCGTCGCCATCGGTCGAACCGATCGACAACGGCGTCATCCTCACCTCGGGCGAGCGCATCGTGTTCGCCGGCGCCACGTCTGAAGCGCCTGACGGCACCTACGAGGACATCGACCTCGGCGGCCGGCTGGTGACCCCGGCGCTGATCGATTGCCACACCCACATCGTGCACGGCGGCAACCGCGCCCGTGAGTTCGAGATGCGGCTCGAAGGCGCCAGCTATGTCGATATTGCCAAAGCCGGTGGCGGCATCGTCTCGACGGTCCGCGCCACCCGAGCGCTGTCGGTCGACGAACTGGTCGAGCAAGCCCTGCCCCGCCTCGATACGCTGCTCAGCGAGGGTGTCGGAACCATCGAGATCAAATCGGGCTACGGCCTCAGCATCGAGGCCGAACTCAACATGCTGCGCGCCGCACGCGAGCTCGGCTACCGCCGCGCGGTGCGGGTCGTCACCTCATATCTGGGCGCCCATGCCACGCCTGAGGAATACAAAGGGCGCAACGCCGCCTATCTCGACGAGGTGGTGCTGCCTGGCCTCAAGGCAGCGCAGGCCGAAGGGTTGGTCGACGCCGTCGATGGTTTCTGCGAAGGCATCGCCTTCTCTCCCGAAGAGATGGCCCAAGTTTTCGACGTGGCGCTGGAGCTTGGACTGCCGGTAAAGCTGCATGCCGAGCAGCTGAGCCACCTGGGCGGCACGCGCCTCGCCACCCGCTATGGGGCGCTGTCGGCCGATCACCTCGAGTATATCGATGATGCAGACGCCGAGGCGATGGCGAACGCCGGGACCGTGGCCGTGCTGCTGCCGGGCGCCTTCTACGCCATCCGCGAGACGCACAAGCCGGATGTCGCCGCGCTGCGCCGGCATGGCGTGGAGATCGCTGTCGCAACTGACTGCAATCCGGGCACGTCCCCCCTCACCTCGCTGCTGCTCGGCATGAATATGGCGGCCACCTTGTTCGGTCTGACCGTCACCGAATGCATGGCCGGAACGACGCGGACGGCAGCGCAGGCGCTGGGGCTGCTCGATGAGACCGGCACGCTCGAGGCGGGAAAATCCGCCGACTTCGCTGTCTGGAACGCCACCTCGGTGGCCGAACTCACCTACCGCATCGGCTTCAACCCGCTGCACCGCCGCATCTTCAAGGGCAAGGCAACATGACTATCACCCTCACCCCGGGAAGCGTCTCGCTCGAGACGCTGGCCGAGATTTTCTGGAACGGCACTCCGGCGGTGCTCGATCCCTCGTTCGATACGGCGGTCAACCGTGCCGCCGCCCGCATCGCTGAGATCGCCGCCGGGAACGCTCCGGTTTATGGCGTCAACACCGGGTTCGGAAAGCTCGCCTCGATCAAGATCGATGCGGCCGATCTCGCTACCCTGCAGCGCAACCTGATCCTGTCGCATTGCTGCGGCGTCGGCGCGCCGCTGGCTGAGAACATCGTCCGGCTGATCATGTCGCTGAAGCTCGTCTCGCTCGGGCGCGGCGCCTCGGGGGTGCGGATCGAGCTGATCCGGCTGATCGAACAGATGCTCGAGCGCGGCGTCATCCCGCTGATCCCGGAAAAGGGCTCGGTCGGCGCCTCCGGCGACCTCGCACCGCTCGCCCATATGACGGCGGTGATGATCGGCGAGGGCGAAGCCTTCCACCACGGCGAGCGCCTCGGCGGTCGCGCGGCGCTCGAGCGTGCCGGGCTCGCCCCGGTCGTGCTGGCGGCCAAGGAAGGCCTGGCGCTGATCAACGGCACGCAGACCTCGACGGCGCTGGCGCTGGCCGGGCTGTTCCGCGCGCACCGCGCTGCCCAGGCGGCTTTGATCACCGGCGCCATGTCGACCGATGCGGCGATGGGCTCGTCGGCGCCCTTTCATCCCGATATCCATACGCTCCGAGGCCACCAGGGCCAGATCGATGCGGCCGCCGCGTTGCGGAGGCTGCTCGCCGGTTCGGCCATTCGCGAGAGCCATGTCGAGGGCGACGAGCGGGTGCAGGACCCCTACTGCATTCGCTGCCAGCCACAGGTCGACGGCGCCTGCCTCGACCTGCTCCGCACGGCCGGCCGTACGCTGGAGATCGAGGCCAATGCGGTCACCGACAACCCGCTGGTGCTGAGCGACGACAGCGTGGTGTCGGGCGGCAATTTCCACGCCGAACCGGTGGCCTTCGCGGCCGATCAGATCGCCATCGCGGTATGCGAGATCGGCGCGATTGCACAGCGGCGCATTGCCTTGCTGGTCGATCCGGCCCTCTCCTACGGGCTACCCGCCTTCCTCGCCAAAAAGCCGGGGCTCAACTCGGGCCTGATGATCGCCGAAGTCACCTCGGCGGCGCTGATGAGCGAGAACAAGCAGATGGCCCATCCGGCCTCGGTCGACTCCACCCCGACCTCGGCCAACCAGGAAGATCACGTGTCGATGGCCTGCCACGGGGCGCGCCGGCTGCTGCAGATGACGGAGAACCTGTTCGGCATCATCGGCATCGAAGCGCTGACGGCAACGCAGGGCGTCGATTGCCGGGCGCCGCTGCAGACCGGCACGGAACTGCTCAAGGCCCGATCGGCGCTTCGCGCCGTTGTCCCCGAGCTCGAGCTCGACCGCTATATGGCGCCCGACATCGCCGCTGCGGTGACGCTGGTCGCCAATGGCAACCTCGTCGGCTCGGTCAGCCGCGGCATTCTGCCGGAGCTGGCGCGCTGATGGAGATCTTCGAGCTGCAGCAGGGCACCTCCCCCGTCATCCTGGCGTTTCCACATACCGGGACCGATGTGCCGCCAGAGGTTTGGGATCGGCTGAACGACAACGGCAAGATCCTCGCCGATACCGACTGGCACATCCACCAGCTGTATAGCGGCCTGCTGCCCGGCGCCTCGACCATCCGGGCCACCCACCACCGCTATGTTATCGACGTGGGCCGCGATCCCACCGGCGTCAGCCTCTATCCGGGCCAGAACACCACCGGCCTCGTCCCAGAGACGGATTTCGACGGCGTAGCGATCTGGGCTGATGGCGGTTTTGCCGACGCAGCCGAAACTGAGCGGCGGCTGGCGACGTTCCACGCCCCCTACCACGCGGCGCTGGCCGCGGAAGTGGCGCGGGTGCGCGCCACGCATGGCGTCGCTATCCTGTTCGATTGCCATTCGATCCGCTCCAACATCCCGTTCCTGTTCGAAGGCAAGCTGCCGGATTTCAACGTCGGCACCGCCGATGGCAGGTCGTGTGCCCCTGCCGTCGAAGCCGCCGTCTACGACGTCGCCCGCGCTGCCGAGGGCTACAGCGCCGTACTCAACGGCCGCTTCAAGGGTGGCTGGACGACACGCCACTACAGCGATCAGGCCGGCGGCGTGCAGACGATCCAGCTCGAGCTGGCACAGGCCACCCACCTCGTCGCCGAAGTGCCACCCTTTTCACTCGATCCCGGCAAGTCCGAACGCCTGCGCGCCCATCTGGGCGACATGCTCAGGCGCCTCGAGGCGCTGGCCCCCACTCTCCTGGAAGCAAAGCCATGACCGATCCCCGCCACAACACCCGAGAAGTCCGCGCCCCGCGCGGCACCCAGTTGCGCGCCAAGAGCTGGGTCACCGAAGCGCCGCTGCGCATGCTGATGAACAATCTCGATCCGGACGTGGCCGAGAACCCAAACGAGCTGGTGGTCTATGGCGGCATCGGCCGAGCCGCCCGCACCTGGCAGGATTTCGACCGCATCGTTGCGGCGCTGGAGAAACTGGAGGGCGACCAGACCCTGCTGGTGCAGTCGGGCAAGCCCGTCGGGGTGTTCCGCACCCACGCCGATGCGCCGCGCGTGCTGATCGCCAACTCCAACCTGGTGCCGCACTGGGCCACCTGGGATCACTTCAACGAGCTCGATAGGAAGGGGCTGGCGATGTACGGCCAGATGACGGCCGGCTCGTGGATCTATATCGGCACGCAGGGCATCGTGCAGGGGACCTACGAGACCTTCGTCGAGGCCGGTCGCCAGCACTATGGCGGCAACCTCAAGGGCAAGTGGATTCTGACCGGTGGCCTTGGCGGCATGGGCGGGGCGCAGCCGCTTGCCGCCGTCATGGCCGGCGCCTCGTGCCTCGCGGTCGAGTGCAACCCCGACTCGATCGATTTCCGGCTCCGCACCCGCTACCTCGACGAGAAGGCGTCAACGCTGGACGAGGCGCTCGCCATGATTGAACGCTGGACCAAGGCCGGCGAGGCAAAGTCGGTGGGCCTGCTCGGTAACGCCGCCGAAATCCTGCCCGAGATGGTGCGTCGCGGCATCCGCCCCGATCTCGTCACCGATCAGACCTCGGCGCATGACCCGATCAACGGCTACCTGCCCAAGGGCTGGAGCATGGCCGAGTGGCGGGAGAAACGCGAGCGCGCCCCCAAGGAGGTCGAGAAAGCGGCGCGCGCCTCGATGCGCGACCATGTCGAGGCCATGCTGGCTTTCTGGGACCGCGGGATTCCGACGCTCGACTACGGCAACAACATCCGCCAGGTCGCCAAGGACGAAGGGCTCAATAACGCCTTCGCCTTCCCGGGCTTCGTTCCCGCCTATATCCGCCCGCTGTTCTGTCGCGGCATCGGCCCGTTCCGCTGGGCGGCACTGTCGGGCGACCCTGAGGATATCTACAAGACCGACGCCAAGGTGCGCGAGCTGACGCCGGGAAACACGCACCTCCACAACTGGCTGGACATGGCGCGTGAGCGTATCGCCTTCCAGGGGCTGCCGGCGCGCATCTGCTGGGTCGGCCTCGGTGACCGCCACCGGCTGGGCCTCGCCTTCAACGAAATGGTCCGCAACGGCGAACTGAAGGCCCCGGTCGTCATCGGCCGCGATCACCTCGACTCGGGTTCGGTGGCCTCACCGAACCGGGAGACCGAAGCGATGCGGGATGGGTCCGACGCAGTGTCGGACTGGCCGCTGCTGAACGCCCTTCTGAATACGGCGTCCGGCGCGACCTGGGTGTCGCTGCACCATGGTGGTGGTGTCGGCATGGGCTTTTCGCAGCATGCTGGCATGGTCATCTGTGCCGACGGCACCGACGACGCAGCCCGCCGGCTCGAACGCGTGCTGTGGAACGATCCGGCGACCGGCGTCATGCGGCATGCCGATGCCGGCTACGACATCGCCCTCGATGTGGCGCGCGAGAAGGGACTCGACCTTCCCGGCATTCTTGGCTGAGGGCGCGGTGCAGCTGTTGCGGTTCCAGGACCTGCCGGTCATGCCATGGCGAAACGGCGGCGGCGTGACCCGCGAGGTTGCCGCCTCCAAGGACCCGGACTCCGCCGACGAGTTCCGCTGGCGCCTCAGCATCGCCACGGTCAGTGCCGACGGCCCGTTCTCCAGCTTTGTCGGCATCGACCGCACGATCGCCGTGCTCGCCGGGCGCGGCATGGCGCTTCAGCTGGCGGACCGCACGGTTACGCTGAGCACCAAGACTGAGCCCTTCTCGTTCGCGGGCGAAGCACCGGTGCACGCCATGATCCTCGAAGGTGAGACGACCGACCTCAATGCGATGACGCGGCGCGGCTGGCTGACCCACACCATGCGTCGGCTGGAGGGGGCGATGCCGATTACCGGCGGGGCCGATGAGACGGCGATCGTCTTTGGTGGCGACACGGCAGTGGAGACGCCGAAGGGGCGGCTTGCAGCCGGGCGCTTCGATACGCTGGTTGGTATCGCGCCCGGCGAGCGCATCACGGTCAGCCCCGAGCCCGGCGCCCCATTCCATCTGGTCGAGTTCTTCCAGTCGGAAGGGCACAGAAAGACTCGAAAGCGCGCCGAAAAGCCCTTATGACTTCGTCCAAATCGGACAACAGGACTCGAAGTAACGATGACGGCACGAATCTACCGGCCTGCGCCCAATGCCATGCAGTCCGGCCGCGGCAAGTCCAAGGAATGGATCCTGACCTACGAGCCGGCCGCCGCCCGCACCATCGAGCCGCTGATGGGCTACACCTCGACCACCGACACCCGGGCGCAGATCCGCCTCAGCTTCGATACGCTCGAGGAAGCCGAGGCCTACGCGCACAAGAACGGCATCGCCTACCAGGTGCTGCCGGAGCACAAGCCGACTGTGAAGCGCACCATCTACTCGGACAATTTCCGCGCCGATCGCAAAACGCCCTGGACGCACTAAGGGCATGCGGCGATGAGGACCTTCCTCCGCCGCATCCTGCTCCTGCTGCTCCTCGCCACCGGCCTCGCTCCGGCGGCGGCGCTGGCAGCCCCGGCGCTTTGGCGCGTCAGCGACGCCGATAGTTCCGTCTGGCTGTTCGGCTCCATCCACATTCTCGACAAGGACCGGAACTGGCGAACGCCGCGCTTTGACGCGGCGCTCGCGGCGGCCGAGCACGTCTATTTCGAGCTCGTGCTGGATGTGGATGCCTATGCGACGCTCACCCGGCTATCGATGCTCTATGGCAACAACCGCGACGGTCGGCTGCTCAGCGACTACCTGACACAAGAGCAGCAGGACACCCTGCAGACCTTCCTCGACACACACGGCCTGCAGCGCGAACTGATCGAGCCGATGCGACCGTGGATGGCGGACCTGACGCTGATGAGCCTCACGCTTTCGACCGGTGGCTCCGGCGAGGGTGCGATGACGCAGCAGGCCGGCGTCGAGCTGGTGCTGCTCGACGAGATTGCCGAGGACCGGCGGCGCGAACTGGAGACGGCGGAGACGCAGTTCCGGATGTTCGCCGGGCTGCCCGACACTCAACAGGTCGAGTCGCTGATGCGCACCGTTGCGGCGAGCGACAGCCCGGACCAGTCGCTCGGCACCCTGGCCGAGCTGTGGCACTCCGGCGATATCGAGGCGCTGGCGCGCACGATGAACGCGGCGCTCGGGCCGATCAATTCGCCGATGTATCGGCGCATGCTGGGCGATCGCAACCGTCGCTGGACGACCGAGATCGCCGCCATGCTGGCGCGGAACGAAGACGCCATGATCATCGTCGGCGCCGGACACCTCGCCGGCCCCGTCGGAGTGCCGACGCTGCTGGGTGAGGCGGGGTTCAAGGTCGAGCGGATAGACCGCTCGGTGGCCCCCGCCAGCCCGGCCAGCAGACCGAACAGGCGCCGGTAGCAGTCATGGATCAGGTCCTGCTGCTGATCGCCGTCGGTGCGGCGCTGGCCGGGTTCGCGCAGGGCGTCTCGGGCTTTGCCTTCGCGCTGGTGGCGCTGTCGGTGTGGGCCTGGGGCGTCGATCCCAAGCTGGCCGTGGTGCTCTCGGTGTTCGGTTCGCTGGTCGGGCAACTGGTCACCCTGCCCTTCGTCTGGCGCGGCTTCAGCGTGAAGGCGGCGCTGCCGTTTATCATCGGCGGGCTGATCGGGGTGCCGATCGGGGCGCAACTGGTGGGCGCCGCCGACCCGAACCTGTTCAAGTTCGGGCTCGGGCTGTTCCTCATCGCCTATTGCCCGCTGATGCTGCTGCTGAGACCGGACATCCGCTTCAGCTGGGGCGGACGCGTCGCCGACACGGCGATCGGCTGCATCGGCGGTGTGCTCGGCGGCATGGCGGCAATCTCCGGCCCGGTGCCGACGCTTTGGACGACGCTGCGTGGCTGGAGCAAGGACGAGCAGCGCGGCGTGCTGCAGGGCTTCAACATCGCCATGCACACCGCGACCCTGACTGTCTACCTGCTCGCCGGAACGATCGATGCGGGAATGATCGGCGCACTGGCGCTGACCGGGGTCGTACTGGTGCCGTTCGCCATCCTCGGCGTCCTGGTGTTCAAGCGGCTGACGACGGTGGGGTTTCGGCGCGTCGTGCTGATCGGGCTGACGGCGTCAGGGCTGGTGCTGATCTGGGGGGCGGTAACGGCTTGGGCATAGACCGATAGGCCGGTGCGGGCGGACCCCCACCCCTGTCCCCTCCCCGCAAGGGGAAGGATTGAGGGTGGGGGTCTACAGCCACCGGGCCATAGACTTGTAACCTCAGAGCTCGCTGAGCTTGGTCCACTTGCCGTCGGCCTTGGACGAGGCGACCGAGGCCATGATGAACTCCATGCCTTCGACGCCATCGGCGAGGCTGGGCAGCAGGCCTGCAACGTCCTTGCCTTCGCCGCGGATCACCTGGGCGAACTGGCTGTAGAGCGTGGCGAAAGCCTCGAGGTAGCCCTCCGGATGGCCGCCCGGAATACGGACGTTCATCGAGGCGGCAGGCGGAGCCGAGATGGCGCCGCCGCGGGTGAGGAGCTGCTTGGGTTTGCCGAACTCGGTGAACCACATGTAGTTCGGGTTATCCTGCCGCCACTCGAGGCCGGCCTTCTCGCCATAGACGCGCAGCTGCAGCCCGTTCTCGTTGCCCACCGCGACCTGGCTCGCCCACAGCATACCCTTGGCGCCGCCGACGAAGCGGAGCTTGATCTGCACATCGTCGTCGAGCTTGCGCCCCTTGACGAAGCTGGTGAGCTCGGCGCTGACCGCCTCGGTCTTCAGGCCGGTGACGAAGCGGGCCAGGTTGTAGGCATGGGTGCCGATGTCACCGATGGCGCCGCCGGCGCCGGAACGCTTGGGGTCGGTGCGCCAGCTGGCCTGCTTGTTGCCGGGGTCGGCGGCATTGGTCAGCCAGTCCTGCGGGTACTCGACCTGCACGACGCGGACCTTGCCGAGCGCCCCGGACTTCACCAGCTCACGCGCCTGCCGTACCAGCGGGTAGCCGGTGTAGTTATGGGTGAGCAGGAATCTTGCGCCTTTCTTCGGCTTGATCGCCGCCAGCGCTCGAGCGTCATCCAGTGTCGAGGTCAGCGGCTTGTCGCAGATCACATGGATGCCAGCCTCGAGGAAGGCCTTGGCCGGGCCGAAATGCACGTGGTTGGGCGTGACGATCGAAACCGCCTGGATGCCGTCCTTGCGGGCGGATTCCTTGGCTGCCATCTCCTCGTAGGAGGTGTAGATGCGATCCTCGGCGAGGCCGAGGTTCTTGCCCGATTCAAGCGCCGTTGCCGCATTGGACGACAGGGCGCCGGCAACCAGTTCATAGTCGCCGTCGATGCGGGCGGCGACACGGTGGACGTAGCCGATAAAGGCACCGGTGCCGCCACCGACCATGCCCAGGCGAATGCGCGGAGCGCCGTTCTCTGCCATTTTGTTCCCTCTTAGCTCAGACCGAGAATCTTGCGGTTGGCCGCCTTGTCGGTGCCCGACGCGGCGAAATCGTCAAACGCCTTCTCGGTGACATTGATGATGTGGCTCTGGATGAACGGCGCGCCTTCGGCAGCCCCCTGCTCCGCCGACTTGATGGCGCATTCCCATTCGAGCACCGCCCAGCCATCGAAGCCGTAAGCCGAGAGCTTCGAGAAAATGCCGGCGAAATCGACCTGGCCGTCGCCCAGCGAACGGAACCGCCCGGCCCGGTTCACCCAGGACTGGAAGCCCGAGTAGACGCCCTGCTTGCCGGTCGGGTTGAACTCGGCGTCCTTGACGTGGAACATCCGGATCCGCTCGTGGTAGAAATCGATGTACTGCAGGTAATCGAGCTGCTGCAGCACGAAGTGGCTGGGATCGTAGAGCAGATTGGCGCGCGGGTGGTTGTTCACCCGCTCGAGGAACATCTCATAGGTGGCGCCGTCGAACAGGTCCTCGCTCGGATGGATCTCGTAGCAGACGTCGACGCCGTGCTTGTCGAACTCATTGAGGATTGGGGTCCAGCGGCGCGCCAGCTCGTCGAAGGCCTCCTCGACGAGACCAGCCGGTCGCTGCGGGAACGGGTAGAGATAGGGCCAGGCCAAAGCGCCGGAGAAGGTGGCGTGCGCCTTGAGCCCGAGATTCTTAGAGGCTGCAGCGCAGGCCTTGAGGTGCTTGACCGCCCATTCCTGGCGCGCCTTGGGGTTGCCGCGCACTTCGGGGATGGCGAAGCCGTCGCTGAGCGTATCGTAAGCCGGATGCACCGCCACGAGCTGGCCGATGATGTGGCTCGCGAGTTCAGCAATCTCGAGCCCATGGCTCTGAACCGTGCCCCTCACCTCGTCGGCATAGGTCTTTGAGGTCGCGGCCTTTTCCACATCGACGAAATGGGTCAGCCAGGTCGGGATCTGCACGCCCTTGTAGCCGAGGTCGGCTGCCCAGGCGCAGATGTGATCCAGCGTATCGAACGGGGCCTTGTCGCCCGCAAACTGGGCGAGAAAAATCGCCGGCCCTTTGATGGTGCGCATCAGAATACCTCCCTTGGACGGCGCGGTTCCGCCGTACTACGTGCACGTACCTCAGATCAGTCCGGATGCCCTGCCCGCTTGGAGTTCCGCGTGTGGATGGAGCCGGGCCGCCGCTGACATGTCGGCAGCTACCTTCATGCTCGGCTCGGAACTGTCAAGGTGATGCCGAGGGGGAAATGACGCCGCCCTACTCCGCCTTGACCGGCGTCGCGGGGTCGCCGTCCACGGCAGCCGCCAGCATGGGCGGAAGCTTGTCGATGATATAGGCGATCGACAGCGGCGACTGGAACCACAGCGCCGAGGCGAGCACGCCCTTGCCGTCGTCGAGCCAGACCGAGCGGCCCTCCCGCGGCAGGCGCAGCGTCTGGTAGAGCGACATCGCCTCGATATCGTGCTGTTTGGTGCTGGTGGGGTTGTCGATCGGCCAGACGACAGCATCGAGGTCGATCATCTCGATCAGTTCGGGGCTGAGGCGGATCCAGCCGGTGTCGTCCGCCAGCTTGTCCAGCGCGTCGGGGAACACCATGCCGAAGCTCAAGAGGAAGCGGCTCGGCGCCGAGCCGGAGTTCCACATGGTGAACTGACCATCGCGGAAGTCGGCCACTGCGCCGGTCTTGCCGACGATCGAGGGATATTTCTGCTTGACCGCGGCGGTGCGCGCATCAAGGTCGGCGATGACGGCGTCGGCTTTGACGGTGCCGCCGGAGGTGGCCTGGTCGAGCAGTTTCAACTGCTCCTGCCACGGCGCCTGCCAGACGGCGAAGCCGGCTGGCGCCGCGACGACGGGGGCAATCTTCGAGAGCTGGTCGTACATCGCCTGGTCGAGGTCGTAGTAGCTGGCAACGATCAGGTCGGGTTTTTGCGCCGCCACCCACTCGAGGTTGGTCTCTGAGCTCTCGAGCACTTCGGGCGTGGCGCCGAGTTCGAGGCGCCTGGCCTCGGCCCAGGGCCAGGTGGCGTAGGGCTGCGTCCCCCACCACTCGTGCACGCCGACCGGCGCGACGCCAAGGGCATAGAGGAAATCCTGGTCGTTGTAGCCAAGCGAGACGATGCGCAGCGGCGGCGCGGCAATAGTGGTCTCGCCGAGGCTGTGCTTGACGGTGACCGGGAAGCCGGCGGCGGTGGCCAGGGTGGCGATCAGGCTGCAGGCAGCGGCGATGAGGATGGTGAGAGCGCGCATCGATCCAAAAACATGACTATTGTTATCATGAATTCGATAGCGCGCGGGCTGGTGTTTGGCAACGGCCGACCCGCGTAGCGGATGTCATCCCTGGCGCGTTCGGCAAGGACCCCAAACTCGGTGGGCCTCGATCGGTTGGGGCATCGACTTGTCTCAAGAAGCAAAGGCCCGAGCAGCGCCCGGGCCTTCTCTATTCCTGGTACGACAGGCCTCAGCGCAGCAGAGCGCGGGCCTCGTCGATGCCGAACGCAGCGGGGCGCTCGCAGGTGGTCTGCAGGGTGATCACCTGGCCGGTCTCGCCCGCGCGGAGGATCGAGGTCATGACGTCGACGGCGTGCAGGGCCACGTCGAGATCGCAACGCGCTTTCTTCCCGGTCTCGATCGAGTCCATCATGTCGGCGAGGCCGGCATTGCGGTAGTTGGCCCGCGGGTTGGGCTTGTCCAGATCCTGGTTGGCCTTGCCGAACGGGTGATCCCAGGGGGTCACCTTCTCCTTGTCGCCGGCGCGGTTGGTTATGGTCACGTCGCCGTTGAAGAAGTTCGGATCAGGCACATAGACCGAACCTTCGGTGCCGTAGAGCTCGATATTGTGGTGGCCGTGGCTGGAGACGTCCCAGCTGGCGCCCAGGGTGATGATGGCGCCCGAATGGAATTCGAGGACGGCGTGGATCGTGGTGGGCGTGCCGACCTTGATGAAGGTGCCCTTGAACGGGCCTTCGGCAGTCACCTCACGCTCGGCGCGGGCCGAACCGGTGAAGGCGGTGACGCGCTTGATCGGGCCGACGAGGCTGATCAGGTCGGTGATGTAGTACGGACCGAGATCGAGGATCGGACCACCGCCGGGCTGGAAGAAGAAGTCCGGATTGGGATGCCAGTGCTCCATGCCGCGGCTCAGCACGTGCATGGTGCCCGAGGCGATCTTGCCGACCTTGCCCGAGTCGATGATGGCGCGAGCCTGCTGGTGGGCGCCGCCGAGGAAGGTGTCCGGAGCGGACCCGACCTTGAGCTTGTGCTCGTCGGCCAGCGCCTTGAGCTGGATGCCCTCTTCGACGCTGAGCACGAACGGCTTCTCGGAATAGGCATGCTTGCCGGCCGAAAGGATGTCCTTCGAAATCGAGAAATGCGTCGAGGGGATCGTGAGGTTCACGATCACGTCGATTTCCGAGTTCTTCAGGAGCTCATCGGGGGTCTGCGCCGCGACATTGTACTCCCCTGCCCGCTTCTTTGCGGCTTCGGGGAGGATGTCGGCGATGGCGCGGACTTCGAGGTTCCTGAACAGCGGCGCGAGACGCAGGTAGGCGGCCGAGATATTGCCGGCACCCATGATGCCGACGCCATAGGTCTTTGCCATTGTCTTAGGCTCCGAGGGTCTTGATGAAGGCGATCGAGCGCGAAGCGAAGCGGTCGATATCGTTCGGGTTGTCGTGCTCGGCGACGAAGTACTTCGCCTTCGTCTGGTTCCGCACGATCGGCCACAGCGTCTTCCACGGCACGACGCCCTGGCCGGCATCGGCCCAGCCGTCTTCATCGGCATTCTGGCCAGCGGGAGCGATGTCCTTGACGTGCACGGCGACGATGCGGTCGCCGAACTTGGGCAGCCAGGTGGCCGGGTCGGCCTTGCCGCGGACGATCCACGCGACGTCGGCTTCGACGTTCACCGCCGGGGCAGCCTCGAGCAGCCAATCCATGGCGTATTTGCCGTCGTACGAGACGAACTCGAACTCGTGGTTGTGGTAGCCGAAGGTGAGGCCGGCATCCTGGAACGGCTTGCCGATCTTCTGCAGCCGGTCGGCGAACTTCTTCCAGCCGTCGGCCGAAGTCGGCCGGTCGGCCGGAGCGAGCCAGGGGCAGACGACGACCTTGATGCCGAGCGTTTCGGCGAGCTTCAGGGTCTTTGACGTATCCTCGAGATCGCCAAGGCTCACATGCGCGGTCGGCATGGTGAGGCCGTTGGCATCGAGCTGTGCCTTCAGCGCCTTGGGGTCGGTGTAGAGCGAGCCGTACCCCTCGACATGGGTGTAGCCGAGCGCGGCCACCTTCTTGAGCACATCCGCCAGCGGGTAATTGCGGGCGCTGAACAGCTGAAAACCGATATCCATTATGAGGCCTCTTTCACTTCCAGGCGGTGACGGCGGCGAGCGAACGGGATGCGAAGCGGTCGACGTCGGCGGGGTTGTCGTGTTCCATCACCCAGTAGCGGGCGTTGGTGTGGGCTTTGACGGCGTCCGAGAGCGCCTGCCAGTCGAGCGTGCCGTGGCCGACATCGGCCCAGCCGTCTTCGTTGGCGTTCTGCCCTGCTGGCGCAATGTCCTTGACGTGCACGGCATTGATGCGGCGGCCGTGCTTCTTGATCCACTCGATCGGATCGTGGCCGCCCTTCACCACCCAGGCGACGTCCATCTCCCAATCATTGTTGGGCGCGGTGTCGAGGATGATATCCATCGGCAGCTTGCCGGTGGCGGTGGGGCGAAACTCGAAATCGTGGTTGTGCCAGCCAAAGCCGAAGCCACGCTTGCGGAACGCTTCGCCGAGCTTGGCGAGGGTCTCGCCCAGCTCGATCCACTTGCTGTCGCCCTGGCCCGCCTCGCGCTCTTCCTTGGGGATGGCGGGGCAGTAAAGGAACTTCATGCCGAGCGTCTCGGCAGTCTTCAGCGCGGCGTCGGTGTCCTTGAGCTGCGCCAGGCCGAAATGGCCGGTGGGCATGGTGAGGCCGTGCTGCTTCAGCGCAGCGGCGAGGCTGTCGGCCTCGGCATATAGCCCGCCAAAACCTTCGACCTGCTTGTAGCCGAGCTTGGCGAGGCGCCCGAGCACGCCGTCCAGCGGCGGGAAGTTGCGGGCGCTATAGAGCTGAAAAGAAAAGTCCAACAGGTATCTCCTCCAGTAAAGCCACCGCCCCGGTCGTTGCCGGGGCGGCGCAGTGCTGCTTTTCGGTGGGCTCGTAGCACCCCGGGCCGAACGCTGCTACGCGCCCGGTAAGGTGGATGAGCCGAAAGGTCAGATGCGGTTGCCGCTCGCGGCGTTGAAGACCGAACCACGCCCCGGATCAAAGCCGATCAGCACCTTCTGGCCAGGCTCGAGGTGCACCTCGGCGGCGGCGCGGAACGTGAGCGACTGGCCGGCGATCTTGGTCCAGGCGACAGTGTCGGCGCCCATCGGCTCGACGATCTCGATTTCGGACTCCATCTGCACCGGCATCTTCTTCGCTTCCTCGCCGACGGCGATGTGCTCGGGGCGGATGCCGAGGATCGAAGCGCCGTTGGTCTGGTTGGCGAACTGGTAGTTGCCCAGCGGAATGTTGGCCTGGCCATCGACGCTGAGCGTGGTGCCGCTCAGATCGCCCTTGATGAAGTTCATCGAGGGCGAGCCGATGAAGCCGGCGACGAACAGGTTGACCGGCTTGTTGTAGATGGTGTGCGGATCGGCCAGTTGCTGGATCACGCCATTCTTCATGATGGCGATGCGATCGGCCAGGGTCATCGCCTCGATCTGGTCGTGCGTGACGTAGATCATGGTGTTCTTGAGCCGGGCATGCAGCCGCTTGATCTCGATGCGCAGGTCGTTGCGGAGCTTGGCGTCGAGGTTAGAAAGCGGCTCGTCGAACAGGAACACATCGACGTCGCGCACCAGGGCACGGCCGATGGCGACGCGCTGGCGCTGGCCACCGGAGAGTTCGACCGGCTTGCGCTGCAAGAGCGGCTCGATCTGCAGAATTTCCGAGGCGCGCTTCACGCGGGCTTCGATTTCCGCCTTGGGCATGCGCGCCACGCGCAGGCCGAACGACAGGTTCTTTTCGACCGTCATCTGCGGATAAAGCGCGTAGGACTGGAACACCATGCCGATGCCGCGGTCCTTGGGCTCGTCCCAGGTGACGTTCTTGCCGGAGATGAAGATCTGCCCGTCGGAGACGTCGAGCAGGCCCGCGATGCAGTTGAGCAGCGTGGACTTGCCACAGCCCGAGGGCCCGAGCAGCACGATGAACTCGCCCTGTGCGACCTCGAGATCGAGAGACTCGAGGACCTTCACATTGCCGAAGTTGAGGCTGAGATCCTTGATGGAAACACTAGTCGTCATGGAGGATTACCCCTTCACCGCACCGGCGGCGATGCCGCGGACGAACCACTTACCCGAGATGAAATAGACCACCAGCGGAACCGCTGCCGTGAGGATGGTTGCAGCCATGTTCACGTTGTATTCGCGGATACCCGTCGTGGTGGTGACGATGTTGTTGAGCTGTACCGTCATCGGCATGTTCTCACGGCCGGCAAACACCGTGCCGAACAGGAAGTCGTTCCAGATGCCGGTGACCTGCAGGATGATGGCGACGATGGTGATCGGCACCGACATCGGCAGCATGATGCGGAAGAAGATGCCCCAGAACCCTGCCCCATCGACGCGGCCGGCCTTGAACAGCTCGATCGGCAGCGAGGCGAAGAAGTTGCGGTAGAGCAGCGTCAGGATCGGCATGCCGAAGATGGTGTGGACGATCACGATGCCGGGGAGCGTCGCGAACAGACCGACCTTGGAGAGCCCGATAATCAGCGGGTAGATCACCACCTGGTAGGGCACGAACGCGCCGAAGACGAGGACGCCGAACAGGAACTCCGAGCCCTTGTATTTCCAGAAGCTCAGCGCGTAGCCGTTGATCATGGCAATGACGATGGAGACCGGCACCGAGAGCGCGGTGATCTTCACCGAGTTCCAGAAGCCCGGCTTCAGGCCGTTACAGTCGCGGCCGGTGCAGGCGGTATCCCAGGCCTTCAGCCAGGGATCGAAGGTGAGCAGCGCCGGCCAGTTGAACAGGTGCCCCTCGCGGATTTCCGGCATGGTCTTGAGCGAGGTGACGATCATCACCCAGAGCGGCATCAGGAAGAACAGCGCCGACAGGATCAGGAAGGCGTAGACGCCGATCCGGCCGATGGTCAGGCTTTTGGGCTTGGGGCCGCGCGGTCCGGAGAGCGCGCCGGCGGTGAGGCCCGATGAAATGGCTTCGGTGGTCATTATGCCCTGCCCGCCTTGCGATTTGCGTTCCAGCGCAGCAGGTACTGCACGGCGATGAGAACCATGACCGGCACCAGCATCATGGTGGCCGCGGCCATGCCCTGGCCGACGTTCACGCGGTCGGTGATGTGCTGGATGACGTAGACCGCCGGCATCTGGGTGGAGACACCCGGGCCGCCCTGGGTCATAGCGATGACGATGTCGAACACCTTCACCACGCCCGTGCACTGCAGGATGAAGGCCGTGGCGATCGCGCCCTTCATCATCGGCAGGACGATGAACAGATAGGTCTTCCAGGTCGGGATGCCGTCAACCTTGGCGGCCTTCCAGATTTCTGAATCGACGCCGCGCAGGCCCGCCAGCATGATCGCCATGGTAACGCCCACGCCGTTCCACAGCCCGCCGAGCACCAGGCCGTAGAGCGCGGTCTCCTGCTTCACCAGCGGCGCGAACTCGAAGTTCGTCCAGCCAAGCTGGCGTACGGCGGACTGGATGCCGAGGTTGGGATCGAACATCCACTGCCAGACGAGGCCGGTGACGACCAGCGACATGGCGAAGGGATAGAGGAAAATCGAGCGGAACAGATCTTCCTGCTTGATGCGCTGGTCCATGAAGACCGCGAGCAGGTAGCCGAACACCATGCTGACGCCCAGCGACAAGACGCCGAACACGAACAGGTTCTGGACTGAGATGATCCACCGGTCGGTGCGCCACAGGCGCTCGTACTGCTGCAGCCCGATAAAGTTGAAGTTCGGGAACAGCTTGGAATTGGTGAACGACCAGATGATCGAAAAGATGATGCAGATGATGAACACCCCGACCGCCGTGGCGATCATCGGTGTCGTACCCAGGATCGACTGGATGTTGAATTTACGGCGCGTGCGCGGTCTGCGCTCCGCTGCTGTGCCGGCAAAACCAGGCGCCGCTCGTTCGCCCGGTTCGGCGATCTGGGTCATGGCTCACTCCCCGCGTTGTTGAAGCAACCGGCCCCGGATCCCCTGCCCACCCGGATACGCCGAAAAAGAGCCGGGCGGTGCTTTTGGCACCGCCCGGACATCGTAACACCAAATCAGTCGGCGTTCTGGAGGATCGTCACGTACTGCTCGACGGCAGACTCGACGGTCACGGAGTCGTCGGCCCAGAACTGGGCGACGAGGTCGTTCATCTGACCGGTGGTGTCGTTCGACTGCCAGCGGCCGGCATCGACGGCGATGTTGGCCGGGTCCTTGATGATCTCGAGGCCGCGCTTCATGCAATCGTCAGCGAGCGACATATCGACGTCGTCGCGGATCGGCATGGAGCCCTTGGCGTTGTTGAACAGCGCCTGGACCTGCGGGTTGACCATCATGGAAGCCATCTTCAGCTGCGCCGCCTCGACAGCCGGATCCGACTGCTTGGGGAACAGGAAGATGTCGCCGCCGGTGGAGACGGTCGGGTGGTCGATCGGCAGAGCGAGACAGGCGTAATCGACGCCGGCCTTCTCACCGGCGACGCCGAACTCGCCGCGGGCCCAGTCACCCATGATCTGCAGCGCCGCCTGGTCGGTCACGACGAGGTTGGTCGTGTCGTTCCAGTTGCGGTTCGCCGAGCCGGCATCCGAGAACTGCTTGAACTGGCGGAACTTCTCGAACACGGCGGGCATCTCGGCCTTGGCCAGCTCGAGGTCCTTGTCCTTGAGGATCTTCTCACGCTTCTCGAGGCCGAGCAGCGAGGTCTGGATCACGCCGAAGGCGCCGTTGATCTGCCAGCTTTCGCCGCCGATGGCGAACGGAATGATGCCGGCTTCCTTTAGCTTCGGAGCTTCCGCGAGGAAGTCGTCGAAGCTGGTCGGGAGCGGCACGCCGGCCTTCTCGAACGCCGGGACCGAAGCCCAGGCCCAGTTCCACGAGTGGATGTTGACCGGCACGCACCACCAGTGACCATCGACGAGGCAAGCCTCGGAGATGGACGCCGGGCGGATGAAGCCAGCCCAGTTCTCTTTCGTCGCCAGATCGGTGAGATCGAGCAGCATGTTGCCGGCGATCAGTTCTTCGTACTGACGGCCGGGGTTGAACTGCGCCGCACCCGGGGGATCGCCACCGAGAATGCGCTGCAGCGTGGCCGAGCGGGCATTTTCGCCGCCGGCGATAGCGGTATCGACCCACTTGTCGCCGCCCAGCGCGTCGAACTCACGGGCAAACACCGACACGGCGGCCTGTTCGCCACCCGACGTCCACCAGTGAATGACTTCGACGTCCGCGGCGCGCACCGAGGTGCTGCCAAGCAGGGCGGCGGCCACCAGGGCCACCACCGACACGACTGACTTCATAATGTAGTCCTCCCAACGTTCACCCAGGAGCAAGACGCCCCTCGCGAAATTTGCGCCAGCCGCGCAGGGGCCCCTCTTTTCGGGTAAGCCTCCGGTGCTGACTGCGTGTAATCGATTACACAACCCCTTGCAGAAGGTCAATGCAATCGATTGCAGGAGTTTCAGACATTCCTTGCGCGACTGTCAAGGTCGATCTAGACAGAGCGGGCGAGCAGCGGTGAGGGAGCGCTGCGAACTGATGGTCCCGGCAAGAAAAACACCGACAATTCAGGATGTTGCCCGTCACGCAAGCGTGTCTGCGGCAACCGTCAGCCGTGTGCTCAGTTCGCCCGAGAGGGTGACGGAGACGACGCGCGAGCGGGTTTATGCTGCCGTGCGCGAGACCGGCTACACCATCAACCAGGCGGCGCGCTCGCTGCGGCTCAAGGCAGCGCGCACGATTCTGATGGCGGCGCCCAATATCGGCAACCCGTTCTACTCCACCATTGTGGATGCGGTGATCCGCGAAGCGGCCGAACGCGGCTACAGCGTGCTGGTGGCGAGCCGCATCGGCGACGATCCGAACCGCTGGCTCAGCGACTATCTGCTCTCCAACCGCGCCGATGGGCTGCTGCTGTTCGACGGCTCGCTCGATACCAACCGACTGCACGGGCTGCGTGACGATGGCGTCGCCCTGCCGCTCGTCGCTGCCTATGACGAGATCCCTGATCCCAAGGTCCATTCGGTGATCACCGACAACCGGCTGGCGGCCAAGCGGGCGATCCGTTACCTGGTGGAACTCGGGCATACCCAGATCGGCCACATCATCGGGCCGTCGCGTAACCAGTCGACCAACGAACGCTTCATCGGCTTTGCCGAGGCCATGCAGGAGGCTGGCCTCGAGGTGCGCGAGGAATGGCTGTTTCCCGGCACCTACAACATGGAGTCGGGCACTGCTGCTGCGGAGCACCTGCTGGCCAGCGGCCAGCTGCCGACAGCAGTGTTCTGCGGCAACGACGAGATGGCCATCGGCCTGATCCACCGGCTGCGCCTCGATGGGATCGACTGCCCGCGCGACATCTCGGTGGTCGGCTTCGACGATATCGCCGTGGCGCGCTTTTTCGATCCGCCGCTGACCACCATGCGGCAGCCGCGCGAGGAGATCGGCCGCATGGCCACCCGCTCGCTGATCGACATCATCGAGGGCGTGGCGCGCGACGACGAACCGATCCACGTCGTGCTCAACTCCGAACTGGTGGTGCGCGAGAGCACCCGTCGCGCCGACTGAGGCGTGCGAGGGCCGAACGGCCCTATTGCGGCCTGCGATGCGAGGTGCAAATGATGCGGCACTGCCGGGGGGCACGGGACGCATCGTGGATTGGGGGATCGCCAAAGCCGAGAGGTCGGCCGTCGGGCTGCGCGTGGCGCGGCGCGACCTGATATTGCCGCGCTTTGCGGTCGGCTATTTCCTGATCCTCAAGCTCGTCTACGCGCTGTTCGTGCCACCCAACATCGACGAGGCCTATTACTGGCTGTGGGGGGCGCATCTGCAGTGGTCGTATCTCGACCACGCGCCGCTGGTCGGCTGGGCCGCTGGAGCAGCAGCCCTGCTGCTGGGCTGGACGCCGATCGCGGTTCACCTGCCGGCCCTGCTGAGCTTCGGGGTGCTGGTCTACGGCCTCGGCCGCAGCGCCCGTTGGCTGGCGCCCGAGGATCCGGAGCGGTATTTCTGGGTGGGGCTGGCGCTGTTCTGTGCCTCGCCGCTGCTCAACGCACTGACCACGCTCAACTATCCCGACCACCTGCTGATCTGCTTTTCGGCGCTCGCCATGCTGCAGTTGGGCAAGTTCCTCGGCGCGCTACGCGAGGGCGGCGAAGGGCGGCTGCGCGACCTCTACCTCGGCGCGCTGTTCATGGGGCTGGCCGGGCTCAGCAAATACAACGCGGTCTTCATTGCGCTGGGGCTGGTGGTGGTGATCGTCGGGCAGCCCGCGTTCCGGCGGCTGCTGCGTTCGCCGCACCTCTATCTCGCAGCGCTGCTGACACTGGCGATCACCCTGCCGGTGGTGTGGTGGAACGCCCAGCACCACTTCGTCAGCGTCGGCTTCCACACGGCCGAGCGGTTCAATGCGAGCGGCAGCCATTTCGCGCTCGACGGCGTCACCTCGGTGCTCACCGCTTCGTTGTTTTATGTTTCGCCGTTCCTCGCCTGGGGGCTGTTGCGCTTCCTGTTCGGACGGGTGCTGGCCGGTCCACAGGGCGCCTACCAGTTGCTGGGGCGGTGGACCGCCCTGCTCTCGAGTGTGGGCATGCTGGCGCTCGCCAGCTGGAGTGCCGCGGCGGACCAGGTGAAACCGCACTGGCTGGTGCTGAGCTTTCTGCCCTTCGTCATCGTCGCGCCGCTCTTCGTCCGCTCGCGCTGGGCGATCCGCCTGCATCTGGCCTGGGGCATGCTGCTGATGACGGTCGCGGCGCTCTACTACCTGGCAGCGCCACTGCCGACCCAGTGGCTCGGCATCCACGACCGCGAGGCGGTCGAGACCTTCGGGCAGGAGCAGGCAGCGGCAGCGGCCCGAGCGGCCGCCGCGCAACACGGAGCCGAACTGATTGCCTCCAACACCTATGGCAATGCCGCCAAGCTGGCCTTCGGGCTGGGCACCGACAGCAATGTGATCGATCTGAGCGGTCGGCCGGGGCAGCTTCGGCTCTGGCGCGAGGGATTGTCCGACGCGGGCAAGGACGTGGTCATCGTTGCGCCATCGGGAACCTCGCCGGATACGTTTGCGGCGCATTTCAGCAGCGTCGAGGACCTTGGACCGGTCGAAACCAAGCGTTTCGGCCAGCGCCTGACCAGCTATCAGCTCCTGCTCGGCCGCGAGCTCAAGCCCTGATCGGCTGACGACAAAACAGCTGCATCACGCCCGCGCAACACTGCTTGAGTTACCTCCTTGCTGCCGCTTTCAGCAGGGAGAGTATCGATCTTTGATTGTCGCGCTTTCGAACCGAAAGAGTCTCACGTCCCGGCCTGCGCGGGGACAGGCTCTTTCCCGAAAGCGCTCCAGGCAACCGCGAGCCGTATTCGGACGTTCAGGGCCGATCGGAGAGCAGTTCATGACGGTGAGAATACTGGTGCGGCACGACGGCGCCGGCTGGCGAATCGCCAGCCCCGGTCGCGACCTCGATACGGCCTCGGGCCCGCGCCCCTATACGCAGCGCGATGAAGCCATCTCGGACGCCCTGTTTGCGGCACGGATGCTGCGTGCACTGGGCGAGACGGCATCGGTCTATGTGGAAAACAGCGACGGGCTGCGGCTCGTCGCCGACGAAGACGTCCAGGTCTGGCGCAAGCACTAGAAGCGCCGACAAAAGGGGGAACCGGATGCCGCCTGATCGGGGACAGCATCCGGCCCACCCGATAAGCGAGTGTGGACGCAGTGTCGGGCATGGCGATTAACCGCCATGCCCGCCGCTGCCACAATCCCGACCAAGGTCGGTATCGCTTTGTTTCTCAATACGAAATGATATGTCGGGTACTGCTGAGAGGTCTCAGGCATGTACCGATCGCCTGATCGGGCCGGCGATCGCGGCCGCCGCGGATGGCAGGAAAAGCCAAGGCCTGACATTCCGCCCCGATTGCGCTACACCCGCGCCACGGCCTCGTAGCTCAGGGGATAGAGCAGCAGCCTTCTAAGCTGTTGGTCGCAGGTTCGAATCCTGCCGAGGTCACCAATCCAAAGCCTTCCGCGCGCAGCGCCCCGGCGCCGGACGCGCGCCACGGGAGGACCCTGCCCTGTTCCCCTATCTCACGCGGATCTTCTGGCTGCTGGTGCAGCCGCTGTCGCTGATCGTGTTGCTGCTGGTGGCCGGGTTGGCGCTGAGCTGGCTCAGGCGGCGATGGATCTCCCGCGGCCTGATCGGGCTGGCGTTGCTGATGCTGTTCCTGTGTGGCTTCACCACTTTCGGTTACGTGCTGATCACGCCGCTCGAGCAGCGCTTCGAACGGCCGCCCGAGCCGGTTGAGGTCGACGGCATCGTGGTGCTGGGCGGCGGCATGGATGGCGAGGTGAACTCGGTGCGCGGCGGCTTTGAGCTCAACCGCTCGGGCGATCGCTTCGTCGAAGCGTTGCGGCTGGCGCTCAGGCATCCCAACGCCAGGATCGTCATTGCCGGTGGCATGGCCGCACTGGTGCAGCAGGAGCCCGAGGCGCTGGCGGGCAAGCGCTTCTTCGAAGCCTTCGGCATTGCGCCCGAGCGTATCCTGACCGACGACCAATCGCGCAACACCGAAGAGAACGCGCTGTTCGCGAGGCAACTGGCGGGAGCCACCGGGAACCAGACCTGGCTGCTGGTCACCTCGGCGTTTCACATGCCCCGCGCCGTGGGACTGTTCCGCAAGGCCGACTTCGCCGTCACTCCGTGGCCGGCCGACTACCTGGCAAGCGGCGCCGAGGGGGTGCGGATCAAGCCGGACCAGTCACCCGAAAACATCTTTGTGAGCACCATCGCACTGCGCGAATGGACCGGGCTGCTTGGATATTATCTGACCGGACGCATCGACGAGGTGCTGCCGGGGCCGTAAGGGGGCGTGGCCTCCGCCATCCTGCCCGGTTTCCGCCTACGCCGACGTCTCCACCGCGAGGCGGAGGACCCAGTGCCCTCCCTCAACCTCCACCGGCGTTGCAGCATCCCACGTCGGCGGAAATGACGTCGGTGGAGGAACGGCTCGGGCTCGAGCCGATGGCCGGGTGTGAGCCCCGTCCCACCTAGAGATCGAAGAACGACAGCTGCGGGGTCTGCTTGGGTGGCGGCGGCGCGACCGGTTCGGCTTCCACCCTGGGCTTGGCGACGCGCGGTTTGGCCGGCGCCTTGGGCTTGGCAATGATGATCGGCTCGGGATCTGCGGCGCCGGCGTCCGCGGCGGCGGCCGCGACGGGCTCTGGCGCGGGCTCGGAAGCTGCAGCTACCGGCTGCGGTGCCGGCATCGGTTCGGGTACGATAATCGGTTCGGCGAGCACTGGCGGAAGGTCAACCGCGGTGGGCACCTCGACAACCACGGCGGCCTCGACGGCTGCGGCCTTCTTCCCCCTGCCCGGCTTCTTCTGGTGCTCGTTGAGCCAGGCGATGCCGGGCTTCAGCTCATCGCGCTGGAACGAGTAGAGGTTCTCGCGCCCCTGCTTCACTTCCTGCACCAGGCCGGCTTCCTTCAGCACCCTGAGGTGCCGGGAGATGGCCGGGCGGCTGATGTCGAAGGCGGCCGCCAGTTCGTGCACCGGGCGGGCCTTGTCGTGCAGCAGCTCGAGCACCCGCAGGCGGGTGGGATCGGCGAGGGCGGAATAGAGGTCGGCGAGACTCATTTCGTCTTCCGAAACAATGGAATGCGCGGACAGTTGTAACAACTGCGTTACGTGTCAAGCGCTGTGGGAGCGGAATGGGTTGACTGTGACAGTCCGATGACGGGATTGTCACAGCTTATTTCTTTGCAAGAGACGCGCCGTGACGACCGAGACGACCATCACCCGCACCTGGTGGACCCGGGGCCGCCCCTTCACCCTGCCCGAGCTGATCGCCGACGGGGTGGTGCATGGCATCGGGATCGTCGTGGCGGTGGCGTTGGGGGCGGCGCTGCTGGCCTTCGCTGGCTACGAAACGGCGCCTAACGAGTTGCCGGCGCTGGCGCTTTATGTGGGAAGCCTGTTGCTGGTGCTCAGCATCTCGCTCGCCTTCAACCTCTGCCCGATCACCTCGCCGGCCAAGCGCACCCTGGCGCGGCTCGACCAGGCGGCGATCTTCCTGTTCATCGCCGGCACCTATACGCCGTTCCTGGTGCTGCTCGGTGCGACGCCTTCGAGCATCCTGATCGGGCTGTTGATCTGGGGGGCGGCGCTCACCGGCATGGCGCTGAAACTGTTCGTGCCGCACCGCTTCGGGCGTGGGGCGATCGTGCTCTATCTCGGCATCGGCTGGAGCGGAGTATTCGTGTTCCAGGCGCTGGCCTCGCACCTGCCGGGTGCAGCGCTGTGGCTACTGGTGGCGGGCGGGCTCTGCTACAGCGTCGGGCTGATCTTCCACCTGTGGGAGCGGCTCACCTTCCACAATGCAGTTTGGCACGGCTTTGTCGTCGCCGGGGCGAGCCTCCACCTCGTGGCAGTGCTCGACTGCATGGTGATCAGCCGGCTGTAGCGCCGTTCTTGATGCGGTCGTGCACGACGCGATCGCCGGGGGCGAGGCCGAGTTCCTTGGCGCGGCCGCCGGGGATTTCGAGCACGAACATCACCGGACCATCGGACGGGATCGAGGTCAGATCGAGCGGCCGGGCATTAGCGTGGATATTGGCGACCAGCCCTTCGGCGGTGATGAACACCATGTCGAGTGGGATCAGCGTGTTGCTCATCCAGAAGCTGACCTCGCGGCTTTCCTTGAAGTCGAACAGCATGCCCGCGTCGGGCGCGAGGGATTCCCGGTACATCAGGCCCTTGGCCCGGGACTCGGGCGTATCGACCACTTCGACGGTGAAGGGGTGGTTGCCGTTGCGCGACTCGATCACCAGCCGGTCATCGGAGGCGCAGGCGGTCAACGTCAGGAGCAGGAAGGCGAGAAACGCGCCGTGCAAGGCCCGGAAGATGGTCATGGAGAGCATGGGGGGTTAGGTGCAGATTATCGGCACCTTAGCGCGGCCGCCCGAGTTCGGAAACAACGTTGCAACCGAGGCGCGGCGCCTCGGCGTTCCCTTCAGGCGCGGCTATCGCATGTGGGGAACGGCTGAATAAGGAATGGCGCCGGTGGCTCCCCGCGCCCCCCTCTCTTGCGAAAACTAAGGACTTAGCTGCGCTAAGCCCAAGTTTTCGCTTTCTCCCCCGCCAAGGGGGAGAGTCCCGACTGCAAGACTGATGCAAGTGGAAGGCACGGATCATCTCCCCCTTGGCGGGGGAGAAAGCAAAATCTTAGGTTTAGCCGTTTGGCTAAGCCTTAGATTTTGCAAGAGAGGGGGTCCTGGAGGGCACGATTGCTCGACCGCCCGGAGAGGCCAGGGGCTACAGGTCAGTGCGAGGACGGGGCGTCGCCCCAACCGTCGGGGCGGATCTCGGCGACCATCAGGCCCTTGGGCCCCTGCCCGTAGCGCACCAGGACGTGCTGGCCGGGGCGCAGCTCGGTAATGCCGAAGCGGCGCAGCGTTTCCATATGGACGAAGATATCCGGAGCACCGTCGCCGGCAGAGAGGAAGCCGAAGCCGCGGATGCGGTTGAACCACTTCACCTCGAGGCGTTCGAGCCGGCTGGTCGGCTCCACCGTGACGTGCGTCCGCGGCGCCGGCATCTGAGCCGGATGCTTGGCGGTCGAATCGTCCATCGACAGGATGCGGAACGCCTGCAGCCCGCCAGGACGCGCCAAGGCCTCGACGACGATGCGCGAGCCTTCGTAGGCGGTCTGGTAGCCGTCACGCCTGAGGCAGGTCACATGCAGGAGAACATCGGGGCGGCCATCATCGGGGACGATGAAACCGAAACCCTTGGAAACGTCGAACCACTTGATCGACCCGACCACCTCGATGACATCGAGATTGGCGTCACCGCCGTGGTCGGATGCCGGGTGCTGCCCGAGCGGGCCAGTCTCGTCGGACCGGAACCCGGGTTCGTCGCCGTCGGCTGTAAACTTGGCCCCCATGCCTCAAGCCTTTTCGTACTCACCCCGCCGCTGATCGGGGTACGCCACAATGTGAGCACTGTGTCCGATTCAGCACGGGAAGTTAAGAAGCGTTTACGATTTTGTCAGGAGTTTTTCGCAAGCGCTTCAGCACCTGCAGATGCCGGCTGGCGCGGCTGGCGCGACTAGCGTCCAACTTGATGCAGGGAGCCAGCTGTTGTAGGCCGCAACTACCATTCTACCGGAGGACCGAGACGTGAAATATCTCCACACCATGGTGCGGATCACCGACATCGATGCCAGCTTGAAGTTCTATCGCGACGGGCTGGGGCTCGAGGAGATCCGGCGCACCGAGAACGAGAAGGGCCGCTATACGCTGATCTTCCTCGCCGCCAAGGGCCAGCACGAGACGCCGGTCGAGCTCACCTACAACTGGGACCCCGAGGTCTATACCGGCGGCCGCAATTTCGGCCACCTCGCCTACGAGGTCGCCAACATCTACGAGTTCTGCGCCCACATGCAGAAGCTCGGCTACACCATCAACCGGCCGCCCCGCGATGGCCGCATGGCCTTCGTGCGCTCGCCGGACAACATCTCGGTGGAGATCCTGCAGGAGGGCGCCGCCCTCGCCCCGGCCGAGCCGTGGCTGTCGATGCCGAACACCGGCGCCTGGTAGTCGGCTCCGGGTCCCGTTCCGGGCCCCTTGAGGTAACCCGCCGCTAACCAATCGGCTTAGCGGGCGGTTAGCCAAGACTTTGTAGCTTCCTCGCGAGCGCCGGCCGGGCAAGGGCCGGCGTTCTGCTACGGCCCGTTGGCGGCATGGGAAGTGACGAATGATCCGACTGATTGCGGCGCTCGCAAGCGCCCTGCTGCTGAGCGGCTGCTTCTTTCTGGGCGGCGGTGGCGGCGCCTCCTACAGCGGCTACGTGCAGCGGGCCGGCATGTTCCTGTCGTCCGAGGATGTCGACAATTCCTGCGTCTCGCCCAAGCTGCGCTCGGTGATTGCTTCGTTCGAGCGTCGCTTCGGCAAGAAGATCGTCGTCAACTCGCAATACCGCGACCCGATCCGCAACATCATCGGCGGCGGCGAGGATTCGAGCTACCACATGCGCTGCATGGCGGTGGACTTCTTCATCCCCGGTGTTTCCAAGGGCCAGCTCGTCGCCTTCGCCATGCGCAACGAGCAGGTCGGCGGCCTCGGCTGCTATCCGGGCCGCGGCTTCATCCATGTCGACGTACGCGACCGGCCGCGCGGCTGGAAGAAGCCCGTTACCTTCTCGGGCTGCTGATTGCTCCACAGGGGCTGGAATTAGCAACGGGTTCTGCGAAAAACACCCTTGCCAGCCCGAATGAACCTCCCTATACGGACGCCACCGCGGCGCCCTTCGTCTATCGGTTAGGACGGCACCCTTTCACGGTGCAGAGAGGGGTTCGACTCCCCTAGGGCGCGCCACTTTCCCCTCATGGGCCGGTGGTTGACGGTACGGCGCTCATCGCCGATAACAGAGTTCCTCCGCGCCCATCGTCTAGCGGTCAGGACACCGCCCTCTCACGGCGGGAACAGGGGTTCGATTCCCCTTGGGCGCGCCAAACTCTCCTCCCTCATGATGTGGCTCGACAGACTGCGCGGCTTTCGTCGCGGACAGCCGTCGGCGGATTCGCTAGGCTGCCGCGGGTACGACCCGTCCCCGGAGGGCTCGGTGACTTCGATCATTGTGCTGCAACTTGGCTGGCTGGCCGTCGGGCTCACGGCGGCGGTGCTGATTCAGATCGCCGGCCTCAGCCTGATTTCGCGGCTGGTGAACCGGCTGAGCGCACGGCCTGATGCCGTGGCGCAGACCTGGCAAATCGCTATCATGGGCCTCGTGGTCTACCTGCTGTTCGTGCTGCACCTGATGCAGATCTCGATCTATGCGGCGATCTATCTCGTCACCGGCGCCATCCCGTCGGTGCACACGGCGCTCTACTTTTCGGCGGCAACCTTCACGACGATCGGCGGCGGCAAGGTGCAGACCGAAGAGGCATGGCAATTCTTCGCCTCGCTCGAGGGCCTCAGCGGCATCATCATGGTGGGCTGGTCGATCGCCTTCCTCGTGGCGGTGACGCACCGGCTCGGCATGTGGACGGGGAAGCCGTCGGTCGACTAACCGTAAGCCCGGATTGCCGCCTCACCCAGCACGCGCTTCGCCAGGTCCGCACACTGCACCCGGATATCAGGGATCGCCTCGATCTCGAAGAACGTGCCGCGGGTCAGCGGCCCCACCGCCAATAGCCGATCCGAAGGCGAGCCATATCGATCGATGGTGCGGCACTCGGCGTCCACTTCCAGGCCGATATGCAGCGGGTCGGGGCGGATATCGCCGCGAGCCAGCAGTGCACGGACGGTCGGGTTGCTCGATTGCTCGACATCGACGCTGATGCCGCCGCAATCGTAGACCCTGACAACGTCGAAGAAGGTGAGATTGCCGGCACCCTTGCGGCGCACGGTGGCGCGCACCTCGTCGCCGCGTCGCTCGATATCGAGATAAGTGCCGGCAACGAGGCGGACCTGCCCTGCCCCCACCGCCTGTTCCAGCCGTGCGTGGAGTTCCGGCGGCAGGCGGTGGCGGTGGATGTTCCAGAACGGCCTAACATGGCTGAGGAAGCGGCGGCGCGCGCCGATCGACCAGTTCTGCCAGATACGCTGATTGAACGGCCGCAGCGCGTCGACGACGCTGCGCCAATCCTCGCCGCGGGCGGCGGCTTCCTCGAGGAGATCGCGGAGCCAGGCGGTGAAATAGTGCAGCTCGGTGCCGAACGGCACGTCGGCGGCCTCGAGCGGAATCGGTGTTACCTGTTGATGCGCCCTGGGCAGGAGGCCGTGGCGCGACACGACGGTGATTGGACCGCGATGCTGCGCCTCGGCCAGCGACAGCCAGGCATCGACCATCGAAAGGCCGGAACCGAGCAGCAGCACCGGAGCATCGGGATCAAGCGGAGTATCGGCCTCGGAGCCGACGCGCACGGCGATGCCCTTGGCCCGGGCCGGATTGGTTTCGTGCCCCACGGCCAGCACGGCCACATGGGCCATGAGGCTGGCGCCGCCCTTGAGTCTGGCTTCCACCCCTGCCCCAGTGGTCAGGATGTCGATGCATTCGTCATGGACGATGTGCAGTCGGCCGGGCGTCGCAGCCTCGACCTCGGCCAGCACATCGGCGAGATAGCTGCCATAGTGGCGGCGCGGCACGAAGACGAAGCGTTTGGCTTCGGTTACCAGTTGCCGATCCCGCAGCCAGCGCCAGAAGTGATCGGGATCGTCGGCAAAGGCGCTCATTCCGGGCGCGGCAACATTCAGCACATGGTCGAGCTGGCGGGTCGAATAGGCGACGCCGCGCCCGAGGCTCGGGCGTTTCTCGACCAGTGTAACCCGGATATCGGCCGCGCTGCGCAGCAGGTGGGCGGCCAGCAGTACGCCGCTGGCGCCACCGCCGACAATGAGGATGGAGAGGCGAAGATGCGCTTCGTTCATGCGTGTTTTCCCGTGGCCTGGTCACGACGCAAAACGTCCCGATTGAAACGTCCGTCCTAAGCTAACGTTCTCCGGGGGCAGGTTTTTTCGTTACCCGCGACCGGCGCGCTGCCGGAGTTCCTCGACCGGTTTCGGCACATAGACTACTAATCCAGTCGATTTAATCAACACTGTATCCTTCTCGGGTGCAGCGGGGGCTGGGCTTGACGCAACTGACGCTCGATATCGCCGAACACAATGCTGTGCCGCTCGAGGACCGGCCGGTGGAGAGGCCGCGCTCCGGCCATCGGCATCTGGTTCGGAACGGCCTCGTCTGGGCTGCGGCGGTGCTGGTCGCCGCCTATGCGGCGTCGGTAGTGGCCACGAACCCGGCGATGCGCTGGGATTCGATCGGCAAATTCCTCACCGCGCCGATCATCCTCTCAGGCCTCGTGACGACACTGCTGATCACCTTCCTCTCCGCTGTCATCGGGCTTGCCGGAGGGCTGGTGATCGCGCTGATGCGGATGTCGAGCAACCCGCTGATCAAGACCATCGCGGTCGGCTATCTCGGGCTGTTCCGGGCGGTGCCACTGCTGGTGCAGATCCTCATCTGGTACAACCTGGGCACGTTCTTCCCCGAACTCGGCTTCGGCATTCCGTTCACCGATATCGGGCTCTATGGCGATACCAACGTGCTGCTGAGCCCGCTGGTCGCGTGCCTGATCGCCATCGGTTTGAACCAGGCCGCCTATATGGGCGAGATCATCCGCGGCGGGCTGCTGTCGGTGCAGCCGGGCCAGGTCGAGGCGGCGATCGCGCTGGGGATGACGCGGGCCAAGGCGTTTCGCCGGGTGATCGCGCCGCAGGCGGCCAAATCGATCATCCCGCCGCTCGGCAACGACCTGATCAACCTCCTGAAAGCCACCTCGCTGGTGTCGGTGGTGGGCGTCGGCGACCTGATGACCCGGGCGCAGGGAATCTATGCCAGCAACTACCAGGTGATCCCGCTGCTGATCGTCGCCAGCATCTGGTATCTGGCGCTGACCATCGTCTTCACCTTTGTGCAGGGCCTGCTGGAGCGGCGTTTCGCAGCCGGAGTGGCCCGATGAACTTCTCCCCTCCCGAGCTCCGGGCCGCGGCCGAAGCGCCGGCTCTTATCCGTGTGCGCAACGTTACCAAACACTACGGCGCCAACCGGGTGCTGGACGGGGTCGATCTCGATGTCCGGCAGGGCGAGGTGCGCTGCATCATCGGGCCTTCCGGCTCGGGCAAGAGCACCCTGCTCCGCTGCCTCAACGCCCTTACCGATTTCGACAGCGGCGCCATCGTGCTGGACGAGACACGGGTCGGCTACACCGAGCGCAACGGCGTGCTGAAGCCATGGACCGGGCGGGAGGCTGCAGCATTCCGCAGCCGGGTCGGGCTGGTGTCGCAGCATGTGAACCTGTTCTCGCATCGCACGGTGCTGGAGAACGTCATCGAAGGGCCGGTGCAGGTACTCGGCGCGAGCCGCGTCAGCGCCGTGCGCAGCGCCACGGACCTGCTGTCGCGGGTTGGGCTCGCCGACAAGCATGACAGCTACCCCAGCCAGCTCTCGGGCGGGCAGCAGCAGCGCGCCGCCATCGCCCGGGCGCTGGCGATGAACCCCAGGGTCATGCTGTTCGACGAGGCGACCAGTGCGCTCGACCCGGAACTGGTGGGCGAAGTGCTGGGAGTGATGCAGGCGCTGGCCAGCGACGGCATGACCATGGTGGTCGTCACCCACGAGATGCGCTTTGCCGAAGAGGCAGGCGACCGGATCGCCGTGATGGATGCCGGCCGCATCATCGAGGACGGACCGGCGAGCGAGGTGTTCGCACGCCCACGCCAGCCGCGCACCGCCGAATTCCTCAAGGATCATTTCAGGTTCGCTCCGGCCGAGGGCCGGCGCAGCCACGCCTGAACAACCGGGCCGGGGGCCCCATCATGCAAGGAAAGAGACTGACCGTGACCAAGCTTTCGACACTGGTAACCAGGGGGCTACGCGCTGCCGGCCTGACGCTCGCCGTGGCCACGCCGCTGTTCGCCGCGCCGGCCTTCGCCCAGGATGACGCAGCCGAGGCGGCTCGCGCCCTGCTGCCGGCCAAGTATCGCGATGCCGGGGTGCTGAATGTCGGCGCCTCGACGGTCTACGCACCGCATTCGTTCTTCAAGGAGGGCACCACCGAGTTCACCGGCTACGAGATCGAGCTGTTCAACGCGGTGACCGAAATCCTCGGGGTGAAGCCGATCTATACCGAGGCGCCGTTCCAGCAGCTGATCGCCGGGGTGAAGTCGGGCCGCTCGGATGTGTCACTGGGCGATCTCGGCGACAACGACCTGCGCCGCGAGCAGGTGGACTTCATCGACCACACCCGGCTGACCTTCCAGCTGTTGATCGACGAAGCCGACAAGGACAGCATCAAGACGGTGTTCGACCTCTGCGGGCGTGATCTGGGCGTCGTTCAGGGCACCACCAACATCATCTTCAAGGCGCTGTCGCAGTGCGAGAGCAAGGGGCTGAAGCCGGCCAACTTCATCGAGTTCCCCGATGCCACCGCCAAGGATCAGGCGATCCAGTCGGGCCGGCTGCCGCGCGCCGATATCTCGGCGACCGCAGTGGGCCGCTTCCGTGAAGCGGCCGGGCTGAACCCGGGCCAGATCCTCGTGCCGGCGCCCGAACTGGGCGACCTCTATATCGGCTTCATCGTCGACAAGGGGAACACGGAGCTCGCCCACGCCATCGAGGCAGCGCTGAAGATCCTGTTCGACAACGGCAAATACGCCGAGATCCTCGCCGCCTACAACATCGCGGACCTCAACCTCGAAGCGCCGGGCGTCAATATCGGCCAGAACGCCTCGAACTGGGTACAGCCCAAGCCGAAGAGCTGATTTCGCCTCCAGCGACACAGCGGGCGTCGGCGGCAGCCGGCGCCCAACCCATTGCAACAGGTAGTTTGACCATGTCCAGCGCGCGGCCCGCCGGCCACGACAAGATGAATATCGCCGTGCTCGTTTCGGGCGGCGGCAACCACCAGGGGGCGTGGCGACGGAGCGGCAGCAATATCGAGCTCGCCAACACGCCGGGTTTCTACGTGGCCTTTGCGCAGGCCGCCGAGGCGGCCAGGATCGACGCGATCTTCTTCGCCGATATCCCCTCGCTCGACCCGAGGGCGCTTGGCGTCAACCCGGTGCTCAACGCCTTCGAGCCGGTGGTGCTGACCTCGTATCTGGCAGCGTTCACCAACCGGATCGGGCTGGTGTCGAGCGTTTCGACCAGCTTCTCCGAGCCCTATACGGTGGCCCGGCAGTTCGCCTCGCTCGATCGCGCTTCGGGCGGGCGGGCCGGCTGGAACATCGTCACCTCGGCGACCGGCGAGAAGAATTACGGCTCGACGCCCCTGCCCGACCAGGATGTGCGCTATGCCCAGGCTGCCGAGTTCGTCGAGATCGCCAAGCGCCTGTGGGACAGCTGGGACCAGCAGACGCTGAAGATCGACCGGGTCAGCGGGCAGTTCGGCGATGTCGCCGATATCCGGCCGACCGACTTTCACGGCAAGTTCTTCGACGTGGCCGGGCCGCTGAATATCCAGCGCCCGCCGCAAGGCTGGCCAGTGCTGTTTCAGGCCGGCGCCTCGCCGATCGGCCGTGGCTTTGCGGCCGAGACCGCCGAGGGGGTGTTCACCGCGCAGCAGACGCTGGAAGACAGCCTCGAATTCGCGCGCGATATGCGGACCCGCGTCAGCGCCGCCGGCCGCGATCCGCGCCGGGTGAAACTGCTGCTCGGCATCACCCCGATCATCGGGGCGACCGAGGCCGAGGCGAAGGCGACCGAACGGGAGCTGGGCGAGTTCATCGACATCAAGGCGTCGCTCAGGAAACTCAACAGCTACATCCCCGGCGTCGACCTCTCGGGGTTCGATCTCGACAAGCCGATCCCGCGCGAGGCGCTGCCGGATGTGTCGGCGGTGCAGGGCCGACAGAGCCGCTACAAGATCTTCGCCGACCTGACGCTCAACGACGGCTGGACGCTGCGCGAGTTGGTCAAGCTCACCGGCCGCTCGGATGGGCACTGGACGCTGACCGGCAGCCCGGAGCAGATCGCCGACCAGATGGCGGAACGCTTTCTCGCCGACGCTTGCGACGGCTATGTGGTGATGCCGACCTATCACCCCGAGGGCTCGGGGCTGTTCTTCTCGGACGTGGTGCCGATCCTGCAGCAACGCGGGCTGTTCCGCACCGAGTACGAGGGCAGGACGCTGCGCTCGCATCTGGGGCTCGATATCCCCCAACGTGGGGCGCGCGGCGGCTGACGGTCTTTGCCGCCTCTCTCCTCGTCGCTATAGAGAGCGGCAAACGGAGGGGCATGTTCGATGTCGGCTATGGGTCATCTGTCGGAGGGGGATCGCGGACAGGCGCGGATCACCGCGATCAAGGCATTGCGGCTCGCCAGCGGCTTCTGCCTGATCCGCATCGACACCGATGCCGGCATCTCCGGCTATGGCGAGTGCGGCGACCTCGATGGCGACCTGGTGCGGGCAGCGCTGCTCACCCATGCGGAGGGTGGCGCGCGACTGCCGCACCTCCAACTGATCGGCAAGGATCCGCTCGATATCGGGGTGCACCACCACAACCTGTTCTACGCCTATCGGCAGCGGCCGGCTCACATCATGATCTGCTCCGGCCTCGACATGGCGCTGTGGGACCTTGCCGGAAAGCTGCTGAACCAGCCGGTGCACAAGTTGCTCGGTGGAGCGTTCCGCACCGAGCTCGAGCTCTATTCGCACTGCCCGCATTTCGACCTGACCGATGCCGGCGCCTGGGCAGAAGCGGCGGCCGACCTCAAATCCGATCCGCATGGGTTCAAGACTTTCAAGGTCGATATCCACGACGCCATCGGCATCGAGATGCAGGAATATGTGCCGAGCCTGTCGCCAGGCGACATCAAGAAGATCGGCCGCTCGTACGAGCTGGCGCGCGAGCACCTCGGCGACGACATCGACATCATCGTCCACTGTCACAACGAACTCGACACCCCGAGTGCCATTGCGGTGGCCGAGGCGGTGGAAGCGATCAAGCCGATCTACTACGAGGATCCGCTGCAGCCGGGCTTTTCAGAGAACTGGCTGGCACTCAGGCGTTCGACCAACATCCCGATCATGACCGGCGAGAATATCGAGCTGCCGGAGGGGGCGCTGCCGTTCCTCACAGCCCAGGCGGTCGATTGCCTGCAGCCCGACATCATCAGCTCGGGCGGTATCACCGGCACCAAGAAGATCGCCGATCTCGCGGCGCTCTACCGCACGCCGATCACGCTGCACAATGTCAGCGGGCTGCTGATGAACGCCGCGAGCCAGCAACTGGCCGCCTCGGTGTTCAATTGCCCGCGCATCGAGTGCACGCGCAGGGCGGACAGTCTGGCGTGGGCGTCACCCAATCCGCTGGTGGTGCGGGATGGGAAGATGCAGGTCTCGACGGCGCCGGGGCTCGGGGTAGAGCTGGACCAGGACTGGATCAGCGGGCACCGCTTTGCCGGGGAGCCGGACTGGAACTAGCCATTGGGCTCGAAACCGTCGCCCTTAACTGAGAGACGGGTCGCCCCCTCCACCAGCTTCGCCGGTCCCCCTCCCCCGCCCCGCGGGGGAGGATCGCCGAGAGGCCGGAGGTTCGCTTACGGCAGCCGCTGCGTGTGCGTCGGCTCGAGCTCGGCCTTGCCGAAGGTGCCCGGCAGGTTGGTGTTCATCCACTCGTAGGGGTAGCCGAGCTTCAGCGGCATGGCGTCGGTGAGTTCCTGGCGCACCTCCGACGGCAGGTCGAAATCGCCGGCGTCGAGGTTTTCCGCGACCTGGTCGACGCGCCGGGCACCGATGATGGCGGCGGTGACCCTCGTATCCCCAAGCAGCCAGCTGAGCGCCACCTGACTCGGCGTGCGGCCGAGGCGGCCGGCCACTTCGACGACCTTGTCGATCATCTTGAGCGAATCCTCGAACCAGTAGCGCGGCAGGGTGATCGCCGCCTGCTGGCCGATGCGGGATTTCTCATCCGGCTTGTCCTCGCCACGGTACTTGCCGGTCAGCATGCCGGCGGCGAGCGGGCTCCAGCAGATCATGCCGAGGCCCTGGTCGTCGCAGGCGGGCAGGATCTCTCGCTCGATGTCGCGGCGGACCAGGTTGTAGAGATGCTGCGCCGAAACCAGCGGCTCGTAGCCCTTGAGCGCGGCGACGCCATTGGCCTTGGCGATCTGCCAGGCATAGAAATTCGAGCAGCCGAGATAACGCACCTTGCCGGCCCGGATGAGGTCGTCGGCGGCGCGCAGGCTCTCCTCGATCGGGGTGTACGGATCGGGGCCGTGGAACTGGTAGAGGTCGACATAGTCGGTATCGAGCCGCTTGAGGCTCTTTTCGCAGGCCTCGACGATGTGCTTGCGGCTCAGCCCGCGCGAGGTCGCCGCGGCATCGGTCGGGAACCAGCACTTGGTGGCGATCACCAACTGGTCGCGGCTATGGTCTTTCAGCGCCACGCCAAGCATGGTCTCGGAGGCGCCGCCGGAATAGCCGTTGGCGGTATCGATGAAGTTGCCGCCGCCTTCGACGAAGCGTTTGACGATGGCGCTCGAGGTTTCCTGGTCGCAGCCCCACTGCGCGTTGCCGAAGGTCATGGTGCCCAGGCAGAGGCGTGAAACCAACAGGCCGCTGCGGCCGAGATAGCGATATTTCATCAGTTTCCTCCGAAGGTGAGATCGAACAGGTGTAGGCGGATCACTCGGTCGGGTACTTGAGCCCGATCTGCTGCCGGATGGTGTCGAGGCAGGCCATGATGGCGACGCTCTCGGTGGGCGACAGGATGGAGCCGGCGGTCTTGCCTTCGGCGACCAGGCGCTCGAGTTCGGCGGCCTGATACTGCATGCCGCGGCCCTCGACGTTCGAGACATACTCTTCGACCACGCTGTTGGTCGCGTCATAGCGGCGGAAGCTGGTTGGCGTGTACCAGACCTTGTCGATCTCGATGCGGCCCTCGGTGCCGTGGATGGTGGCGATGTTCCGCCCGGCGGTGTCGCTGCCCGACAACGTCAGCGCGATGGCCCCGGAAGCGTAGGTGAACATGGTGGCGACGGTACCATCGGCCCCGGTCTGTTTGAGCCGGGCCGTCGCCGCGATGGTTTTTGGCGCGCCCAGCACATCGAAGGTAAAGGAAATCGGGTAGATGCCGAGGTCGAGCAGCGCCCCACCGCCAAGCTCCAGGGCGTTGAGCCGGTGCGCGGGATCGTCAGGCAGATCCTGCGTATGGTCGGCCACCACCGAACGGATTTCGCCGAGCAGACCCGAGCGGACGATCTCGCGGATGCGGAGCATATGCGGCAGGAAGCGGGTCCACATCGCTTCGAGTACGACGAGCCCGTTCCTGGCGCCGAGATCGACGATCTCCTGCGCCTCACGAGCGTTGACGGTGAACGCCTTCTCGATCAGCACGTGCTTGCCGTGGCTGAGCGCCAGTTTGGCATTCCTGGCGTGCATCGGGTGCGGCGTCGCCACGTAGATCGCATCGACATTGGGATCGGCACAGAGCGCTTCGTAGCTGCCGTGCGCCGCGGGGATGCCGAACTGGGCGGCAAATCTGTCGGCGCTCGACTGGCTGCGCGAACCAACCGCAGTCACCTGGTGGCCATGCAGGTTCAGATCCTTGACGAACTGCTCGGCGATCCAGCCGGTCGCCAAAATTCCCCACCTGACGCTGCCGGCCATCGCTTGCTCCCCAATCAAGATTGTCGAGGCGCAGCAGTACCCACTCCTGGCCCTGAGGCAATGGCCGATGGCCGCATCTTCGACCATCGTCGTAGAGCCCCGGCGGATGCAACCTTGCCCTGCCCGGCCGAATTGCTCTCAGACGGCAGGAGCAATGATGCGTTTCTCAGTGAGCTGCGACATCCAGTACGACGTGGTCGAGGACACCACGCTGATCCTCAACATCGAGCCGCAACACGGTGAGCGTCAGGAGGTGCTGGACGAACGGTTCAGCGTCTCGACGGGCGGCGCCAGCGACTCGCACGTGGTGCCGGAGACCGGCAACCGCTACCGCCGGCTGCAGCTGGGCACCGGGCAGCACCAGATCAGCTACCGTGCCGAGGTAGAAACGCGGCCCCTGATTGCCGACCCTGCCCAGGTCGCCGAGGTGCCGATCGCCGCGTTGCCTTTCGATGTGATCACCCACCTGTCGCCCAGCCGCTATTGCCAGTCCGACAAGCTCGGGCGCTTTGCCTGGCGGCGCTTCGCCGACATTACCGGTGGGCACGAGAAGGTGACGGCGATCTGCAACTGGATCTTCGAGAATGTCGACTATCTCGAGGGCTCGAGCGACGTCAGCACCTCCGCTTACGACACCTTCACGCTGCGCGCCGGAGTGTGCCGCGACTTCGCGCACCTGGGCATCACCTTCGCGCGGGCGCTGGGTATCCCGGCCCGCTTCGTTTCCGCCTATGCGCTCGACCTGGCGCCGCAGGATTTCCATGCGCTGTTCGAAGCCTATCTGGGCGGGCGCTGGTACCTGTTCGATGCCACCCGGCTTTGCCCGGTCGATGGCGTGGTGCGGATCGCCACCGGCCGCGATGCGGCCGATACTGCCTTCGCCACCTATTTCGGCCAGTTGGGCGGGCCGCCCAAACAGATCACGGTGCGCCGCCTCGACCGGCAACCGCGGGGCGACTGGACGGTTTCCGCCGTCAGCCTGGTCTCCAGCTGAAATTCACTTAAGCAATCACTTAGGTATTGACAGGAGGCCGCGCCCACGATACTTAAGATCATGCTTAACCAAGAGACAGAACCCCTCGACCTCATGTTCCAGGCATTGGCCGACCCCACCAGGCGGCGGATGATCGAACGACTGAGCCGGGGATCCGCATCGGTCAGCGAGCTGGCCGAGCCGTTCAAGATGAGCCTGCCCGCCATCGTGCAGCACCTTCAGGTGCTGGAACAGAGCGGGCTGGTGACGACGCAGAAAGTGGGACGGGTGCGGACCTGCACCATCGACACGGGAGCGCTGAGCATGGCCGAGAAGTGGATCAACGATCGACGCATCGGCTGGGAACACCGGCTGGATCGGCTGGGCGCGTTCCTCGACGCACTGCCCAGCGGCCCGGACAAACCGGCGAAGTAACGCCCCAACGCGTCACGGACGACAGAGCAGAAACGGACAGCCGGAAACAGCATTTCCGGCAACGGGTGCGGCTTGCCCGCAGGACAGGAGGACCGAATGGCAAAGGTGGTGCTGAACTTCTCGATGTCGCTCGATGGTTATGTGGCCGGCCCGAACGTCTCCAGCCGTGACGGCATGGGGGTCGGCGGCGAGCGGCTGCACGAGTGGATGTTCGCCGGCAGCGGCACCAGGGCCGGCGACGGCAGCTTCAGCAGCACCGAGGCGGCGGACGCGGCCGAGATCGACCTCGCCTTCAAGACGGTCGGCGCGGTGATCGTCGGGCGGCGCACCTATGATGTGGGGTTGCAGCACTGGAACGATACGCCCTACCCGGTGCCCACGTTCGTGCTCACCCACAACCCCAGGCCCGAACAGCAGATGAAGAGCGCGAGCTTCCGCTTCGTCACCGACGGAGTGGAGAGCGCTGTGCGCCATGCTCGCGAAGCGGCAGGAGACCAGGATGTCGTGCTGATGGGCGCTTCGGCGGCCCAACAGGTGCTGCGCGCCGGGCTCGCCGACGTGATCCGTATCCAGGTGGTCAGCGTGCTGCTCGGCGGCGGCACCCGCCTGTTCGACAAGCTTGGCGATGCTCAGATCGAGCTCGCCCGTACCCGGGTGGTCGCGGCTTCGCCCGGCGTCACCCATCTCGAATTCAACGTCATCAACCAAGCCTAGAAAGAGGAAACTCAAATGACCGAACGTTCCATTGCCCATGGCAGCTTCACCGTCGAACGCAAGTACAAGCACGCCCCGAGCAAGGTGTACTCGGCCTGGTCCAACCCGGAGTTCAAGCGCCAGTGGTTCGGCTCGCCGAGCCCGGACAAGCCCAAGGACGTGATGGATTTCCGCGTCGGCGGCCGTGAGTTCAACGAGGCCGAAATGGGCGGCGACACCTATGTGTTCGACGTCACCTATCGCGACATCGTGCCTGATAACCGCATCATCTACACCTACGAGATGCTCAAGAACGGCGACCGCATCTCGGTGTCGCTGGCCACCATCGAGCTCTTTCCCGACGGGGCCGGCACCCGCATGGTGGTAAAGGAAGACGGCGCCTTCCTCGATGGGCTCGACAAGATGGCCGATCGCGAGGCCGGCACCAACTACCTGATCGACCTGATGGGAAAGTGGCTCGACGAGCAATGAGCGCCAAGTCGCACAGCGTGATGATCGGCGACCTCGAGGTGCACTACCTCGAGGAAGGCCGCGGGCAGCCGCTGCTCCTCCTGCACGGGGGAACGGCGACCGCCGCCTCCTGGGGCGAGGCGATGCCGCGGCTGGCCGACCGCTACCGCGTCTTCGCGCTCGACACCCGGGGGCACGGCAGAAGCAGCAACCCGTTGCAGCAGATGAGCTACGCGCAGTTTGCCGACGATGTCGCCGGCTTCGTCGCGGCGCTCGGGCTGAAGCGGCCGCTGATCATCGGTTACAGCGACGGCGGACAGACGGCGCTGGAGTTTGGGCTGCGGCACCCTGGCAAAGCGGGGGCCCTGGTCATGGGCGGCACGGTAAGCCGGCTGACTCCAGCAATGCTGGAAGGGCTTCGTTCCTGGGGATTCTCAGTTCCGGGCGAAGTCGATCTGGATCGGCTGGCCAAGGAGTTCGGCCCCTACTTCGAGCAGATAAAGCTGGCGCACTCCCATCATTATGGGCCGGAATACTGGCGCGACTTCCTCAAGCAGATTTCCAAGCTCTGGCTGACCGTGCCCACCTACAGCGAGCGGCAGCTTGCGTCGATCTCGGCACCGTCTCTGGTGATCATGGGAGATCGTGACCAGTTGGGCGGTATCGACGAGGCCGACCGGCTCTACCGGCACCTCGGCGCCGGCGAGCTTTCGATCATCGCCAATGTCGGCCACGAGGCCGTCAACAAACCCCTGTTCTGGGACGCCGTGCGCGAGTTTCTCGCCCGGCACGACGAGCGCCAGGACTAAGCAACCTCAGGAGAATCGACGTGAGCAGCACCGTTTCAAAGGACGGGACCGCCATCGGCTACGACAAAACCGGCAATGGTCCGGCCGTCATCCTCATTGCCGGCGCCACACAGTATCGCGGCATCGACCAGCAGACGCCGGAACTGGCGCGACTGCTGTCGGAGGCCGGCTTCAGCGTGATCAACTACGATCGCCGGGGTCGGGGCGAGAGTGGCGACACCCTGCCCTATGCGGTGGCCCGCGAGGTCGAGGATATCGCCGCGCTGATCGAGGTCGCCGGAGGGGGAGCCTCGCTCTATGGCGCATCGTCCGGCTGTGCGCTGGCGCTCGAGGCGGCGCAATCCGGGTTGCCGGTGGACAAGCTCGTGCTCTACGAGCCGCCCTACGTGGTCGATGACAGCTGGACGCCGCCGCCCAGGGACTATTTCGAACAGCTCGCCGGGTTCCGCGAGCGCGGCGACAAGGCCGGGGCGCTGACCTACTTCTTCACTGCCTCGATCCACATGCCGCCCGACCAGGTGGAAGCGATGAAGAAGAGCCCGTTCTGGCCGATGCTCGAGCCGGTGGGACACACCATCGAGTACGACGCGCTCTGCATGGGCAGGGAAGCGGTGGAAGGCGGACTGGCCGAGACGCAGCGCTGGAACAAGGTGACCCAGCCGGTGCTGGTGGTGGATGGCGACGCGAGCTTCCCGTTCATGGCCGGAGGCGCGAATACCGTGGCCAAGGTGCTCGGGGCCGGTCGCAGGACGCTGGCGGGGCAAGGACATGGGCCAGCACCGGAGGCGATTGCACCTGTCGTGGTGGAGTTTTTGCGGGGGGATGACTGAGACAGACGGCCCCCTCCCGGCCTCCCCCATAAAGGGGGAGGTGAAGAGTCGAGGCCCAGTCTTCGATCGTGCCCAATGAACCGGCGGGGCACCTCCCCCTTTATGGGGGAGGATGGGAGGGGGCCGTCTGCTTCGGTTCTAGCCCCGCCCCTACTCCGCCGCCGCCTTCAGTCGCGGCTTCACCCGGTGCCGCCCCACCGGCACGATCATCGGCGAATGCGATACCGGGTCGTCACACACCTCGGCATCCATGCCGAACACCGACTTCACCAGTTCCGCCGTCACCACCTCGGCTGGAGCGCCTGACGCGGCGACCCTGCCCTCGCGCATGGCGACGATATGGTCGGCATAGCGGCAGGCGAGGTTGAGGTCGTGCAGCACCGCGACCACGGTGCGACCGCGCTGCTGCACCAGGTCGGTCAGCAGGTCCAGCACTTCGACCTGGTGATTGATGTCGAGGAAGGTGGTCGGCTCGTCGAGCAGCAGCAGCTCGGTTTCCTGCGCAAGCGCCATGGCGATCCAGACGCGTTGGCGCTGGCCACCGGAGAGTTCGTCGACCGCCCGGCCGGCGAGATCGAGCGTATCGGTGGCCTGCAGCGCAGCGGCGACCGCGGCATCGTCGGCGGCCACCCATTGGCGGAACCAGCCCTGGTGCGGATAGCGGCCGCGACCGACAAGGTCGGCCACGGTGATGCCGTCCGGCGCCACCGGGGTCTGCGGCAACACGCCAAGCAGCGTCGCGACTTCGCGGGTCGGCATCTGATGAATGGCCCGGCCATCGAGATAGACCGTGCCGGCGCTCGGGGTCAGCAACCGCGCTAGGCCACGCAGCAAGGTCGACTTACCGCACGCATTGGCGCCGACGATGACGGTGAATTTTCCGGGCGGGATCGCGAGGCTTAGTTTGTCGACAATGGTGCGATCGCCGTAGCCGAGGGTCAGGTCGGTGGCCGAAAGCTGGTGGTGCACAGACATCGTGAGGCCTCCGATCAGCCGCCGCGGCCCGAACGATGGGCGGCAGCGAGCAGGTAGATGAGGAATATTGCACCGAGCGCCCCGGTGACGACGCCAACCGGCAACTGGTTGCGGCCGAGCATGTGCTGGGCGACGAAATCGGCAGCGTTGGTGACGAGCCCGCCGACCAGCGCGGCCGGCAGCAGCGCGTTGCTCGAAGGGCCGAGCAGCCGCCGAGCGATCGGGCCGGCGATGAAGGCGACGAACGAGACAGGCCCGACGGCGGCGGTAGCAAAGGCGGCGAGCAGCACCGCCACGAGGATCAGCCCGAGACGTGAGAACTCGACCCGGGTACCGAGCGCGGTGGCGGCGTCGTCGCCCATCTGCAGGGTCCGCAGCGAACGGGACAGCAGTGCGGCGAGCGGCGCCAGCACCAGCAGCGCAATGGCCAGCGGGGTGAGGTTCTCGAAGGTTGCGCCATTGAGGCTGCCGGTCAGCCAGCTCAGCGCCTCCTGCACTTCCATGATGCGGGCGCGGGTGAAGAGGTACGACACCACGGCTCCCGCAAGGGCTGCCATGCCGATGCCGATCAGCACCAGCCGGTACGGCGTGACGCCGTTGCGCCAGGCGAGGCCGTAGATCAGCAGCGCCGTCAGCACCGCGCCGCCACAGGCCATGAACGAGACGCCGAGCCCCGACCACTTGAAGATGATGATCGCCAGCACCGCCGCCGCACTGGCGCCGGTGGTGATGCCGACGATATCGGGGCTCGCCAGAGGGTTGCGGAGGATGGTCTGGAAGATGATGCCCGAGAGGCCGAAAGCGGCGCCGGACAGCAACCCGGCCATGACCCGCGGCAGCCGTACGCCGAGCACGATGAAATCGTTCGCCGCATCGGCGTTGCCGGTGAAGGGCGAGAGCAGCGAGGTGATGACGTCAGCGAGCGGCAGCGGATAGTCGCCGATCGACATCGCGAGGCTGGCGACGGCCAGCGACAGCACGGCGAGGCCAAGCACCACGAGGCCGTAGCGTCGCTGCAGGCGCTTGCGCACGGCGACGACGGCGCCGACCGGGGCAAAGCTCTGGGTGGCGCTCATAGCTCGGCCAGCTTCCTGCGCCGCACAAGCGCGATGAAGAACGGCGCGCCCAGCGCGGCGGTGACGATGCCGACCTGCAGTTCGCCCGGCGGCACGATGATGCGGCCGATGATGTCGGCGCCCAGCAGCAGGATCGGCGCCAGCAGCATCGAGTAGGGCAGGATCCAGCGGTAGTTGGGGCCGGTAAAGGCGCGGGCGAGATGCGGCACGGTGAGGCCGACAAAGGCGATCGGCCCGGCCGCGGCGGTGGCCGCTCCAGCAAGGATCACGGCGGCAAGCCCGACCAAAGCGCGGCCGCGCTGCACCTTGAGGCCGAGACCACGGGCCACATCGTCACCCAGCGCCAGACCATCGAGAATGCGCGAAGTCAGCAGCGCCAGCACGGTGCCGGCCAGAATGAACGGGGCGACCTGCAACAGGATGTCGGTGGTGCGGCCGGTGAGCGCCCCGACCTGCCAGAAGCGGATCTGGTCGAGCGTCTCGACATTGGTGATGAGGATGGCTGAGGTGACCGAGGTGAGCGCCGCGGTGACGGCCGCGCCGGCCAGCGCCAGCTTCACCGGCGTCGCGCCCTCGCGGCCGAGCGAGGCGACAAGGTACACCACCAGCATGGCCGCCCCTGCCCCGAGGAAGGCGAGCCAGACATAGCCCGAAAGCTGGGTGATGCCGAACACCGAGATGCCGAGCACCACGCACAAGGTTGCGCCGGCATTGATGCCGAGGATGCCGGGATCGGCGAGCGGGTTGCGCGTCGCGCCCTGGAGGATCGCGCCGGAAAGCCCGAGCGCCGCGCCGACCAGGAGCCCCACCAGGGTGCGCGGCAGGCGCAGGTCGAGGATGATCTTGTGGTTGGTCTGCGTTGCGTCGAACGCCGTCAGGGCGTTCCAGATGTCAGCCAGTGCAATCGGGCGGGCGCCGACGGTAATCGAAAGCACCAGCACCGCGGCCAGCGCCAGCGCCAGCAGCGCGAAGCCGCCGGCGCGGGCCGCCGGCGGCAGGCCGGCCGTCGATGTGGAGGTCGGCGGCAATGCCTCAGTCGCCGATGCTGGTGTCGGCAGCAGCGATGGCAGTGGTGAGCTTGTCGAGCTCGCGGGCATAGGCCGCGTAGTTGCGCAGCCAGAAGGCCGGCCAGTCGGTCACCTGCCCCGCCGCTGCGGCGCGCAGCGTGGTCCAGGTGGCCTGGGCCTTGGCGGTCTCCATGGTGGCCTTGGAGCGGTTGTCGACGAGGATCAGGTCGGGCTGGTACTTGTCGGCGTTCTCCCAGCTCAGGGTCTCCCAGTAACCGCGGTCATCGGCAACCACCGGATCGACCAGCTTGAGCCCCCAGGAGGCGAAATCCATCAGCTCGGACGAACCTTCTGTGGCGGCGACGTAGAGTGCGTCGGTGCCGGCCCAGACGGCGAGCGCCGTGAGCTCTGGCTTGGCGGCGACGGCGGCCTTGAATTTCTCGCGTGCAGCTTCGAAGGCGGCCTTGTCGGCAGCGACTTGGGGAGCGGCGAGATCGGCGCCCAGGCTCTGGGCCAGCTTCTCATAGTCCTCGATCAAGGTGACGATCGAGGCGCCCTGCTTCGGGCCGGTGATCGGCGCCAGCGGCTTCAGCGCGTTGACCACGTCGGCGCCGCCGCTCCAGGTATTGTCCAGCGGCCACCACTCGCCGACGATCAGATCCGGCTTCAGCGCGGCGGCCTTCTCGACGCTGACTTCGCCCCAGGCCTCGCCGATGATCTCGATGCCGGTGAGGTCGAGCCCCTCGAGCGCCTTGGCCTCGGCGACGGCGCTGTCTACATAGATGCCGACCGGGCGGATACCGAGCGGAATCAGGCCGGCCGCCGCATCCTGGCTGGCGATGATGCGGGTCGGCACGTGATCCACCGTCACCGTGTTGCCCGAGCCATCGGCATAGGTCCAGCTCCCAGCCAGAGCGGCGCCCGATCCCGAGACCATGAGTAGCGCAAGGGCAGTCGCAGCGAGCGTCTTGAGGGACATCGGATGAACCCGGATATGTTGATTGTTCGGGTCACCTATCAGCGCGCTATGCTGATTAGTCAAGTCATGTTTCCGCCGACGCGGCGCCGGGTCATGCAGGTTTCACCAATCGATGTTATGGTTTAGCGGCCGACACACGAGACCGGGACATGATCGAGTTGCCGCCGGCCATCGAGGAATACTGGTACGCCTTCGACTGGGACGTCGAGGCGCTGTGGGCGCTGGACCTGCCCTCCGAAGCGTTTCCGATCGACAAGCTGCTCTGGCACCTCGATGTGCCGCTATGGGAACTCGACGGCCACCGCTATGCGCTGACACCGCGTCAGGTGCTGCGCTCGCCCTATCGCTACGACAAGGAATATCGGCGGGTGCGGGCGGCGAGCCTGGTTTTCCCGATCGAGATCACCCGCCTGAAAGGCCGCTGGCTGATCCTCGACGGCGTGCACCGGATGACCCGGGCGCACGAAGACGGGCACGAGGAGATCTTCGTGCGCAAGGTGCCGCGCAAGCTGATCAGGTGAATCTCGCGGGCCTAGCTCGCCACCCGATAGGGACTGAAGGTTCGGCCATTGTCGGAAAGGCTCGACCAGACCACCCAGTAGCGGCCCTGCTCGTCGGGAACCAGCACTTCGGCCTCGCGGCCGCTATGGGACTGGAACCGGGCGAGAGACTGGGCTTCGAGCGCGGCGTTGGAGCGGGAGGGAAATGGCCCGTGCGCCTTGCCCTCGAAATCGACCCACCAGTTGTCGCGGCTCTGAATCACGAGGTAGAGCGCCTTGGCCATCTGGTGGTCACCCCTGTTGCTCACGAAACCGCTATCACCGATTCTGGTGGCGTTCCGTCATCTGGAATGAGTTTCGCACAAGTGCGTAGTCGGGACGAGTGCGCGATCTGCAGCGGATTTTATGCAAAGATGCGCACAAATTTCGCCAATGCAAGGTTAGGGGCGCGCAAAACCTGGCGCCCGGCCTGGCCGAACATTTGGCGCGCGCAACTAACGAGGGCGAGCTGAGCCCTAACTGCCCACCAGCTTACATGACGAGGCGCCACTGCCCAAGTATTGGGCGAACTGCCTTCGACACTGGCGCGGCGTGCGGCGGCATGCATGATACCGGGCATGCAAACACTCAAAGTCATCTACGATACCGACCCGGGCGTCGACGACGCCATGGCTCTGCTCCTGCTGGCCCGCCACAAGCGGGTCGAGCTCATCGGCGTCACCACGGTGTTCGGCAATGCCGACATCGCGACGACCACGCGCAACGCGCTGTACCTCAAGCAGAAACTCGGCTTCACCGCGCCGGTAGCACAAGGCGCTGGCGCACCGCTGGTGGGCGAACCGGATGCACCGCCGACCTTCGTCCACGGCGTGAACGGGCTCGGCGATATTGCTCTGCCCGCCATCACCGCAGCTGCCGACCCGCGCCCGGCGCACCAGTTGATCATCGACCTGGTGAAGGCCTACCCGGGCGAGGTCACCATCATCGCGGTGGGACGGATGACCAATCTCGAGCGGGCGATGCGCGAGGCGCCAGAGATCGTCGGGCTGGTCAAACAGATCGTGGTGATGGGTGGCGCCTTCGGGCGTAACGGCCACACCGGCAACGTGACCCCGGTGGCCGAGGCCAATATCTGGGGCGACCCTGACGCTGCCGATATCGTGTTCGGTGCGGCCTGGCCGATTGCCATTGCCGGGCTCGACGTGACGCAGGCGACGGTGATGACGGAAGCCTATGTGGCCGAGCTCGCGACAGCCGCGGGCGACGACGGGGCGTTCGTCCGCGCTATCTCGGCCTTCTACCAGAACTTCCACCGCGAAAGCGCCGGGCTCGACGGTTTCTATGTGCACGATTCGAGCGCCGTGGCGCTGGCGCTGCACCCCGAGTTCTACCAGACCGAGACAGGCGCCATCCGGGTGGTGACCGAAGGCATTGCCATCGGGCAGACGATCATCAAGCCGGATGGGCGGAACTATCCGCCCGGCGCCTGGGATGGCCGCCCGAGCCAGACCATCGCTATCGGCGTCGATGCCGAGGCCGTGCTGACGTTCTATCGCGAGACGCTGGCGGGAAATGGCAAGGGCGGACGCTAGTCAGCGCCGCCCACTCGTGGAGAGTTTGCTCAGGCCGGGCGGCGGTACTGATAAATTCCGACGTCGATCGAGCCTTCGAAGAAACCCGCCTCGCAATAGCTCAGGTAGTAGACCCACTTGCGACGGAATTCCTCGGTGTAGCCGAGCTTCTTGATGTCGTTCCAGCGGTCGAGAAAGCGCTCGCGCCAGAGCTTCAGCGTCCTGGCATAGCTCAGCCGGAAGGTTTCGACGTTCTCGAGGATCAGCCCGACCTTGTCGCCCTGCTCCTGCATGGCGGTCTTGGTCAGCAGCATGCCACCGGGGAAGATGAAGCGCTGGATGAAATCCGGACGCGCCCGGTAATCGTGGAAATCCTGCTCGCCAATGGTGATCGCCTGGATGGCGGCCGTGCCGCCGGGCTTCAGCCGGTCGTGCACGGTCTTGAAGTAGCTTGGCCAGTGCTCCTCGCCCACCGCTTCGATCATTTCGATCGAAGCGACATGGTCGAAGTCGCCGCGGGTATCGCGGTAATCCTCGAAATGCATGGTGGCCAGCTTGTCGAGGCCCTGCCGCTCGAGCCGCTCGTTGGCATATTTCAGCTGCTCGGCCGACAGGGTGATGCCGTAGACCTCGGCGCCGAAATCCTTGGCAGCGGTCTCGGCAAAGCCGCCCCAGCCACAGCCGATCTCGAGCACGCGGTGCCCTGCCTTGACGCCGGCCATCTCGGCGACGCGACGGTACTTGGTGTGCTGCGCGTCGGTGAGCGACTGATCGTCGGAGGTGAAGATGGCCGAGGAATAGGTCATCGAGGGGTCGAGCCACTCGGCATAGAAGTCGTTACCGAGGTCGTAGTGCTCGGAGATGTTCTTCTTAGAACCCTCTTTCGAGTTGTGGCGGCTCAGATGGTAGGTGAAATCCTGAGCGGCGCGGCCGTACCAGGAGTTCTCGCCGCTATCGAGCACGTCACGGTTCTGCAGGAAGTAGCGGAACAGCGCCGTCAGGTCCTCGATCTCGACGTCGCCGTCGATATAGGCCTGGGCGAAGCCCACGGTGCCGCGCTGAAGGGTCTTTTGCAGCACCTTGAAGTTGTGCAGCGTCAGCCGGGCATGTACCCCGGTCGAGGGATCACCGAAGGTGCGCACCTTGCCATTGGGGAAGGTGATGGTGACCGCGCCATGTTTCGGGCGACCGATCAGCCGCTTTCCGACAAACGCCGCAACGGTCGAGAGCAGATGGGTCCACGGCGTGGGCGATGCTGCCCTCGTTTCAACCGCAAGCTTATCCATGACGCAACATTCCAGACTAAGTCCGCTCCGCCGAGCGGCCAAACCAGCGCCGCAGCGGGGCCGCAAAGACGCGACCGGGCAACGGGGCTCCCCGTGAATTAGGGCAGCACTTTAGTCGTCATAAGTGGATATGCAAGCATGACTTTCAACCCTGACAGAAGCTGTCAGAGGGGCTAGCGACCACCCGGTCGCGCTGCGTCGAGCAGGCGGAACTGCACCTCTTCGCGGCCCTGCCAGTGGTCGATGGAGAGGGTTCCGGCCAAGTGCAGCGGGGTGTCGTTGCCGGCGCTCAGCAAGGCTTCGCCGAGGGCCGTGGTAGCCGCGCGGAAGGCGATGGCCTTGAGTCGCGCACCGTCATCGGCGGTGAGCGTGAACTTCACATGCCCGCCGGTACCGACGATCTCGGAGAACTTTGCCTTATGCGCCGGAAAGGCAAAGACCGGTTGCGGACTGCCGGCGCCGAACGGCCCTGCCCGCTCGATCTCATGCACGAAGCCGGGGTTGGCGCCGCGCGCCGTCATCGCCGCGTCGATCTCCAGCGCGGTGAGAGCCCGCGCCTCGCTGACACTGTTGCCCAGCCGATCGGTGACGTGGGCGCGGAATGGTCCAAGCTGACCTGGCTTCAGGGTCACGCCCGCCGCCATGGCATGCCCCCCGCCCTTGGCCGCGAGGCCGAGTTCAACTGCCTCGATCACCGCGCTACCGAGGTCGACGCCGGGCATCGAGCGCCCCGAGCCGGTACCAGAGCCGTCGGGCGCCAACGCAATGGCGAAGGTCGGGCGCTCGAAGCGTTCGCGCAAGCGCGCCGCAATCAGGCCGACCACGCCGGGATGCCAGTTGGCCGAGGCCAGCACCAGCACCGGCGGCCCCTCGCCGCCGCCGATCTCGGCCTCGGCAGCGCGCGCCGCCTCCTCCACCGCCTCGACCTCGATACGTTGGCGTTCGCTGTTGAGCTCATTGAGCTGCGCAGCGATCATCAGCGCCTGCTGCTCATCGTCGAGCGACAGCAGGCGCGTGCCGAGCGCGGCATCGCCGATGCGGCCACCGGCGTTGATGCGCGGCCCGATCAGGTAACCGAGATGATACGCATTGAGCGGGCCGGAGAGCCGCGCCGCCAGCGCCAACGCGCCGATGCCGCGATTGGAGCCGGTGCGCGCCACCTCGAGCCCACGCGCGACGAAGGCACGGTTCAGTCCCTTGAGCGGTACGACATCGCAGACCGTCGCCAGGGCCACGAGGTCGATCATGGTCATCAGATTGGGGAGGCCGGTGTCGCCACGCTGCTTCAGCAGCCGGTTGGTCGCCACCAGCACCATGAAGGTGACGCCGGCTGCACAGAGGCAACCGAGGCCGGAGATATCGTCGGGGCGGTTAGGGTTGACCAGTGCGTTGGCAGGCGGCAGTTCCGCATCGGACAGATGGTGGTCGATCACCAGCACGTCGAGCCCGCGTTCACGGGCATGGGCGATGGGGCCATCGCTGGTGGTGCCGCAGTCGAGCGTGATCAACAGTTTGGCGCCGCCATCGACCAGCTTGTCGATGGCGGTGGTGTTGGGGCCATAGCCCTCGAAGATGCGGTCGGGGATGTGCACCTGGGGGTCGAGCCCGAAATGCCGGAGATACCGTGCCATCAGCGCGCAGGAGCAGGCACCATCGACGTCATAGTCGCCGAACAGCGCCACCGGCTCGTTGTCGGTGATGGCCCGCGCCAACCGCTCGGCCAGAGCGTCCATGCCGGCGAGCGTCGAGGGGTCGGGCATAAGCTCGCGGATGGTCGGCTGCAGGTAGGTCTCGGCGGCGTCGACATCCACACCCCGCCCCGCGACGATGCGGGCGAGAATTTCGGAGAGATCGGTGCGCTGGCCGATGGCGGCGGCCGTGCGCGCCGCCGCCGGACTTAGCCGATCCACCCAGGCACGGCCCAAGGCGGAGTTTGATACGTCGAGGAAGTTGGGGCGCGGCTCGTCCATTACCCGGGGAGGTAAGCAGAATGCGGGTGATAGTCGAGGGTGCGGCGGTGGTTTTCCCGTCGCGATCAGGGCGACAGTGGCGGGCCGACCACCTGCATGCCGTGTTTGAGGCTCAAGTCCCGGAAGGCCTGCGACGTCGGATCGACCATCTGGGAGGCAAAGAACGCTTCCATGCTCCCAGCCGGAAAGAAAGTGACCATCATTCGCGCTGTCTCGGTGAGGTTGCGGAAGGCGTGCGGGATGCCGCGCGGGCCAAGGATGGAGTCGCCGGCGCCAAGCTCGTAGGTCTGGTCACCCACCTGGAAGCGAAACGTTCCTTCCAGCACCTGAAACCATTCATCCTGCTCGAAGTGCACGTGTAGCGGCGGGCCGCCAGGCTTGAAGCGAAAGGTGTCGTAGGCACAGAGCGCGCCACCGGTATCGTTGCCGGCAATCTTGCAGTCAAAGCGGCCGTTGAGGAAGTTCAGCGGAGCGGCGTGCCTGTCTTCGCCGGAGCGAACGACCACGGCTTTATTCTCGGTGACCATGCGAATACCTCGCCAAAACCGGAATGTGGCCGGACTATCGGCCCGGCTCGGATGTCGGTCAAGCGAGCCGCTTGCCCCCGGGAAAATCGGACGAGCAGAACGGAAAAGCTCTAGCACTCAAGGGCAATGGCCCCCATATCAACGGCAACGTTTTCACATGGGGAACCACAATGTTCGCTTCGAAGGGCTTCCGATTTTCGGCCCTCCTTGCCACGCTGATCATGGCCTTCTCGCTCGTCGCGGTCGACACCGCGGAGGCGCGGCGCGGCGGCAGCTTCGGCAGCCGCGGTATCCGCACCGAGCGGAGCGTGCCGTCGACGCAGGTCTCGCCGAACACCACGGCGCCGGTGCAGCGCACCATGACCGATGGCACGCAGCAGCGGAACACGGTGGGTAATGCCACGACGCCGGCTCGCCCGAGCCTGTTCGGCGGTTTTGGCGGCGCGCTGCTGGGCGGTTTCTTGTTCTCCGGCCTGTTCGGCATGTTGTTCGGCTTCGGCTTTGGTGGCTTCGGCGGCATGCTCGCCCTCCTGGTGCAGGTGGCGATCATCGGCCTCATCGTCAGCTTCTTCCTGCGCCGCAGGCAGCAGCGCCCGGCGATGGCCGGCGGCCCGCTGAACTATGAGGCAGCGAATGCGGACCGTACCTATCGCGGCGGTGGCGTGGGTCCCGGCCCGACGACCCCGCGCGGCCAGCGCTCGGCGGCTTCGCAGCGTGCGGGCCGACGTGACGAAGTCGGCATCACCGATCAGGACCTCTCGAGCTTCGAGGGCCATCTCAAGGACATGCAGGACGCCTATTCCCGCGAGGACTATGCCGCGCTGCGCCGGATCACCACGCCTGAGGTAATGGGCTATCTCGCCGAGGAACTGGGCGAAAACGCCTCCAAGGGCCTGCGCAATGAAGTGTTCGACGTGTCGCTGCTGGCTGGCGACGTGGCCGAGGCCTGGCGCGAGGGCGGTACTGATTATGCGACCGTGGCGATGCGTTACGAAAGCCGCGACGTCACTCGGAACCGCGGTACCGGTGAGATCGTCTCCGGGGACGATCGAGTCACCGAGACCACCGAGGTCTGGACCTTCCAGCGCCAGAACGGCGGTCGCTGGCTGATCAGCGCGATCCAGGAAGCGTAAGCTTCGGGTTACTGAATATGAGCGGGCCGCCCTGTGGGCGGCCCGTTTGTCTTTGTAGGCCGGTGGCGGGATCGCGCCATGAACGCTGAACGGCACCTCCCCCCTTGTGGGGGAGGTTGGGAGGGGGGAGCCCCACGCACTGAATTCGGTTCCAGCGCCCACCACAACTCAACCACCCTACGGCCGGCCCCAGCCCCTCCCGGCCTCCCCCATCAAGGGGGAGGTGCTGGGCTGGTGGCTTGGGTCGAATTGTGCCTTACACGTCGAACGTTACCGGTGATGTTCCGCCGTAATCCAGCGCACCGTCTGGCTCCACGAGCGCATCACCACCGTGTTGGTGCGGACCGAGTTCTTGCCGTAGCGCACGCCGCTCAGCAGACTGCCGTCGGTGACGCCGGTGGCGGCGAACAGCACGTCGCCGGAGGCCAACTCGTCGGTGCGGTACTTCCGGTTCGGATCGGAGATGCCCATCTTCAGCGCCCGGGCGCGCTTGTCGTCGGTATCGAGGATCAGCTTGCCCTGCATCTGGCCGCCGATGCAGCGCAGCGCCGCCGCAGCCAGCACACCCTCGGGTGCGCCGCCGGAGCCGAGATAGATGTCGATGCCGGTATCCTCGGTGTTCACCGCGTGGATGATGCCGGCAATGTCGCCGTCCGAGATCAGCTTGATGGCGACGCCGGCGGTACGCAGGTCATCGATCAGCGCGGCATGACGCGGCCGGTCGAGCACGCAGGCGGTGATCTCGTTGACCGGTACGCCCTTGGCCTTGGCCAGCGCCCTGACGTTGACGGTGGCGCTCTCGTCGAGGTCGACCACGCCTGCGGGGTAGCCGGCGCCGATGGCGATCTTGTGCATGTAGACGTCGGGGGCATTCAGCAGGCTGCCGCGCTCGGCCATGGCGAGCACGCAGATCGAATCTGGCTGGTTCTTGGCGCACAGCGTCGTGCCCTCGAGCGGGTCGACGGCGATGTCGACTTCGGGGCCGTCGCCGGCACCCACTTCCTCGCCGATGAACAGCATCGGCGCTTCGTCGCGTTCGCCCTCGCCGATGACGATCCGGCCGTGGATATGGACGTTGCCCATCTCGCCGCGCATCGCTTCGACGGCAGCGGCATCGGCTGCCTTCTCGTCACCCTTGCCGCGCCAGGTGGCGGCGGCGAGCGCCGCCGCTTCGGTGACACGCACCAGTTCGAGGGTGAGCGAACGATCGATCGCCGCCTGCCGGTCGGTATCGGACTTGCTGAGCTTCATGAACACTCCCTGCCCCGCCGCACGGGGCTTTACGTGGCCTATGCGGTCGCCGTCCCGAAACCGCTGGGCCGGGAGGGCTCCTAGAGTTGCTCGATCCGGATCATCTGCGGATCGCCGACGATGAAGCCGTCGCCCTTGATCGCCTGGAGGGCGTCGCGGACGGTCTGCTCCATGGTGGAGTGCGTGAGCAACACCACCGTGCGGGACTCGGTCCCCGTCACGCCCGGCTCGCTAACACGCAAATCCGGACGCTGGATGACGCTTTCAAGCGAAATGCCGGCGGCACCCATGCGGGTAGCAATAGCGGCAAACGCGCCGGGCACATCCCTGACATTTAGTCGGATGTAATAGCCGCCCTCGTGCTCGCGGATCGGCGCACGACGATAGGGGGTCAGCTCCGCACTGGGCACGCCGAGCGGCGGCACCCGGGTGCCGCGGGCGATATCGAGAATATCGGAGAGGACCGAGGAGGCCGTAGGCGGGCCGCCGGCGCCGGGGCCGGCGAGCAGCAGCTCGTGCACATGGTCGGTTTCGAGCGCCACGGCGTTGAGCACGCCATCGACGCCGGCCACCGCCGAGGTCTTGGGCACCAGTGTGGGGTGCACGCGCTGGTCGATGCCGTCGGCCGAGCGCTGCGCGATGCCGAGCAGCTTGATCTTGTAGCCGAGGTCGCCGGCGACCTTGATGTCGGCCTGGCTGATCCGGGTGATGCCTTCGACGAAAATCTCGTCCGGCGCGATCTCGCAGCCGAAGCAGAGCGAGGCGAGGATGGCGAGCTTGTGCGCGGTATCGAAGCCCTCGACGTCGAAGGTCGGATCCGCCTCGGCGTAGCCCAGCTTCTGCGCATCGGCGAGGCACTCGGCGAAGCTGATGCCCTCATTGCCCATCCGGGTGAGGATGTAATTGCAGGTGCCGTTCATGATGCCGTAGACGCGGGCGATGCGGGCCGAACCGAGGCCTTCACGCAGCGTCTTGATGACCGGGATGCCACCGGCCACCGCAGCCTCGAAGCCCAGTTGAGCGCCCGATTCCTCGGCGGCCTTGGCGAGATTCACGCCGTGCCGGGCCAGCAGCGCCTTGTTGGCGGTGACCACCGGGCGGCCGATTTCCAGCGCGGCTTTCACCGCGGCCAGGGCGGGACCGTCCTCGCCGCCAATCAGCTCGACGAACAGGTCGATGCCGTCGGATTTGGCCAGTGCCACCGGATCGTCGAACCACTCGAGGTTGGTTGTGTCGATGCCGCGATCGCGGCTGCGCGAGCGGGCACAGACGGCGGTGACGGTGATCTTGCGGCCGAGCTTGCGGGTCAGCTCCTCGCCGTCCTTCTGGATGATGCGGACCAGCGTCGCGCCGACATTGCCGAGGCCGGCGACGCCGATACGCAGCGGCGCCTCTAGCGCGGCATCGGCATGGTCCTGCATCGACTTGAGGATACGCGTCCGCGTGTCCGAACGGGGCTCGCGCCCTTCCCTGAGGTCGAAGACGAAGAGCGGATCGCCGGCGATGGTCCGTCCGAACCGGGTCGGGGTCCAGCCGCGCGCCGCAATGAAGGCTTCGACGGATTGGCGGAACGACTGGATATCGGACATAGAAACGCTCTCGAAGTTGGTGCGAGAGCTATGGATAGGAAAGACCCTATCCGTCAATAGGATTGATGGAGAGACAGCTGCCGCCTATATTGGTGGCCGCCGTCTCGCTGGAGGTTGCCATCTCTGACATCACCACAAAAGTCGATGACGCGGCCCTGGTCGCCGCTCTCGACGATCGCGCAAAGGGACATGGACGGACGCGTGAGGAAGAAGCCAGCGACCTCCTGGCGCGCGCGCTGACGGAACCGGATAACATGGCGACGCGGCTGCGCGCGAGGTTCGGCCCTCTGGGGGGCGCCGATCTGTTCCTCATCAACGACTACCTGAGTCGAGACCCTCCCTTCGCTCTCGAGGACTATGACGAGCGCTACAAGGATGGCTCGGCGGAGTGATCATCCTCGACACCAACGTCATTTCGGACGCGATCGCGGCGGTCCCGACGCCGCGTGTTCTGGAATGGCTGGCCGCCTAACCCATTGGGGATTTGTGGACCACCGCCGTCACGGCGGCAGAGCTCAGGGCCGGTGTTTCAATCCTAATCGATGGGAAGAAGAAGCGGAGCCTGCACGAGGCAGTCGAGGCGATGCTCAACGAAGACTTCGGCGGGCGCATTCTGCCCTTCGATGAGGCCGCGTCCATCGCCTTCGCCCGGATTACGGCCCGTCGCCGAAGGTTGGGCCGCCCGGTCGGTCTGCCGGACACCCAGATCGCCGCCATTGCGGTCGCAAGAGGTGCTGCCGTCGCGACGCGCAATGATCTCCATTTTGATGATCCGGAAATTACGGTGATAAACCCCTGGGAAGCCTGAGGCTTACCTTTGCTTCCCCACCTTTTCCGCCGCCGCGGCGATCTTCTCGAAATAGCGCGGCATGCCCCACCTGATCGACAGGGCGCTCGAGGAGATCACCGACATGTTGAGGATGCGGTCGTCCATCTTCACGTAGGCGCCGCTCTTCACCTGCGGAGCGCTGTCGATGTAGGGCCGGGCGAAGAACTCGTCGGCCAGGTCGGGAGAGTTGAAGAAGCCGATCAGGATGTCGGCCGGGATCTGGTCGAAGTTCTCGTAACTCAGCGGATACCAGAAGCCCTGCAGCTCGCCACCGGGCGGGGAACGCTCGGGGATCACCAGCCCAGCCAGCGCCAGCAGCTTGGCGCGCGCATCGTCGGCCGAATGGATGGCGGCGGCGCCGTTGTAGTCGAGCAGCGTCACGGCGCTCTTGCCAGCCAAAGCCGGGTACTTGGCCGCCTCGGCCTTGATAAAGGCCTCGAGCTCGGCCACCAGCGCGGTCGCTTCCGCCGGCTTGCCCATCGCCTCACCGGCGATGCTGATCACCTGCTGCCAGGTCGCCGTCCACGGCTTGTCCGGATACGCCACCACCGGCGCGATCTGGCTCAGCAGCTTGTACTCATCCTCGGTGATGCCCGAGTAGACCGCGAGGATCAGGTCGGGCTTCAGCGCCGCGATCTTCTCGATCGGAGCTCCCGCGGTGTCGTCGAAGGTCACCGGCGTCGGTGCGCCGGCCTTGGCGATCCCCTCCTCCACCCACGGCACGATGTCCTTGTCGAAGCCGGCCGAGCGGAAGCTCGGAAAGCCGACCGGCACCGTGCCGAGCGCAATGGCGGCGTCGGTCGAGGACCAGCCAAGCGTCACGATGCGCTGCGGCGCGGCCGGAATCACCGTCTCACCCAGTGCGTGCTTGATGGTGACGGGGAAGCTCTGCGCCAGCGCGGGCGAGGCCAGCAGCGCGACGAACAGCGCCGCGGCGACGTGGAAGACGAGTTTCATCGTGGATCTCATTTCTTGGCGTTGCGGGCGGCCGCAGCGATGATTTCAGCGTAGTGCGGGAAGCCCCAGCGCAACGACAGCGCGCTCGGCGGCGAAACCGCGGCGACGTATTCGACGCCGACCAGCGAGGCGAAGGCGCCCTTCAGGTACTGCGGCTGGCTCTGCGCATAGGGCTTGGCGAAAAACTCGTCCGACGCAGCCTGGGTTTCGTAATAGGTGATGAGGATGTCGCTCTTGAGCTGATCGAACAGCTCGTAGCTCAGCGGATAGTAGAATGAGCCATCCTTGGGCGAGAGCTCGGTGACGCTCGGCGCCAGCACCAGGCCGATATCGGTGAGGAACTTCATCCGAGCGTCGAGCGCATCGTAGACGGCGATCGAACCATCGAAGTCGTTCACTCCGGCAAAGGTCGTGCCGGCAATCTCGGGATATTCTGCTGCCTCGTCGGCGACGAACTGCAGGGTGTCAGCAACCAGCTTTTCGGCTTCCGCCGGCTTGCCGACGACCTGGCCGATGACCCTGGTGACGTCCTGCCACGGCGTACTCCAGGGCTGGTCCGGATAGGCGACGGTCGGCGCGATCTGACTCAGGCGGGCATATTGCTCGGCATTGATACCGGAGAACACCGCGATGATGACGTCCGGCTTCTGTGCCGCAATCTGCTCGAACGGGATGTCGGAACCATCGGCGAGCTGGACCGGCGTCGCTGCGCCAAGCTCTTTCAGCTTCTCCTCGACCCAGGGGTGAAGGCCATTGTCGCCACCACCGTAGGTGGAGAACGGCATAGCGACGGGCACCACACCCAGCGCCAGCAGCGCATCGTGGTTGCCCCAACCCCAGGTGACGATCCGCTCCGGAGCTTTCGCGATCACCGTCTCGCCGAAGGCGTGCCTGATGGTGACCGGGAAGGACTGCGCCAGCGCCGGAGCGGCGGCAAACAGCAGCGCAAGCGCAACGAGAAGTCGGCGAAACATGAGATGCCTCCAGCAAGCTGAAAGCTGATAATCACAGTCATGTTAACTGAGCAAGGAGATTCCGGCTCACGATACGCCGAAAGCAAACGGCCCGGTCAATGACCGGGCCGTCGCAAACTCTGAACCGCCTGCCCTACTTGGCGGCGGTGATCGGCACGACGTTGCCGTGGCTCGGCTGGCTCTGCAAGAACTTCTTCACATTGCGTGCCGCCTGCCGGATGCGCTGTTCGTTCTCGACCAGCGCCAGGCGGATGTACTGGTCGCCATACTCGCCGAAACCAACGCCCGGAGCGACGGCGACGCCGGTCTCCTGGATCAGGAGCTTGGCGAACTCAAGCGAGCCCAGATGGGCGAACTGGTCGGGGATCGGAGCCCAGGCGAACATCGTCGCCTTGGGCGACGGAATGGTCCAGCCGGCGCGACCGAAGCTCTCCACCATCACGTCGCGGCGATCGCGATAGACGGTGCGCACATCCTCGATGACGCTGTCCGAACCGTTGAGCGCGGCGGTCGCTGCCACCTGGATCGGGGTGAAGGCGCCGTAATCGAGATAGGACTTCACTCGGGTCAGCGCAGCGATCAGCCGTTCGTTGCCGACGGCGAAGCCGACGCGCCAGCCGGGCATCGAATAGGTCTTGGACATCGAGGTGAACTCCACCGTGATGTCCATGGCGCCATCGATCTGCAGCACCGACGGGGGCACTTCGTCATCGAAATAGATCTCGGAATAGGCGAGATCGGAAAGGATGAAGATCGAGTGCTCGCGGCAGTACTTGACCACTTCCTTGTAGAAATCCAGCGACGCCGTGTAGGCCGTCGGATTGGCCGGATAGTTGAGGATCAGCGCGATGGGCTTGGGGATCGAGTGCCTGACGGCCCGATCCAGCGCGCGCATGAAATTCTCGTCCGGCTCGGCCGGCATGGAGCGGACGACACCGCCACTCATGATGAAGCCGAAGGAATGGATCGGGTAGGTGGGATTGGGCACCAGCACCACATCGCCCGGCGCGGTGATCGCCGCCGCCATATTGGCAAAGCCTTCCTTGGAGCCGAGCGTCGCCACCACCTGGGTGTCGGGGTTCACCTTCACGCCGAAGCGGCGGCCGTAGTAGCTCGCCTGCGCCTTCCTGAGGCCCGGGATGCCCTTGGACGAGGAGTAGCGGTGGGTGCGCGGATCCTTCACCGTTTCCTTGAGCTTGTCGACGATGTGCTGCGGCGTCGGCATGTCCGGGTTGCCCATGCCCAGGTCGATGATGTCGACGCCGTTGGCGCGCAGCTTGGCCTTGATCGGGTCGATATGGGCGAAGACGTAGGGCGGGAGACGGCGGATGCGGTGGAAATCGTCGTTCATTGGAACCTCGGTGGACCCGCGACGCACTTGCAAGTGCCGCGACGCCTTCAGTGAGGCGTCGATTATCGCGGAATTATGGTTTTGACTCAGTTAAGCGGTCGATCGCGACCGCCAGGGCTCGTTTGGTTCCGCTCTCCCCAGCCGCATGGCGGCGCTCGGGGAGAGCTAGCGAGCGGGGGCGCTAGCGCGCGCGACCGCTCCGGCTGCAAAGCCGGCGGCTGCGATTGGCGCTGCTACTCCCTGAGTCATGACCAAACCCTGTGCGAGGATTACGGAGCTTTAGTGGCGGAAACCGCCGGTGGTCAAGTGCGCTGACGGCGTGCGTAGCTGAGCGAGTAAGCGACGCCGATGACGATCGGCACCAACACACAGCCGAGCAGCCACCAGACGAGGGTTGGCGCGGGCAGCAGGAGCGCGGCAACAATCAGCACAATGCCGGCGATGATGCAGAGGAGGCCGGTCAGGCGGTGCGTCGCCTGCCAGTTGGCAGGATCGTTCAGCGTCGAGGGCAGACGCAGGCCGGCAAAGCTGTTCGGCTGGGACTTGGGCATGGCGTTGCCAAAGATCACCAGCAGCACACCCAAGGCGAGGGCCAGCACCTGCACCATGTTGACGGTGGCGCCGATGCCGATCAGCACCGTGGCGGCCTCGAGCACCAGGGCGAGACCGGTGAGGGCCGTAATCACCACCCCGGCACTGTGGCGACCTGCGGCGACGTCGGATGGCTTCGCAACCCGGCCGATGCCGTAGAAGATGACCCAGACCAAGGCCACCATCAGCAGCGGGATGAACAGCGCCCATTCGCGTGGCAGGAAGCCATCCGCCTCGCCGCTGATGCCCCAGTGGACCGGCAGCATGGTGCCTGCCGGCACGAGCACCAGCCCGGCGATGAACACCGCGACCAGGGCGACGAGCAGCGCGATGCGGATCGGGGTGAACAACGGGCTCATGACTTGGTCTCCCTAAGGCTCATGAGGCCGGACAAGGCCTCTTCGAGGATGGACATGTTGAGGTGGTAGATCAGGCTGGTGCCCTGGCGCTCAACGGCCACCAATTCGGCCTCCTTGAGCTTGGCGAAGTGCACCGAGAGCGTCGGCTTGCTCAGCGTGAAATGCTCAGCCAGCGCGCCGGCCGACATTGGCCCGCCCCTGAGGAGCTGGAGGATTTCGCGGCGCACCGGATGCGACAAGGCTTCGAAGACGGCGTTGATACCCATAGGACCCGCTCACCTGGCGATGGCCTTATTTAGACACCACTCTAATTAGAGTCAAGACGAACGACTGTCGCCTTTCACGGGCAGGTAGTGCAGGAACTGGTCGGTGCTCGCCGCCCAGGAGAACTGCTCCGCATAGGTCCGGCACTCGTCACGGGAGACGTGCAGCGCCTTGAGCGCCGCGGCCCTGAGGTCGTGGTCGAGCACGCCGACCGGCGCATCGCCGATCACGTCGATCGGGCCGGTGACCGGAAAAGCTGCAACGGGCGTACCGCTGGCCAGCGCCTCGAGCAGCACGAGACCGAAGGTGTCGGTTTTCGACGGAAAGACGAACACGTCAGCCGAGGCAAAGAGCCTGGCCAGTTCCTCGCCCTGTTTTGGACCGACGAACACCACGTCGGGATACTCGGCCCTGAGCTTGTCGAGGCTCGGTCCGCCGCCCACCACCAGCTTGGTGCCGGGCAGTTCGAGCGAGACGAAAGCTTCGATGTTCTTTTCCACGGCAACGCGGCCGACATAGAGGAACACCGGCCCGTCATAGGCGAGTGGTTCGCGCCGCGCCGGGCTGAACAGCTGGGTATCGACGCCCTTCTGCCAGATCACCGCATTGGTGAAGCCGCGCTGCTCGAGCAGTGTCTTGAGGTGCGGTGTGCCGACGAGGCAGTATTTCGCGGCTCCGTGGAACCAGCGCAGGAACCGGTAGCTCCAGCGCAGCGGCACCGGCAGGCGGGCGCGCAGATATTCGGGGAACTGAGTGTGATAGGCGGTCGAGAATTCGAACCGCCGCTTGCGACACCAGCGGCGCGCCATAATGCCGAGCGGACCTTCCGTCGCAATGTGGATGGCATCAGGCGCCGCGGCCTCGATCCGGGCGTAGACCGGCTTCATCAGCGTGCGGCTCAGGCGGATCTCGCCATAGCCCGGCATGGGGAAGGTCTTGAACTCGTTGGGGGTCAGGAGCTTCACGGCGATGCCGCGCTTTTCCATCTCCTTGATCACCAGCTCGATCGAACGCACCACGCCGTTGATCTGCGGGTGCCAGGCATCGGTGACGATGAGAACGGTCTTGGGCTGCGGCATCGGCGGCTCGGTTAGGGGGCGGCAATGGGTATCGCGGGGGGCGGGCGTCGGCAACCCTCCCCTTCTCCATGAGAGGCCATCCAGCAGCACAAAAGAAAAGGCCCGCCGAAGCGGGCCTTTCCAAAATCTGGAACTCGAAGCTTAGCGCTTGGAGAACTGGAAGGAACGACGGGCCTTGGCCTTGCCGTACTTCTTGCGCTCGACCACGCGGCTGTCACGGGTGAGGAAACCGCCGGCCTTCAGCACGCCGCGCAGCTCGGGCTCGTAGTAGGTGAGCGCCTTGGAGATGCCGTGACGCACCGCACCGGCCTGGCCGGAGAGACCGCCGCCCGAAACGGTGGCGACGATGTCGTACTGGTCCTTGCGGGCTGCGGCGACGATCGGCTGCTGCAGCACCATCTGGAGCACCGGACGGGCGAAGAAGGCGTTGAACTCCTTGCCGTTGACGGTGATCTTGCCGTTACCCGGCTTCACCCAGACGCGGGCGATGGCGTTCTTGCGCTTGCCGGTGGCGTAAGCGCGGCCCTGCGCGTCGAGCTTCTGCACGTGCACGGGAGCGTCGGCGGCAACAGCGGCGACGTTGGCAGCGCCCAGGTCTTCGAGCGAATTGATGGTCTCGGCCATTACTTGGCCCTCACATTCTTGGTGTTGAACGAAGCGACGTCGAGCTTCACGGGCGACTGGGCCTCATGCGGGTGAGTCTCACCGGCATAGACGCGCAGGTTGCCGTACTGCTTGCGGCCGAGCGGGCCTTCCGGGATCATGCGGCGGACGGCGTTCTCGAGCACGCGCTCGGGGAAACGGCCCTCGAGCAGCTGACGCTGAGTACGGTCCTTGATGCCGCCCGGGTGCCCGGTGTGCCAGTAGAAGCGGCGCTGGTCGAGCTTCTTGCCGGTCAGCTTCACCTTGTCGGCATTGATCACGACGACGTGGTCGCCGGTATCCATGTGCGGGGTATAGGTCGGCAGGTGCTTGCCGCGCAGACGCATGGCGATGATGGAGGCGACACGGCCAACCACCAGATCCTTGGCGTCGATCAGGATCCACTTCTTCTGGATCTCGTCCGGCTTCGCCGTGTAGGTGCTCATCTTGTTTTCCTTGAAAGCAGGCAGAGTGTCCCCTGCCCCGTATTCGTGGCGCGGATATACGGATGCGACGGGAAAGCGTCAAGCGTTAAGATTTTCATACGTAATATCAATATCTTGCGCTGTTGGTATTATGATACCACATGTTAAGCCATTGAAATCATTAGATATCGCCAATGCCGGTGCGAGGGCATGGGACGGCCTAGGCCCTTCGCGCCGTCGTATCCGCCAGATACGCCGTCACCAACCCGGCCAGCATGAAGGCCAGGGCCTGGTGGCCGAGCGCCAGCGAGATCGGCACCATGCTGAGGAGCGTAGCGATGCCGAGCCCTACCTGCAGCAGAATCAACAGCGAGATGCGCGGCAGCCAGCCGTGCACGCCCGCAAACCCGCCGCGCTTCGACTGCCGCCACAGCAGCCAGCCGACATAGAGCACCACGGCATAGGCAATCATCCGGTGGATGAACTGCACGGTGAGAGTGTTCTCGAACAGGTTCTTCCAGAACGGATCGATCGCATCGAGCCCATGCGGGATCAGCGCCCCATCCATGAGCGGCCAGGTATTGTAGCCCATGCCGGCATCCAGCCCGGCAACGAAGGCGCCGGCGACGATCTGAATGAGGATCAACGCGAGCAGGCCCCAGACGGGCCAGCCGGCGGAACTCGTGGGTTTGGCGGGCTCCAGCCGGCGCGCCACCCAGATCAGCGCGATGAACAGCAACGAGGCGGCGCCGAGGTGTGCGGCGAGGCGGTATTGCGACACCGAGGTCAGCTCCGAGAGACCCGACGAGACCATCCACCAGCCGAGGAAACCCTGGAACCCGCCCAGCACGAACAGGCCGGCGAGCGGCGCGGCGAGGCTCCAGTTGAAGCGGCGCTGGAACAGGAACACCACGAACGGAACAGCGAAGGCGAAACCGATGACCCGGCCGAGGAAGCGGTGCGCCCATTCCCACCAGAAGATCGACTTGAAATCCTCGATCCCCATCCAGGAGTTCTGCACCCCCTGCGGGATCTGCTTGTAGGCCTCGAACTCGGCCTGCCAGTCGGCATCGCTGAGCGGCGGGATGGCGCCCGAGATCGGCTTCCAGGAGGTGATCGACAACCCGGATTCGGTCAGCCGCGTCGCGCCGCCCACCACCACCATGATCAGCACCAGCAGCGCCATGCCGTAGAGCCAGATACGGACCGGCCGCAGCCGGTCTTTGGCCGGCGTGGATGGTGTGACGGATTGTTCGGTTGCGCTGAGAGCCAAGATGGGTTCCTTTCGGCCCCGAACTACTCCCGGCAGCGCCCCCTTACAATGGTCGCGATGCCGCATCGCACCGGCAAGGCCATGACCCAATCCACCCGCAAGCTCCTCGGCACCGTCCTGATCCTTCTCTCCCTGGTGGTCTGGTCGGTGCTCGGCATGTGGGTCTACATGAGCTTTCTCGGCGCCGCTGCGTGGTGGCTGCTCATCGGCTTTTTCGCCGTGATGGGGATGAGCTGGTTCTACCCCGCGACGTGGATCATCCGCTGGATGGCGAAACCGGACCAGTAACACCGACTCGTCCCCGATCGCCCTAGCACCGCGTCTGCTGCCCCACCCCCTCCCAGCCTCCCCCATCAAGGGGAGGTGTCGGCCGGTGAGATCGGCTGGATCGTGCCTCACACGCCGAACGGCACCTCCCCCTTGTGGGGGAGGTTGGGCGGGGGGAGCCCCACGCACCGGCTACGAAGACGCCCTACTCCCAGCGCACCTTGGCGCCGAGCTTGGTGAGCTTTTCGACGAAATGCGGATAGGCGCGGCGGATCGGGTCGGCGTTCTTGATGCGCGACTCGCCGGGGATCTGGATCGCCGCCAAGAGCAGGGCCACGACGACGCGGATGATGTAAGGCGCCTCCACGGTCGCCGGGCGTAGCGGATTGCCGCCGAACACCACGAGGCGGTGCGGATCGGAAAGATGCACGCGGGCGCCGAACTTCAAGAGCTCCGCACTCCAGCCGAGCGCTCCCTCGTAGACCTTGTTCCAGAACATGATGTCGCCGGTGCAGCCGACCGAGATGCCGATGGCATGCGGCAAGAGGTCGGCCGGGAAATACGGCCAGGGCGCAGCCTCGATCTTGGGCAGCATTTCGGCGGTGTAGGGCTCGGTGACCTTGCGGGTCCAGCCGGTGGCGGTAACCTTGCCCTCCTCCACCTCGAACTCCAGCCCGAGCTTACCGAACTGGCGGAGGATCAGCGTCAGCTGCGGGCCCATGTCGGTCTCGACGGTGAGCCGACCGCCCGTCACCGCGCCGATGGCGAGGAAGGTCGCAACCTCATGGTGATCGTCGGGCACCCGCGCCGTGGTGCCCGAGAGCTTGCCGACACCGCGCACCGTCAGCCGCGAGGTGCCGATGCCGTCGATATCGGCGCCCATGGCCGCCAGCATGTCGCAAAGCGCCTGCACGTGCGGCTCGGAAGCGGCGTTGTTCATGGTCGAGGTGCCATGCGCCAATGCCGCAATCATCACGAAAGTCTCGGTGGCAGTCACCGAGGCGTAATCGGGCCAGAGGTCGACGCCCCGAATCTGGTTGCGGCGCTCGATGCGATAGGGGTGCGTGCCGGCGATGGTGCCGCCGAAACGCTCGAGGATTTCGAGGTGCGGATCGATCTCGCGCACGCCCAGCGCGCAGCCCTTTGCCTCGGTGTCGAAGATCAGGTGGTCGCTGCGCAAGAGCACCGGGGCCAGCAGCAGCACGGCGGCACGGATGCCCACCGGCAGCTCGGCATCCGAGGTGGCGAACGCCTTGAAGTCATGCTGGATAGTCAGCGTCTGCGCTTCGAGGCTGCGCTGTACTCGCGAGCCCTTGGAGCGGAAATATTCGACCAGCTTATCGATGTCGCTTATCTCGGGGACATTGGTGAGCGTCACCTCCTCGTCGGTCAGCAAGGTGGCGCAGAGCATGGGGAGCACCGCGTTCTTGTTGCCCGAAGGGCGGATGGTGCCGGACACCGGGTTCGCGCCATCGACGATGAGGTCAGCCATGAAAGCTCCGGGAGAATCTGTAAGCGAGGGACATGAGGTAAGAACCGATCAACCCGGCAGCATTGAGAACACGGCCGGAGTAGCGAAGACGTCGATATAGCGCCGCGACTGGAACAGCCCGTTGAGCGAGACCCGCGGCAGCGCATGCAGACTGTGCCGATGGCCGGCATAGAGCCCGCCAGGCTTGGTGGTCACCGCCGTGCGCAGCCCGAGTTCGCGGGCAAAGCTATACTCGCGCGGGCCCGCGGATACACCAGCGCCGATCGGATAGCTGAAATGCAGCGGCGTCTTGCCGAACTGCGCCTTGAGGATGCGGACCGATTGCTCGATCTCGTTGCGCGCGTCCGCCGGGGAGAGCTTGGCCAACTCGTAGTGATGCACCGTGTGGGCGCCGATGGTGCACAGCGGATCGGCGGCGAAGTGCCTGAGCTCGGTCCAATCCATGATCAGTTCGCGGCAGTGCTGCTTCAGATCGAACCCGTACTGCCCGGCGATGTCGCGGATCAGCTTGACGCGATCGGCCTCCGGCATGGTGCGCATCCGGCGATACAGCGCGTCGTAGGCCTTCTGCTTTTCCTCGAGATTGGCCGTCGCGTAATACTCGGTCTCACCGGCATAGGTGACGGCGAGCGCGTTCTGGCCGGCGATGATATCCTCGAGCGCCTGCCACCAGACCTCCCCGACCCCATCGACCAGAGCGGTCGGCACGTAGAGGGTGAACGGACACTGCTGGCGCCGCAGTACCGGCAGGGCGAACCTCAGGTTGTCGCGGTAGGCGTCATCGAAGGTAAAGACGACAAAGGGCTTGCCGGGTTCGTCGGCCTCGATCCTCCGTGACGCCTCGTCCAGGTCGACGATGTCGAAGCCCAGTTCGCGCATGCGGGTGATGGCGAAAGCGAGAAAGTCGGGCTTGACCTGAAGAATGGCATTGGGGGCGAAGTCGGCCGGATCGTCCGGCAGCACCCGGTGCAAGGTGAAGATCACGCCGCGCGCCCTGGAGCGCTTGCGGATCAGATGCGTCACGCCGCTCGCCCACAACAGCTCGAAGGCGGCGCCGATCAGCCTGTATTTGAGCGTTGCCACAGGCCTAGGCCACGTCCGCCCTGACGGCGGGAAGGCTGACGACGCGGCCGAGCTCGAAACCGAGCGCCGCGATATCGCGCCGTGCTACGCCGATCGCCACCGGGCTCGCATCCTCGCTGGTGACCAGCACCACGGTGGCGCGGGCGCCCGAGAACAGCGGCAGGCTCGAGGCGACGCCGACCCGACCGGTATCGACGATCACCACATGATAGATATCGGCCAGCGCCTCGATCAGCGTCGAGGGGCGCGACGAGCGGCGGTCGAGCGACGGCAGACGCCCCCAGGGCACCTCGGCGAGGTTGTCGCCGGCGCGCTGCATGACGTCGCCATAGTCGGCCTGTTCGGCGGCAAGGTCGGTGAGGCCGAGCAGCGCACTGGTTTCGCCGCTGCCGGCATCCACCACCACGGCGCTGAGATCGCTCATCAGCGCGTCTTCGAGCAACCGGTCCATCACCATCAGCGTCTCGTGGCCGCCATCGAGACTGGCGAGCAGCACGGTGCGCAGCTGGTGCGTGGTCACGGCAGCCGAGAGCTGCGCCAAATCATCGTCGACCGGGCGAGGCGCCGCCGGCGGCGGCGCAATGCCGCTTTCAACAGCCTGCTCCAACTCGTCGTCGATCTTGTCGTTGTCGACAAATGCGGCGGGCTCGGAATCGTACTCCCGGTCTTCAGGCTCCAGTTCGTCGAGCCGGGTCCGCGCCGTAAGCGCCCTACCCGACATCAACTCACCGAACAGGATGGCGCCGATCTGCAGCGCCAGCGCCACGAAGCCGATGGCGCCCAGGATCAGCGGGATCTTCGGCGAAGCCGGCTCGACCGAGGGCGCTGCTTCACTCACGATGCGGACATCGGGAAGCGCCGAGTTGGATGCCGTGCGGGAGGTCGCGTCGGAGTATCTGGCGAGGTAGTTCTCCAGCAGGTCGCGCTGCGCCTTGGCCTCGCGCTCGAGGCTGTCGAGCGTCACACCGCCCTTGGTCGCGTCGCCCGCCGTCAGCTTGGCCCTGGTCAGGTCATCGCGCAGCCGCTGTTCCAGATCGGCCTCGACCTTGGCCTCGGCGTCGAGCGAATCGGCGACGCGGTCGGCCTCATTGGCGATCTGCTTGTTGAGCTCGCCGATCTGCGCCTTCAGCGCCTTGATGGTGGGGTGGTTGGACAGCAGGGTCGTCGACTTCTGCGCCAGCTCGGCCTGAAGGTTCGCCTTGGTTGCGAGCAGCCCCTGGATCACCACGGAGTTGCGCACATCGTTGACGCCGTCGAGCGACTGACCCGAGCCGAGCAGCCCGCGGATCACCTGCGAGCGGGCCTGTGCGTCATTCTTGCGCTGCTGCGCCTCGGCAATCTGGGTGGCGACCACGGTCAGTTGCTGGTCGGTGACCGGAATGCTGTTGGCGCCGACAAACAGGTCGTTCTCGACCTTGTAGTTGGCAACTGCCGTTTCGGCAGCGCTCACCTTGGGGCGAAGCTTGTCGATCTCTTCCTGCAGCCAGACGGTGGCATCGGCGGTATCGGTCAGCGACTGCGCTCCGCGGCGCTTCACGTGGGCCGCCGCGATGGCGTTGGCGATGCGGGCGGCGAGCTCGGCATCGGTCGAGCGCACGTAGATCGAGATCACCGCCGAGTCGCGCTCGCGGATCACAGTCATCCGGTCGGCCAGGTTGCCGAGCACGGTTTCGTCGACGCTGCGCTGCTCCGGCCCGCGCCCGATGAGGCGCAGCACGAAGCCGATCGGCGAGAAGCCGGCATTGGAGAATTCCGGTACGGAGCGGAGGTTCTCCGAGTCGACCACTTCGAGCAGCAGGTCGCGCGACTTGATCAGCTCGATCTGGCTCGACATCAGCGCCTCGGTATTCACCGAGTTGCCGGCGGACGCCACATCCATCGCGGCACGCGTGTAGATGTTGCTGCGCGGCTCGACCAGGAGGCTCGCCGATGATTCATAGCTCTTGGGGATGAACAGCAGCACCGCGGCGGAGGCTACCAGCAGCAGTACGGTGACCAGCACGATGCGCAGCCCGCGCGACAGCACGGCCGCCAGCAGCGCCTTTGCATCCATCCGCACATCGTCGGCGCGCTCGAAATCCGAACTCACTGCCCGCCCTCACTGTTACTCCTGAGCTATGGGGTCAGCGTGGTAAGCATTCAGTTAAGCCGGCTCGCAATCTGACCACACGAAGACGATTTTCTAAGCAGAATGTTAACCATAGCGCCGCGACACTGGGGCCCTGATCAGGGTTTTTCGGGATAGCCATGCGCTGGCTGCGTCTCCTTCTCATCGTGTTGCTCGTGCCGTTGGCGGCCTGTGCCATGAACGGCAAGCCGTCGACCTATCTGGTCGAGGTCAAGGGGCCCTACACGCTCGATACCGGCGACGTGGTGCGGGTCAGCGTCTATGGCGAAGCGGAGCTTTCCAAGAGCTACCAGGTCGACGACGGCGGTGCCGTGGCGCTGCCGCTGGTCGGGCCGGTGAAGGTGCGCGGCAAGACCACGCAACTGGCGGCCGCTTCGATTACCGCGGCGCTGGCCGAGGGCTATATCCGCGAGCCGAGCGTAGCCGTCGAGATCGAGACCTACCGGCCGTTCTTCATCCAGGGCGCGGTCAAGAACGGCGGCCAGTTCCCCTATGTCTACGGCATGACGGTGCGCGCGGCGATCAGCACCGCCGGTGGATTCTCCGATACCGCCGATCGCGGCAAGGCAGTGATCTATCGCCGGCAGGGCAACCAGATGGTGAAGGGATCAGTCAATCTCGACTTCCCCATTTACCCCGGAGATACCATCGTAGTGGCGGAGCGTTGGCTCTAAAGGGTTCGGAAACCCGCCCCCTTCTAACGCTGGGGCATGTCCAGCGCATCTCGTCCGCTCCGCATCCTCCAGATCCTGCGTGCCCCGGTTGGCGGGCTGTTCCGGCATGTCTACGACCTGACGCATGAACTGGCGGCACGCGGCCACGAAATCGGCATCATCGCGGACAGCCTGCATACCGACGCACTGACCGAGGAGCGGCTTGGCAAGCTCGAGCCACTCGCGCCGCTCGGTATCCATTCGCTGCCGATCCCGCGCACTTTCGGCGTGGCCGACCTCACGACGCCGCTGAGGGTTCGCCGACTGGCGGACGAGTTGCAGATCGACGTGCTGCATGGCCACGGCGCCAAGGGTGGGCTCAACGCCCGACTGGCCCGTATCGGGGCACGGCAGCGTGTCTCGCTTTATACGCCGCATGGCGGGGTCCTGAACTATCGACCCGGCTCGATCGCCGGCCAGGCATTCCGCCTGATCGAACGAGCGCTGATCGGGGCAACGGATGCCATCGTATTCGAGAGCGCTTTTGCCCAGGCCGCCTATGTCGAGCAAATCGCCAGTCCCTCCTGCCCCGGTCCGGTGATTCACAACGGGCTGATGCCGTCGGAGTTCGAGCCGATCGCGCCGGGTCCGGAAGCCGCGGACTTCGTGTTCATTGGCGAGTTCCGGTCGGTGAAGGGGATCAACTACCTGCTCGATGCCCTGGTCGATGTCCGCACGCCCGGTGGACGGCCGGCGACACTGGTGATGGCGGGAGGCGGACCGGACCTCGATGCCATCAAGGCACAGATCGCCAGCCTCGGTCTCGCCGCGCGTGTCACCCTGCTCGGCGTCAAGCCGGCACGGCCGACACTGCAACTCGGCCGCATCGCCGTGGTGCCGTCGCTCGCCGAGTCGCTGCCCTACGTGATCCTTGAAGCCGCCGCCGCGGGTCGCCCGGTGATCGCCACCGATGTCGGCGGGGTGAAGGAGATTTTCGGCCAAACCGCTTCCAGCCTGTTGCCCCCTGCCAGCGCCGCCGCACTGCGCGGCGCCATGCAGGCCGCACTCGACGATCCCACCGCGGCGGCTCGCGAGGCCAGAATCCGGCTCGCTCATATCCGCGCGGGCTTCTCCATCGCCCACATGACCGACCAGATCGAGGCCCTCTATCGGCAGGTCCTCGCCGCCCGGGCGCCTGCCGCCTTCACCCAGCCATCCACGCTCTCCTCGTAGAGAGCGGCCACACAACAAGAGCCCAGCAAGAGCCATCCGATGTTCCATCTCGACCCCCAGCAGGCCGTCCTCGAACATGTCGCACAGCCACCCAAGGCAAAGGCCGCACCACTACGGCTGAGCGACCTCGCCGCCGCCCTCGCCGACCAGCCGATTGCTCCAACCTACTCAGCGGCAGTGGTTGCCGGTGTGGCGCAGGTGATCGAAGTCGCGCTGCTGATCGCCACCGGGGTAGTGCTGTTCGGGCTCAATGGCGGCGATACGCTGCTCAGCGTCGTCACCACGCTCGGCGTCGTCGCCGTGGCCGAGGTGTTCATCGGTCTATTGCGGCTGCATGGCGTCGCCGCCTACCGGTTGGGTATCTCACAGCTCTGGAAAGCCGCGCTCGGATGGACTGCCGCCTTTGCACTGCTCGGCGGGCTGGTGCTGCTTTACGATAGCGGGCATGCCCTGTCCCATCCGCGGATCCTCGCCTTCTGGGGCGCCGGGCTCGGGGTGCTGGCGGTCTACCGCATGGTGTTGCATCAGGTGGTGATGCGCTGGACGCGCCAGGGCAAGCTGAAGCGCCGTACGGTGATCGTCGGCGGCGGCAAGGATGCCGAGGCGCTGATCGAATCGATCCAGACCAGCGGACGCGACGATATCGACCTGCTCGGCCTGTTCGACGACCGCAACGACGATCGCTCGCCCGAATCCGTGGCCAGCCTCGCCAAGCTCGGCCGCGTCGCCGAGCTCATCGAGTTTGCGCGGCAGACCCGCATCGACCTGGTGATCGTGTCCATGCCGTTGTTCGCCGAGCACCGCGTGCTGGACATGCTGAAGCAGCTCTGGGTACTGCCGGTCGATATCCGGCTCTCCGCCCACATGAGCAAGCTGCGTTTCACCTCGAAGGCCTATTCGTATGTCGGCGGCGTGCCGGTGTTCGACATGGCGGACCGGCCGATCTCGGACTGGAACCTGGTGTTCAAGTGGCTGTTCGACAAACTGGTCGCCATCACGGCGCTGATCCTGCTGGCGCCGGTGATGGTCGCGACGGCCATCGCCATCAAGCTCGAGAGCAAGGGGCCGGTGTTCTTCCGCCAGAAGCGCCACGGCTTCAACAATCAGCTCATCGACATGTGGAAGTTCCGCTCGATGCGGACCGACATGCTCGATGCCAATGCCGCCAGGCTCGTGACCAAGGACGACCCGCGGGTCACCAGGGTCGGCAAGTTCATTCGCAAGACCTCGATCGACGAGTTGCCGCAGCTGTTCAACGTGCTGCTGGGCGAACTGTCGATCGTCGGACCGCGCCCGCACGCGCTGGCGGCCAAGGCTGACAACCAGCTCTACTACGATGCGGTCGAGGGCTATTTTGCCCGCCATCGAGTCAAGCCGGGGATGACCGGCTGGGCACAGATCCACGGCTGGCGCGGCGAGACCGACACGGTCGACAAGATCATGCAACGAGTCAACCACGACCTCTACTACATTGAAAACTGGTCGCTCTGGCTCGACGTGAAGATCGTTGCGATGACCCCGATCTCGCTGTTCACCCAGCGCAAGAACGCGTTCTGAGGTGGCTGGGGTGGAGCAACGGTTCTTCCCCATGCTCGACGTCTTTCCCGGCTTTCGCAGGGATGACACCCAGCGGGTGGCGCGATGAGCGCGACAGCCTCGACCGCCTCCCCCGCCCGCGCCATCACCTGGCTCGGCGCCCGCGCCACCAGGCTGCTCGACGCCCTTGTCGTTGGCTGGATCTTTGCCGGCGGCATGGTGATCACGGAACCATCGCCTTATGAGCTGGCGTTCCTCGCCGTGCTCGGCGTCTCGATGTTTGCGGGCTTCACCCTGCGCCGCTCGACGCTGGGGCTGTTGGTGCTGTTCGCAAGCTTCGTGCCGTTCGCCGTCATTGCCGCGTTCCAGGTGCGCTTCAGCAGCGTCCCCGATGCACTGATCTACCAGGCGGTGACGATCTTTTTGTTCTTCACCTCGTACTGGGTGGCCAACTATGTCGCCGATGCGCCGCAGGCGCGGATGCGGCTGATCATCGGCGCCTATCTCGCCACCGCCCTGCTCTCGGCGGTGCTTGGTACGCTCGGTTACCTGGGCATCGGCCACGACCTCTTCACCCGCTACGACCGGGCCAAGGCCTTCTTCAACGACCCCAACGTTTTCGGCCCGTTCCTGGTGCTGCCCGCCATGTATGTGCTGCAGCGCCTGCTGCTGGGCACGCCGCGCCACGCCGCCTGGGCGGCGCTGGCCTATGGGGTTCTGGTCGTCGGTGTCTTCGCCAGTTTCTCGCGCGCTGCCTGGGGGCACATCGTCATCTCCAGCGCCATCGTCTATCTGCTGGTCTTCCTGCTCGAAGCCAGGGCGCGCCAGAAGGTCCGGATGCTGTTGCTCGCCATGACCGGCCTGCTGATGCTGGTGGTCGCGGCAGCCGGCATCCTCTCCATCCCGCAGTTCCGCTCGTTCATCGAACTCCGCACCCAGTCGCAGAACTATGACACGGGAGAAAGCGGTCGCTTCGGCCGGCAGGGCTATGCCTTTGATCTGGCCCTGCAGCACCCGCTTGGCCTCGGGCCGCTGGAGTTCCGCAACCTCCGGGTCAAGGAAGAGCCGCACAATACCTATGTCAACGTGCTGCACGCCTATGGCTGGGGCGGTGGTTTCGTCTTCATCCTGTTCATCGGCGTGACGCTGTGGCGCTGTGCCACCTTCATCGCGCGCCCTGGCCCCAACCGGCTGCTGCTGATCCCGCTGGTGGCGGTGTTCGTGCCGCTCGCCGGCGAGGCAGCAATCATCGATATCGACCATTGGCGGCATTTCTTCCTCGTTGCCGGGCTGATCTGGGGCGTCACCGCTGCCTACCGGCATGTCGACCGGCGATTTGGCTTGGCGGCGCCGGTTCCGTGAGCGCATGATCCCCGATGTGACAGCGGGGGCATGCCGTGGAACCACAGAACAGCTCGATGCAGGCGGTGCTCGCCTCGACCGACGACCTGGCCAAGGTGCGCTACGACACCGGAGACGTGCTGATCGAGGAGGGGCCGAGTAGCGGCGTGCTCTACATTCTGGTTGACGGCGCCGTCGAGGTGCTGCGCGGCGACGTACGGGTGTCGCTGGTCGATGAACCCGGCGCGGTGTTCGGCGAAATCTCCGCCCTGCTGGGGCGCCCGCACAGCGCCACGGTGCGCGCCATCGAGCCGGTGACCGTTCACCGCATCGACGATGCCGAGAGTTTTCTGCAGCTCAGGCCCGAAATCGTCTTCCATGTCGCCCGCATCCTCGCGAGCCGACTGATCGACGCCACCACCTATCTCGCTGATCTCAAGCACCAGTTCGCCGATCGCAACGACCATCTCGGCATGGTCGACGAAGTGCTGGAAGCGCTGGTGAACCAGCAATTGCCGGCCCAGGCGACTGCACCGCTCACCGGCGACGGCAAGTCCGACCCACGGCTCTAGCTATTCTACGCCGGCATCGGCGCACGCGGCAGCCAGGCCGGCCACGCGAACATCTCTTCGGGCCGGCCGCCATTGCCCCAATCGAGCGTTCCCGCTCCTTCGAACGAAAACCACGCGGCTTGTTTCAACTCGGTATCGACCACGATATGGGTTGGGACCTCCCCCACCTGCCGGCCGGGGTTGAAGATCCAGGTGTCGCCGAGCCGCGCCGCCCACGAGCCGCCCCGTGCGAACGGCGCCTCATGCACGTGACCGCTGAACACCAGCTGCGGCTGGTACTGCGTAATCCAGTTCGCCAGTTCCACGTCGCCATAGTGCCGCGAGCCCGACCAACTGACCGGCGCCTCAGCCGGTGGCGCGTGATAGACCCAGAACCAGCTACGACCCCGCGTCGCCGCCGCCTCCGCCAGTTGCCGGGCGATGGCATGCCTCGCAATCTCGCCATCCCACCACGGGCAGACGGTGATTGTGTCCTCGCCGATGGCAAAGGTCTCGTTGTCGGCATGGGCCCCCTGCCCGCGCGCATAGGGGACCCAGCGCGCATAGCGCTCGCCGGTCGAATAGGCGTGGTTGAGGTCGTGGTTGCCCGAGCAGACCACCAGCGGCGCGATGGCGCGCAGGCGCTCGAGATATTTCAGCACCACCACCATTTGCGCGCTGGTGGTCACGAAGGAGTTCCCGTCGAGCAAGTCTCCAGCGATGATCAGCAAATCATAGCGACCGGCAGTCGAGACGAGCCAATCGAACTGCGGCAGGTTGTAGTGTAGATCGGCGACGGCAAGGATGCGCATGGCGCCCTCCCCCGGTCGTCAGCGGCTCAGATACTTTCGCGCCATTGTTGCGGTGTCCAGTGCAAACCGCTCGGCGTGCGACCTGGCGAGATCGGTTTCGCCGTGCGACCCGATCCAGGCGAGCAACGCCATGCGCCGCAGCAGGATCAGGGTATCGATCATCCTCAGATCTTCAGGCTTCAGCGGCCGGACTTCCATATAGGCGCCGAGCCACGAACGGATCAGGGCCGGCACCTGCGGCGAGGTTTCGATGAACGACAGGCTGGCCGCGAGGTCATAGAGGAACCAGCCATAGCCGGAATCGTCGAAATCGAGCAGCACGGTGTGCTCGCCGTCGACCAGCAGGTTGGCGAGGCGCATATCGGCGTGAATCAGCCCGAAGCGATCGATATCGGTGCCATAGGCGCGCAGATCGGCGCGCAACGCCGCATCGAGTTCGCTCAGCGTCGCCAGAGTGTCGCCTTCGACATTCGGCGCCTTGCGCCAATCCCCCCACAGACCCGAGGCCTCGAGAATGCCGACAGCGTCCCAGATCGGACGGACGAATTTTTCGGGCTGCTGCCAACTCGCGATGTGATTGTGCAGCGTTGCCGCATAGCGCCCGAGCGTCGCGAACAGCGGTACGAGGTCGGCATCCGGCTGCGGCTCGCTGCCGTTCTCGAAGGCGAACAGCGCAGCGAAGCGATCCGGCGCCACCTCCTGGACGATCTCGCCGTCGGCGCCGGGGATCGGACGCGGCACCGGGATCTCGGTGTCGTCGGTGATAGCCTCGAGCCAGGCGAGCTCGCTGCCGATCGCCGTCTTCGACTGATAGCGCGGCCGGTGCAGGCGCAGCACGTGGCGCGAGCCGTTGGCACCGTCGATGCGGAAGGTGTGATTCTCGGAAAGGTTGATCAGAACCGGTGTGCCACCTGCAGCCGCCGGCCAGCGCTCGAGGCTGCCGGCAACCAGCGACAATTCCTCCGGGAGCGGATCGCTGGGGGCAATATCCAATCCGCTATCCTCTAGGCTTTGGAAGAAATGGTCGGAGTGGCCGGATTTGAACCGACGACCCTTTGTCCCCCAGACAAATGCGCTACCAGGCTGCGCTACACCCCGACTGGAGCGGAGGCCTACAGAAACCAGCGTTTTGAGGCAAGAGGCATTTTTGCGGCAAGCTGAACGAAACGCGCGGCAACGATCTGGAAGTCCCGCTGCTCCGCGGATGGAAAGCGCCAATTCTATCGTGTATGGCCAACTATCGGGAGACAGCGATGGACGATCCGGATCTTGAGCGAGCGCTTGCCGACGCGCTGCAAGCCCACCAGGCCGGTGATTTGGATCGCGCCTCGGCAGGCTATGACGCCGTCATCAAGATAGATCCGACGAACGGCCGCGCGCTGTTTCTTCGAGGAACGCTGTGTCTGCAGCGTGGCGACAACGAGCGCGCCGCCAACCTACTGCAACAAGCAGCTGCGGTACGTCAGGACGATGCAGCGGTTCGCAACAACTACGGACTTGCACTCCTGAACCTGGGACGCATCGATCAGGCCGTCGAAGCGTTCCGCAGCGCCACCAGACTTGGCCCCCGGGGCGCCGATGGCTGGAGCAACCTGGGCAACGCCTTGCGGCGTCGCCAGAGCTACACTGAGGCCATCGACGCCTATCGCCGCGCTGTGGCGCTGGCGCCGGACCGTCCCGGGCTTCACAGCGCGCTCGGCGTGGCGCTTGGACACCAGGGCCGTTTCGATGACGCGCTAGAAAGCCATAGACAGGCCATCAAGCTCGCACCGAAGAAGGCGGACTATCGCAACAACCTGGCGTTGACGCTACGGCAGGCGGGCCGCGAGGAGGATGCCGAGAGGGCACTTCGCATCGCCATAGAGTTCTCACCGGAGGGCGCGGAGTATCATGCCGCGCTTGGCAACCTGCTGCGCAAGGCCGGCCGTACCGAAGAGGCCGTCGCGGCGTTGCGGGCAGCCCGGGAGCATGGATCGGAGGTGCCTGACCTCGAGCGACGCCTCCAGTTGCTGGCGAACTACGTCGATCGGACCGCCGACGTCGCGCTGTCTGATGCGCTCGCCGCAGCGGCCCGGATCAAGAGCGGGATCACCCCCTACTCCACCTTCGACAACATCCCTGCCCCCGAGCGAGCGCTGCGCATCGGCCTGGTGTCGGCGGATCTGCGGCAACATCCCGTGGGCAGATTCCTCACCTCTCCACTCGCGCACCTGGATCAATCCCGCTACCAGTTGTTCGCCTATTCGGGCCGCGAAGTGGCAGATGCCGTCAGTGACCGCCTGCGTTCGATCGTCCCGAATTGGCGGCCCACCACCGGGATGAGCGACCAGGCCCTTGCGGAGGCCATTCGTGCCGACCAGATCGATGTTCTGCTTGATCTCGGCGGCCCCACCTCCGGCGATCGCCTCGGGGTCTTTGCACGCCGTCCTGCGCCGGTCGCAGCCAGCTACCTCGGCTACTTCGCCACCACCGGGTTGGACACGATCGACTACGTTCTCGCCAACCGCTTCCTGATCCCCGACGCGGAAAGATCACAGTGGCTCGAATTGCCGTGGCACCTGCCGGGGACGCACCTTTGCTTCGAGGTCATCGGAGTGACACCAGACGTCACGCCACCTCCCTGCGCGAAGCGCGGTGTTTTCACCTTTGGAAGCTTCAACAATACGGCGAAACTGACCGGCAAGACCCTCGATGTATGGGGCGAGATCCTCAAACGCGCGAGGTCGAGCCGGCTCGTGTTGCGGGGGCCCGTGGCTAATCCGCTCGCCGAGCAGGAGGTCCTCAAGCAGTTTGAAGCGCGCGGCGTCGCCCGTGAGCGCATTGTCGTCGAACCGTTCCGCCATCGATACTATGAGCACCTGACGGGCTACAGCGAGGTGGACCTGGCGCTGGATCCGTTTCCCTACAATGGCGGCACGACCACGGTGGAGGCGCTCTACATGGGCGTTCCAGTCCTTACGGTTGTGGGCGCCAGCTACGTCTCACACATGGGGGAAAGCATCTTGCGATCGGCAGGGCTGGACGAATGGGTCACCCCCGACACGACTGCCTATGTCGCCAAGGCAATCGATATCGCCTCGCGAGCGCCTGATCTCATCAAGATCCGTCGCAACCTCAGGCAGCACATCCTCGCGTCACCGCTTTTCGACGGCCGCAGCTTCGCCCGTAACCTGGAAGACGCGTTCCGCGGGATGTGGCACGCTTGGTGCGAGACGCAAGCGGAGCGTTAGTTCGCAGCGGAATCCGCCGGGACGCCGATCCGCATCAGCCGATCGTCGATGCCGGCTGCCGTGTTGGGCAGGACACCGAGCATGGGGGCGATGCGCCGGATGATCTGGCCGCTGACCACGGCGACGTTCCAGCCGGCTTCGCGGGTGGAACTGGCGTTCTCGGCCTGGGCTTCGTCGAGCATTACCAGCATGGCGTAGCGGGGATCCTCCATCGGGAAGGCCGAGGTGAAGACGGTGACATTCTTGGTATTGGAGTACCGCCCGTTGATGGTCTTTTCGGCGGTGCCGGTCTTGCCGCCGGTGCGGTAGCCGATCGCCTCGGCGTTCATATTGCGGCCGGAGCCGAGCAGCGCGTTCATGCGGAACAGGTACATCATCTGCTCGCTGGTCCGTGGGCTGACGATCGGGCGCGCCAGTTGCTCGGCTTCCGCCGCGCTGCGGCGGAACAGCGTCGGCGGCACGAGCTTGCCCTTGTTCATCAGCGCTGCCACCGCGGTAAGCATGTGCATCGGCGTCGCGGCGAAACCGTAGCCGTAGGAAGCGGTGGCGGCGCCGACATCGGAGAAGCTTTCAGGCACGCGAGGGGCTGCCCGCTCGGGCAGCTGGATCGCCGAGCGCTGGTCGAAGCCGGCGACGCCCAGGAAAGCCCTGAGCCGTTCCTTGCCCATCCGCTCCATGATCCGGATGGTGCCGATATTATCGGAATAGCGGAAGACATCCGAAACCGACATGATCTCGTGACGGCCGTGATCGAGCACAAAACGGCCGAAGCGGACCCCTTCCCGCGCGTCGATCATGTCGTCGATGGCGACGGCGCCGCTGTCGAGCGCGGCGGCGATGGTGATGGTCTTGAAGGTCGAGCCCAGTTCGAACGTGCCATTGGTGATGCGGTTGAAGCTGTCAGGCTTGAGTGCGGTTGCCGGCTCGTTAGGGTCGAAATCCGGCAGCGAGGCCATGGCGATGATCTCGCCGGTCCGCACATTGATGATCGCTCCAGCGGCGGCGATGGCGCGAAAGCGGGCGAGCGCGGCAAGCAGCTCGTTGCGCATGACGTATTGCACGCGGGTGTCGATCGACAGCACCTTGGGCTCGAGTTCGGCGCCCCGCGCCAGCCCGACTTCCTGCAGCACGGCAAGCTCATCACGGTCGATCGCCAGCTCCATGCCGGCGATACCCTGGTTGTCGACGTTGACGCTGCCGATGACGTGGGCGAGCTCCGATCCGGCTGGGTAGAAGCGCTTGCTTTCCTCGATGAAATCGATGCCGGGCAGGCCGAGCGCCATCACCCGGTCTTCGATGGCCGGGGTCAGCTCGCGCTTAAGCCACACGAAGCCTTTGTCGCCGGTCAGCCGCTGGCGCAGCCAGGCCTCGTCGAGGTCGGGCAGCACGGTGCGCAACTGGGCAGCAGTGCTTGCCACATCGACGATACGACGCGGCTCGGCGTAGAGCGATGGGACGCGGATATCGATGGCAATGGCAATGCCGTTGCGATCGACGATCGGCGGCCGCGACGCCTGGATCACGTCACGCGTCACCCCCTCGATGGCGTCGTCGACCCGCTCCTGCGCCAGTTGCACCAGCCGGCCGCCGATCAGCAGGAACCCCGCCACCAGAAGCGCCGCGACAATGGCAATGCGGCCGCGGGTGATCCGGTTGTGAATGCGGGCCGTGCCGTGGACGATGATTTCAGGATGAGTTGAGGCAGGACGCAAGGGTCCGGCCCCGTCGAGGCGGTCGGCGGTGGACATGGCGAGGGTCAGCGGTGAGAGGCAGTTACCGAGCTCTGAGGTTCACCACCCGAGGCAGCCGATCAATCGCATTTGAGCCAACAGCTTAACGAGTGGTTAGCGACGTGGATGACAGCGTGGAAAGCCACCCTATCGCCGCCGCGCCTCCACAATCTCGACCACTTCGGCCGTCTCCACCTGCATGCCGAAGCGGCTGTCGTAGATGTGCCCCATGGCGTCGTGAGTGGAGTCAGCGGACGAACAGATGGCATCGGTCGCAATGATGACGCGGTAGCCGAGGTCGATGGCGCCGATGACGGCGGCCATGACGCAGACTTCGGTCTCCGCACCGGAAATCACCACCGTATCGACGCCAGCCGCCATCAGCTCGCCATGCAGCCGGCTGCCAAGCCAGGGGCTGTAGATCGGCTTGTCGAACACACGGGCGGGCGGCACGTGCAGCGCCAGGGCCGGGATCAGTTCGAGCATGGCGTGATCGAGTTGTTCGCCGGTCATTGCGGCCCAGCGCCGATAGTAGCGGCGCCAGGTGCCACCGACCTCGTCGGCTGAACGGGGCGGAATGAAGCGCGTGAACACCGTACGTTCAGGCCCCATCTCGACCAGTTGCACCACTTCAGGCAGCACCCGCCCCACCCAGGGCGCGTGCCACTCGGTCGGTTCGGCGAACATGCGCTGCATGTCGATGCACAGATGCACCCAGTTGGCACCGAGCGGCCCAAAGTGGAGGCCGGCTGGCGCAATGCGTTCAGTCGGATCGGTCATCCGGCAGCAACTGCCGGGACGGCAAGACGGTTCCGCAGCGGAGGCTATTCGGCCGCGAGGTCGACCAGCTTGGCCTCGGTCACCCGCGCCGCGTCGGCCGGCTTCAGCCCGACCAGCAAGCCGCGCTGACCGCCATTGATCAGGACCTCGTCGAACAGTTCCGCAGTTTCGTCGATGACCGTCGGGACCCTCTTGCGCTGGCCGAACGGGCTGATGCCACCGACCTTGAAGCCGGTGAGGCGCTCGGCGTCCGCCGGCTTCATCATGTGGGCGGATTTGCCGCCGAACGCAGCGGCGAGCTTTTTCATGCTGACCTCACTGTCCGACGGCACGACAACGCAGACCGGTTTGCCGTCGACTTCGGCCATCAGGGTCTTGAACACCTGCTCGGGCGCCTTGCCCAGCGCTTCGGCCGCCTGCAGCCCGATGCGTGGCGCATCAGGGTCGTAGTCATAGGGAAAATGCGTGAAGCCGATGCCGGCCTTGGTCAGCGCGAGAGTGGCTGCGGTGGTCTTGGACATGGGGAAGGGTTACGGCGCCGCGGGCCGCACGTCCAGCCGCTACTTGGCGTCGGCGACTTCCCGGGGCGCCGGCTCTGCTTCGTCGAGCAGGCGACGAATGTTCTCGGCCGAACGCGCCACGCCGTTTTCGTCGGTCGCCCAGTTGGAGAAGCGCTCGAACAGTGCCGCGAACACCATCAGCTCGTGCTCGTTCCACTGCGCCAGCGCCCGGGTGAAGATCTGCACCTTGTTGCGCCGGACCGCCTCGACGAAATTGCCGCCCTTCCTGGTCAACTCGAGGCAGATCCGCCGCGCATCCTGTTGTGAGGCGACGCGCCGCACATAGCCGCGCTCCACCAGATCGGAGGTCACGCGGCTGGCGCGCGAGGGATCGATGCCCAGCCGCTCGGCGACCAGCCCTACCGTCACCTCGGTGATTTCCTCGCCCTTATGCGCAATGGCGCTGATCGCATCGAGATGGCTGACATCGAGGCTGGGGTCCATCTGGGCCATCACCTGCCGGCCGAAATCGCGACGCTGGATGGAGCGGCGGACCTTGTGCATCACCGCATCGATGGCGGCGACTGCCTCTGCTGCATTGGGCGACAACCCGGCCTGCTCCGCCAGTTCGACCATCTCGCGATCGCCGCGCGTCTGGCAGATGGTGGGAAGGTCGGGAAAGGGTGCGCGGCTGCCGCCGCTCTTGCTGCTGCTCATGGGAGTCGCGGTAGCATGAATGCATGCCTCGGTCAATTATATGCGCATGTCATATAATTGTCGTTGACATACATTTGTTCGAGGCACATAACCCCGCTCCGAGTTTCGGAGGCATTTCATGACTGTTGACTCATCCCCCATTTCCGGCGCCGCGCCGGTCGTCGAGGCGCCCTCGCGTCCCGACCGCGCGACGCTGCTGGTCTATTTCGGCGCCCTGATCGCCATGTTCATGGCGACGCTCGACATGCAGATCGTCGTCACCGCGCTCCCCACCATTGCCGGCGAGCTCGGCAATCTGCACCTGTTCGGCTGGGTGGGTTCGGCCTACCTGCTATCCACCGCCGCGGTGGCGCCGTTCTACGGCAAGCTCGGCGACATGTACGGTCGCAAGAACGTGGTGATGACGGCGATCGTCTTATTCCTCATCGGCTCGGCCGCCTGTGGTCTCGCCTGGTCGATGGAATCGCTGATCGCCGCCCGCGTGCTGCAGGGCATTGGCGGCGGCGGGCTGATGGTTTCGGCCTTTGCCATGATCGGCGAACTGTTCGGGCCGCGCGACCGTGCCAAGTACCAGGGATACTCATCTGCCGTGTTCGCGCTGAGCTCGATCCTCGGGCCGGTTGCCGGCGGCTACATCACCAGCCTGTTCGGCTGGCGTTGGGTTTTCCTCGTCAACCTGCCGGTCGGTATCGTGGTCCTCGCGCTTATCTTCCTCGCCATGCGATCGAAGTTCGTCGAGAAGCGGCACAAGGTCGACTATCTCGGTGGCGTGCTGCTGGCCGTCGCAACCACCGCCATCGTCTACTGGGGCGACCACGTGATCGACCCGGCCGGCCCGGACCTACTTACCTTCGTCCTGCCGGTCATCGGTATTGTTGCAGCCATCTGGTTCGTCGTCACCGAGCGTCGCGCCGCCGAGCCGATCGTGCCGTTGCGGCTGTTCCGCAATCACACGATCACCATCGTGACGCTGGTCTCGCTGCTCGCAGGTGTCGTAACGCTCGGCCAGTTCTTCTACTTCGCGCTCTACTTCCAGGTGATCACCGGGTTCGGCCCCGCCGAGGTCGGCTTCCTGTTCCTGCCCGCGTCGGCGACCTCGATGATCGTCTCGATGCTTGCCGGCCGGATCATTGCGGCCACCGGCCGCTACAAGTGGATGCCCGTGGCCGCAATGGCAGTCGGTGCGCTGCTGATGGTTGGCTACACCTTCGTCGACGCACACACGCCGGTCTGGATCATGGCGCTGCTGATGGCGGTGTTCGGCATCTCGATGGGCCTGCAATTTCAGGTGCTGATGGTTGCTATCCAAGCCGCGGCACCGCTGCAGGATATCGGCGCCGCCACCGGCCTCATCACCCAGGCGCGCACTATCGGTGCTTCGCTCGGGCTTGCCGTGAACGGCGCGGTGATGACCTGGGCGCTGACGCAGCAGAACGCGCAGTTGCCTGCCGACGTCGCGGCGGCGATACCAGGCGGCCTCACCGGCGTCAGCCCGCACATCGCAGCCGGTCTGCCGGATGCGGCGCGCGAGGTCGTTCTGAGCCACTACACCGCCGGCTTCAATACGCTGTTCCTGTTCCTTGCCGCGGTCTACGTGCTGGCGATGATCTTCACGATCATGCTGAAGGACGTACAGATCCCGAAGCGGGCCTGACCGGAAGCCGCGCAAGCATCAGAGGGGCCGAGAGGCCCCTCTTTCGCATAGGCTCCAGATTGACCGGTCAAAACGCCGGCGCCGGGCTGTCGAGCATGGCAGCGTGCAGGAGCTGTTCATTCGAGAATGGCTTGCGAGGATCGGACGGTGACGGTGCCGCTCGGCAATGATGTCCGGGCCGGCCGCTATGGACAGGCTCAGCCCTCGCGGGCGCGCTCCAGCAGGCGCTTGCAGTCGAGCAGCTCCCGCAGCACGTCGGATAGCTTGTCACGGTCGGCAGCGGTGAGGCCAGCTGGCTTCGGCTTGAAGCTCGGCAGCTTCAGGCGGGATGGCGCAGGCGGCGCATCAGTCATGTCGTCTTCGGGGATCACAGCCGACTCGGCGGTGAAGTCGTCGTCGGGCTCGGTATCAGCCGGCTGGTGCTCGAGCGCCTCGACCGGACGCCCCTCGCCGATGCCAATGACATAGCGAATGCCCTGATCCTTCAGGATCCGCTGCACGCCTTTGATGGTGAAGCCCTGATCGTAGAGCAGGTGCCGGATGCCCTTGAGCAGCAGCACGTCCTCGGGCCGATAGTAGCGCCGGCCGCCGCCACGCTTCAGCGGCTTGATGGTGGAGAAGCGCGTTTCCCAGAAGCGCAGCACGTGCTGCGGCAGATCGAGCTCGTCGGCTGCCTCGGATATGGTGCGAAACGCGTCTGGAGACTTGTCCAAAAGGACTCACCCGCCCGGAAAGAGTCTTATTTTCCAGACCGGACCATAGATTTGTTGATCTTGGATTTCAACACGTTGCTGGGTTTGAACACCAGAACCTGCCGCGGCAGGATCGGAACTTCCTCGCCAGTCTTGGGATTGCGGCCGATGCGTTCATTCTTTGAGCGCACCTGGAACGAGCCGAAAGAGGAGAGTTTTACGTTGTGGCCTTCCACCAGTGCGTCGCCGATAAGGTCGAGCACTCGCTCCACCAGTTCAGCCGACTCGGTGCGGGACAACCCCACCGCTTCGTAGACCGCTTCCGCCAAGTCGGCTCGCGTGACCGTTCTCTGCGTCATATGCGCCCCTCCGTTTTTTGCCCAGCTGGATACAGGTGCCCGTCAGGCGCCCCCACCTACGGATTTGTCGCAAAGATTAACGCGCTGTCACGTCACTGGCAATCTGACTTACTAATCAAAGGCATTGGGTCGGCAAACAGCCTCCCCGAGGCGGCAAGTGCCCTCCCTGCGACAGACAGGCGGCAGACGCGCCGAGCCCGACGGCGCTCGCGCCGCTGCGTTCAATGACAGTGTGGCCTGCGCCTACCAGCGGATCAGCGAGGCGCCCCAGGTGAAGCCGCCGCCCATGGCTTCGATCATCACCAGGTCGCCGCGCTTGATCCGGCCGTCGGCAACGGCGGTATGCAGCGCCAGCGGCACTGAAGCAGCGGACGTGTTGGCATGCCGGTCCACCGTCACCACCACCTTTTCGGGCGGCAGGCCGAGCTTCACGCCGGCTCCGTCGATGATGCGCTTGTTGGCCTGATGCGGCACGAACCAGTCGAGATCGTCGATGGTATGGCCGGTATCCTCGAGCACCTTGTAGACCACGTCGGTGATCATGCCGACGGCGTGCTTGAAGACTTCCTTGCCCTCCATGCGGATGTGGCCCATCGACTGGGTCGAGCTGGGGCCGCCATCGGTATAGAGCTTGTTCCAGTGGTGGCCATCGGAGCGGAGCGAGGTGGCGAGCACGCCGCGTTCCTCGCCGGCCTTGCCCAGTTCCATCACCACCGCCCCTGCCCCGTCGCCGAACAGCACGCAGGTCGTGCGATCGTTCCAGTCGAGGATGCGCGAGGCGGTCTCGGCGCCGATCACCAGGGCGCGTTTGGCGAGCCCGTTCTTGAGGTAGGAGTCGGCCGTGGCTACGGCATAGACGAAGCCGGAGCATACCGCCTGGATGTCGAAGGCGGCGCCATGGTGCATGCCGAGCTTCTGCTGCACCACCGCAGCCGTTGCCGGAAACGTCATATCCGGCGTGGTCGTCGCGACCAGGATCAGGTCGATGTCGTCGATGGTGAGGCCGGCGTTCTCGATCGCCTTGCGGCCGGCGGCGGCGGCGAGGTCGGAGGTGTTCTCGCCCTCGGCGGCGATGTAGCGCTGCTTGATGCCGGTACGCTGCTGGATCCACTCGTCCGACGTGTCGACGGTCCTGGCCAGCTCGTCATTGGTCACCACACGCGCCGGCAGGTAGGAGCCAACGCTGCGGATGATGGATTTCTTGTCGGTCACGCGGATTTCGCCTCGGTTTCGGGAGCGGGCGCCGCCTCGGTCGAGGGCGCCACGCTGAGGGTGGGGAAGCGGCGCATGCCTTCGCCGATCTTGTCCATGACGCGGCTGCGCGCCATTTCGTAGGCGAGGCTCAGCGCGCCCTTGAAACCGATCTCGTCGGTGCCGCCATGCGACTTGATAACGACGCCGTTGAGACCAAGGAACACGCCGCCATTGATGTTGCGCGGGTCGAGCTTGCGGCGGAGCGCCTGCAGGGCCTGGCCGGCAATCGCCGCGCCGAGCATCGAGATGATGTCGGCCTTCAGCGCGTTGCGGATATAGGCGCCCACCTGACGCGCCGTGCCTTCGGCAGTCTTCAGCGCGATATTGCCGGCAAAGCCTTCGGTGACCACAACGTCGACGGTGCCCTTGCCGATATCGTCGCCCTCGACGAAGCCGTGATAGATGAAGCCCTCGCCGCTGGCCGACTGCAGGATGCGCGCGGCTTCCTTGACCTCGTCGTGGCCCTTCATCTCCTCGGTGCCGACATTGAGCAGCCCGACGGTGGGCAGTTCCTGGTCGAACAATGCCCGCGCCAGGGCGGCGCCAAGGATCGAGAAATCGGTCAACTGCTTGGCGTCACCGCCGACGGTGGCGCCGACGTCGAGCACGATGATGTCGGTGCGCAATGTCGGCCACAGTGCCGCGATCGCCGGACGGGAAATGCCTTCGATCGGACGGAGGCAGAAGGTCGCCATCGCCATCAGCGCACCGGTGTTGCCGCCGGAGATGGCGACATCGGCTTCGCCGTCCTTCACCGACTGGATCGCCGCCCACATCGAGGAGGTGCCGCGGCCCTTGCGCAGGGCCTGCGACGGCTTCTCCTCCATGGAAATGACCACCTCGGCATTGACGATCCGCGAGACCTTCTTGAGGTCGGGGAACTCGTCGAGCAGCGGCTGCAGGTCGGCTTCGCGGCCGTGAAAGATGAAGGTGGTGTTCTTGCGCTCGCGCCAGAACAGGCGCGCGCCTTCAACGGCCACGCGGGGCCCTTTGTCGCCGCCCATGGCGTCAACGGAGATACGGATAGAGTCGCTCATCGCCGCCCGGTCCAGCGTCCCCTGACGGAGACGGGTTTCAACATACTCAAACGCTTACCCCAAGCAAGATATCACCCGGATGTGGCGGGGTCCTAGAGCGCTTGACCGCTTCAATACCGCCGCAATGCGGAGCGCTCTAGCCCTTGTCCTCGGGAGTCTTGAGGATTTTGAGGCCGGCGAAGGGCAAATCGCTCTCGGTGTCGCCATCGTCGCGCAAGGCGCCCAGGGTTTCACCCGGCTGGCGCGGGTACGGATCGAGCGCCAGCGACAGGGTTTCGACGATCAGCCCCGACAGGTCGGCCTCGTTGCCTTCGAAATGGTCCGGCACGTCCTCGCCTTCAAGGTCGACGAAGATTTCGGCATCGGCCGGACCAGCATAGGCCTTTTCACCGCCGGGCAGGAAGACCCGTTCGATCGGTTCGGCGATCTCCTGGATCACCGGCTCGAGCGATACGACGCTCGGCTGCACCGTGGTGGCGACCAGTCGCCCGGTGACGCGGATACCGCCCTTGAAGCGGACGGCGTGCAGCTTCACCTCGAGCTTTTCCACCGCAGTGATGCCGAGCTGCTCGGCGATCGCCAGGCGATCGGCGGCGTCCACCGCCAGCGCCAGATCGCGTCCGGCCGCCGGCATCGAATCGAGCCGGATGCTGGCATCGGCTATGCGCACCTGCTCCGTGCTCATGCCGCGGCCGCCATCTCGAGACGCCCCCCGGCAATATCGGCCAGCGACTGGCTCGCGAGCTTGTCATACTGGTTGAACAGATAGGCGGCGAGCTGCGGCGCGTGGACCGACTCAGCCTCGGCGTAGACGTTGCGGCGCAACACGGCCTCGACGCCCGGCCGGTCGTCGCGGTCCATCGCTTCGTTGAGGCTGGTCATCAGTCCATAGAAGATCTCGCTCATCTTGCGGACCTTCTTGGGCACGGCCATGTCCCCTGCCCCCATTTCGCGCAGCGACCGATCCATGTCCTTGAAAAACAGGTCGAACAGCGCCTGGCTGAACTCGTGGCCGGCCTGCTTTTCGACTCTCAGACGCCGAAACAACAGCGACAGGTGCAGCGAGATCATGTCGAAGCGACCGGTAACCGTGTCGGGAATGCCCCAGTCGGCATAGAAGACGGGCTGCCGGGATTGCGCCACAATGGCTGTATAGACGGCATAAACAGCGTCGGAGGACGGGTTTTTCCTGAACAAGTTCAATATCATCAGTCGCACTCCGCGGTTTGCGGGACAAGGTGCTGCCGGTGTGGAAGGGTTCGGGCAAGGACGCAAGCCAGCTTGCCAGCGGGCGCCTTTGACAGCTACACAGTGCCCGGCCGGCCAAGGCCGTGCTAATAGTAGACAGCGATCGGGAAAGTCAAATTGATGCCTTTGCGCACCGTCACTAGCCGCCTGCTCCCGATGACCGCCGCCGTGCTCGTCAGCCTGTCGCTCGCCGCCTGCGGCAGCGGCATGAGCCTCACGCAGTCCAAGGCGCGCGGCTACGAAATCTCCGAAGACGCTGTGGCGCAGATTCGCGTCGGCCAGAGCGCTGCGCTGGTCACCGCCGTGCTCGGCTCGCCCCAGGTCACCAACTCCTTCGCCACCGAGACCGCCTGGTACTATCTGGGCGAGAAGGTGCAGCAGACCGCGTTCGGCATGGAGCTGAGCAAGGAACGCACCCTGCTCGTCGTCTACTTCGACAAGAAGAACAAGGTGGTCGATACCGAGCGGCTGGGCGTCAAGGACGGCAAGACCTTCTCGATCGAGAGCCGCCGCACCCCGTCCTACGGTCAGGACCGTACGTTCCTCGAGTCGATCATCTCGTCGATCTAGGCTTTGCCCGCTTCCCGCTACACAGTGTGTTGCGGGAACCGAACCATCCAAATCCTAGATGTCATCCCAGCGAAAGCTGGGGCCCCACGGCGAGGGCATGCCCTCGTCCGTCTTGCCGTCCACGCCAGCGGATAGTTGGGTCACCCTGTGCGGGTGTAGCGGATCGTTACGCCGACTGCTGCGCCCTGCCCGGCCGGAAGCTCACCCAGGCCAAGGCGAGGATTGCCGCACCGGCAACCGGGATCGCCAGCAGGTTGATGGCTTCCCAGCCAATCAGCTGGAGCAGCAGGCCTGAAGCGATCGAGGCAAGAGCCATCACGCCGAACACCACCTGCTCGTTGGCAGCCTGCACCTTGGCAGCCTCTTCCGGCCGATAGGCGCTGGCCAGCATGGCGGTTGAGGCGATGAATCCGAAGTTCCAGCCAACGCCCAGCAGAATCAACGAAATGTCGAAATGCAGCGTCGACGTGCCGTGCAGGTTCGTGCCAGCCGCAAACAGGATCAGCAGCAGCCCGATTGCGGCCGTCAGCCTGGCGCCGATGCGCTGGATGATCGCGCCGGTGATAAAGCTTGGGGCGAACATGGCGACGATGTGCCACTGGATGGCGAACGCCGCCTCCTCGGTGGTGTGCCCGCAGACATAGACCATGGCCAAGGGCGCTGCGACCATCACCAGCACCATCAGCGAGTAGCTGATCGCAGCAACGACCATCGGCACCCAGATACCCGTGTCGCGCAACAGCACCGGCAGCGGCCGGCCGGCCTTGCGGTCCTCTGCCCGCTTCACGGTCGGTGCGAGGCGCGTGCGGCTGATCACCGCGATGGCCACCACCGCCAGCAGGCCCATGACCAGGTAAGTCGCGGCGAACTCGTGGCCCGGGATCCAGCCCTTGGTATGCGCGGCGACCTGCGGGCCGAGAAAGCCCGCCACCACGCCGCCGAACAGCACCCAGGAGATGGCCCGCGACTTGAGGTTGGGCGGCACGCTGTCGGCCGCGGCAAAACGATACTGGTTGGCGAAGGCGGCCGGAATACCGAACACGGCGAGCGCAAGGCAGAACAGCCAGAACTGGTCGAGCCAGGCAGAGAGCGCGGCGATGATGCCGGCCGGAATGGCAATAGACGCGCCCAGCATCAGCCCTTCGCGCCGGCCCAGCGAGTGGATCAGCAGCGCCGCGGGCCCGGTGGCGAGCGCGGTGCCGATGATCATCAGGGTGACGGGGACAGTGGCAAAACCCTTGTCGGCCACCATGGTCGCCGCGGTGAGCGAGGCAATCGACATGATGATCGCCTGGTTCGACCCCAGGATCGCCTGGGCCACGGCAAGCAGCCCGATATTGCGGAGCGGCGAGCCGATACTGGTGGCGCGCTCGTCCATGGCGCCCTACCTGGCCTTCACCGCATCGTCGTCGCGGCCGGCGGCGCGGGCCACACCGTCGAGCACTGCGTTGACCATCTTGGGCGCGTCATCCTCGTAGAATGCCTTGGCGACATCGACATACTCGGTGATCACCACGCGCGCCGGAATATCCTTGCGCCGCAGCAGTTCGAACGTCGCGGCGCGCAGGATGGCGCGCAGGGTTGCATCGATGCGAGGCATGGGCCAGCCATCGACCAGCGCATCGTCGACCGCCGGGTCGATCTGCAGCTGTGCCTTGATCACGCCGGTGACGATCTGGCGGAAGAAATCGGCATCGGCCGGCAGGTATTCCTCGCCTTCGACTTCGCGGCCGACATGGATGGCGCTGAACTGGCTCAGCGTGTCCTCGAGCGTCTGGCGGCCGACATCCATCTGGTAGAGGGCCTGGACGGCGGCAAGGCGGGCGGCGCCGCGCTGGTTGGCGGTACGCGGCGTTGAGGGATCACGCGGCTTGGGCTGGGCCATATCTGGAAAGTCATTCTGTTGTGCGCGCTCAAGCGCGCAATGGTCTGCTCTTTGGCTTAGCCACAGGGCGCGCGAACCGCAACCTCAATCGTCGTGGTTGGGCTTTAGGCGCTCGTCGTCGCCAAGCTCGGTCAGGAACGAGCGGAAGTCGTCGGCGGCCGAGAAGTTCTTGTAAACCGAAGCAAAGCGGACGAATGCCACATCGTCGAGACCCTTCAGCCCCTCCATGACGAACTCGCCGATTTGATCGGAGGTCACCTCGACGTCGCCAAGGCTTTCGAGCTGGCGCACCACACCGGAGATCATGCGCTCGACCCGTTCGGGCTCGACGTCGCGCTTGCGCAGCGCCGTGCCCACCGAGCGGGCCAGCTTGTCGCGATCGAACGGCACCTTGCGGCCGGACTTCTTGACCACCAGCAGCTCGCGCAGCTGCACGCGCTCGAAGGTGGTGAAACGGCCGCCGCAGGCATTGCAGATCCTGCGGCGGCGGATGGCGTTGGAGTCCTCGGTCGGTCGGCTGTCCTTGACCTGCGTATCGTCGTTTCCGCAATAGGGGCAGCGCATCGTCAGGCTCCAGTAATGCTCCGCTAGGGCGAAGCTATGCTCAGTCGGCGTAGATCGGGAAGCGCGAGGTCAGGGCTTTGACCTTCTCGCGCACCGCCGCTTCCACAGCGGCGTTACCCTCATCCGAGTTGGCCTCGCGCAGGCCATCCAGCACTTCGACGATCAGCTTGCCGATCTCGCGGAACTCGGCTTCGCCGAAACCACGGCTGGTCGCCGCCGGGGTGCCGAGACGGACACCGGAGGTGACGAACGGCTTTTCGGGATCGAACGGGATGCCGTTCTTGTTGCAGGTGATGTAGGCGCGGCCGAGGCCGGCTTCCGCCCGCTTGCCGGTGGCGTTCTTCTTGCGCAGGTCCACGAGCATCAAGTGGTTGTCGGTGCCACCCGATACCACGTCGAGGCCGTTCTCGATCAGTGTTGCGGCAAGCGCGCGCGCATTGGCCACCACCTGGCGGGCGTAGGCCTTGAACTCAGGCTGCAGCGCTTCCTTGAAGGCGACGGCCTTGGCGGCGATGACATGCATCAGCGGCCCACCCTGCAGGCCCGGGAACACCGCCGAGTTGATCTTCTTGGCGATCGCCTCGTCGTTGGAGAGGATCATGCCGCCGCGCGGGCCGCGCAGCGATTTGTGCGTGGTGGTGGTCGTGACATGCGCATGCGGCACCGGCGAAGGGTGCACGCCGCCGGCGACGAGGCCCGCAATATGGGCCATGTCGACCATCAGGTAAGCGCCGACCTCGTCCGCGATCTCACGGAAACGCGCCCAGTCCCACACTCGGGAATAGGCGGTGCCGCCGGCGAGGATCAGCTTGGGCTTGTGCTCGCGGGCCTTCTGGGCCACCTCGTCCATGTCGAGCAGGTGGTCGTCCTGGCGCACGCCGTAGGACACGACCTTGAACCACTTGCCGCTCATGTTGACGGGCGAACCATGCGTCAGGTGACCGCCCGAATTCAGGTCGAGACCCATGAAGGTGTCGCCCGGCTCGAGCAGCGCCAGGAACACCGCCTGGTTCATCTGCGAGCCCGAGTTCGGCTGGACGTTGGCGAAGTTGGCGCCGAACAACTGCTTGGCCCGTTCGATCGCCAGGTTCTCGGCGATATCGACATACTGGCAGCCGCCGTAATAGCGCTTGCCCGGATAACCCTCGGCATACTTGTTGGTCATGATCGAGCCCTGGGCCTCGAGCACGGCCTTGGACACGATGTTCTCGGACGCGATCAGCTCGATCTCGTGCTGCTGCCGGCCGAGCTCCAGCTTGATGGCCTCGGCGATCTCGGGATCGGTCTCGCTGAGCGTGTTGGTGAAGAAGCGGGGAAACAGCGGAAGGGATGTGGCGGCGCTCATTGGGCGTCTCCCGGGGCAGAAGGATTGGGGTTTCGGCTGGCGTGCGTGTAGCACGCTGGCACAAGCGATTCCAAGCTGACGACAGCCTGGCCATATCTGTGGATCGTCCGGTTCATGCGGGCTCCCATGAGGTTGCGAGGGGTGCCCAGGCGAGCGGCAAGTGCTCGTTCGCGTTCCCCGATGGTGCCCCATCTGATCTCGCCAGTCGCGCGAACGGCTTCTTATCGCAGAGTTGCCGGAGCTGTGAAAGCCCCTGCCCGCTGCTCGGGGGCAACTATGCCGGCATCGCCGCGTTGTCTGGGCAAGCGTCAGCTCAACAAGAAGACCAGGAGTCCTCACATGAAAAAGCTCGCTTCCGCCATCATCGCCACCGGTCTGGCCGGCATGATGATGATCCCTGCCCCGGCCAGCGCCGCCTCGGTCAACATCAGCATCGGCGCGCAGCAGCGCTATGTTTCGGAACGCTGCATGGAGCACCCGAACTGGCGCGGCTGCGACGACTGGCGTCGCAACCATAACCGCTGGGGCAACAACGACTATCGCAACTGGTATCGCTGGAACCAGCCGAACCTGGGCAGCGTCGCCGCCGGCATCTTCGGCTTTGCGGTCGGTGCGGCCATCGTCGGCAGCATGAACCGCAACGTCGATCGTTACGACCGATACGACAGCCACGTTGCAGCCTGTGAAGCGCAGTATCGCTCGTACAACGCCGAGACCGACATGTTCCTCGGCTATGACGGCCGCTATCACCGCTGCAACCTCTGAATGCAGCGGCCGGGGCGCCCACGCGGCGCCTCGGCCTAGCCCCTGGGCGGCCTGAGGAAGTGCACCAGCCGCCCGCAACGCGGCGCCAGGTCCATCCAGTCCGATGTGTCGCAGTCGATGATCGCTATCCCGCCGGTCGGAAAACTCCCCAAAGCCTCACCGCCGGCATTCAGCGCCAGCGCCGTCTGCTCGGTCGCGCTGTTGTGCCCCACCAGCATCAGAACACCCGCATCGCCGCCCTGCTCGGCGACCAAGCCGAGATAGTCGTGATCGCGGCGATCGTAGACTGCATCGCTCCACACCACATCGGCTCTGGGACCGTTGGCCGGCAGCCGGGCCAGCGCCAGCTCCAGCGTTTCGCGCGTGCGGCGTGACGTGGAGCAGATGATGCGGTCGGGCAGCCAGCCATGCTTGACGACCGTCTCGCCGATCCAGGCCGCGGCCGCCACGCCCCGCGGCGCCAGCGGCCGCTCGAAATCGGCGAGCCCCGGATCGTCCCAGGCGGATTTGGCATGACGAACGAGGATCAGGCGAAGCATCCGCCCGATCGTACCCGAAGCCTCGGCCAAGGCAATCGCGGCGCGGCCATGGCTCTCCGTCCGCTTCGCGGCGCTCTGCAACGCTAAACTGCGGGGATGCGGCCTTGCTGCGCCCCCGGTTTGAGGCCGAGTCGCTATAGTGCAAAAATGATTCGCATGACTGAGACCACCCGATGAGCGACGATCCGGATACCCTTCCGCCCGATGGCGAGGACAAGCGGGTCGTCGATCTCCGCCAGGCGCTCGAAGAGCGCTACCTCTCCTACGCCCTCTCCACCATCACCCAGCGCGCCCTGCCCGATGCTCGCGACGGCCTCAAGCCGGTGCACCGGCGCATCCTGCACGCCATGCGGCTGCTGCGGCTCGATCCCGATGGCGCCTACAAGAAATCGGCCAAGGTCGTCGGCGATGTGATCGGTAGTTTCCACCCGCATGGCGACCAGTCGATCTATGACGCCATGGTCCGGCTGGCGCAGGATTTCGCCATGCGCTACCCGCTGGTCGACGGCCAGGGGAACTTCGGCAATATCGACGGCGACGGTGCGGCAGCCTATCGCTACACCGAAGCGCGCATGACCGAAGTCGCCTCGCGCCTGCTCGAAGGCATCAGCGAGAACGCCGTCGACTTCAAGCCGACCTATGACGGCGCCACCGAGGAACCCTCGGTGCTGCCGGCGAACTTCCCCAACCTGCTCGCCAACGGTTCGACCGGCATCGCCGTCGGCATGGCGACGTCGATCCCGCCGCACAACGTGGATGAGATCTGCGATGCGGCGCTGCACCTGATCAATAACGGGCGCGACGCCACCACCACCGCCGACCTGATGCACTATATCCCCGGCCCCGACTTCCCGACCGGCGGCATCCTGGTGGAAAGCCAGGCCTCGATCCTCAACTCCTACGAGACCGGCCGCGGCTCGTTCCGCCTGCGCGCCCGCTGGGAGCGCGAGGACAAGGGGCGTGGCGTCTACCAGATCGTGGTCACCGAAATCCCGTACGGGGTGCAGAAGTCCAAGCTGGTCGAAAAGATCGCCGAGCTGCTGCTCAACAAGAAGCTGCCGCTGCTCAAGGACATCCGCGACGAGAGCGCCGACGACGTCCGCCTGGTCATCGAGCCGCGGGCCGGGACGGTCGATCCGGCGATCCTGATGGAGCAGCTGTTCAAGCTGAGCGACCTCGAGCAGCGCATCTCGCTCAACATGAATGTCCTCGACCGCGGGATCGTGCCGCGGGTGATGAGCCTCAAGGAGGCGATCGTCGCCTGGCTCGAGCACCGCAAGGACGTGCTGGTGCGCCGCACCAACAACCGGCTGGCCGAAATCGCCCGTCGGCTCGAAGTGCTCGACGGCTACATCGTCGCTTACCTCAACCTCGACGAGGTGATCCGCATCATCCGCGAGGAGGATGACGCCAAGGCGTCGCTGATGGCGACCTTCAGCCTCAGCGACGTGCAGGCCGAAGCTATCCTCAACATGCGGCTGCGTTCGTTGCGCAAGCTCGAGGAAATCGAGCTCAGGACCGAGCACAAGACGCTCAGCGAGGAACAGGCGCATCTCAACGCCCTCATCGCCTCGGACCGGCGGCAGTGGGGCGAGATCGCCAAGCAGATCGGCGAACTGAAGAAGGCCTATCCGAAGTTCGATAAGGACGGCGTTACCCGTCATCCGCGCTGGGGCCGCAAGACCGATTTCGCCGACGCGATGGATATCGACCACGAGGAAGTGGCGACCCAGATGATCGAGCGGGAGCCGATCACGGTGATCCTCTCCGAGAAGGGCTGGATCCGCTCGATGCGCGGTCATACCACGGAGATCGACGAGAAAGGCTTCAAGACGGGGGACCGGCTGAAGCTGTTCATCCACGCCCAGACCACCGACAAGCTGCTGCTGCTCTCCACCGGCGGCAAGGTGTTCACCCTTGCCGGCGACCGCCTGCCTGGCGGACGCAGCCAGGGCGAGCCGGTGCGCCTGATGGTTGATATCGAGGAAGGCCAGGACCTGGTGGATCTGTTCGTCTATCGCCCGGGTCGCAAACGGGTCATCGCCTCGCGCAAGGGCGACGGGTTCGTGGTGGCCGAGGACGAGCTGATCGCCAATACCCGCAAGGGCAAGCAGGTGCTCAACGTCGGCGACACGGAGGAGGCGCGGCTGATCGCGCCGGTCGAGGGCGACATGCTCGCGGTGATCGGCGAGAACCGCAAGATGGTGGTGTTCCCGCTCGAGCAGTTGCCCGAAATGGGTCGCGGCAAGGGCGTGCGCCTGCAGAAATACAAGGATGGCGGGCTCAGCGATCTCAAGACCTTCCCATCCGGCGTCGGCCTGACCTGGACCGATTCCTCGGGCCGTACCTACAGCAAGACCATGGGCGAGATGACCGAGTGGCTGGGCGATCGCGCCTCGGCCGGCAGGCAGCCGCCGACCGGGTTCCCGCGCAACAACAAGTTCGTCGGCTAGCGCGGACCACCGCAGGTGACTGAAACGAAAACCGAGCCCGACACTGGGCGGCGTGACTGCGCCGTGTTCGTGACCCATGTCTGGGGGCCACAGATCGCCACGCACTATGAACGGCTCAAGCGCGAGGCCGCGCCGATTCTCGACGTGTTCCTCGCCTTCCAGCAAGGCGACGACGAGGCCGCAGTCCCCGCTGGAATGACACCTGACCTGGTGGTGCGAATGGCGGACAGCGCCGCGCATTTCCCCCTGCGCTACCAGGAATACCTGCAGCGTTCGAGCCCATGGGGCTACGTAGACCTGGTCTGGATGACGGCCTTCCTCGACCCGCGGCTTGGCGCCTACGACAGGTTCTGGCTGGTCGAATACGACGTCGACTTCTCAGGGAACTGGTCGAGCTTTTTCGGGGCCGCGGCGAGCTACGAGGGTGACCTGCTGGCCACGCGCCTCCGGCCGCTCAGCGCCGATCCGGGCTTCTATTTCACCTCCATCTACGAGCAACCCCAAGCCGCGCCGGATGACCCGCTTATCGCCTTCATGCCGATCTCGCGCCTGTCGCGGCAGTTGATCGACCATTACCGTACCAGGCTGTTGCAGGTGGGGTGGTGCGGGCATTTCGAGATGGTGTTGCCCTCGCTCGCGCGGCTCGGCGGCTATTCGATCGCCGAGATCGGCGGCTATGACGCGCTGGTGCCGCCGGAGCGTCGTGGCCTGCACTACGACGGGACCTTTGAAGACCTGCTGACAACGAGGTCGACCCACGCCTACAGGCCGCCACGCGCCTTCAGCTACTTCGTGCAATCGCCGCGCAAGTTCCGCCAACGCAACCGCATCTATCATCCGGTGAAAGTCGGATGGTCGCTGAACCAGAGACTGCGACCGTACTGGTTGCCGGCGCTGCAGCGCCTTCGGGCATTGTCCCGCCGCCTGCGTGGGAAGGCCTGAGCCTACTCGAGCCGCCGCCAGCCCAGCGGGCCGCGTTGCACTTCGAGCGGACGGAACTGGCCCTTGTAGGCCATCTTGGGTGAATCCTTCACCCAGTAGCCCAGGTAGACATAGGTGAGCGCGGCGAGCTTCACCTGCTCGATATGGTCGAGGATCAGCAGGTTGCCGAGCCCGCGCTTGTCGAGCAGTGGATCGTAAAAGCTGTAGACCATCGACAGCCCGTCGGGCATCACGTCGGTCAGCGCCACGGCCACCAGCGGGCGCTGCGGATGCGAAGTGAGCCGGTACTCAACCACCACAGTCTGAACCGGGGTATCCTCGACCATGTATTCATAGTCGACAAAGCTCATCTGGGTCATGCCGCCACCGGCATGGCGCGCATCGAGGTAGCGCTTGAACAGCGCGAACTGTTCGGCGGTGGCGCGGGGTTGGCAGACCTCGACCGCAACATCGGCATTGGCCTTGCGGATGCGCCGATAGCGCGCCGATGGCACGAACTCCTGCGCCACGATGCGGACCGACTGACAGGCCGAGCAGCCATCGCAGGCCGGTCGATAGATCAGGTTCTGACTACGCCGGAAACCGTTGTCGCTGAGCAGGTGGTGGAGCGAAGCGGCACGACGGCCGGTCAGGTGGGTGAAGAGCTTGCGCTCCTGACGACCCGGCAGATACGGACAGGGCATCGCCGCCGTAAGGAAGAGCTGGGTGTTCTCGGGCGTCTGATCGGTCATCGTCGTCCTTCGAGCGATGCCCGGAGGATAGACGCGACCGGATGGCCCGGCAATGGCCCATCATGCCTCAGCCCACGCGATCAGCGTCCTTGGATCAGGCCGAACGCATGCCGCCGGAGCGCCAGAACCGCTGCATGGGCGAGCGACGCAGCATCAGCGTTCCCACCACCAGGTCATGCAACATCTGCTGACGCGGCGTGAACAGCGCGAACAGGATCGAGAACGGCCAGGAAATCCACACCGTCACCCAGAACAGGATGGGATGAATGAGGATGCTCCAGCCGTTGAGCGGCGTGCCGCGCACCGGCGTCAGCACGATGTCCATCATCTGCATGCCGACGGTGGCGCGCATCGGCGAGCCCAGCGTCGCGGCGTAGTAGCCCAGGATCGCAACCGGAATGATGATCGGCAGGGCCAGCAATCCCAGCCCCAGCGTCACGATGCCGAAAATACCGCCGACCAGCAGGGCGGCAATGGTGATGAAGGTGATGATCACGCAGTCGATCAGCCACGCCGCGGCACGGCGCAGCAACACGCCATCGAACAGCTCCGGCGCGCTGGCCGGGTCGGGAAGGTGATCGCTCATGAGGTTACCCTGGTTCATGCCCAACAGATGGGAACCGCGGGGTCCTACACAAGGGCCGAGGTCGGAAAATCGGACCTAGCGGTTGAGCAGCCGGGCTGCCTCGAGAGCGAAATAGGTCAGCACGCCGTCGCACCCTGCCCGCTTGAAGGCCACGAGACTCTCCAGCATGGCGCCCTCGCCATTGATCGCTCCGGCTTCGGCTGCGAAGCGGATCATCGCGTATTCGCCCGACACCTGGTAGGCGAACAGCGGCACGTCGAAGGCGTCACTGACGCGCTGTACGATATCGAGATAGGGCAGACCCGGTTTCACCATCACCATGTCGGCGCCCTCGGCGATATCCTGCGCCACCTCGCGCATCGCCTCGTCCGAGTTGGCGTAGTCGAGCTGATAGGTGCGCTTGTCGCCGATCAGCCGGCTGCCCGAGCCCACCGCCTCGCGGAACGGCCCGTAATAGACCGAGGCGAACTTGGCCGAGTAGGCCATGATGCCGACCTGGTCGAAACCCTCCGAATCCAGTGCCCGGCGGATCGCGGCGACGCGGCCGTCCATCATGTCGGATGGCGCGATGATGTCGGCCCCTGCCCGCGCCTGCATCAGCGCGGCCTTGACCATGGCCTCGATTGTTTCGTCGTTGAGGATCTCGCCGTCGCGCACCAGACCGTCCTGGCCGTCGGACGAATATTCGTCGAGCGCCACGTCGGTGATCAGCCCGATGTCGACGCCGGCATCGCGGATGGCCCGCAGGGCCTGCGCGGTCAGGTTGTCGGGGTTCCACGCCTCGCTGCCATCGGCATTGCGGCGGTCATCCCGGGTATTGGGGAACAGCGCCAGCGCCGGAATGCCCTCGGCAGCTGCGGCCTTTGCTGCATCGACCACCAGATCGACACTCAGCCGCTCGACGCCCGGCAGCGTGCGGATCGCGGTGCGCTCGTTGCGCCCCTCGATGATGAACAGCGGCCAGATCAGATCGTGCGGGGTGAGCACGGTCTCGCGCACCATGTTGCGCATCCAGCCGGTACGGCGCAGCCGCCGCTGCCGCCGGCCGCCGAGAAAGCTCATGTCGTGCTTGGGCCAGGTCGTGCTCATAGGGTGCTCCGGTCAGTCGCCGCGCTTCTATCAGGCGCCGGCGCCCTGCGCCAAGGCTTGCGCTTGTCGCACCACCCCATCCGCGCTATCCACGCGAGATGGATTTCAAGAGCGAACTCGCCGGGCGCTATCTCAGGATCATCGCGATCATCGCGCTGCTGCTCGGCCTCGCCGATGCCTCCCGGCTGCTCGGGGTTTCTTCGGGAGCCGTCAGCCCGATCGCGCAGCTCGGTCCCACCGGCTTTGCCTTCCTCACCGTATTCTGCCTGGCGCGCCTGTTCGCCGCGGTGGGCCTGTGGATCCGGGCCAGCTGGGGCGCCGTGCTGCTGGTCGGCGCTACCCTGATCGAACTGGCACTCTATCTGGGCGGGGTCCCCGGCGTCGAAATGGGCGCCTTCGGATTCGCCCTCAGGCTGCTGCTGGTCGGCGGTATTGCGGTGCTGTTCTTCCTCAGCTTCCGGCTGCGCCGCGCACACGACTGAGCGCTCGTGAGCGCCGGTAACGGACCATTCAGGTTACAATTTTCTGACCTGCGGTTACCTCTCGTAAAGCCAAATTCCTGAACTTTTTCCGTAAGATAGTTTTAAGTCTACGGCTTAAGGCGATCTTATTTGGGCCCCCGTAGTTTGGGGCCTATGAGACGCGAAGAAATCGCGCAAGACGACAGGACAGTGAGGCAACAATGGCAATCAAATCCAACGCCGCAGAGGCAATGGTTCCGGAAGAAGCCCAGGGGCTGAAGCCGCTCTACCTAGAAGCCGTCAGCCGTGTCGAACGGCTCCACCGCCGGCTGCTCGACCTGATCAAAGACGAGTTCGACCGGATGGGCTGGGACGACATCAATCCCGTCCAGGCGCTGCTGATGTTCAACATCGGCGATGCCGAGATGACCGCCGGCGAGCTGCGCTCGCGTGGCTACTACCTCGGCTCGAACGTCTCGTACAATCTCAAGAAGCTGGTCGAGACCGGCTATATCTTCCAGGAGCGTTCGCGTTCCGACCGTCGCTCGGTCCGCATCCGCCTCACCCCCAAGGGTGAGGAAGTGGCCGAGGTGATCGACGAGCTTTATGATCGCCACCTGAAGTCGATCGAAAAGGTCGGCGGCCTCAACGGCGAGACTTTCGAGGGCCTCAACAAGGCGCTCGGCCGCCTGGAGCGCTTCTGGGTCGACCAGATCCTCTATAAGCTCTGAGGGCGGTCCAGCCTCGGGCGGAACGCGTTCCGAGCTGAGCCACCGCAGACCAGTGTGGCTTGGCTGCCACAGTGAATTCAGCAAACGCCGGCTTTAAGCCGGCGTTTCTTATTTATGCCCAGAATGCGGCTATGCATCGAAGCAATTGCAGGCTGATCCCTCGTCACTGCAAGTCCCTTGGTTTTGTGTGTGCAAACGGTCGGCAGTTCAAACCTGCTTGACCGCGTTGGAGGCATAACGGGGCCGGTGCTATGAGGGACGACCTCTCGGAATGGCGACTTTGGGTGACTTGATGCGGCTGAATCGACGAAACCTCCTCACCTCCATGGCGGCGATGAGCGCCGGCTTGGCGATGCCGGCAATCGTGCGGGCGGAGGAAGACAACTTCTGGGACTCGCTCAACCGAGAGAAGCGGATCAAGAGCGTCGACCAGGAAGGCAACACCGCCACCGCCAAGAGCCTCGTCGACACGATCGAGCCGATCCTCAGCTACGACACCTCGTACAACCTGCAGTTGGCAATCCAGAACTACGAGGCGTTCGTCGCCGCCAATGGCAGCTGGGAAGCGCCGACGCGCGAGACCTTCGGGCTGAAGCTGGGCGTGTCCCGCCGGGCAGCCGCGCTGCTGAAGCGCCGCCTGATGATCAATGGCGACATGCCGCTCGAAAAGCGCGTCAGCGACGAATTCGATGCCGGCCTCGACGCTGCCGTGCGGCTGTTCCAGGCGCGCCATGGCCTCGTCATCAACGGCGCGGTGGACGAAGCGACGTTCTACGCGCTATCCGTGCCGGCCGATTATCGCCTCAACCAGCTGCGGCTCAACGCGCAGCGCATCGACCAGTGGGCCTCGGCACTTTCCGATCGCTATGTCGCGGTGAACATTCCTGCCGCGGTGGTCGAGGCGGTCGAGGGCGCCCAGGTGGTGCAGCGCCACAACTCGGTGGTCGGCAAGGTGGATCGCGCCACGCCGATCCTCAACTCCAAGATCTTCCAGGTGAAGTTCAATCCTTACTGGACGGTGCCCAAGAGCATCATCGAGAAGGACATGATCAAGTACATGAATGAGGATCCGGAGTACCTGACCAAGTTCCGCATCCGCATCTTCGACGGCAAGGGCAACGAAGTGCCGCCCACGGCCATCAACTGGCAGACCACCGAGGCGGTGAAGTACACCTTCCGGCAGGACCCGGGCGGCGAAAACTCCATGGGGCACTGCAAGATCGACTTCTACAACAAGTACGACGTCTACATGCACGACACGCCGCAGAAAGCGCTGTTCGGCGAGAATGCCCGGTTCCACTCCTCGGGCTGCATGCGCTGCGAGAACATCGAGGAGCTGGTTGCCTGGCTGCTGCGCGACAATGGCGGCGGCTGGACCCCGGAAAGCGTCATGGCCGCCTGGGAACAGGGCATGCGCGAGGACATCAAGCTCGACGTGCAGATCCCGATCCACACCACCTACATCACGGCCTGGGCCAACCGGCAGGGCACGGTGAGCTTCCGCGACGACGTCTACCAGTTCGACGCGCAGGGCATCGTCAGCTTCGGCGAAGGCTGATCGGAATGGCCGGTCGCGACGACAACAGTCCGGCCGGCCAACACCCTTCGGGGCATAGGGTTCTCTTCGAGTTCACCCAACTCGGCCAGCAGATGCGCGTCGCCGCGATCGACGAGGCGACGGGTACCGAAGTGGTGGTGATCACTCCGCTGACCGCCACCCGCTTTCAGATGCAATCGCTGGCGCTGGGCAAGCTCCGCCGCAAGCTCGGCGTCGAGGAGCCGCCTCCGCCGCCGGGACCGAAGCCGGCAAAGTACGCCTGAGTTTGCTTTCGGTTGGACCACCGTTGGCTCCCCACCCCGGTGTCACCCCGGCGAAGGCCGGAGCCCATCCTGAGATGCTGCTGTGGGCTACCGCTCGCCCGTCAGCTCTGGATATAGATCGCGCCAATCGGGATTGCGTGCTTCGATGAGTCGGATCTTCCATGCCCGATGCCACTCCTTCAGCCGTTTCTCTCGCTGAATGGCTGCTTCCGCATCTTCATGCACTTCGTACCAAACCAGTCGCTTGACGCCGTACCGTTTGGTGAAGCCTTCGAACCAGTCGTTTTTGTGCTGCCAGATGCGACCAACTGGATCGCTGCTCACCCCGACGTAGAGCGTCCCGTTCTTGCGGCTCGCCATGATGTAGACGATGAAGATCTTGTCCATCGCTGAACTCAAGCATGCTTTGGCTTGGCCGCGTCAGCGGGCTTTGCGCCAACGCGGATTATCTCGACATCTCAGGATGGGCCCCGGCCTTCGCCGGGGTGACACCGTGGGTGGGAGAAGATTGAGGATGATAAACAACGGCCACTTGCCCCTACCTCCCCTCCACGTACCTCGCCAGATTCTGCAGCGATGACCTCAACCCCGTGTCGTGGTCCTCTTTGCTGATGCCCGGCGGTACGTCTTCGGCGAGAATGATGACGCGGGTGCCGCCATCGGCGGGTTCGAGATCCCAGACCATGCGCATAGTGCCGGCGAAGGCCGGATCGTCGCTCCTGAAGCGCACCAGTTGCACCACGCGGTGACCAGGAACCAGTTCGGCAAATTCCGACTCCACCATGTCGGTATCGTCTCTGGTCTTGCCGTGGCCCGGCGTGTCGTAGTGCAGCGCCATTCGGAACGGGCCGCCCGGCCGTGGTTCGAACTCCAGGATCTCCCCGGTCATGCCCTCGGGCGGCAACCAGGCCAGTAGCGCATCGCGATCGACAAACGCCCGGTAGATCGTATCGGGCGGTGCAGCAATGATCAGCGAAGCGGTGTCGATGCGCAGGTGTTCGACCATGGCGTTCTCCTTGAGGCAGCAATGCGCGAAGCACGCCGATGGATCAATCTGCGGGCTTCGACACCAGCTCGATGAAGGTTTCGCGGATCGCCGGCGGCTCGATCTGGCGTGGCAACCACACGTGCATATCGAGAAAATGCCCGGTCAAGGCGAAGGCGCTGCCAACGTCCTCGGGGGTCGGGTCGGCGCTGCTAATCAGGAACTGGGGCAACCTCAGCAGTCGGGCAAGGTAAGGTTCGGCGGCAGTGCGGCTCACTGCCCTACCGGATTTCGGCGACACATGCGTCAAGTCGCGCGTCGTACCGGTGGCGGCGCAACTCGAAAGGTCCAGGCCGAAACCCAGTTCGTCGAGCAGGATCAACTCGAAGCGCGCGACCGAAGCACCGAGCTCGAGTGCAGAGCCTGCCTGGTCGAGAATGCGAATGGCGAGGCCGAGCAGGCGATCGTGCGGATCGCGCTCGGGCAACAGCCGCAAGTGTTCGCAGACGATCTGGCTGGCATAGAGTTTCACCCGGTCGGCGATCAGCCCGGCGGCCCGCGCTTCCAGCAGTTCCAGCGTGAAGGTGCCAAGGTGCTCCTCGAGCCGGGCGCGCCAGCTGACCTGCACGGAGTTGCCCGGCTGCAGCGTCGCCGCAAGCTTGGATGAACGCCCACCGCGGATCAGCCCGAGGTGCCGCCCCCGGCCCTCGACCATCACCTCGGCGATGACGCTCGATTCGCCGTGGCGGCGGACGCCGACAATGAGGCCTTCACCGTCCCACTGCATGGCTCGTCACGCCGGAGCGCCCCTCACTTCTGGTGCGGGTACTCCAGCCCCATCTCGCGATAGCGCTCGGGGTCGTCGCCCCATTTTTCGCGGACCTTGACGAAGATGAACAGGTGCACCGGCACCTCGAAAATCTCCATCAGCTCCTTGCGGGCCTCGGCGCCGATCGCCTTGATGGTCTGCCCACCGGCGCCAAGCACGATCTTCTTGTGGGTGTCGCGGGTGACGTAAATCACCTGGTCGATGCGATAGGAGCCATCCTTGTTGATGGTGAACTTCTCGCCCTCGACCGTGGCGTTGTAGGGAATCTCGTCGTGGACGCGCAGGAACAGCTTTTCACGCGTCACCTCGGCGGCGGTGATCTGCAGCGTCAGGTCGGTGAGTTGATCCTCGGGGAAGTGCCAGGGGCCGAGCGGGATCCGCTCCAGCGCCCAGGTCAGGAAATCCTGCACGCCGCTGCCTGTCAGCGCCGAGATCATGAAGGTCTTGTCGAACTTCAGTCGGGCGTTGAGCCCCTCGGCCAGCGCGAACAGTTTTTCGGGTCTGATCAGGTCGACCTTGTTGAGCACCAGTACCTTGGGGTGCGGCACCTTCTCGAGCCCTTCGATCAGCGCCTCGATCTCGGGCGTCACGCCGCGCTCGGCATCGACGATGAACGCCACCAGGTCCGCGTCGCCCGCGCCGGTCCAGGCGGCTTCCACCATGGCGCGGTCGAGCCGGCGCTTGGGCGCGAAGATGCCCGGCGTATCGATGAAGACGATCTGGCTATCGCCCTCGGTCACCACGCCGCGGACCATCGAGCGCGTCGTCTGCGCCTTGTGAGTGACGATCGACACTTTGGTGCCGACCAGCGCGTTCAGCAGCGTCGACTTGCCGGCATTGGGGGCGCCAACCAGCGCGACGAAGCCGCAGCGGGTGTTCTCGCCTGCCACCGGCAACTCGGCAGCCTCGGGCATTTCATTCTTGTCGGTCATTTGCTGTCGCGCCAGACTTTCTCACGAATGAGGAAGGCTTCGGCGGCCTTGTGCTCGGCGAGCTTCTTGGAGGGGCCGGTGGCGGTGATGGCGGGAAAATCCCCCAACCGCACGGCAATGGTGAATTCCGGCGCATGGTCGGGGCCGGTGCGCTCGATCTCGGCGTAAAGCGGCGGCTCGAGCCCCCTGCCCTGCGCCCATTCCTGCAGCGTGGTCTTGGGATCAGCGCGGACATGGCCGGCATGGTCAAGCTGTTCGCCGAACAGCCGCTCGACGATCTCGTAGGCCTGGCCCAGCCCGCCATCGCAGAAGATGGCGCCGATCACCGCCTCGGCAATATCGCCGAGGATGGCATCCTTGTTGGCTCCGCCGGTGCGCGCCTCGCTGTCGCCGAGGTTCATCTCGGAGCCGAGATCCAGTTGCCGGGCGATGGCCGCACAGGTCTCCTTGCGCACCAGGGTGTTGAGCGAGCGCGACAGCTCGCCCTCGTTGGCCTTGGGCATGCGACGATAGAGCATGTCGGCGACGACGAGGCCGAGCACGCGATCGCCGAGGAACTCGAGCCGCTGGTAGGAGCGCTCGATGCGCTTGCCGGGAGAAACGGCGCTGGAGTGCGTCAGCGCCCGATCGAGCAGGTCCGGGTCGGCAAAGCGATATCCCAGACGAGCTTCGAGCTTTTCGTGCGAGCGCCCCTTCGCCATCAGTTCACGGACTGGAACATCCGGTCCCAACGGACGTTGGCCGGCCATTCCCACAGCTGCCACGGCGGCAGGTTGTTCTTGATCGAGAAGAAGCGCGCCTCGGCCTTGCCGATCAGGTTGTCGAGCGGCACGTAGCCCACCTGGCTCAGCACGCGGCTGTCAGCGGAGCGATCGCGGTTGTCGCCCATCATGAAGAAGTGCCCGGCCGGAACGACGTACTCGGCGGTGTTGTCGAGCTGCTCGCTGTCGGAGATTTCCTGGATGGTGTGCTTGACCCCGTTGGGCAGCGTCTCGGTGTAGACGGTAACCGGCACGGTGGTCATGTAGCTGTCGGTATCGGTCGACGTCCCGGTCTGCTCGCGCTCGACCATGGTACCGTTGATGAACAGGCGCCCCTCTTTCATCTGGATGCGGTCGCCCGGCAGGCCGATGACGCGCTTGATGTAATCCTCGTTGGTGATCTCGTTGCGGAACACCGCAACGTCGCCGCGCTTGGGTTCGCTGCCGAAAATGCGCCCGTTGAACGGCAGCGCAATCGGGAACGAGTACTTGCCGAAGCCCCAGGTCCACTTGTTGGCGATGAAGTAGTCGCCGATCATCAGCGTCTGCTGCATCGAAGCGGTAGGGATCGAGAACGGCTGGTAGAGGAAGGTCCGGAAGATCAGGGCGATCGCCAGCGCCTCGATGATCACGATGATCGTCTCGAGCAGCTCGTTCTTCTTCTTGCCGGCCTTGGCTTCGGCTTTCGACATGGACTGGCTCATTTCTCGCCTCTACCCCTAAGGGTGGTTACGGGAGGGCCGCCGCCTGGTCAACCGGCAGCGCCTCGATAATGACGAACGCCTGGGCCATGCCGCCGTCGTCGGTAATGGTCAGGTGGATATGTGGCTTGTGACCGGCCGGAACAAGCCGCTCCAGGATGCGGGCAGCGCCATTGGTCAACTTCATGGTCGGCTTGCCCGAGGGGAGGTTCACGACGCCCATGTCGCGCCAATAAACGCCGAAACTAAGGCCGGTTCCCAACGCCTTCGAGCAGGCTTCCTTCGCCGCAAAACGCTTGGCGTAAGAGGCTGCGCGCTGGGCCCGGCGATCGGATTTCTGTCGTTCGACCTCGGTGAAGATCCGATGCGTGAAGCGATCGCCGTAGCGTTCCAGGGTCTTTTCAACCCGCTTGATATCGCACAGGTCGTTGCCGAGGCCGATGATCATGAAAGTCCTCTCGAGCCTGGCTTGATTGCCGGGATGGCTGCCAGCTCGGGCGGCAGCGCGTCGGCCGGATAGGCCGGCACCTTGTACTGGACCAGCGAAACCAGCGGCACGCCAACCTCCGCCTCGCCGGCCGACCGGTCGATCAGGCACGCCGCGGCGACGACATTGGCACCCGTTTTCCGGATCGCCTCGATGCACTCGCGGATCGAAATGCCGGTGGAAACGATGTCTTCGACAATGATGACCTTCTCACCCGGCCGAAGCTCGAAGCCGCGGCGCAGCTCGAACTTGCCCTCGACGCGCTCGGTGTAGATGGCCGGCACGCCCAGGTGCCGCGCCGTTTCGTAGCCGGGAATGATGCCGCCCACCGCCGGAGAGACGATCTGGCTCACGTCGCCATAGCCCTCGGCGCGAATCTTCTCCGCCAGGGCACGGCAGAGCTTTTCCGCCTTCTGCGGGTGCATGAACACCTTGGCCTTCTGCAGGAAGATCGGCGAGCGGAGGCCGGAGGAGAGGATGAAATGCCCCTCGAGCAGCGCGCCGCTCTCGCGGAACAGGTCCAGTACTTCGTCAGTGGTCACGCGGGCTCCTCTTGCCGTTCGGGCGCAGTCCATTCCAGTCGGTCGAGCGCCCGTGCCTCGGAGACCGTCGCGCGCTGTACATCGGAGATCCCGGCCGCCAGTTTCAGCGAGTTCAGCACGTCGGTGAGCTGGGCGAGGTCGCGGACCTCGATCTGGAAGATGAACCGATGAAAATCGGGCGATTCCATGCGCATCACCAGATTATGGATGTTGGCCTCGCAGGCGGCAATCACCGTGGAGATCTGCGCCAGCGAACCGGGCTTGTTCTGCGCCTGCATCGAGATGACGCAGGGGTGGTCGCGGTCCTCGCGGCCAGCCAGGTCCCAACGCACGTCGATCCAGGCGACATCGCTGTCGTAGAGCTCGGACAGCGCATCGGAGTGGATCGGATAGATGATGATCGGCGTGTCCGGCGTCATGATGCCGACGAGCCGGTCGCCCGGCACTACGCCCTCCGGCGACACCTCGACCCGGGTATTGAAATCGAGTTGGGTCAGCGCGGCCTTGGCCCGCGGACCGGACCGCGGGTTGCCCGGCACGCGGAAGCGGAACTCGTCGGTGGCCTTCAAGGCGAACCAGCCCTCGGCCTTGTCGGGCACCGGCAGGTCGATCTTCTTGCGCCGCCGCTTGATGCCCTTCACTTCCATGACCTGGGTGTCGAGATCCTCGCCGCTGATCTTGCCCTCGCCCAGGGCGATCAGCAGTTCGCGCTTGCCGGGCTGCCCCAGCCCTTCGGCCAGCACCTTGAACTCGCCGTCGTCGAGCCCGGTCCCCTCGCGCTCGAGCAGGATTGAAACCATGTGTTCGCCCAGCGCGTAGGCGCGCGCCTGCGCCTGCAGCCGAACGGCGCGGCGGATGGCAGCGCGCGCCTTGCCGGTCGCGGCAATGGTTTCCCAGTTTGACGGTGGCAGGTGGTTCTGGTCGCGGATGATCTCGACTTCGTCACCGGAGCGCAGCTGGGTGACCAGCGGCACGATCTGCCCATTGATCTTGGCGCCAACGCAGGTATCGCCGATATCGGTGTGAAGCGCATAGGCAAAGTCGATCGGGGTGGCGCCGCGCGGCAGGGCAATGAGCCGGCCACGCGGGGTGAAGCAGAACACCTGATCCTGGAACAGTTCGAGCTTGGTGTACTCGAGGAAGTCCTCGGTCGAGGAGCCGGCGGTCAGGTGGCTGATGGTCGAGCGCAGCCAGACGAAGGCCTTGCTCTCGTTCTCGATCTTGTGGATGTCGGTGGCGCCCTCCTTGTAGAGAGCGTGCGCGGCGATGCCGAGTTCGGCGATACGATGCATCTCCTCGGTGCGGATCTGCAGCTCGGCACGCTGCCGCCCTACTCCCACGATGGTGGTGTGGATGGAGCGATAGTCATTGTGCTTGGGGACCGAGATGTAGTCCTTGAAGCGCCCCGGCACGACCTTCCAGTTGGTGTGGACGATGCCCAGCGCCCGATAGCAATCGGCAACCGTCGGCACGATCACCCGGAAGCCGATCATGTCGGAGAGCTGCTCGAGCGCAATCTGCTTGCGTTCGATCTTGGTGAAGATCGACCACGGCGACTTCACCCGCGCCGAAACCCGCGCGTCGATGCCGTCGCCCTTCAGCTTCTCGCTGAGTTCGGTCTTGATGGTCTTGATGGTGTCGGCGAACTCCGACTTCATCTCGTCGAGCCGGTCGGTGATGGCCTTGTAGTGGTCGGGCTGCAGCACCCGGAACGCCAGGTCCTCGAGTTCCTGGCGCATGTCCTGCATGCCCATGCGGCCGGCCAGCGGCGCATAGATGTCCATCGTCTCGGTGGCGATGCGCTTGCGCTTGTTCTCGGGCATGAAGTCGAGCGTGCGCATGTTGTGCAGGCGGTCGGCGAGCTTGACCAGCAGCACCCGAACATCGGCAGAAATGGCGAGCAGCAGCTTCCTGAGATTCTCGGCCTGCGCTTCCTCGCGGGTGACCAATTGCAGCCGGTCGATCTTGGTCAGCCCGTCGACAATGGCGCCGATCTCGGGCCCGAACAGCTGGTCGATCTCGGCGCGCGTGGCGTCGGTGTCCTCGATGGTGTCGTGCAGCAACGCCACAGCGATCGAGGCGTCGTCGAGCTTCAGATCGGTGAGAATGGCGGCGACTTCGAGCGGATGCGCGAAGTACGGGTCGCCCGAGGCGCGCTTCTGCGTGCCATGCTTCTGCATGGCGTAGACGTAGGCCTTGTTGAGCAGTGCCTCGTCGGTATTCGGGTTATAGGCCTGCACCCGTTCGACGAGTTCGTACTGACGCATCATAGGGTTGCCGCACTCTCCTACGCGGCCCCGCCTCGGCGGCTCACGTCGTCCGGCGCGAGATTGCCCGGAAGCGTCCCACGACCCTTCCTGATCCCGCTGGAGCGACGATGCAAAACAAAAAGCGCCGGGCGGAAACGCCCGACGCCTCAAGACTATATATGCGAGATCAGCTGCCGATCAATCGGAGCTTAGTCGTCGCGGCGCTCCGGCGGAGCGAGGGATTCGATACCGCGCAGCAGCTCATCTTCGCTGATGGTGTCGAAGGTGTCGCTGTCCTCGTCGGCATTGGCGTCGAGCAGCGGAGCGGCGTGCTTCTCGGGCTCGTCGACCTCGACGTACTTCTGCAGCGAGTGGATCAGGTCCTCGCGCAGGTCTTCCGGGGAAATGGTGCCGTCGCCGATTTCACGCAGCGCCACGACCGGGTTCTTGTCGTTGTCGCGATCGACGGTGATGGATGAGCCGGCCGAGATCATGCGAGCGCGGTGCGCGGACATCAGCACGAGGTCGAAACGGTTCTCAACCTTCTCAATGCAGTCTTCGACGGTGACGCGGGCCACGTACGTCTCCAGGATGTTGTGGGATCAAGCGGCCCTCATACACGAGGCAGCCCATGGGCACAAGGTATTCGCTCCCGGCACACGACAGCGTGTTTTTACCACAGGGACGTGACATCTACGCAGTTTTTGTTTCGTGTGACGGAACAAAGGGTTGGGTCCCAGCGTCGAATCCCGACCGGGGACCTCCAAATTTATGGGGATTGCAAATTCCCGGGATTAAGCGCGTATTCCGAACTTAGGAGCGGACCACGCCTTAAACCGGCTGCCCTTCGATCCTAGCGGTAAGCCAACGATAGTTTATGCCGGGCAGCCTGAGAGGCCGGCCGACCCGGTCAGGAGAACAGGCATGTCAATTGATCCGCGCGAGAAGACAGTTCTCTTCATCGACGGCGCGAATCTCTATGCGACCAGCAAGGCCATCGGCGTCGACATCGACTACCGCCGGCTGCTCGCGGAGTTCCAGTCCAAGGCCTATCTGCTTCGCGCCTACTACTACACGGCCCTGGTCGAGGATCAGGAATATTCCTCGATCCGTCCCCTCATCGACTGGCTCGACTATAACGGCTTCACCGTGGTCACCAAGCCCGCCAAGGAGTTCACCGACGCCTCGGGGCGCCGCAAGATCAAGGGAAACATGGACATCGAGCTCACCGTCGATGCCCTGGAGATGAGCCAGTACTACGACCACCTGGTGCTGTTCTCGGGCGATGGCGATTTCACCGCGCTGGTCGCCGCGCTGCAGCGCAAGGGCAAGCGCGTCACCGTGGTTTCGACGCTCACCACGCCCACTCCGATGATCGCCGACGACCTGCGCCGGCAGGCGGACTTCTTCATGGATGTCGCCGATCTCGCCAAGATCGTCGGCCGTACGCCGCCGGTCGAGCGCAGCGCACCAGCGGTGGAACGGGCCGCGCCGGCTGATCGTACGATGGCGACCGCTGACCCCAAGGGGAGCTGAGTCCCCAGCATTTCGCGTTCATTGAAACGAGCGATGCTGGAATCGCTTGCTTGTCGCGCGTTCGAACCGGAAAAGTCGGCGACCTTTCCTCAACGCTGCTCCAGCCCGACGGTTACCATTGCCCGAGACCAACCCGCCGCACGATTGCCCGCGCTGCCCCCGGCTCGTCGCGTTCCGTCACGATAATCAGCGCGCCTATCCGGATTTCTTCAACGCGCCGGTCCCCACCTGGGGCGATGCGCATCCGGGCCTGATGATCGTCGGTCTCGCCCCAGGCCTCAAGGGCGCCAACCGCACCGGCCGGCCGTTCACCGGCGATTATGCCGGCGACCTGCTCTATGCCACGCTGGAAAAGTTCGGCCTCGCCACCGGCCACTACCAGCAACGCCCCGATGATGGACTCGAGCTCAAGGACGTGCTCATCGCCAACGCCGTCCGCTGCGTGCCGCCGCAGAACAAGCCGACCGGTGAGGAAATCAAGACCTGCCGCCCGTTCCTCGGCGCGGCGATCGCACACCACCGTCCGCGCGCCTTTCTGGCGCTCGGCCGCATCGCCCACGATTCCCTGCTGACGACGCTCGGCGAGAAGCGGGCGAAGTTCGCCTTCGGGCACGGCGCCGAGCATCGGTTGTCGAGCGGCGCGATCCTGTTCGATAGCTACCACTGCTCGCGCTACAACACGAATACCGGCGTGTTGACCACGGCAATGTTCGAAGACGTGGTGGGGCGCGCGGCTCGCGCGATTGCGGCCTAGCCCTCCCCGTAGTCGAGACCAACGCCGGCGACGTCTGTCGTGCTCACGAAAACGACAGTTGAACTCGGCCGTAAACAAAGTCTTAATATGCGAACGGAACCGGGACTGAGATCCACGGCCATGCCGCGTCTTGGGATGTTCTTCGCACTGCTGGTCGCGCTGTTGGCGCCGAACGCCAGGGCGGCAGATTCACTTGGCCAGGTGGCGGAGGTAAGGCCCGAGGCGACAGGCGGGTTCGGCGAGGCGCGGGTCAGCCTGCTGAAGGGCTCCGAACTGCGCGAAGGCGAGACAGTCGTCACCGGTCTCAATGGCGAAGTCCAGGTGGTGTTCTCCGACCAAACCCACCTGGTCATCGGCCGCGGCTCGAGCCTTGTGATCGAACGCTACCTGATGCGCAATGACGGCACACCGCAGAAGTTCGCCGTCAACGCACTGTCCGGCACGTTCCGCTTCATTACCGGGAACGGCGACAAGAACGCCTACAAGATCGCTACGCCCACCGGCACGATCGGCATCCGGGGTACCGAGTTTGACTTCACCGTCGAAGGCCGCAGCGGACAAACCAGCGTCGTGCTGTTCCATGGCGCCGTCATCCTTTGCCCCACGGCGGGCGAATGCGTGACGCTCAGCGAGCGCTGCGGCGTGGCGCAACTGGTCTCCAAACGCAAAGCCAATATCGTCACCCGCGAAGCCAAGCGCCTCGAAGTCGCTGGCACTGTCTTCCCCTACGTGACCCAGCAGTCGCAGCTGCTGAGCGACTTTCGGGTCAGCCGCCCCGGACAATGCCTCACTCCCCCGCAGCTCGAGCGGGAAACGCCAAGCCGGTTGGCGGTGGTCGATCCACCGCCTCAGGTCGTGCCCGTACCTGAAGCACCGCCGCCACCACCGCCTCCCGAGACAAAGGGCAATAACGGGCTCGGTAATGGTGGAGAAGGGGACGAGGGGCCAACCGAGCAGGGCAACCCTGGAAAGGGCAAGGGCAAGAACAAGCCCTGACGGCAGTGCGTTTGCGCATGGGTGGGCCAAGGTCGCCGTTGACACCTCGCAAAGCCCGGTGACACGCTTGCCTGTCGGATTTTCTCAGCACCTTCAAAGGGAAGCGTCTATGCAAGTCGTGAAGACCGGAATGACTGTCTTGGTTGCCTCGTTCGCCCTCATGGCGGCGACGATGGCGCAGGCGGAAACGGTGAGCGAGGTCACAGTGATGAACGGCGCCCGTGCCGTCCCCGCAACCGTCGTCGTTCCGGATGGCCAGGGGCCCTTCCCTGCGGTGGTGATGAATCACGGCCACGGTGGCGGCCGGCAGGAAGGCGGCGGCTTCACCCGCCTTGCCAAGGCGCTGGCCGATGCCGGCATCCTCACTATCCGCATGGATTTCCCCGGCAGCGGCGACAGCAAGGAGTCCTTCACCGAGGGCTATCTGAGCAACATGATCTCGGACTCGAACGCCAGCCTCGCCTACCTGCTGGCAAACTTCCCGGCCGATCCTGCTCGTCTGGGTATCCTCGGATACAGCATGGGCGGCCGCATCGCGCTGACCATCGGCGAGACGGAAGGCAATCCGTACAAGGCGATGGGCCTGCTCGCCCCGTCAGCCAATCCCGGCAGGGATCTGCTGCTGTTCTTCGCGGGCGGGTCGGAAGCCGAGTACGAGCGACTCTACGCCGAGGCCTCCAGCGACAAGGGCTATGCCGACTACACGACCATGTTCGGACAGCAGCAAAAGCTGAGCAAGCAGTGGTTTGACGAGTTGCTGGCGTCCAAGCCACTCGAGAGCATCAGCGCCTACAAGGGCGCCATGCTGGTGGTCCATGGCGACAAGGACGTGGTGATCAAGCCGGCCGAGAACGAAGCTGTCGTCGCCGCCTACCCCAGCGCCTCGATCGTCCTCGTCCCCGAAGCCGACCATGGCTATGGCTTTTACAGCGACCAGCCTGAAGTCACCGCGCTGGTGGAAAGCTCGTTTGCCAAGTTCTTCAGCGACGCGCTGAAGTAGCCGGACTGACCGGAGGGCGGCGGTATCCGTCGCTCTCCTCTGCCTGACCGCAGCGTCGTTAGCCGCGCCCGCCTTCTTTCATGATCCGGGACTTGTCGCGGTTCCAGTCACGGTTGCGCTCGGTTTCGCGCTTGTCGAAACTCTTCTTGCCCTTGCCGACGCCGATCAGCAGCTTCGCCCGGCCCTGCTCGTTGAAGTAGAGCTTCATCGGCACGATGGTGTTGCCGGCGCGCTCGACATCCTGGCTCAAACGCGCCAGTTCCTTCTTCTTCACCAGCAGCTTACGCGGCCGCTTCTCCTCGTGGTTGAAGCGGTTGGCCTGCAGGTATTCCGGGATATGGGCGTTGATCAGCCATAGCTCGCCGCGCTCCGGCGAGGCATAGGCCTCGGTGATCTGGGCCTTGCCGGTGCGCAGCGACTTCACCTCGGTGCCGGTCAAGACGATGCCGGCCTCGAGCGTGTCGGTGATTTCATAATCGTACCGGGCCCGGCGGTTCTCCGCGATCGGGCCGGTGACGATCATCGCCGGTTTGTTGGGTGACTTGGCCATCAGCTCCAGCCAGTAGTGATTGGCGAACAGCGAGTAGGCGGAAGGCGAAAGGGGCCACTCCCCTGTTCGCTGCTCCCTATTCGCAGCTCGCTCCCTTAGTTGGGCAGCAGACCCGCGTGCGACAAGGCCGCGTCAATCGCCTTCTCGTTGTCCTTGGACACCGGCACCACCGGGAGGCGGAACTCGTTGCGGCAAAGCCCAAGCCTGGCCGCCGCATATTTGACGCCGCCGGGATTGTTCTCGAGGAACAGCGCCTTGTGCAGCGGGAACAGCTTGTCCTGCAGCGCCAGCGCTTCGGCGAAGTTGCCCTGCTGGCAGGCATTCTGGAACAGCGCGCTGAGACGCGGCGCGACGTTGGAGGTCACCGAAATGCAGCCGTGGCCGCCATGCGCGTTGAAGCCGAGCGCCGTCACGTCCTCCCCCGAGAGCAGGACGAAATCGGCGCCCAGACGCATTCGTTGCGCGCTGGCCCGCTCCATGTTCGCGGTCGCATCCTTGACGCCGAGAATGTTCGGGTGCGCCTCCTTGAGGCGCACGATGGTGTCGACGGTGAGATCGACCACGGTGCGGCCGGGCACGGAATAAAGGATGATCGGCAGGGCGGTCGCCGCGGCCACGGCGGAGAAGTGCTGGAACATCCCCTCCTGGGTCGGCTTGTTGTAGTAGGGCACCACCGACAGCACGGCATCGGCCCCGACTTCCTCGGCGAAACGCGCCAGCGACACCGCCTCGGCGGTCGAGTTCGAGCCGGCGCCGGCAACCACCGGCACGCGCTTGGCCGTCACTTCGACGCAGATCTCGATGACGCGGCGGTGTTCTTCGTGGCTGACCGTGGGGCTCTCACCGGTGGTGCCGACCGGCACCAGTCCATGCGAGCCCTCGTTGATTTGCCAATCGACAAAATTGCTGAAGGCTTTCTCATCCAGCGCCCCGTTCGCGAACGGAGTGATGAGCGCTGTGATCGAACCTCGCAACATTTCGGGTCAGTTCCTCGTCGTATGGCGCCGCCCCATGGCGGTCGCGGCTGTGATTGGTGGGGCCGTGTGGCCAGAACATGGCCACATCCCGATCATCGGGGGGCCACAATCGCGCACCATAGTTTTTCTCGTGCGGCGCGACAAGCAAGCTGTCGATAGAGGGCGCGACGCACACCCACAAGGACCGAGTGGCTAACCAAACGTTCACGCGCGCCGTGCAACCTTAGGACGCTGCAAGGGTGGGGGCACCTTGTTGGACTTCCTATTGCGGACCAACAGGACGGTTACCATGGTTGTTGCGAGAGGCGCCCGCCGCCTGATCGCTACTGGCATTGTTGGCCTGGGCGTGCTCGGCGCTGCGACGCTGCCGATCTTTTTGTCGCGTGCCAACGATGCGGCGACTGCCGACGTCGTGGTGCCCGTTGCGCGCCAGCCGCTGCCCCCTGCAGTTCAGGCTTCACTGGTCGACCCCGTCACCACCGGTTCGATCCCGGCCAAGGCGCCCGTCGCCGAGACGAAAGCCGTTTCCGCCCAGTTCAAGGAGGCGCTCGAGCTCCTGGCCGACGGCAAACGGGCTGACGCCTACACGCTTGCGACCGGCATCACCGACACGGCCGAGCGTCATGCGATTCAATGGGCTGCGATCTTTTACGGCAAGGGTGAGGTGCCCGCCGCCTCGGTGCAGAAGTTCATCTCCGACGCTCCCGACTTCACGACGAGCCCGGTGTTCAGGACCCGGCTCGAAGAGGCGCTGATCAAGGAGAAAGCCGACGGCGCAACGCTGATCAAGGACCTCGGCGGCGCAATGCCAAGCACCTTGCCCGCGCAGATCGCACTTGCGGAAGCTTATGTCGCCGATGGCCAGAAAGAGCGCGCGGCGCGCATCGCCCGTGCCATCTGGACGGAAAACTTCCTCGACAAGGCTACCGAAGCCAAGGTGCTCGACCGGCTCGGCAGCCTGCTCGACCGAGATGCGCACTGGGCTCGCGCCATGCACTTGATGATGCATGACCGCGCCACAGGCGTTGAGCGGCTGATGCAGTACATGACGCCGGCGCAGAAATCGCTGGCAGTGGCCCGCAACGCGGTGTCGCGCAACGCCAAGGACGCCAAGAAGCTGCTCGACGCGGTCGATCCGTCGATGCGCACCAACTCGGTCTACCAGTTCAGTCGGGCCCAGCGCGCCCGCCAGTTCGAGCTGTGGGACGATGCCATCACGTGGCTCGACAAGGCCAAGGGCGAGCCGGTCGATGCGGCCGAGTTCTGGTACGAGCGCCGTACCCTGGCCCGGCAGCTGCTGGCATTGGGCGAAGTGAAACGGGCCTATCGTGCGGCCGACGGCTATCGCGAGGGGCCGGACGGCCGGCTGGTCGAAGCACACTTCCATGCCGGTTGGATCGCGCTGGCTTTCCTCAAGGATGCCAAGGCGGCCGCCCCGCATTTCGAGGAGATGACCAAGCACTCGACGCTGCCTGACTCGGTCACGCAGGCCAACTACTGGCTGGGTCGCGCTCGACAGGCACTTGGCGACGAAGCCGGCGCTACTGAGGCGTTCAAGAAAGCCGCGGCTTTCGGCACCATCTATTACGGCCAGCTGGCCCGCTCCGCGCTCGGCAAACCCTCGACCGAACTGCGCGACATGCCGGCATGGAAGGAAGCTGAAGCCGGCTTCGAGGCCCGCGAGCCGGTTCGGGCAGTGCGGCTTCTGGCCGAGAACGGTCACAAGGAGCTGGCAATCCCCCTGCTCCGCAGCTTCGCAGACGGCTTTACCGACGGCGCCGACCTGCTGCTCTCGGCCCGCCTGGCCCAGACGCTCGACGCGCACCATCTCGCCATCGCCATCGCCGACACGGCGGAGAAGCGCGGCGTCCCGCTCGACCTGTTCAACTTCCCCAAGGACGGGCTCCCCAGCACCAAGCTCGCCTCGATGGACCACGCCGCCATCTACGCCATCACCCGCCAGGAGAGCCGCTTCCAGGTCGACGCCATCTCATCGGCCGGCGCCCGTGGCCTGATGCAGCTGATGCCGGCAACCGCCAAGGAAACCGCCGGCAAGCTCGGGGTGAAGTACTCGGCCAGCCGGCTCACCAGCGATGGCGAGTACAATGCCCTGCTTGGCTCGACCTACCTCAAGGCGCAGCTCGAGCGCTTCGACGGCTCGTTGCTGCTGGCCGCTGCGGCCTACAACGCGGGAGCCGGTAACGCGCGCAAGTGGGTGAATACCTTCGGCGATCCACGCTCCGAGGCGATCGACCCGGTGGTCTGGGTGGAACTGATCCCGGTGCAGGAAACGCGGACCTATGTGAAACGCGTCCTGGGCAACTACCTGGTCTATCGGGCGCGCCTCGGCAAGGACGACCTCAGTATCGGCGAGGCACTCAGAAAGATCCCGGGATAGTCCCTGGGCCCATGCTTGGGGTGCGGCCAGACTCTGCTATTGCTCGATGATGTTCTCGCGTCCGCGCAACCCGCCCGATGATCATCGCAGTTTCGTCGCCCTGCCGGTGACCCGCTACACGATCGGGGCAGCGGACGAGCAGATCGCGGTGCACATTTCCGGCCGGCTGGCGATCGGTCGAATTCCGCTGGTGTGTGTGCCGGGTTATCAGCGCAACATGTCGGACTTCGCCGATTTCGCGAACCACTTTCACCGCGTCTACGGGGATGACTGGCCGATCGTGATGGTCGATCTCAAGGGGCGTGGCCGCTCATCCGACCGAACCGACAAATCGCGCTACATTTCGACCGTCGATGCCCTGGACCTGATCCAGGTCCTCGCGGCGCTGGCAGTCGATGGCGGCATCTTCGTCGGCCAGGGGTATGGCGGCCAGGTGGTGATGGCGCTCGCCGCCGAGCGGCCGAATCTGGTCACCGGTGCGATCCTTGTCGATGCTGGTCCGGTGTCCGACCCACGCGGCCTGGTCAGGCTGCGTAACAATCTCAGGGATCTCGAAGGCAACCGCTCCGAAGCGGGGTTTCGCACCATGGCGCGCCGCATGCTGGCGCCGGATTACCCCGCGGCGACCGAGGGGCTGCTCGATGTGCTCGCGGGCCGCACCCACTATCTCGACAAGCGCAACCGGGTCCGCGCGCTGTTCGATCCCCACCTGACCGGCCTGCTCGAAGCCTTCGAGCACGACGATATCCTGGTACCGCAATGGCAGCTCTACGATGCCCTCGCCAGCGCGCCGCTGCTGCTGATGCGCACGCAACTGACTGAACAGGTGCGGCGCGAGACGTTCGAGGAAATGCTGCGCCGCCGGCGCGACGCCGAGGGCTATGTGATCGAGGGCTCAGGATCCCCTGCCCTGCTCAATACCCCAGAGGATGTCGGCCCGATCGCCGAGTTCGTGCGCAAACTGGTAAAGCGGCGCGCCAAGGCGGCCTGAGCCTGCAAGCGCCCTATTGCTGGCCCGCCGCCTTCTTCGTTCCGGCCATGGCCAGGGCCAGTTCCCGCGCCTGCTCCCGCCAGTGCTCGCGGCCGACGCGCCCGGCGATGCCCAGATGGTTTTCGATCCAGCCGGCGTTCTCGTCGGTCAAGTCGGCCACCTGGTCGAAATGGAAGATGCCGAGGGTATTCAACGCCGTCTCGATGATCGGCAGTATGCCGATGACATGCGTGAGGTCATCCTTCACGCCAAGGCGTGGTGCAGGAAGCCCCTCAGGCTTGCCGGGCGCCTCCTCCGGCTCGGCAGCTGCAACCAGATTGGCGGCCTGGGTCGCGGATGCGACGGCAGCAGCGGACGCCGCGACCGCGGCCTCAGCCGTCACCTCGGGAAGATCGACCTTGCGCGCGCGCGGTGATGCAGCGCGGCGCGGCGACCAGTTGCCCTCGATGGCCCGCATCGCTGCCGCTTCGTCGTCTTCGGTACTGGGCTCGATCGCAGCGGCCGGTTCCGCAGCAATCGCCTCGGCCGGCGGCGACACATCGGGCAGAGCAATCTCTGCCGGAGCACCGGGCAACTCATCGGGCTGCACTTCAACGGCTGCAACGTCGGCAAGTTCAGCGTCTGCGGCGGGCGCGTCCGCCTCGCCAGCCGTCTCCACGGCTACTGTCCTCACGGTCGGCGCGAGTTCTTCCTCTACCGATAGCGTTGCCACAGTCTCTGCGGTCGGCTCGCCCCTTGCCTCAACCGCCTCCGTCGTGGCGACAGTCGGGGGAGCCGGTTCGACCGCCGGCACTGGCGTCGCAACGACTGCCGCAGATGGCGCCGAGGTCTCTGTTGCGAGCTTGTCGAGCGGGAACGGGATGACTTCGGCGCTGGCCCCCAACGCAGCGACGCGAGCCGGTTCCACGGCGTTACGCGGATGCGGCACGACCTGCCCGGAAGTCGTTTCGCCGGCCACGCGTGCCGGCCGCATCGCTTCGGTCGGCTTGGTCACCGCGATTTTGGGCAGCGGCGCAATGCTCGGCATGCGGATCTTGCTCGCGAGGCTGCCCGGCTTGTCGCCGGCCAGCGCCAGCAGCGCTTCGGTGAAATCGGGAGCAGGAACTTCGGCGGGGGCCGTCGGCGTTGGCGTCCTCGTCACATCGGCGATCACCGGCGCCTCGACCAATGCCGGTGCTTCGGCAGGCTTCGACGGCTCGGCTACCATAACCGGGGACGGCGCAGCAGCCTTGGCTGGCGCCAGGCGCGCAACGGCCAGGCGGGCCAGCGAGCCAACCACGGCACCGACGAGGAATGCGGCCAGCAACAGCAGCGCGATTTCGAGCAGATGGGCAGGGTTCAACATCTCAACCTCAACCCTTTCGCGCCCGGACCGAGAACCAACCGGTGATCAGACCGACCGCCCCCGCACCCAGGACGAACGGCCAGTACACCTCGAGCAGATAGATCAGAGAATCCAAGGTCATCGTGGGTGCTACTCGTCCGCGAGGGTGAAGACGATGCGGCGGTTGGCCTGTTTGCCGGCGCGCGTGTCGTTGCTGGCGATCGGCAGGCTTTCGCCGTAGCCGATCGCGTACAGCCGCTCCGGCCCGATGCCGCGCAGGATCAACGCATCGACGACCGCCTCGGCGCGCGACACCGACAGCGCCAGGTTTGCGTCATCCTCGCCATCGGCGTCCGTATGCCCCTCGACGTTGACCGTCGCTTCCGGGCACAGCGACAGATAGCCGGCCAATTCGTCGATCGCCGGCACCGATTCCTCGGCAATTCGGGCGCTGCCTGACTGGAATACGATGGCATTGCGAGCCGCAAACGCCGTTACCTTGTCGCGGCAGACCTCGAGCGGCGGCAGCAAGGTGATGCTGGTTTCCCATTGATCGAGCGTCGGAGCCGCCGCCAGGGCGCTGAGCGCGGCCTGCTTGGCCGCCTCGGTCTCGGCTCGACCGGTAAACACCCAGCGATCACCATCGAGACCGAACTCACCATCCGCCAGCAACGCCAGCGCGCGACTTCCGGCATCGGCATTGGTGACGAAATCGCCCGGCAGCCCGGGGTTGATGGTCAGCGTCTCCGTCGGCTGCCCGCCGGCGATGACGGCGAGATGCCGCCGCATCGGCTCCGCCGGCACTGCGCCCGCGAAGGCGATCTGCCCGCCGAGCGGCTTCTTGGCGTCGAACAGGTAGTTGCGAACCACTGGTGTTGCAGGCTCGGCCACCGGCTCGGGCTCGATGGCGGCAACATCCGCCTCGGAAGGAGCAGGCGGTGCGACCTCGGCCGCCGGGGGCGGCTCAACGACAGGCTCCGCTTCTGCGGCTGCGGGCTCGGGCTCCGACGGCGCGGTCTCGGTTGGTGCAGCAGCGACCTCTGGTGCAGGTGCTGCCTCGGTTGCGGCGGGCTCGGCCGGTTCCGCCGCAACGGGAGCCGGATCAGCGACAGCCGCTGTTTGAGTGGGTTCGGCCAGGACCTCAGTCCAGCCTGCCCCGCCGCCGGACGCAGTCGCGACAGCGGCGCGCGCCGCATCCGCATCCGCCTCGGTCAATGGCTGGCCGGTAATGGACCAGGATTTGCCGTCATACTTCACCTCACCGCTCTCGAGCGCCAGCAGCGCGTCGAGGCCGGCAAGCGAGTCGGCGATGAAGCCCTGCGGTTCGCCCGATCCGACGAGCGTGGTGTCGCTGCTGACCTTGCCCGCGCGTACCGCCGCGAAGCGGCGCACCTGCTCGGTCGGCACGTAGCCCGACAACGTGAAGCTGCCATCGGCGGCCTTTACCGCCGACCAGACGAATGGCGTCACAACCGGCGCGGCGTCGGCCGCCTGGATCGCAACGTGCCAGGCCGATGTGTCGGTGGCCGCGCGAAGGGCCGCTTCCACCTCATAACGACCAGGGGTGGTCGGCAGTTTGCCAGTCAACGACCAGCTCCCCGCCGATAGCGTCAGCGTTCCTTCGTCGAGCGCCAGCAAGGCATCGAGACCGCCGATGGTCGCCGGGATGAACCCCTCGGGCGCCCCGGCGCCGAGCGCGGTTCCATCGACGACGTTGCTCCCCGCATGTCCTGCAAGGTAGCGCTTCAGCTGCTCGGTCGGCACGAAGCCGGTGAACGCAATGGCACCATTGGCCGATTTCTGCGCCCGCCAGACATAGGGATCGACGACAGGAAGCGCCGCCGTCTCGACTGCACCCGGCAAGTTGACAGTGTAGGTCCATCCGGCCGTCCTGAGCCCGGTCGCAGCGAAGGCAGATTCGGCAGCAAAGGCCTCCTGCGGCGTATCGACGGCGCCGTTGAGGCTCCAGCTGGCGCCGTCGTAACTGATCTTGCCGCTATCAAGCAGTTGCAGCACGCCGAGCGCCTTGAGCGCTGCAGCCTCGAAGTCGGCCGGGTTGCCGTCGGCGATGACCGTGGTATCGGTTGCACCAGCCGGCAGGCCACTGGTCAGCGCCTTGCGCACCGCCGCGCTAGGCATGTAGCCCGATAGCGCGAATTGCCCGGCGGCGTTCTTTTCGGCGGCAAAGGTGAAGGGCGTCGCCAGAGGCGGCTTCACCGTGGTGTTGGCGAGAATCAGGCCCTGTGGCGCTCCCAGCTCCAGTCGGGTCTCGATCGCCTCGAAGTCGGCGACAGTAGCCGCCCTGCCCTCGACGGTGATCACCGTTCCCTGGATGGCGGCGTGCCCTTCACTCATCCGCCGCAACGCCTCGAGCACGAAGTCGATCGCCGACTCGAAGCGCTCCGGTGCGCCACGGCCAAGTTCCAGCCCGGCTGCGTTGACATTGTCGAGGGCCTCAAGGCGGTCCCGCAGTGCCGCATCCGGCACGAAGCCGTCGAGGACGATGCCGTTCTCCCCGCGTTCGGCGCTCAGCCAGTATTCGTTGATATGCGGCGGCCCCAACGTCACCGCGGCTCCCGATGGGGTCATGGCGACGCGGACCGACTCGGCCACCGCGGCATCCGCCGGCGAGCCGGTCAGTGTTGAAGTGCCGTCAGAGATCGTCGCGCTACCACTTTCCAGCTTCAGAAGATTTTGCAGCAGCAACTTCGCCGATGACGCGAACTCAGCGGGAGCTCCGGACGCCAGCACGAGGCTCGTAGAGACGCTCGTCCCACTGGGCGCCAGGGCTTCGAGCTCGCTGACCAGCGCCTCGCTCGGCGTGGCGCCCGAGAGGCTCAACTTCTGCCCATCATATTCCGCGCGCCATTGGAACGGAGATGCCAGGGCGGGCTGCACCTCGCGGTAAGCGAGGGTGACAGCAGCTGGTACATTCGTCGTCTCGGTGGCCGCGAGCGCGGTGTACGCCTCGGGTGACTTGGCTCTCCCCGAAACGGTCAGGTTCAGGTCGGCGAGTGCCACTTCGCCCTCGTCGAGCTGCGTCGCATAACCGAGAGCATAGGTTGCCGCGGCGATCCAGTTCGCCCGGTTCGGCGCGCCCGACATCAATCGCATCTCGTCACGCGCGCCCTTCCCTGCCAGCGCAAGGATCTCGGCACGCGCCTCTTCATCGGGCAAACCGCCGGCAAGCGTCAGTACGCCGCCGTCGACGGTGGCGATGAAGGGAAAGGGACTGACGTACTCGGCGAGCACCACTTTCGAAGTGACGCTGCGCACGCCGTGCACCGCTGCGACCTTCGCCACGGCCTCGTCGATCATCGATTGGGTAGTGGCAGTGCCCGCGATGGTGGCATCGCGCATGTCGAAACTGAGCTGCGCCCAATCATATTGGGGCTCGGCGATGACGGCACTGGCGCGAGTGGCAAGGTCCGGCGGGATGGCGTTTCCGCTCGTCGCGACCGCGGCGGCAGTACCGCCGATAACCGTGACGAAAGCCGGTATACCCCAGCGCAGAAAGATGCCGCTCATGCCGCCCCCGGAACAAGAAATCTGCCGGCAGCGAGCCGACGACGAGCCATAGCGCCAAACACTGAATCGGAGAAGTGCGACAACGCCACTGACAATTTCAGAATGTCAGCATGAACCGATAAATGCGGCCAAATGAACGAAGCCTGACAACTATGTGAATGCCCCCGACAAACAGAAAGGCCCGGCTGACGCCGGGCCTTTCCAATCCGATTGGGCCGTAAGGCTTACTCGAAGGTCTTCTTGAACTCGGTCTCGACCTTGTAGCCGACTTCCGGAAGAGCCGGGTTGGTCGAGGTACCAACGGTACCCTTGACCGAGGCGGTGTAGCCGCCGCCCGGAGCCCAAGCCAGCTTGGCAGAGCCGTAGAACGACTCCCAGACCGGCGGGTAATCGTCATTGACGTAGCCGACTTCGCCCGTGAGGGTGATCGTCTCGGTCACAGCAGCCGAGACACCGGCCGCAACCTGATACGAGTCCGAACCGACGACGTCTTCGTGGAACCAACGGGCACCAACGTTGATGGTCACACCTTCGGTAACGGTAGCCGACGCCGAGACGCTCGCACCGTAGTCGGTACCCGTGCCGTCGTCGATGGCTTCGACCGCACCGGCGAGGGTGAACATGTCGAAGGTCGCCGAAGCAGACGCGAGGACGTTCCAGTAGTCGGTGACCGGGCCAACTTCGTCATGGCCATAGGCACCAGCCAGCACCACCTTGAAGTTGTCGAACGTGCCGGCAAAGCCAGCATGCAGACCCCAGGCTTCGACATCGCCGTCGAGGATACCAGCAGCGGCACCAGTGATGTGCGCCGAAATGCCTTCACCTGCATAGGCCAGGACGCCAACAGCGGTACCAGCGCCGCCAAGAGCGTTGTCGTCGTCGAGGTTCTCGAGACCGCCGCTAACGGTGAAGCCGTTGCCGAGATCGGACTTGACCTGGATGACCATGCCGCCATCACCGAGACCATCGGTGCCGGCCAGCGGGCCCCAGCTTACGCCGTTGTCGACGTCTTCAGCGTTGAAGAGGTTCAGCCACGTCAGCGGCTCGTCGTCGGCCTTGTTCATGATCGAGCCCTTCTTGCCCGCCATGATCACGGTCGAATCGCCGATCGAAACGTAGGCCTCGTCGAGAACAACCTGGCCGCCAGCAGCGTCATCACCAGTCGTGGAACCGGCGTACGAACGCGGACCCTCATCGACAACACGGGCGTCAGTCACCTGCTTCAGCTTCAGGACCGCCTTGGCCGGACCAAAGTCCGAGTCAGCGGTGGCGACAAACTTGATCCAGGCGTCAAAGCGCGACTGCCAGTCATTCAGGCCGTTGCCACCGATACCAACATCGAGGCCGCCATCGGCGGGAGTCGGGATGTAGGTCGGAAGGTCACCGGCCACGTCCTTGTAGTCGCCCCAGACGAACTTGTACTTCACTTCGCCGGTGATCTGCAGGCAGTTGGTGTCGGACGAGATCGTCAGACCCGACAGGCCCAGAGCGTCGCAAACGTCGAGCGACGTCAGAACGCCGAGATCGGCCGCGTAGGCACCGCCGGTCGAGAGACCCGCTGCCACCACAGAACCCAGAAGAAGGCTCCTGATTTTCATTATTGACCTCCAAAGTCAGTCATTCGTTTTGCCAGTTGCCCGGCGGTTTGTCGAAACGCGACCACACTTTTGTGTGTGTTGTCGTCGCGTTTGCGACCGACAAACGATCCCATGCATGGATTCGCAAGACCCACTCTACGCAGGAGTTCGGGAGGCGCAATCGCAGAATGGCCGAATTGGGGCAGCGCCAAGGTGGTTGCAGAGCGGCTGTTGCAAATTCGGCACAGGTTTGGAAACGGCCCGTTAACACTTGGCGTCCGAGTCCGTCGGGACAATCCGAACCGGTCCTCTGCACCGCAGCACTCACGTCCAGAGTTCGGGGTGAAGCTCTTTCCACGCCGCCATGTGGGCCGCGCGGTTGGCGGCAAGCTCGTCGCCCGACCAGTCAGCGTGCTGGGGCTCAGATTGCACCGGCGCGAGGCAGGCATCGTCCCAGGCGGCGGCGCAGAACTGCAGCAATTGCTCGGTCAGGGCACGTCGGTTCGAGGCCAGCGCGCCGACATCGAGGTCGTGGATGAAACCTGGAAACCGTTCGTGCCAGCGGGCCATCATCTTCAGGTAGGCTGCGTGGTAGCCCCGTAGCTCGCCAAGTTCGTTCGCATACTCGTAGCCCGCTCCGGTCAGAAACTTCTCGAATATGGCGACGCGATGATCGGCATATGGACGCACGCAATGAATGATCCGTGCCTTCGGCAAGGCAAGTCGGATGAAGCCAAGGTAGTGGTAGTTGGCTGGCATGGTATCGATGACGCGCTTGCCATTCGGAACCAGCCTCTCTGCTTCCGCCATGTAGGCTCGCCCGAGTGCAGCGAAGCGATCCGCAGTCATCTCCGACAATGGTTGCCCCTTCGCGTCCCGGATCAGTTCGCGCGCCAGCCGGCCCATGGTCGGCAACTCTCCTGCCCCCCCGAATGCCGGGTGCAGGGCAAGAATCTGCTCCAGCGTGCTCTTTCCCGACCGCGGCAGGCCCACGACGAAAATCGGGCTCGCCTCCGAGGAAGCGCTGCTCAGCGCCGCCGTATCGACGTCGCGGAAGCGCTCCACGTCGGCGTTCAGGATGCGAACCTCGTCGCTCAGCGAGAAAGGGACGCGCTCTCGCTGCATGCGGTTCGCTTCGATGAAAGCCGCAATCGATCCGGAATGATCCCCGATATCGGCCAAGGCCTTGCCGAGCCCGAAACCGGCAAAGATGCGATCCAGCGCGTCGAGATTCTCTGAACGGAATACCTGCTCCATTGCAACCACGGCGTTGTCGCGCTGCCGGTGGCGCAGCGTGGTGGCGCGCTGCAGATGTGCTTCACCGAATGTCGGCTTCAGCATGAGGACACGATCGAATCCGGCGATCGCCTGCTCCAGTTGCCCACTCGCACGAAGCGCGCGTGCACGTTGCAGATGGAGGGCAGCCTCGTCGGGAAGAACAGCGAGCCCCCGATCGAGCAACTCCAGCGCCTCGGCGGTACGCCCCTGATCAATCAGCAGGAACGCAAGCCGGTCATAGGCCTCGGCATAGTTGGGCCGAAGCTCGATGGTCTTGCGATAGGAAGTTTCCGCGGCGAAATGATCTCCCGCATGGCGCAGCACGCTTGCCAGTCTGAAGTGAAAGGCCGGCTCGGTCGGCCGAATCTCGGCAGCCCGTCGATAGGCGCTGGCCGCCTCGGGGAACCGCCCCATTGCGCGGTTGGCCATGCCGAGGTTTGAGTAGGTCTCGGCCGAAGGACGAATGGTCGCCGCGCGCTGCAACACCTCCACCGCCTCGCCGTTGCGACCGGCGCTGTTGAGCGCCACCCCCATGTTGGCGAGATATTGCGGGTTGGAAGGTTCGGCCTGCAGCGCCAGGGCGATGTGGCGAATGGCTGCGGCATGGTCTCCAGCCTGCAGCCGCGTCAGCCCGAACAGATGGTTGGCTGCCGGGTGTCCCTCGTCCAGGCGCAGCACCTGCTGGTAGAGACCAGCCGCCTCCTGGCCGCGGCCAGCCTGATGCAGTTCGATGCCGCGCTGCAGCAGTTTCTCCACCTGCCCGCTCTGCGGTTGATTGCCGGGCGCTCGATGGGTGGGGGACATGGGTCTCTGCTAATGGCTGCCTTGCCTATGCCGCAAGTCCTCGTCCATATGACGGCAACAAAGGGCGGGAAAGCAGAAAATGACAGACGGCAAGGTGGCGGTGGTGACCGGCGCGACCTCGGGTATCGGGCGTGCAACGGCAATCGGGCTGGGCAAGGCCGGCTATCGCGTGGCGATTCTGGGGCGACGCGAGGTCGAACTGGCTGAAACGGCCCGGCTGAGTTCGGCGCAGTATAGCGGCGTTTGCGATGTCACCGATCCGGCCGCCGTGCATCGCTACTTCACCGACCTCAAGGCAAAACTGGGTCGCGTCGACGTCGTGTTCAACAATGCCGGGCGGTTCGCGCCGCAGGCCAGCTTCGGCGACACCGATATCGGCACCTGGCAGGGCATGGTGGACGTGAACCTCAACGGCGCTTTCTACGTGGCGCGCGAGGCATTCCGCGCGATGCGGGACCAGTCGCCGCAGGGCGGACGGATCATCAACAATGGTTCGATCTCGGCCTATGTGCCCCGGCCCGGGGCGGCCGCCTACACCGCGACCAAGCATGCGATCACCGGGCTGACCAAAGCGATCTCGCTCGATGGACGGGCCTTCAGCATCGCCTGCGGCCAGATCGATATCGGCAACACCGCCACCGACATGACAGCCAGGATGACCACCGGTTCGCTGCAGGCCAACGGCACCATGGAGCCGGAGCCGACCTTCGACGTGCAGCACGTGGTGGACGCGATCCTCTATATGAGCGGGCTACCGCTCGAGGCGAACGTGCAGTTCATGACGGTGATGGCGACCACCATGCCGTATATTGGTCGCGGCTGAGCCACATCGAAGCCACACCCAAAACGTCGCCCCCACTGACGGCCCTCCCCCCAACTGGGGAGAAGGGGGAAGCAGCCAGCCGACTCAGGCGGCTGCGTAGACTTTCTCGCCGCCGATCCAGGTCGAGCGCACCTTCAACTCGTCGCTGAGCACAGCGAAATCGCCGCGAGCGCCTTTGGTGAGGTGGCCACGATCGGCTTCGGCGCGGATGGCGCGGGCGGGATAGAGGCTCGCCATGCGCAGGGCCTCGTCGAGGGGGACGCCGATGGTCTGGTGCACATAGCGGATGGCGTCGACCATCGCGAGGTCGGCGCCGGCAAGCGTGCCGTCGGCAAGCCGGAGCGCCCCGTCCTTGCGATAGACGGTGCGACCGGTCAGCTCGAACTCGGTCCAGTCAGTGCCGGTGATCGACATGGCGTCGGAGACGAGGAAGATCTGACCAGGGCCGCGCTTGGCGCGTAGCGCGATGCCGAGCGAGGTGGGGTGGACGTGAATGCCATCAGCGATGATGCCGGCGTCGAGCCCGGGCAGATCGAGAACAGCGCCAACGAGGCCCGGCTCACGGTTGCCGATCTGGCTCTGCGCATTGAACAGGTGGGTAGCCATCGAGGCGCCGGCCTCGACCGTGGCGGCCACCTGCGCATAGCTGGCGTCAGAGTGACCGATGCTGACGATGATGCCGGCTGCGGCGAGACGAGAAATCTGTTCTGGGCCAACGGTTTCGGCGGCAACGGTAATGAGGAGAGTCGGGAGCGCCCGCTTGGCTGCGAGCAGTCGCTGCAGGTCCGACTCATCCATCGGACGGATCAGCGCCGGATCATGGGCGCCCTTGCGCGCCACCGACAGGTGCGGGCCTTCGAGATGGAGGCCGAGGAACCCAGGCACGCCCTGCTCCACCGCCGCAGCGCCGGCCGCGATGACGGCTTCGTTCTTGGGCACCGTGTCGGTGATGAGCGTCGGCAGGCTTCCGGTACAGCCGAACTTCGTCAGGGTCGCGCAGATGGTCCGGATGGCGTCGAGGGTCGGCGTATCGTTGAGCAACGCGCCGCCGGCGCCATTGACCTGCAGATCGAGAAAGCCGGGGACAATCATCGCGCCGTCGGCTGGGACGCGGATGGCGTCGGTCGGCGAGTCGGCGGCAATCAGCCCCTCGACCTTGCCGTCGGCAACGACCAGCGCCATGTGGTCATGCCATTCGGCGCCATCGAAGATGCGGGCGCCAGTGAAGGCTTGCTTGTTCTGGGGCATGCGAACTCCGAGTGCTTGGCTGCCGCTCACCTGAGATGAGGGCCTCTGGCCTCATCCGGCCCCTCTCTCCATGAAGCGAGGGGACGCTGGGGCGACATGAACTAAACCGCAGGCGGTCTCAGATGGTTTCGGTCACCTTCTTGAGGTGCGGGGGGCGATCGGGATCGAAGCCGCGGCGGCGGCTCAGGGCTTCGACGAAGCCGTAGAAGCTGACGATCAGCGCCAGGGCGTCGGTGATGGCGTGACCCGACGCGGCGAATGGCAGGCGTTCGGCGCTCTGCGCGTTGACCGACGTGATGAAGACGCGGGCGCCCTGCCCGGCCAACCGCTCGGCGACTTCCGCAACGGAGGCTTCGGCGGCGTCGCGGGCGGCAAGCGCGAGCACCGGGAAATGGTGCTCGACGATACGGGCAGGCCCGTGGATGACTTCGGCGGCACTGTAGGCTTCGGCATGGATGCCGCAGGTTTCCTTGAACTTGAGCGCCGCTTCGTTGGCGATGGCCAGCGCCGGGCCGCGGCCGAGAACGTAGAGCGACTGGTGTTGGTCGAGCGCACCGAGCAGCGGCGACCAATCGCAGTGCACGGCCTCTTCCAGCACCTCAGGCAGTGAATCCAGCGCCGCCAGCAACGCCTTGTCTTCCAACCAGTTTCCGACCAGACCGAGGCCCGCGACGACCGAAGCGACGAAGGTCTTGGTGGCGGCGACCGACTTCTCCTCACCGGAGCGCAGCGCGATGGTCTGGTCGGCCGCCTGGGCGAGCGGCGAATCCGGCGTGTTGGTCAGGGCGAAGGTGAGCGCGCCGCTCTTCCTGGCGGACTGGGTCATCCCGACAATGTCGGGGCTCTTGCCCGACTGCGAGATGGCGATGGCGGCGGTGCCCTTGAGCTTCAGCTCGCGACCGTAGATCGAATAGACCGAAGGACCGACCGAGGCGACCGGCACCCCGGCCAGCAGTTCGATCGAGTATTTCAGGAAGGACGAAGCGTGGTCGGAGGAGCCGCGCGCGATGGTGACGATAGCGGTGGGATCGGCGGCACGCAGCGCCTTGCCGGCCGCCGCGAAATCGGCCTTGCCTTCCGAGAGCAGGCGGGCAATCGCCGACGGGGTTTCCTCGACTTCCTGGCGCATATAGCTGGCATTGGCGGCTGGGGTCACGGCATCACTCACGGTTGGCAGTCATTTGCGGGTGGCGTCGCCGACTCTCAGTTCGGCAACGAAGTCATAGGTGTCGCCGCGATAGACCGAGCGGGTCAGTTCGACAACCTTACCCGAAGGCAGGTAGGCGATGCGCTCGATATGGAGCGCGGCGGCGCCCACGGGGATTTCGAGGAGGCGCGCGTCGTCTTCCTCGAGATTGGCGGCACGGATGCGCTGGATGGCCCGCACCGGACGGTTGCCGGTCTTGTCGAGATGGGCATAGAGCGACGAGCCGACCGAAGCCGGATCCGGTAGGGTCTCGGCAGACAAGGCGGCCCGCTCGATGGCCAGCGGCATGTCGCCGGACAGACGGAGGCGGGCCACGCGAGCAACGCGATCGCCCGGAGAAAGGCCGAGGATTACGGTTTCGTCAGGCGACGGGTCGTAAATGCCACGATCGAGCCAGATGGCGCGAACCGCCATGCCGCGGCGCGCCATATCCTCGGTGAAGGAAGTGAGCTGGCTCAGCGACTGCTCGACGCGGCTTTGCTGCGGCGCCACGAAGGTGCCCGAACCATGACGCTGGATCAGCAGACCGTCACGCACCAGGTGCTGCACGGCCTTGCGCACGGTGACGCGGGAGACTTCGACCTTGGCGGCGAGATCACGCTCGGAGGGAAGTGCGTCGCCGGGCTTGATGGCGCCGCGGGCTACCGCATCCTCGATCCAGCGCTTCAACTGCAGGTAAAGCGGACCGCCCTGCGGCAGGATCACGGCTTCGGCGCTGAAGAGGTTGCTGGTCAAATTGCCTGTCCCGGACCAATCACCGGATAGCTCGCCCGGTGCAGATGTCGTCCCACATCCATCCCATAATACCAATAAAAGACCATTGACCAAGCGGTTTCTGGTCCGCGCGGCCGTTTCACTGTGAGATCGGTCCCACGCGAGCTGTATTTTGCCGACGATTTCCAGCCGCGCGGCTCGACAAGTGGTATGTTTTTGGCATTAATGCCAACACAGGTGAAACCTCGATGGGAGCGTGGTTGGGATGCCGGAACAATCGCCACTGCTGGCCGGCGCTGCCGTCGTGGATATCACCCCCCCGGCGGGGCTGATGATGTCCGGCTATGCGGCGCGGACGCAGCCAGCGACCGGCAGCCACGATGCCCTGACGGCACGCGCCATCGCCGTGGGCGATACGGCCATTGTAGTGGCCGACGTGATTGGCCTCCACGAAGACAGCTGTGCGCGGATCCGCTCGCGCTGCCGGCTGCCGGACGATCGGGTGGTGGTTATCGCAACCCACACGCATGGCGGGCCGGTGAGCATGGCCGCCCGCGGCGGCGCCGGCTGGGATGCCGGCTTCCTAGCACGATTGGAAGACGGCTGTGTCGAAGCGCTCGATCGCGCGGTCGCGGCGCAGCGGCCAGCGGTTCTCTCAGCCGGAACTGGCGCCAATCCGGGCGTCGCTTTCAATCGCCGGCACGATGGCGGTGTCATCGATCCCGCCGTGCCGATGTTGCGGATCGATGGCGTCGATGGCAGGGTGATTGCCATCCTCGTCGCCCATGCCTGTCACCCGGTGGTGCTGGCAGCCTACAACCGGCAGTACACGGCCGACTTCCCCAACTATGTGCGCGAGGCGCTGCAGGCTGCCGTTCCGGGTGCCGTGGCGGTGTTCATGACCGGGTGCGCCGGGGATATCAGCACCGGGCACTCGCCGCATTCGTCGATCAGCACAGTGCCGACCGCCGACCGCACCTTTGCCGAAGCGGAACGGCTGGGCCAGCGGATCGCCGCCAGCGCCCTGGCCGCAACGCTGCACCGGCTCGACGGCGGTATCTCTGCCGTGGCCGAGGCGGTAGAGCTCGATTTCGAGCGGAACGAGACGGCGCCACTACCGGTGCTGGCAGCCGAATGGCGCGGCAAGGCGGCCGAGTCGGACCCGGCTTGGGCGACGCTCTATGACTGCTGGGCGGACTGGGCCGGAACGATCGCGCTACAGCCGCTGACGCCGTGGACCGGCAAGGTGACGGTGCTCGATTGGGCCGGCGCGCGGCTCAGCTTCATGCCCGGCGAGATGTTCGCGCAGTCGGCGCTGAACGTACGCGGCGACGCAATGCGGGTGCACTTCGTCAACGGCTTTGCCGATGGAGTGCCAGGGTACATCCCACCGGAGGCCGAGTATCCGTTCGGTGGATATGAGGTGCTGGAAGCGCATCGCTATTATGGCCTGCCGGCAGCATTTGCAGCAGGATCGGCGGAGCGGCTCGAGGCAGCGGCGATCCGGCTGAATGCACAGTTGGGTCGCTTGAGATCGTAAGCTTGCGGCCCGCACCATGCTCTGCGTGGTCCCTCCCCGCGCGCCGGGGACGGGTCGACCGAGAAATCCCGTTTGGAGCAGTGAATGAGCGTTCGTGTACTTGTCGCAGGTCTGGGCAATATGGGGCGCAGCCATGCGCTGGCCTATCATCGCCACCCCGGCTTCGAGATCGTCGGGCTGGTGAACCGACGCGTGCCCAAGCTCGAGGCCGAGTTGACCGGCTACAAGGTGCTGACCGACTATCAGGCAGCGCTCAAGGAGCTTAAGCCGGATCTCGTATCGATCAACACCTACACCGACACGCATGCCAATTACGCGGTGATGGCACTGGAACAGGGCGCGCACGTGTTTGTCGAGAAGCCGCTGGCGATGACTGTTGCGGACGCCGAACGGGTGGTCGCTGCCGCCAAGGCCAACGGGCGGAAGCTGGTGGTGGGCTATATCCTCAGGCACCATCCCAGCTGGATCCGCTTTATCGAAGAAGCTCGCAAGCTCGGCGGCCCCTACGCCTTCCGGCTCAACCTCAACCAGCAATCGAGCGGCGCCAACTGGCAGACGCACAAGACGCTGATGCAGACCACGTCGCCGATCGTCGACTGCGGCGTGCATTACGTCGACGTGATGTGCCAGATCACCGACGCCAAACCTGTGGAGGTGCGAGGCATGGGGGTGCGGCTCTCGGACGAGATCGCACCGGACATGTACAATTACGGCGCCCTGCAGGTGCTGTTCGAGGACGGCTCGCGCGGCTGGTACGAGGCGGCGTGGGGACCGATGGTCTCGGAGAATGCCTTCTTCATCAAGGACGTGATGACGCCGAACGGCGCGGTGTCGATCGTCATGGATCCGGGTGCGAAGTCCGACGATCTCGATACACACACCCGAACCGATCAGATCCGGGTGCATCGGGCGGCGCTCAAGGCCGATGGGACGTTCGCCAATGCCGATGAGCACATCTCGATGCAGGGCGAGCCGCACCACGATGCGCTCTGTGCCCGCGAGCAGGATTTCGTCTACCAGGCGATTGTCGAAGATCTCGACCTCAGCCGCCACATGAACGATGCGGTACAGTCGCTCAGGATCTGTATCGCAGCCGACGAGAGCATTCGGAGCGGCATGGCCGTTCAGCTCTGACCGGCGCTCTCGACTGGCCGGGCCCGTCGATCGAACATGCGGCCCCAGGCGACGACGCCGACCCAGGGAAGGACAACGCCCAGAATGGTGTAGAACCACCAGGTCGAACCCAACTGGTACTTGCTATATACGTCGGTGATCTCGCCAAACGTCATCAGGCCGACGCCGACGAAGCCGAAATTGACGAGGGCGAACACAAACAGGTGGTGGATCATCACCTGCTTGCTGGCACGACCAATCGAAGCCAGCCAGGGTGCCTTCAAGGCAAAGGCCAGTTGAAGGACGCAGACGATCCCAAGAACACTGCAGAGCACAAACAGCGCAAGATCACGCGGGTATTGACTGAACACCATGTAGAAGGCCGGGGGCCGCAACGTGACGATGACGCCGGCGAAGGCGAACACCGTGACGACCAAGGCGGCCGGGTGCAAAAGCAGGCGCAGCAGGCGGTCCGCCCGGGCAAGCAGGTAACCGGCAAGCATGAAGGCGGAGCCGACCGAAATCTGCGACAGCTGGTTGAAGTACCAGCCTTCCCCGTTCTGGTCGAGACGGGGCGCCAACACCTCGACTCCCAGCACAAGCAGGACGACGGCGACGAACGGCAGGACCCAGGTTTCCAGTCGCTCCGGGACGAGGCGAATGACCAGCTCCGACACAAGCGTCGAGCCGGCATAGGCGATGAGGAACCAACTGGTCAGCACGAACGGGACGTGATGGCCTGAATAGAGCAGTATGTCGCTGGTGAAATAGCGCAGCTCAAGCCCTTCGAACCGATGATAGCCCGGCACCAGTGGGGCAAGTGCGAGCCCAACCAGCTGGTAGACGAAGGTAGCGACGACCGCGAACAGCAGCAGATCGACGAAGACGAAGCGCAACACCCGCAACCACGAGCGGTCTCGGCTCATGGTCAGGCCACCGAGCACAAAAAACAGCGGCATGTGAAAGAGATAGACGGGTATCCAGTAGCCCGGAGCCGCGTGCCCGTAGACAACCGCAATAATGCCCAGCCCCCTCGCCCGTGCAATAGCCGCCTTGTCCACCGAGCTGCCCCCCTGCCGCAGCATAGCGGTCGAGGTGGCAACGATTGGTAAGCGCGCCCAACGCAAGACAAACGGCCTGGTGGCCGGACCTGTCACAGGGTCCGCCGATAAGCTAACATGTCAGCTCGGATTCACTTCAAGCGGCTGATTTCATGCGCATTGTCGATACGCACCTGCACCTGATCTATCCCGACAGGTTCTCCTATCCGTGGCTCGGTGGGGCGCCGGCGATCAACAAGCCCTGGCATGTGGAGAGTTACTGGGCCGAGGCGACCCCGCTCGGGATCGAGGCGGCGCTGCATATGGAGGTGGATGTCGCAGAGCCCCAGATCGCTGATGAAACCGAGTTCGTGCTGGGGCTCGACCGCGTGGTCGGTGCGATCGCCAATGGACGACCGGAGCATGCGGACTTCGAGCGACATCTGGAGAGGATGCAGGCGCTCGGGCGAGTGAAAGGGATTCGACGCCTGCTGCAGGGCCAGCCGGCGGAGCTCAGCCAGACGCAGACCTTCATCGACAACATCCGGCTTTTGCCGCGCTACGGCATGAACTTCGACATCTGCGTCAAATCGCACGAGCTGATGCTGGCGCCACCGCTGATCGCGGCCTGTCCTGAGACGCAGTTCGTGCTCGACCACTGCGGCAACCCCAAGATCGCCGAGCGTGAATGGGAAAGCTGGACCACTCGGATGGAGCGCGTCGCCGAGCTGCCGAACGTGGTGTGCAAGGTGTCGGGTATCCTCGCCAATGTCGACGATACGTGGACGGTCGATACGATCCGCCCGTATGTCGAGTTCGTCATCGAGCTGTTCGGCTGGGACCGGGTGGTGTGGGGCTCGGATCACCCGGTGGTGACGCTGTTCGCGGACCTGACCAGGTGGGTGAACGCCAGCCGCGAGATCGTCGGCGGGGCAAGCGTGGCTGAGCAGGAGAAGCTGTTCTCGGGCAATGCGGCGCGGGTGTACGGGGTATGAGGATCACCTGGTCTATCGCTGGCGCATTGCTGTTCGCAGTGATCGCCAGTTCCAACGCGAGTGGCGCGCAGACGATCAAGTACGGCAGCGAGGACCTCAAGGAGGACACCGGCGTCGCGGTCTACTTCGAGGACAGCCCACAGACTGCGCACGTGTTCTCGCCGAATGGCACGCCGATGCAGATGGTGATGTGCCGTGGGACGCTGGACGCCAACATTCCGAAGATCGTCGCAGCGGTGAAAGCGCTGCCTGACTACAAGGCTCGGAAGGTCGTTGCCGTCAAATGCATGCGGACCAGCAAGACGCCGATCAATCTCTATCCCTAGTGGCGGATGGCTGGCGCGCGGCTGCAATCGTTCTCAGTCAAATACTGTGATTTGACCGCACTTTCCTGCACGTGCTCCAGTACCCACCGAGGGAACTATGACGCACGGCAGTCGAACGAACATCGACTCCAGATATCGGCGCACGATACTCATCGCCGCACTGATCGTGATCGGCGTTTGTCTTTTCGCGGCAGCCGTTTCGTTGTCCCTCCTGGTGCCACTGCCGGTCGAGGACGAGAGCGGGCCGATCGAAGCACTTACTCGACTGCTCTGACGACTTTGGCGATGCGACGACCTTAGCTTTCCGGACTTTGTCTCGTCGTTCACCCCTTGCCGCCCTGCCCTACATCGCGTTTCTTGCCCTAGGGAGGACTGGGATCATGGCGGAGCAACCGCATTTCGTTATCGTGGGCGGCGGCACGGCGGGCTGGATCGCGGCTTTCATTATCCAGGACTCGATCAAGCGGCTGAAGCTCGACGCGAAGCTGAGCGTGGTGGAATCGACGAAGATCCCGACGGTCGGCGTGGGCGAGGCGACGACGGCGGCGTTCCATGTGTTCCTGACGCATTTCGGCATCGATATCTTCGAGTTCTTCAGAAAGACCGAGGCGACCTACAAGCTGGGTATCCGGCACGAGGACTGGCGGCGGAAAGGCTATACCTACTACGGGCCGATCGATGACCCGCACGCAGTGGTTCGGCCGCCTCCGGGGGCACCGTCGGACTATCTCAACGTCTATGCCGTGTCGGTGAATGAGCCGGTGCAGGACATGCACCTGTTCGGGCCGCTCCTGAAACAGAAGAAGGCGCCGTGGGCCAGGAAGGCGGATGGGTCGCTGATCCCGCTCGGACCGTTCCTGCCGGCCTATCACTTCGACCAGTCGCTGGTGGGCAAGTTCCTCAAGGAGAAGTCAAAAGGCGTCGAGATCGTCGACAACGTGCTGACCGGGGTCGAGCGGAACTCTGAAACCGGCGACGTCACGGCGCTGCTGTTCGAGGATGGGCAGAGACTCGAAGGCGATTTCTTCATCGACGCCACGGGGTTCAGGAAACGCCTGATCGTCGGCGAAATGCAGGCGCCGTGGATTTCCTACCAGCATGAGTTGCCGGTCAACCGAGCCCTGCCCTTCTGGCTGCCGGTGGAACCAGGCGAAGAGATCGCCAATTACACCCGTGCCTGGGCGCAGGAAGCCGGCTGGATGTGGCAGATCCCGACCCAGTACCGCTATGGCTGCGGCTATGTGTACTCGGACGAGTTCCGCACTCCCGACGAAGCGCATGCCGAGGTCGAGCGAGTGCTGGGCCGCAAGATCGAGGTGCGTGGCGACATCCAGTTCAAGATCGGACGGCTGGAAAGGGCCTGGATCAACAATGTCGTGGCCGTCGGGCTGAGCTCGAGCTTCCTCGAGCCGCTGGAATCGACCTCGATCCACGGCACCATCGTACAGATGATGATGTTTGCCGGGCAGTACCTGCGCGCGCCCGGGCAGATGAACCAGGCGCTGCGCGACGATTACAACCGGCGCGTCGGCCGGCAGGTCGACGACTTCCGTACCTTCGTCAATACCCACTACATGACCGAGCGGGACGATACGCCGTTCTGGCGCGAGGTACGGGCGCACCGGATTCACCCCGAGACAAAGCAGCGACTGGAGCGCTGGAAGACCGAGATGCCGCGGCGCGAGCATTTCCCGGATTACCTGTTCGGCCTGCCGCATGTTGAAACGCAACTGCACTACCCCGTCCTCGATGGGCTCGGGCTGCTCGACCCGGCGGTCGCGAAGGCGGAAATGGCGCGGGACCCGAAACTGAGGAAGTTCGCGCGCGAGACGCATGCCGGCCTGGTGAAGGAATACAAACAGGCGGCCAGCAAGGCGCTGGGGCATGCGGAGTTCCTGGAGGTGGTTCGGGGGATGGGCGGCGCGTAGCAGATAGAGACGGGCCCCCTCCCGGCCTCCCCATGAAGGGGAGGATGGAGGGGGCCGACTGCTTCAGCTAATTTCGTAGCTCAACTCGTAATGCACCGTCTTGTCGTGCTCGGCGGCATAGCTGCCCTGCCCTGTGATGCCCTTCAGCTCACCAGTGCCGGAGCCCGCGACGATCTGCCATTTGCTGGCAGCCACGCCGTTGGTCCAGTCGCCAACCTCGTAGATGATGAACTGGCCTGCTTTGCCGTCGAGCTTGCCGTCCATGACCAGGTAGCCCGAGTAGTGGCAGGTCTCGGCGGTCGGGTATTGCATCAGGTAGCGGCCGGGGCCGGTGGCCTCGATGGCGCCATGCATGACGATGTCGATTTTGGCTTCCGACGATTTCAGCGGCGCAGCTTCGTGGTAGGGCTTTTCGTCCCAATTGTTGTGCAGAATCGTGCCTTTGGCGGTCTTCATGAGGTTCTCCTTGCTTGGGCGGAGAAGCTAGCGGAGACCGGCCACCGGAAATTGTAGTTTCGCGACAGAGGAGGTCAGCGATGATCCTGCGCCAATGGTCGGCCCGTATCCGCACCGCGGATGAAGCGCGTTACGTCGCCTATATCGAGGAAACCGGGGCTGCTCACTACGCCATGACGGAGGGCAACCTGGGCTTCCAGATTCTCACCCGTGCCGAACCCGACGGGATCAGCACGATCACGACGCTGAGCTGGTGGGCCGATATCGAGGCCGTGAAGCGCTTCGCCGGCGAGGATTACCAGCGGGCGCAATACTATCCCGAGGACGATGCGTTCCTAGTGGAGCGAACGGAGTTCGTGGAGCACCACATGGTGCGCACCTCACAAATGGCCGGCGTGAACTGACCCATGCGACAGGGCGACCCGAAGCCGATCGATCCGGCGGCAAAGCCGGCGCGCGGCCTGCTGCACAGGCGGGTTAGCTTCGAGCATTTCGAGCTGACACGGTTCGAGCCGTCGGACGATCTTGCAGACTGGGTCGAGCATCACTGGATGGTGCTCTACGACCTGGGCGACCGGCCGCCCTACACGCAGCGCAACCTCAGCCACCCCAACCAGCATCTGGTGATCGACTCGCGCGGCGAGACCGGCATTTTCGGGGCGGCCACCGGGGTGTTCGAAACGACCCTGAGCGGCTCGGGCCGCGTGTTCGCGACAAAGTTCTGGCCGGGTGCGTTTCGCCCGTTCTTTGGGCGGGCGGTGAGCGCGCTGAGCGACACCTGGCTGCCGATGGAAACGGTGTTTCCACGGAACTCCGGCGAGCTGCAGGAGGCGTTCGTTGCGCTCAATGATCCGCTCGGCATGGCGGAGCGGATGGAGGAGATGATCCGGGCGCAGTTGCCGGAACCTGACGAAAGGGCCGGACTGACTCGCCGGATCGTAGGGTTCGCCGAGGCGCACCTCGAGCTGCTGTCAGCCGGGGACCTCGCAGAGACGTTCGGCATGGGGCTCAGGGCCCTGCAGCGGCTGTTCGACGACTATGTCGGGGTGTCGCCCAAGTGGGTGATCGACCGCTATCGGATGCTGGAAGCGGTGGAAACGCTGAATGCGGGCGGGGCGGAGACGCTGACCGCGCTGGCCCACCGGCTGGGCTATTTCGACCAGGCGGCGTTCAACCATGCGTTCGAGAGGCTGACCGGCGCGGCGCCGGGCACATTCGTCGCCAGACAGGAAGGATGATCCATGACCTCGCCATTCGACAGCTGGTTGTTCTGGGCCCTGCTCTCGGCAGTGTTCGCAGCACTGACGGCGATCTTCGCCAAGATCGGCATCGAGAATATCGACAGCGATTTCGCGACGCTGATCCGGACCGGGGTGATCGTCGTCGTGCTCACGGGGATTGTCCTGGCGCTGGGCAAGTTCCAACCGCTCGATACGATCTCGGGCAGGACCTGGCTGTTCCTGGTGTTGTCGGGCCTGGCAACCGGGGCCTCGTGGCTCGCCTATTTCCGGGCGCTGAAGCTCGGCCAGGCCGCCGAGGTGGCGCCGATCGACAAGCTCAGTGTGGTGCTGGTGGCGATCTTCGGCGTGCTGTTCCTGGGGGAGAAGCTGACGGTGCAGAGCTGGGTGGGGGTTGGGCTGATTGCCGTGGGGGCGGTGACGCTGGCCTGGAAGATTTGAGAACAAGCTGAGGCAGACGGCCCCCTCCCATCCTCCCCCACAAGGGGGGAGGTGCTCCGCTGGTTCGTTGAGCACGATCGAAGACGGGGCCTCGACTCTTCACCTCCCCCTTCATGGGGGAGGTCGGGAGGGGGCCGTCTGCTTCAGTCGGACCTAGTGCTGGCTATGCATGCCGCCGGGTTCGGAGATCTCGTGCAGCGCATGAGCGCTGGCGCGACCCGAGTCGGCCAAGGCGACGTCGCCCAACGAGATCATGCCGACGAGGCGCTTCTCGCGATTGAGCACCGGCAGCCGGCGGATCTTGAATTCGGCCATGTGGTCGGAGACTTCTGACAGTTCCTCATCCTCGAAGCACCAGCGCGGGCTGGAGCTCATCACCTGGCGGACCCGGGTCTCGGGGCCCATGCCCTCGGCCACGGCGCGGATGCAGATGTCGCGGTCGGTGATCATGCCGACGAGGCGATCGTTCTCTCCGACCGGCATCGAGCCGGCATCGATCTCGCGCATGGTGCGCGCAACGGAGCGGATGGTGTCATCGGGCGAGCAAAGCTCGACGTCGGTGCTCATGCATTCGCTGACTTTCATGGCCGTTCTCCCTGTTGCAGGGCGGCAAGGGAGTCGCCGCCCCTGGAACAGGGGAAATGCGGAAGTGCGGCCAGGGTTCAGCCCGATGCGTGAAACAGATTTCCCTCAGGCGGTGTCGTAGGCGCCGAGCAGGAGCGGCAGGATGGAAATCTGCTGCGTCACCGGGTTGCCGTCCTCGATGTCCCAGGCGGCGCTGAGCGCAGCATGGGCAGAGGCCCAGGCGAGCAGGTGGCGCCGCGCAATGCCGGTACGCGCGGCAATGGCACGCGAGTGACTGCCGACACGGCTGGCGCTGATGACGAAGTCATCGCCCTCCTCGGGGTTGAGGAAGCTGTTGGCATAGTCGTAGGCGGGATCGCCGATCAGGCCCTTTGGATCGATTGCGACCCAGCCTCGGCTGCCATAGGCGATGTTGTCGTGGTGGATGTCGCCATGCAGCGGAATGGCCTCCATTGGCCGGTCGAACAGGTTGTAGGCGATGCCGGTGGCGCGGCCGACGAGGTCTCGCGCCTGGCGCGGCCAGGCGGCGGCGCCGACGCGGAACAATGCCTCGAAGCGCTCACGCAACGGGGTAAGACCGGCAGGCGGCGTGGCATCGCGCGGCGCGTGGAGTTTCTGCACGGTATCGCAGAGGATCTCGGTGGCTTCGGCGTCCCGTCCGGCACGAGCAAAGTCGCCAAGGGTTTCGCCATCCGCCAGTTCCATCAGCACAGCGTCGCGGGCAAGGCCGTAGATGGCGGCGGCGCCGTGGCCGGCATACCAGACCAGCAGGCTACCGCCGTTGCGCTCATCGTCACCGCTGCCCGGCTTCAGCAGCTTCAGTACCGCGGGCGGCTGGCCGGTGCGCTCGACGCGGTAGACGAAGCTGGTGCCGGTCTCGACGAGCAGCGTCGGACGGGTCAGCGACCAGCGCGCCAGGGCGCGGCTGAGCATGGTGGCATCGGGAGTGGGATTGAGCAGCGTGGCCATGCCCTCCCCTTAGCCGACAAGGGTAAAAAAGAAACCCCGCGGGATGCCGCGGGGTCAGGTCAGGGAGGAGAGCTCTTGTGGTCACCGTGACTCTAGCCGCCCCTCCACCACCCTTCGAGTGGTCCCCTCCCCCGCCACACGGGGGAGGGTCATGGAGAGGCCGGCGCGTTGGGCCCCTACGCGACGCGCTGCTTCTTGGCCGGGCGGGCCCAGGCCGGGATCCAGTCGCCATGGGCCGCGAGCAGGTCGTCGGTGAGGTTCCAGATCTGCTCGAGGTCGAGCTCGGCAGCGGTATGCGGATCCATCATTGCGGCGTGGTAGATGTGTTCCTTGTTCTCGGTCATCAGCGCCGCCACGGTCAGCTCCTGCACGTTGATGTTGGTGCGGATCAGAGCGGTGAGCTGCGGCGGCAGGTCGCCGATATAGGTCGGCTGGATGCCCGAGGCGTCGACGAGGCACGGCACCTCGACGGCGGCGTTGTACGGCAGGTTGGTGATGACGCCGTTGTTGCGGACGTTGCCGTAGATGACGCCGGGCTCGCCGGTCCACACCGCGTTGACGATCTCGGAAGCGTATTCCTTGCTCTGCTTGACCTCGATGGTGTTGGCCTTGCGGTACTCCTCGGAGGTGGTCTTCCACTTCTGGATCTGCTCGACGCAGCGCTTGGGGTACTCGTCGAGCGGAATGCCGAACTTCTCGATGATGTCCTCGCGGCCTTCCTTGATGAAGTACGGAGTGTACTCGGCGAAGTGCTCGGAGCTCTCGGTGACGAAGTAGCCGAGACGGGTCAGCATCTCGTAGCGCACCTTGTTGGGGCAGCGCGGATTCCAGGTCGGCTTGGGCGCCCTGCCCTCACGGTAGGCGCGGACCAGATCGGGGTAGAGATCGCGGTACGAGCCATCCGGCTGGCGATGCTCGAACTTGAGGTAGAACGCCATGTGGTTGATGCCGGCCGAGCGATAGCGGATCTCGGAATAGGGAATCTCGAGATCGTGGGCCAGTTCCATCGCGGTGCCCTGCACCGAGTGGCAGAGACCGACCTGCTTGATGGTCGGGTACTTCTCGGCAATGGCCCAGGTGTTGATCGCCATCGGGTTGACGTACTGCAGCATCACCGCCTCGGGGGCGACTTCCAGCATGTCCTCGCAGATCGACCACAGATGCGGCACGGTGCGGAGGCCCCGCATGATGCCGCCGACGCCGAGCGTGTCGGCGATGGTCTGGCGCAGGTTGTACTTCTTGGGCACCTCAAAATCGACGACCGTGGAAGGCTCGTAGCCGCCGATCTGGAAGCAGACGACGACGAAATTGGTGCCGTCGAGCGCTTCGCGCTGGTTGGAGAAGGTCTTCACCGTGGCAGGCACGCCCAGGGTATTGACCAGCTTGCCGGCAATGATGGCGCTCTCTTCGAGGCGCTGCGGGTTGATGTCCATCAGGCGGATCTCGGCGCCAGCAAGCGCCTCACGCTGCAGGATGTCGCCGACGATGTTCTTCATGAACACGGACGAGCCGGCGCCGATGAAGGTGATCTTGGGGTTAGCCATAAGTGTCTCCGTAGGAACGTTCGGGCCGGCTAGGCCGCGATTTCGAAGGCGGCCCGGACGAGCCGTGATGTGTATTCGGTCTTGGGGTTCTCCAGAACCTCGTTGACCGGCCCCTGTTCGACGATCTTGCCGTACTGCATGACCATCACCCGGTGGCACAGGGCTTTGACGACCTTGAGGTCGTGCGAAATGAACAGGTAACTCAGGCCCTTCTCGTCCTGCAGCTTGCGCAGCAGTTCGATGATCTGGGCCTGCACCGACAGGTCGAGCGCCGAAGTGGGCTCGTCGAGCAGGATGAATTCCGGCTCGAGCGCGATGGCGCGGGCAATGGCGAGGCGCTGGCGCTGGCCGCCCGAGAACTCGTGCGGGAAACGGTTGAGGATGGTGTCGGGCAGTCCGGCATCGCGCAGCGCCTGACGCACCCGCTCGACCCGCTCGCGCGAGGTGGCGCCGAGGCCGTTGACGATCAGCCCCTCTTCGATGATCTGGCGCACGCTCATGCGCGGGTTCAGCGAGGCGAACGGATCCTGGAAGACGATCTGCATGCGGCTGCGCAGCGGCCGCATGGCCTTGCGATCCTTGGTGTCGATGCGCTCGCCATCGAACAGGATCTCGCCGCCCTGGTTGCCGATCAGCCGGATCAGCGCCTGGCCGAAGGTGGTCTTGCCCGAACCGGACTCGCCGACGAGGCCCAGCGTCTCGTGTTTCTTGAGGTTCAGCGACAGCTTGTCGACGGCGACGAGCTCGAAGAAATCCGGGCTGAAGAAGCCGCCGCGTTTCAGGGTGAAGGCGACCTTCACGTCCTTGCCCTCGAGTACCGTCGGCGAGTTGGCCTCGATCGGCTTGGCCGACCCCTTGGGCTCGGAGGCCAGCAGATGCCGGGTGTAGCCGTGGCGCGGGTTGGCGAACAGGGCTTCGGTGGTGTTGTGCTCCTGCACCTTGCCGTTCTGCATGACGTAAACGTAGTCGGAGAACTGCCGGACAATGGTCAGGTCGTGGGTGATGAGGATCACGGCCATGCCGTACTTGGCCTTCAGATCCTTGATCAGGTTGAGGATCTGCGCCTGCACGGTGACATCGAGCGCGGTGGTCGGCTCGTCGGCGATCAGCACATCCGGACGGTTGGCGAGCGCCATGGCGATCATGACGCGCTGCCGTTGCCCGCCCGACATCTGGTGCGGATACTGGCGCAGCCGCGCCTCCGGCTCGGGAATCTGCACGTCCTCGAGCAGTTGCCGGGCGCGCTTCATCGCTTCGGCGCCCGAGATCCGGTTGTGCAGGTGGAGGATCTCGCACAGCTGCGCGCCGACGGTGTAGATCGGGTTCAGCGAACTCATCGGCTCCTGGAAGATCATCGAGATGTCATTGCCGCGGAGCTTGCGCATCCCGGTATCGGGCAGCGTCAGGATGTCCTTGCCGCCGAGCGTGATGCGCGACTTGCCGCTGATCGTGGCGCGCTTGGTGAGCAATCGCATCACGGTGCGGGCAGTGACCGATTTGCCCGAGCCGCTCTCCCCCACCAGGGCGATGGTCTCGCCCTTGTGGAGCTGGAACGAGACATCGCGCACGGCGTTGACGATGCCGCCTTCGACCTTGAAGTCGACTGCGATATTGCGGGCGTCGAGGATCAGTTCGCGACCGTGGCTGCCCAGGTCGTAGCGCTCGGGTGGCGAGAGATCGTTGCTGTCGATGGTGCTCATCTCGTCACCTCAATAGGGGTCGATGGCGTCGCGCAGGCCGTCGCCGAGCGCGTTGAAGGCGAAAACGGTGATAAGGACGAACACCACCGGGGACAATATCCACGGGTAGGAGCCGATCACCGAGAAGGTGCCGGTATCCTGCAGCATCAGGCCCCAGGAGATCAGCGGCGGCTTTACCGCAAAGCCGAGATAGCCGAGGAAGCTCTCGAGCAGCACCACTGACGGAATGGCGATGGTCACCGCGACAATCAGGTGGCTCGAAACGTTGGGCAGGATGTGCCGCACAATGATGCGCCAGTCGGACGAGCCGACCGCGACGGCGGCGCGCACATATTCGATCCGGGCCAGCGCCAGGGTCTTGGAGCGCACCTCGCGTGCCAACTGAGCCCAGCCGAGCACCGCCATGACGCCGATGACGAAGGCAATGAACACCGGCGAGGGTGCCGTCACCGGGATCAGCGAGGCGAGCGCCAGATAGAGCGGCAGTTGCGGGAAGGCGAGAACGAGGTCGACGAAGCGTTGCACCCAGGCATCGAGCCGGCCGCCGATATAGCCCGAGGCAATGCCGACGAGGGTGCCGATGGTGGTGGTCAACAGCACCACGACCAGCGCGATGGTCAGCGAGATCTGCGAGCCGACGATGCCGCGCGACAGGATATCGCGGCCGAATTTGTCGGTGCCGAGGAAGTGGATCGGCCGGCCGTCGACGGCCCCGAAGAAGTGGATGTCGGCCGGAATGATGCCAAGCAGGTTGTAGCGATGGCCCTTGACGAAGAAGCCGAGCGCCGTGGGGTTGGTCTTGTCCGGTCCGGTCATCGGCTGGAAGGTGATCGGATCGAACTCACCTGTCTCGACGATGGGATAGATGTAGGGGATCAGGCTGAAACTGCCGTCGGGGGCGCTGAACTCGACGTGGTCGGGCGGCGCAAAGGCGATCTCGGCCCGCTTGGGGTCCATCGGCGCGAAGAAATCGCCGAAGATCGCCATGGTGAGCAGCGCTACCGTCAGCACGAGCCCGATCATCCCCATGGTGGAGCGGCGGAAGCGGCGCCAGACCAGCGCGGCATAGGTCTCGTTGCCGTGGCTGAAGCGGTTGACGACCGGAGCCTCGGCTACCGGATCGGCCGGCGGCAACTGGTGCGCCGCCGGGGTCGCGAGTTCGGCACTATTGGCAGCGCCGGTTTCGGTGGTCGTGAGGGTCGGCTTGTCGGCAATGGTGCTCATTCGCGGTTCTCCCCACCCAGGCGGACGCGCGGATCGACAGCGGCAAGCAGCAGGTCGGCGATGATGTTGCCGATGATCAGCGTTGCAGCGAGGACCAGCACGAAGGTGGCGGTGACATAGACGTCGCCCACCGCCATGGAACCGACGATGGCCGGCCCGACAGTGGCAAGGCCGAAGACGATGGCGACTTCGATCTCGCCGGTGAGCATGTAGGGCAACGCCACGCCCTGGTAGGCGATCAGCGGGTGCAGTGCGTTGGGCACGGCATGCTTCATGATCACGGCGCCTTCGCTGAGGCCCTTGGCGCGAGCGGTCTCGACATATTGGCTATTGAGCACGTCGAGCAGGTTGGCCCGCATCACCCGCATGTTGTAGGCGAGCCCGCCGAAGGTAGCGATGAACACCACCGGCCAGACGTGGCTCACCAGGTTCATGAACTTGTCCCAGCTCCAGGGGGCGCCTCCGTATCGCGAGGAGAAGAAGCTTCCGAGCTCCTGCACGTTCAGCTTGAAGGCGAGGATGTAGATGATGATCAGCGCCAGCAGGAACCTCGGAACGGTCATCCCGAGGAACGAGATGATGCCGAAGGTGGTATCGACCCAGCTATATTGTCGGGTGGCGGCGATGATGCCCATGCCGATGCCGATGACCGAGGCGAAGAAGTGACAGACCAGCGCCAACAGGATGGTGCGCGGCAGACGCTCGGTCACCACGTCGCCGACCGGCTTGTTGTAGTAGAGCGAGTGCCCGAAATCGAAGCGGGTGACGATGCCGGTGATCCAGTTGACGTACTGGACCGGCAGCGGCTCGTTGAGGCCGTTCTGCTCGCGATAGATAGCGGCCTGCTTTTCGGCTTCCTCGATGGTCGCTCCGCCCTGGTTGATGAGCATGGAGCGGATGTAGTCGCCATAGTCGCCCGGAGGGGCCTGGATGATGGCGAAAGTGACGACGCTGAGAACCAGAAGGACCGGCAAAGCGGCCAGGATTCGCGTCACGAGAAAGCGCAGCAGGTGCATATCGAAAATCTCCTCCGGCCAGGTAGCAAGGGGGCCGGAGCCCCCTTGCCCGGATTCCGTCAGGTCGGGATCAGAGTTTCACCGGCCCGGCAGAGCCCGGCTCACCCGGGAGGGTGTCGGGGTGCAGTTCGTAGCCCTGCTGCTTGTCGGCAGGCACGAACACGCGTTCACGGATGATGTTGTCCTCGGCCCAGTTGAACATGAAGATCGGAGCGCCGGCCGGGATGTTGGCGAAACGCTTGTTGATGATCAGTGCACCCGGGTACTGGGTCAGACCGATACCGAAGAGGTTCTCGGTGTAGAGCTTCTGGTAGGTCTTCATCAGGTCCTGGCGCTTGGCCGCATCGTCGGTCGCGATGAACGCGTTGACGGTGTCGACCATCTCCTGCTCGAACGGCAGCAGATCCATGGTGCCGTCCTTGCCGGCACGGTGCGAGTTGGAAATCTGCGGACCGGTCGGGGCCAGGGCGACGGTGTTCTGCACCACCGCGATCAGTTCGGCGCCGTTACGAGCCACACGCCAGTCGAACTTGCCCGACTGCTCCGTCGCGTCACGCTGGGTGCCGGTCAGGAAGTTGGCGATGACGCGAATACCCAGCGGCTCCATCATCGAGATGACGCCTTCGGCCAGGTTCTTGTCGGTCTGGTAGTCGGCGTTGGCGAGCACGGTGATTTCGACATCCGCCCCACCGGCGGTGCCGGCCGGGAAGTTGAGCACGCCGTTGCCGTCGGTGTCCTTGAGACCCACCTTTTCCAACAACGCCTTGGCGTCATCGAGCGAGTACGGATAGTACACGGTCGAGTCCTTGTCGTAGTAGGTGGTGCCGGCGTAGAGGCCGCCCGGATAGATGGCGGTGAACGGGCCCTTCACCAGGGCTTCGCCCAGGCGCTGACGGTCGAGCGCATAGCTGATCGCCTTGCGGAAATCGGCGTTGCGGTTGAGTTCGCGAACCGCCTGCTGCCGCTCATCCGGTTCGCCCCAGCCATTGCCGGAGAGGTTCGGGTAGAGCGTGTAGCCGATGGTGCGAGCGCCGAACTGCAGGCGAGCCGGAGCGGCAGGATCGGCCGAGCGCTTCAGCGCCTCGACATAGCTTTCTGCCTGCTCGAGGTTGGAGAAGTCGCCGGTGCCGGCCACCGCCTGCACGTCGCGGTCGGCCCAGGTCGAGAGCCGGTAGTGCACTTCGTTGAGGTAGGGCAGCTGATTGCCTGCCTCGTCGACCTTCCAGTAGTAGGGATTACGGCGCATCACGACGATATCGTCGGGACGGTACTCGACCGGCACCCAGGCCCCCATCACCGGGATGTTCATGTATTCCGGCTTGATGGCGTTCTTGTACTCGTCGTAGGTCGCGCCGGCCTTGTACTTGGGATGCAGCGGCTTGAAGATATGCGCCGGGCCCGGACAGAACGTGCCATACGCCATCTGGTAGATGTACTGCTTGGGGAAGGCGTCCTTGAAGGTCCAGACAATGGTGTAGTCGTCGATGGCTTCGAGCGTGGTGCCTTCGCCGAAGGTCTCGGGCGTGGCGCCGTTAAGCGGCGAAACGTTCGGGTCGACGATGTTGTCTTCCCAGTAGAACATGATGTCTTCAGAGGTGAACGGCACGCCGTCCGACCACTTGGCGCCTTCGATCAGGTGCATGGTCAGCTTGTGGCCGTCCTCGCTCCATTCCCAGCTCTTGGCGAGGTTCGGCATGGGCGCCAGTTCTTCGGCCTTGATCTCGAACAGCGGGCCGGTACGGGTCAGGCACTCCATGGTGCCGATATCGATGCCGCCCCAGCCCTGCGACTGGCCGGCCATGTAGTTCCAGCCTTCCGGCCGGCCGCCGATGACGTGACGCATCACGTCGCCATAGACGCCGTTGCCGTCGGGCATGTTGGCGGTCTTGAAAACCAGCGGCTCCTTGGGCAGGCGCTCAGCCACCGGCGGGAGCTTGCCCGCATCGACGAAGGCCTTGACGAAGTCTGGCTCGTGGTACTCGGACAGCGCCTTGTACTCGTAGACATCGGAGATGCCGACGAAGTTCGGGGTGCCCTGGGCATCGAATTTCGGCGGATCGGGTGGCGTGGTCGGCGCCACCGTCTGGGCCTGCGCGGCCAGCAGCGAGACGCCGAGCAGAAGACTTGCCCCGCCAAGGGCAAATAGGTGTTTACGCATGTTTCCTCCCTAGGCTCGAGACCGGCACAACACGCACCCGGCGGCAGGTCTCCAGCCCGCCACCACTTGTCCCAGCCTCAAAAGGGTAGACCTTGCCAACGGCGGGACAATCCCGTTATCTGAATGGGTATTTCCGGTTTTTAAAGATCGTCACAAGCTGCGATGAACGAGCACCAGCATCACTTCCTGCCCGGCAAGCCGCGCGAGAAGGCCACGGCTCCGGTACCACGCCCGGATCGGCGATTTTACGCGCAGACCCAGGCGTTTGGCCGCTTCGGCATCCGCTGGTTCGATCCGCAGATCATGCCGGAAGAGCACTTCCACGGGCATATCGAACTCAACTGGCTGACCACCGGCAGCATGGACTACGTCATCGACGGGCGCCCGCTGCGAATCCCATCGGGGCGGCTGGTGCTGTTCTGGGCCGGCATCCCGCACCAGACCACGGCGATCGACTACGGAACCAACCACGACAGCCGGCAGTGCAACGTCTACCTGCCGCTCGACAGCTTTCTGCACATGCCCAACCTGGGGCGGCTCACCGAGACGATGATGGGCGGCGGCGTGGTGATGCTGCCCCCCGAAACCATCGGCGCCGACACCCTGACCCGCTGGTATCAGGACTATCGCTCGGGCGACGCCGAGCGCACCGACATCCTCAAGGAAGAGATCGCGCTGATGCTGCGGCGCGCCGCGGTGACCGGCTGGGACATCCTGATGGAGCCGTGGATCGAAAGCGTCGGTTCGACGACGCGGGCCGCCTCGCCGTTGCGCTATGTGGTGGCGATGATCCGTCACATCCTCGAAAATCTCTCCGAGCCGCTCAGGGCCGAGGACGTGGCGAAGGTGGTCGGGCTGCACCCAAATTACGCGCTGAACCTGTTCACCGAGGTGATGCGGGTGCCGATGCACAAGTTCGTGGTGCGCATGCGGCTGATCCGGGCACGCTCGCTGCTGTTCGAGGGCAGCCTTTCGATCGAGAACGTGGCGTTCGAGAGCGGGTTCTCGGCGCTGAGCCAGTTCTATGTGCAGTTCCGCAACGCCTATGGCCTGACGCCGCGGCAGATGCGGGCGCACTATCTGCGGTAGGAGCTGGCTCCGGGGAGGGGACAGGGGTGGGGGCGGCTCGCACCAGCCTCTCGGCTACCCTTGCCTTCGCCCCGGCTCCCGCGCTTCACTCGCGCGTAACGCGTACGAAGGCCCCTACCCTGATGCTTGATCCGATCCTGTTCACACTCGCCGTGCTGACGCTGCTCGGCACGCCCGGGCCGACCAATACGCTGCTCGCGACATCCGGCGCGACGGTCGGGGTGCGGCGGTCGGCGCCACTGCTGGTGGGTGAGCTCGCGGGCTACCTGATCGCCGTCGGCACGATCCGCATCGTGCTCGGGCCGGTGATCCACAGCTACCCCATGGTGGGAATCGCGCTCAAGGCGGCGGTCGTCGCCTATCTGATCTGGACTGCCATCAAGCTGTGGCGGCACAACGCGGGCCTGACGCAGCGCCAGACGAGCATCGGCATGCAGTCGGTGTTCGTCACCACGCTGCTCAACCCCAAGGCGTTGATCTTCTCGCTCAGCATCATCCCGACCAGCTCCGCGCAACTGGGGTGGTACGTGCTCGGCTTCGCGCTCCTGGTGCCGCTGGTCGGGTTCGCGTGGATCCTGGTGGGACGGGCGATCGGGGCAGCAGCTGGCGACCGGCACACCGGAGTGGTGCGCAAAGTCGCCTCGGTGGCGCTGGTCGGCTTTGCCGGCGTGATTGCGGCTTCCGTGCTGGGCTAAAGCTCCAGCACGAACCGCGCTTCGAAGCGCTCTGCACCCCACCACATCGGGAAGTTGGTGCCCCACTTGTTGTTGTGGAGGTTGAAGCGCAGACCTGCCGAGAAATCCGGCGGATTAGGGTTGAACGGCATGAACTTCGTCGCCGCCGGAGCGACCAGCGGGGTGTCGAGCGGACGGAGCTCGACCCCGGACGCGCGGACGGCTGCGACGGCCTGGAGCTGACCACCGCCCTTGGGCGCGATCCGATTGGCCGGCAGCCACTGCCCCGTCTTGAGGAACTGCCAATCGTGCGGGCCCGCCGGCGTGAAGCTGACAAAGCTCGCTTCGGGCATGCGGTTGGCCGGCTTGTCGAGCAACTCGACGGTGATCTCGAGGTGACGGCTGTCGAGCGCTCGGAAGCGATAGGCGACGCGTGCGGGGGCGCCGAGCGAGGCATGGGCCGCCGCGTCGAGCGTTGCGGCGCCGTCGATAAGCTTGGGGCTGAAGTTCCGGGAACGCGCCGAGGCGGCGCGGTCGAGGCCGGGCTTGATGTGGTCGAGGATGGCCCACTCGGCGCGATGCGTCAGGTAGGTGTCCATGTGGGCGGCGATATCGCAGGCGTCATAGCTTTCGTAGCGGTAGCCGAGCAGGCTGCCGTTCTCGCCGCGCAGCTCGACCCCGGCCGGCGAGCGGATCAGGATCACATCACCACTATTGGGGTCGGTTTCGACGAACCAGCCGGTCCCTTCGATCGCCGGATCCTCGGCCGCTTCGGCAAGGGTGCGGTCGGAGGGCTCGAGTTCGGCGACAGCGGCGTCGAGATAGGCGCGCTGCTCCGCCCACGAGGCCTCTGAATACTGGAAGCGGTAGTCGGCGGCCCGAGCCGCTTCGAAGGCCGGGCGATCCCAAGCCTGGTCGTCGCGCAGGTACGACTTGATGTCGACGCCCCAGGTATGCTCGGCGACCATGGTGAGGCCGCGCCCGAAGGCCAGACGGCTGGGGGTGAGCGTGTCTTTGGCGAATCCGTCATAGAGGCGCTGCAGGTGCAGGAAGCGCTTGATCTTGTCGGGGTCGGTGCCGGCGCCGTGAATCCAGTTGTCGCCGAGCTCGATATCGACCACCGGGAACTGTTCGCGCCGCGCCCAGAGGATCTCGCCATAGGCATCGAGGGTCGAGGCGACGATCTCTGTTCCTGGATTATGCCGTTCCAGCTCGCGCCAGGCGTCAGCGGTCTGCGGCACGCTTTGCGGGCCCATGTTGTCGTTGGTGTGGGCGAAGCCGAGGCCCTCGTCAAAGCCCTCGGGAAACGACGTCTCGCCATAGGACTTCTGATACAGCACGACGATCTCGGAGCCGTCCGGGGCGCGCCAGCGGAACACGTCGGGAACGTCCGGCGGCGGCGAGGCGGAGTTGACGCCCAGATGCAGGAACTTCACTCCGGCCTCGGCCAGAAGCGGCACGATGCCGATGGTATGGCCCGGCACGTCGGTCATCTTCGAGGCGATCGTCTGTTTACCGAAGCGCCGGTCGAGTTCCTGGCTGTAGCTGAGCCCGGCGCGGAATACCGCCGGTGACATCAGCTCGGAATGCGTGGTGAACGGCAGCGCGTGCCAACGGATCAGGCCGCGATCGATGGCGCGCTCAAGGCGCCGCACCCGCTCGGGCGATTGCGAGTCGAGGTGATCCCAGATCAGCCAGGCGCCGGTGGTCCAGATGAACTTCGGATTGGCCGGGTCCTCGGCGAAGAAGTGCTCGCCGGTGTCGATCGCCTGCGGAATGAAGCGCTCGTGATACTGGGCGCGGACCTTCTGCGCGTGGTCGGTGAAGCCGATGTCGAGGTGGGTCTTGAAGACCAGGTGGATCTTTTTGGTCACTGGGGATCTCGTGTATCGATGTTCAGGTGATGCCGGCCTGCAAATGGCGGCCTTGTGCGCTTCCGGGACTCACGTACCCAAACGTACGCTCCGTTCCGGTTCTCGAAGTCCACCATTTCCGACTTGGCCTGACCTGAATTTCGACACACGAGGTCAGCCCACGGTGCCGCGGACGACCAGCCGGGTCGACACGGTTTCGGTGAGCGAGGGTGAGGTGGGATTCCTGAGGCGGCGAAGGATCAGGCGCAGCAGCGCCTGTGTCCGTTCAGCAAGGTCGAGCTTCACCGTGGTGAGGTTGTAGCTCTTCCAGTGCGACTGGTGGATGTCGTCGAAGCCGACGACCTTGACGTCCTGCGGCACGCGCAGGCCGAGCTCGGTGCGGAGCGCATCGATGGCGCCGAACGCGCCGACATCGTTGGCGGCAAAGATGGCGTCGACCGGCTCGCCGAGCCGGAACTGGTTCAGCGTCTCGCGATAGGCGGTATCGTACATGTAGTCGCCCTGGATGCGGATGGGCGGCGGCAGGCCGCGCTCGGCGAGAATCTTGCCGACCATACGCTCGCGCGACTGGGTCGCCAACGAGTTGGTCTTGCCGGCGAGAAAGGCGAAGCGGCGGGCGCCGTACCCCTGCATCAGCGCCACCGCCTGCTCGATGCCCTCGCGCTGCAGCACGTCGAGGCGATCGAACAGCGGCGCGGCCTCGGCCTCCGCCGCTTCCTCGTCCGGGTAGCCGACATAGATCGGAACCGCCCGATCGAGCACGCGGGCGAGCGTCGTCGGCCGCACGTTCTCGGCATAGGCGATGACCGAATCCGGATTGAAGCCCTTCATGTAGGTCAGCAGGGTTTCATCCATCGACAGGTCGTCACGGGTGCGGAACAGCAGCGTTGCGAAGCCCTCGGCCTGCAGCGCCGTGGTCATGGCATCGAGCTCCTGGCTTTCCCACGGGCCGGAGACATCGGGGACGATGATGCCGACGAGATGCGAGCGGCCGGTGACCATCGAGCGGGCGGCCATGTCGGGTGTGTAGTTCAGCTCCTGCGCGACCTTCAAAATCAGGTCGCGCTTCTCCGGCTTGATCGACGCGTGCGGGTTGAAGGCACGGCTCACCGCGACGCGTGACACGTTGGCGGTGCGAGCCACCATATCGGCGGTGGCGCGACTGCGATTGCGGGTGGCCGGATCGCTCAAAAGGTCTGCCTTGCTGCCCTAGATTGAAATCGTGTGCAAAACTGTTCTGCCGTTTGGTTTCGCGTGCTGTCAAGCCGATCCGGCGAGCAAACATGCTAACCCACTGATGTTACGGAAGAATGACCGCCGCCCGCTGAAATGGAACAAACATTCCACACAGGCGTCATCACGCTGTCATTCGCAACAGGCATTCTACGGCTTGACGATGAATGAAAGCGTGTTCATTCTGAGATCGTGAGCTGCGGCGGGGAGGATAGACCGCCGCTATCGCCAATTCGGCGCCCCAAAAAGCGGCGCCACAAGGGAGGAATTTCGCGATGAGCAATCGCCTGCGCGCCCTGTATCTGGGGCTTGCTACTGCCACTACGATGATTACCCCGGCCTTCGCCGTGGACCTGACGGTGATCTGCCGCTGCGTCGTCGGCGGCGTGAACAGTGAAACCGCGACCTGGATCAAGGAAAGCGTGATCCCCGGGTTCACCGAGAAGATGAAGGCCGAGGGCAAGGACGTCACCGTGTCGCTGAACGAGTTCGGCGGCAAGGACGAGCAGATGACCCAGCAGCTGGCGCTCGACTTCTCGACCGGCGCGGGCGCCGACGTCGCGGCGTTCGACGGCTTCCTGATCCCCTCCTTCGTCGAAGGCGGGCTGCTCAAGCCGCTCGATGAAGTGGCCGGCGCCGCCGTCAATGACTGGGAAGGCTGGAGCCATATCTCGGACGGCGCCAAGTCGCTGATGAGCTATGGCGGCAAGGCCTATGGCCTGGCGCTCGGCACGGACGTCCGCGCCATCTTCGTGCGCAAGGAACTCTTGAAGTCGGCCGGGCTCGATCCCGACACCTTCCAGCCCAAGTCGTGGGCCGAGCTGCTCGACGCCGCACGCGCCATCAAGAAGGCGAACCCGGATTCGTTCCCGCTGCAGCTCAATGCCGGCGTGAACATGGGCGAAGCCACCACCATGCAGGGCTACTACATGGCGATCCTCGGGACGGGCGAAAGCGTCGTCGACGAGAACGGCAAGTACATCGTTTCGAGCCAGGGCATCCTCGATACCCTCAACCTCTACAAGACCATCTACGTGGATGAGCAACTGGGCGACCAGCGGGCGCAGCTGCTCGGCGATGGTCGCAACCGCACCTTCACCAACTTCCGCGACGGCAAGACTGCGTTGCTCGTCGAAGGCGACTGGTTCTTCAACTCGGTGATGGCGCCGGGCGCCGAATTCGGGCTCGAGAACCGCGATGCTGAAGTCACCTGGGCCTCGATGCCGGCGCAGGAGCCGGGCAAGGGTTATCGCGGGCAGGACTATGTGACGGTGTCGGGCGGTACGGGTTTCGTGCTCAACCCTGCCACCAAGAACCCGGCCGAGGCCTGGGCGCTGCTGAGCTACATGAACAGCCAGGAATCGCTGACCGCCTTCCAGGGCTTCCGTGAAGCCCGCCGCATCCGCGATGACGTGGCGACGCCGAACAATGTCTACCTGCAGAAGACGCAGGAGAGCCTGTTGCCGCTGACCACCGCACGCCCGAACGACCCGAACTACAACAAGGTCTCGGCCGAGATTCAGCGCATGACCGAAAGCGTCGTCTCGGGCGAAGCCAGCCCGGCGGACGCCATGGCGGCCTACAAGGCGGCGGTGATCGCCATCGTCGGCGAAGCCAACACGGTGTCGAAGCTCTAGGCCGAGCTTCGCAAGACGTCCTCCCACGCCCGGCCCTCCCTGAGCCGGGCGCTCCCTGGGAAACCCTCCCCGGCACCCTGTCTGCGGCCGGGGAGGTTCCTTTTCTCGATTGGGGTTTGTCACATTGAGACGGTTTCAGGCGCTGACTGAGGCATACGGGCTCTTCGCCCCCCTCCCCAACCCTCCCCGCGAGGGGGAGGGTGCCGCTCAGTGGATTTGGCTGGATTCCGCCTGCATCACCGGCGGGCACCTCCCCCCATGCGGGGGAGGTTGGGAGGGGGGAGCCCTGCGCTCCAGGCTCTCGGTATGAAAAAGAAAAACTTCTCGCTCCTCTCGCACCGAGCCGGCGCCGCGTTCCTCGCCCCCGCCGCGGCCCTCGTCGGCGTGTTCGTGCTGCTGCCGTTCTTCTGGGTGATCTTCGTCTCGTTCACCAACCGGACGCTGCTGGGCAAGACCGCGCTCAGCCCGGATTTCGTCGGGCTACAGAACTATTTCCAGCTGTTCGACCCGACGACCTTCTTCACCCGCGGACAGTTCGGCTTCTCGCTGATCCTCACCACGCAGTTCGTGCTGCTGTCGGCGCTGGTGGGGCAGGCGCTGCTGGGGCTGCTGCTGGCCTGGCTGATGCAGACCATCCCCCCTGCCCTCAAGCGCATCGTCGAAACCGCTGTCATCGCCGCCTGGATCCTGCCCGAGGTGGTGATCGGCTTCGCCTGGTTCGCCTTCCTCGATTACGACAACGGCACGCTGAACATGATCCTCAGGGGGCTCGGCCTGCCGGCGGGAGATTTCCTCTTGCAGCAGCCGTTCTGGGTGATCGTCATCTTCAACACCTGGCGTGGCGCAGCGTTCTCGATGATGCTGTTCAACTCGGCTTTCGCCTCGATCCCGCCCAGCTACTTCCAGGCGGCTGACGTCGCCGGCGCTTCAAGCTGGCAGAAATTCCGCGATATCGGGCTGCCGCTGATCCGCGGCCATGTGGTCACCGACCTTATCCTCATCACCATGTGGACGTTCAACGTGTTCACGCCGTTCATCCTGACCAATGGCGGGCCGAGCTACCGCACGGAGCTCTTGTCGATCTACAACTACCGCATCGCCTTCCGGGAGTTCGATTTCGGCAAGGGCGCGGCCGTGGGCGTGATCATCATGCTGATCAACCTGGTGTTCGCGCTGATCTACCTGTCGTTCGGCAGGAAGAAGGCCAAGGCGGTGGAAGAATGAGGCTGAGCTTTCCGCAACTGCTCGCCCGCATCGGCTTTTCGGCGCTGGCCGCGATCATCGGCATCCTGTTCGCGCTGCCGCTGATCTGGTTCATCTTCGCGCCGTTCAACGCCCGGGCGGAGCTTGGCATCGCCATTCCCGATCCATGGACCCTGCAGAATTTCCTCACCGTGTTCGGCAACGGCTTTGCCATGCGCGGGCTGCTCAACAGCCTGATCCAGAGCGTCGGTGGGGTGATCCTCGTCGCCGCTGCGGCGACGCTGGCGGCCTATGCGTTGTCCCGCTCATCGATCCCCGGCAAGGGGATGATCACCTATGTCCTGTTGCTGTTCTCTTCGGTGGTGTCGGGGACGGCGGCGATGGTGCCGATCTTCCTGATCATCTCGTCGGTCGGGCTGATGGACACCCATATCGCGGTGATCCTGGTGTTCGCCGGTGGGCTGTTGCCGACCGCGATGTTCATCCTGCGCGACTTCATCGACGGCATCCCCAGGACCTACGAGGAAAGCGCCATGGTCGCCGGCGCCTCGCCGGTGCAGGCCTTCTTCGACGTGGCGCTGCCGGTGATCCGGCCGGGCATCGTGGTGGTGGTGGTGTGGGCCTTCGTCAACATCTGGGGCTCGTTCCTCATCCCCTTCATCCTGCTGCGCTCCGATGACCTGATGCCGTCATCGGTCGCCATCTACTCGTTCTACTCGGAGGCGGGGACGCCGATCGTGACGCTGCTCGCGGCGTACTCGCTGATCTATTCCCTGCCCGTCGTCGCCCTCTATCTCTTCGTCAGCTGGAAGTTCGGCTTCCGCTTCTTCGGTGGAATCAAAGCGTAATGGCCTCGGTCGAATTCCAGAACGTCACCAAGAGCTTCGGCACCTTCAACGCCGTCTCGGACATCAGCTTCAAGGTCGCCGATGGCGAGTTCATCTGCCTCCTCGGCCCATCGGGCTGCGGCAAGACCACCAGCCTGAGGATGATCGCCGGGCTCGAAACGCCGAGCTCAGGCAAGATCATGATCGGGCCCGATGACGTGACGCACCTCCACCCCAAGGATCGACAGATCTCGATGGTGTTCCAGGATTATGCGCTCTACCCGCACATGAACCTTGCCGACAACATCGCCTATCCGCTGAAGGTGCGCGGCGAGAGTGTCGAGAAGCGGCACAAGCGGGCCAAGGAAGTCGCCGACGTCCTGAAGATCGGCGAACTGCTCAACCGGCTGCCGAGCCAGATCTCGGGCGGGCAGCAGCAGCGCACCTCGCTGGCGCGGGCGCTGGTCTATCCGAGCCGGGTCTACCTGTTCGACGAGCCGCTCTCCAACCTCGACGCCAAGCTCCGGCTGGAAGCGCGCGGCTTCCTCAACCACCTGCAGCGCGACATGGGGATGACGGCGGTTTACGTGACGCATGACCAGGCGGAAGCCATGGCGCTGGCCACCCGGATCGCAGTGATGGATCGCGGCCGGATCGTGCAGTTCGCGCCGCCGATCGAGATCTACCGCCGGCCGGCGACGACCTTCGTCGCCAATTTCGTCGGCAACCCGCCGATGAACATGATCCCTGTCGAAGGCACGGTCGAGGGCGAGAAGCTGCAACTGCGCGCCCACGGTGTGCTGGTGCGCGACGTGCCGATCTCCCAAGGGATCAAGGCGGCGCTCGGCAAGGGTGCGGGGCTGACGCTCGGGGTGCGGCCGGAGCACTTGAGCATGGGCACGATCAACGACGTGAACATGGTCAGCGGCAAGCTGTTCGCCAACGAGAACATGGGCCCGGAGAAGCTGGTGACCTTCGAGCGCCAGGACGGCGGCCGCGTGACAGCGCGCATTTTCACCGACGATGCGGTGGAGACCACCGAGAATGTGGCGTTCACCTTCAGCGGTGCGCACGCCACGCTGTTCGATGCGGAGGGCAAGCGGATCCCGGCGGACGGGGAGATGCCGCTGTGAGGGTGGCGGTGCTGACTGAGAGAGGCTCCTCCCTCCCATCCTCCCCCACAAGGGGGGAGGTGCCGCATCGAGTGTTCGGCATTATCGCGCCACAACCACGACTCTTCACCTCCCCCCTTGGAGGGGAGGCCGGGAGGGCGGTGGCCGCATGACCCAGATCGTCAAAGCCCACGTCACCCGCGCCGACCAGGCGAAGAACCCGTATTTCTACATCCCCGTCACCGTCCCCGCAGGGACAACCCGGATCGATGTGACGCTTGCCTATCCCAAGGCCGATGACTGCGTGATCGACCTTGGAATGTTCGATCCCGCTATGACCCCCTACCCCTCCGAAGGCGGGTTCCGCGGCTGGTCCGGTGGGTTCCGCGATCGCTTCTACGTCGCGACCGACAGCGCTACGCCCGGCTACGTGCATGGGCCGATGCCGGCAGGTGAGTGGAACGTCATCCTCGGGCTCTACAAGGTGCCGGCCGATGGCGCCGAAGTGACCGTCACGATCGAGCTGGACAGCAGCGAGCGCCCCACCAACCCGCAGCCGGAACGGACCTTTCCGGTTCGCGCCGGCGCCGGGTGGTATCGCGGCGACCTCCATTGCCACACCTTTCATTCCGATGCGGCGGGCTCGCCCGAGACACTGCACAAGGCGGCGGTGCAGGCGGGGCTCGATTTCCTCGCCATCGCCGACCACAACACCATCACGCAGCGGCGCTACTTCCATCCGGCTTCGTCGCCCGACCTGGTGTTCGTGCGCGGCATGGAGGTGACCACCGCCGTCGGGCACGCCAATGTCTTTGGGGTCGACGAGTGGATTGACTTCCGCATGACCAAGCCGTCGGACGCGCATGTGCTGGCGGAGATGGTGCACCGCAAAGGCGGCCTCTTGTCGATCAATCACGACAAGCCGACCATTCCCTGGGATTACGAGTTTCCGGCTGCCGACTGCCAGGAAGTCTGGCAGTCCACCTGGATGGCGTGGAACTGGGTGTCGCTGACGCGCTGGCAGCAGCGGCTTGCCTCTGGCTTGCGGATTTCGGCGATCGGCGGCAGCGACTACCACCAGCCGGCGAAGCTCCAGCCGGAGGGACCATTGGTGCTGGCACGGCCGACCACGGTGCTGTGGCTGCCGGAACTGAGTGAGGACGCGGTGCTCGCGGCGATGAAGGCAGGGCGCGGCTATGTCACCGAAGGGCCCAAGGGGCCGCATCTCGAGATCAGTATCGGTGATGCCCCGATGGGCTCCGCCGTGAAGCACCAGCCCGGGCTGACGGCCCGCGCCAGGGTGCGCGGCGCACGGGGCGACGTGCTGCACTGGATCGACGCCTCCGGCGTCATGGGCGAACAGGAGATCAGCACTGGCGACTGGGAGGGCGAGATCGCCCTTCCCGACCCTGCCAGAGGTCTCATCCGAGCCGAAATCATCGCCAAAGCGAGCCGGCCATGGCTGGTGGAGGAATTCACCAAGGCGGCAAGCGAGCGCGGCGAGTTGCCGTGGCAGCTCAAGGGCTCGCACCTTACTGACGAGCCGATCCGGCGCGCCATTTCCAACCCAATCTACATCGACCAGGACTAGCTCATGTTTATCGGCAATGCCCCGTGTTCCTGGGGCATCAACTATCCCACCGGCAACGCCTACACCTGGCAGGACTATCTCGATCAGGTGGCGGCCTCGGGCTATCGCGGCACCGAACTCGGGCCGTTCGGGTTCCTGCCCAAGAACAAGGCGGTGCTCGGACCGGAGCTCGAGAAGCGCGGGCTGACGCTGATCGGCGCGACGCACGTCCACACCTTCGGCGACCGCGCCTCGGCTCCTGTGCTGATGTCGACCCTGCGCGAACTCGCGCCGCTGCTGAAGGACCTGGGCGCCAGCCACCTCGTCATCATGGACGAGAGCAACTGGTACCCCGAGGGGCAGGAAGGCGTGCTCGATCGCGACGGCTGGAACGGCCTGGTCGCCACCGTACGCGAGGCGCAGGCGGTGATCGAAGGCGAATTCGGGCTGAAGGCGAGTTTTCATCCGCATATCGGCACGGCGGTGGAGTTCGAGCGGCAGATCGACCGGCTGCTGGAGGAAACCGAGATCGACCTCTGCTTCGACACCGGACACCACGCCTTCTGGGGCCAGGATCCCCTCGCCTACATGGAGAAGGTGTGGGGGCGGATCGCCTATATGCACCTCAAAAATGTCGATGCTGCGGTGCGACAGCGCGTGCTCGACGGCAAACTCTCGGTGGCGGCGTCCTATGGCGCCGGGGTGATGGCGCCCCTGCCCGACGGCGCCGTCGACATCCAGGCGGTGATACGTTTCCTCGACCGGAAGGGCTTCGATGGCCCGATTGTCGTCGAACAGGACGTGGCCGAGAACGCCAAGGAGACGCCGCTGCAGCTGGCCAAACGCAACTACGTGTACATGCAGGCGATCGCGTGATGGCAAAGCTCAAGGTTGGCCTGATCGGCCTCGGTGAAGTCGCGCAGCTGATGCACCTGCCGCTGCTGGCGGATGACCAGCGCTTCGAGATCGCGGCGGTGACCGATGTCAGCCCCAGCCTCGTCGCGCATGTCGCGGAGCGCTACGGGGTGAAGACGCGGCATGCGTCGGCGGAGGCGTTGATCGCCGACCCCAGGCTCGACGCGGTGTTCATCCTGACCCCGGATTTCCTCCATGCGCCGCTGCTCGAAAAGTCCATCCGTGCCGGCAAGCACGTGTTCATCGAAAAGCCGGCCGCATTGACCGCAGCGGAGCTGAAGCCGCTGCTCGAACTCGAGAAGACCAACACCAAGACGGTGTTCGTCGGCTACATGCGGCGCTTCGCACCGGCCTTCACGGCGCTCAAGGAGCGGCTGCCGCCGCGCGAAGAGATCCGGCACGTGCGGATTCGCGACCTGATCCGCGAGAGCCAGTTCTTCGTCGACCAATCGCGCAACATCTTCCGACCGACCGATGTGCCGGCCGAGGCGATTGCCGAGGGGCGGGCGCAGACCCAGGCGCTGCTGAAGTCGGTGATGGGCGAGGCGCGGCCGGATCAGTTGCGGGCCTACCAGGTGCTCACCGGGCTGTCCTCGCACAGCTTTTCTGCGATGCGCGAACTTTTCGGCGCGCCGAACTCGGTCGCGGCAGCGCGCCAGCACCGCGGCGAAAACGTGCTCGTCATGTTCGACTACGGCACCTTCACCGCGCTCTACGAGGCGGTTATCCACGATGTGGCGCGGTTCGATGCGGGCATCGAAGTGCTGACGCTGAACCAGCACTTCAAGATCAACTACGACACCCCGTATGTGCGGAACCTGCCCACCCGGCTGGAGATCACCACCTCCGATCTCCATTCGACCGGCACCGAGATCATCGGGCCGTTCTACGAGGATGCTTTCCGGGTGGAACTGGGCGCCTTCCACCATGCTGTGACAACTGGGGAAAAGCCCAAGACGTTGCTGACCGACTCTCTTGCCGACCTCGAGTTATTCGCAGAAGTGGGCCGGCATTTCTTGTCGCAAAACTGACGTCATCAACGCGCTGAAAGCCCCGGAAACCGGGGCTTTCCCGCTGTCATCCTGCTGTCATCGGAGTGCGGTTTAAGCGGCAAGAACAGGCGCGCGGAACAAATCAGGCGTGCGCTGTCACAATGGAATTTCCATTCCATTTTTCGCTTGCCAGCGGGCCAACCGGGATTAGTCTGGGCCCTACGGTCGGCGTCAGATTGACCTGCCGCGGGATGGCCCCGCAGGCGAACCAGGGAGACAACGATGAAACGTCGTGCGTTTATGCTTTCAGTCGGCGGCGCAGCCGCCGGTATGGTGCTGCTGCCGCGGATGGCCTTCGCCGAAGCCGGCAAGATCGACTGGTACACCTCGTCGGACCAGAACATCCTCGACTTCTGGACCAACGTGGTGAAGCCGAAGTTCGAGGCTGCCAATCCGGGCGTCACCCTGAACCTCGTGGATGCCGGCGACGCTGCCGGCCAGACTGCCATCGGCGAGCGCGCGCTGGCCGCGATGCAGACCAAGACCGATCCGCAGGCCGACTATTTCGAATCCGCCGACTGGCGCCTGCCGGCCGGCGCTGCCGATGCCGGGCTCTACGTGAACATCAAGGAAGCCGGGCTTTCGAACTATTCCAAGATCAACCCGCTGGCCTTCGACGGCGACTATTCGGTACCGTATCGTGGTTCGCAGGTGCTGCTCGCCTATGACACCACCAAGCTCGATCCGGCCAATGCGCCGAAGTCGTTTGCCGACCTCGTCACCTGGATCAAGGCGAACCCTGGCCAGTTCATCTACAACCGTCCGGACAAGGGTGGTTCGGGTGGCAACTTCGTCCGCCGCGCCATTCTCGAGGCGAACGGCAAGGACCTCGGCAAGTTCAAGATCGACAATTACACGCAGGAAGCCGGCGACGCCGCGCTGAACCCGGCCTGGGATATCCTCAAGGATCTCGCTGGCTCGCTGTTCGACAATGGCGCCTATACTTCGGGCAACACCCAGTCGATCCAGTTGCTCGGCCAGTCGGCCGTCACCATGATCCCGGCCTGGTCGGACCAGGCGATCCAGGCGATCAACACTGGCGTGCTACCCGAGACCACCGGCCTCGTGCAGTTGCAGGACCTGGCGCTGCCGGGCGGTTTCTCGCGCTCGGTCGTACTCTCGAACGGCGTCAACAAGGATGCCGCGCTGAAGCTCGCCGATTTCATCCTCACCGAGGAAGTGCAGTCGGCCGTGCTCAGCGAGCTCGGCGGCTTCCCCGGCGTCGCCTGGGACTATGTCAGCCAGGAGCTGCGCGAGAAGTACAAGGACGTGATCCCGACCACCATTCCGGCGTTCCCGGGCGGTGACTGGGAGAAGGCCATCAACGATGGCTGGTATCGCAACGTTGCACCCAACGTGGACCGCAACGCGTGAGCCTTTCGGCCACAAGCGACATCGTCGGAACCAAGACTCGCAGGGGGCTTACCGGCCTCCTGCTAGTCGCCATTCCGGTATTCCTGGTCGGCTGGATGATCATCTGGCCGATCATTTCAGCCATCGGGCGCACCCTGTGGTTGCCCAATGATGGCGGCACGGGGCGGAGCTTTTCGCTCGAGACCTACAAGTTTTTCTTCACCGACCAGTACAGCCTCAACAACCTCGGCGTGACGTTGTGGACGACGGGCATCTGCGCCCTCTTGCTGGTGCTGATCTGCCTGCCGATCGCGCTCTACCTGCGCTTCGCCAAGGGCCGGCTCGCCGCCTACGTGCAGGGCCTCGCGATCTTTCCGATGTTCGTGCCCTCGATCATCCTGAGTTACGCGATCATCCGCGTGCTGGGGCCGAACGGCACTGTCGACCTGCTGCTCAATTCGGTGGGGCTGCCGAAAATCCGTACGCCCTATCTCACCCCATGGGGGCCGGTGATCGGGCTGGTCTGGGACAACATCCCGCTGACCGTGCTGATCCTGCTGTCGGGGCTGGGCAACGTCTCCAACCAGGCGATCGAGGCGGCACGCGATGTCGGCGCCGGACGGTTCGCCGTGCTGTGGCACATCATCCTGCCGCGTATCTCCAACTCCATCCTGGTGGCGGTGAGCTTCACCGTGCTGGGGATCTTCTCGGCCTTTACCCTGCCGTATGTGCTGGGGCCGGCCGCGCCGGAAATGATGGGGCCGTTCATGCAGCGCACCTTCCGCGACCTGAACGATCCGACCAACGCCATCACCCAGGCGGTGATCGCATTCTGCTTCTGCATCGTGTTCGGACTGTTCTATGTCCGCTCCGTCGCCAAGAACCGGACTCCGTAACATGGCGCGCGCACTGGTAGAAAAACGCATCGATTGGCCCGGCATCTTCTTTGCCGTGGCGCTGACGCTCGTCATCGTGTTCCCGCTGCTGGTGGTGGGGACGTGGGCCTTCACCAATGTGTGGCGTTACCCCTCGGTGATCCCGCAGGAGTTCGGGCTGAAGTTCTGGCAGCAGACGCTGGCGCGCGCCGACGTCTGGAGTTCGATCACCATGAGTCTCAGCCTTGCGACGGTGGTGACGCTGCTCTCGGCGATCATCTGCCTGCCGGCCGCCTATGCCTTCGCGCGGATGGATTTTCCCGGGCGCAACATCCTGTTCTTCTCGTTCCTTGCCGGGCATGCCTTCCCCAAGTTCGGCCTGCTGGTCGCCATCGCCGGCATCTTCCTGAGCCTCAACCTGATCGGCACGTTCTGGGGCGTGGTGCTGATCCAGCTGGTGGGCACCCTGCTGTTCATGATCTGGATTCCGGTGGCGGCCTTCCAGTCGGTCGACCGGCGCATGGAAGAGGCGGCGCGCGATGTCGGCGCCGGCCCGTTCCGGGTGTTCTGGTCGATCACCCTGCCCCAGGCTGGCCCCACGATCGCTGCGGCGATCCTGCTGAGCTTCGTCGGTACTTTCTACGAGACCGAAGGCGCCTGGCTGATCGGCGCGCCGCAGATCCGCACCCTGCCGGTGCTGATGATCAGCTTCATCAACAACCAGCCGGTGATCCAGTATGGCGCGGTGCTCTCCGTGCTGCTCTGGGTGCCGAGCTTCATCGCGCTGCTGTTCGCGCGCCGCGTCATCAGTTCGGGCAGTTTTGCCAAGGGCTTTGGCGGTTAAGGAATTCATCCATGTCCGTGCTCGAAATCAGAGATGTGACCAAGGCTTTTGGCGCTACCAAAGCGGTCGACAGCTTCAACCTGACCGTCGGCGATGGCGAACTGGTGTGTCTCCTCGGCCCCTCCGGCTCAGGTAAATCGACATTGCTCCGCATGATCGGCGGCTTCGAGACGCCGACCTCGGGTCATGTGGCGATCGACGGCGAGGATGTGACGCGGGTGCCGCCCGAGAAGCGCCCGACCGGCATGGTGTTCCAGAGCCATGCGCTGTGGACCCACATGAATGTGTTCAAGAACCTGGCCTTCGGGCTGAAGCTCAGGCGCCTGCCGGAGACCGAGATCAAGCGCAAGGTCGATGCGGTGCTGGAACTGGTGGGGCTCGGCGGCTTCGGTCACCGCGCCACCAACCAGCTGTCGGGCGGCCAGCAGCAGCGCGTGGCGCTGGCGCGCTCGCTGGTGCTGGAGCCGAAGATCCTGCTGCTCGACGAACCGTTTGCTTCACTCGACCAGCATCTTCGCGAGCGACTTCGCGAGGAAGTCCGCGATATCCAGCAGCGGCTCAAGATCACCACGCTGTTCGTGACGCACGGGCAGGACGAAGCGCTGGCGCTGGCCGATCGCATCGTGGTGATGCGTGACGGGCGGACCGAGCAGGCGGCCCGACCGGACGTGGTCTATCGCGAACCGGCAACCCCGTTCGTCGCCGGCTTCATCGGCACGATGAACCTGGTGGACGGCACCGTCGCCAACGGCACCTTCAGCCATTCGGGTTTTGCCGTGCCGCTGCCGGTGGGCGATGGCGCGGCGACGCTGGCGGTGCGGCCGGAGGCACTGGAGATCGTCTCGGCCAATGGCGGCGGCATGGCGAAAATCCACCGCGTCACCGACTATGGCACCCATGCCATTGTCGATATCGAACTGCCGGATGGCACTCGGCTCAAATCGATGACCAGCGAGGCGCGCGACTGGTCGCATGGCCAGCCGATCGACCTGAAGCCCAAGGCTTTCGCAGCCTACCGCGACAACGCGGCGATCCACCGGAGCAACTGACAGATATGGCCGACGCGATCTCGGTGACCCGCGCGGGTCATCGCACGTTTTTCAAATGGCACCGCGGCCGGCGGACCGGCTCCGATCCGGTGTTCACCGGGCGGCGGATCATCGAGGGCATGAAGCTGGGCGCCAGTGTCGAAGTGGACCTGGTGATCCACGCCGATAACGGCATGGCCGTACTGCACAACCTGTCACTGGAGCGCGAGACCACCGGCCGCGGCCTGGTGCGCGAGACCTCGGCGGCGACGCTGCGCGGGCTTAACCTGCGCGACAATGAGGGGCAACCGATCGCCGACAAGGTGATGCTGCTCGAGGACCTCGCGGCCCTGATTGCGCGTGATGGAGCGCACCCCGAGGGGTTGCTGCAGCTCGACTACAAGGAAGATGCCGCGGTGCTGAATCCTGCCGTGATCGCCAACTTCGCGAAAGCACTGGGACCGGTGGCACCGCATTTCATCCTGTCGTCCGGCGACGCCGAGTCGGTGCGGGTGCTGACCGATGCCACGCCGGGGCTGAGGATCGGTTACGACCCTTGCCATAAGGGCGCCATGGAGCGGCTGCTGGCGACGCGCGACTACACCAGCTTCGTCACCGACGCCGTGGCCGCCTCGCCGAAATCGGAACTGGACTACCTCGAGTACCGGCTGGTGCTGGAGGCCGACCGCGACGGCTTCGACCTCATCGGCGCCTTCCATGCACATGGGCGGCGGATCGATGCCTACACGGTGCGCCATGCCGATGATGAGGGGATGGCCGTGGTGCGGCGGTTGCTCGAGTTGAAGGTGGATCAGATCACCACGGATGATCCGGAAGGCGTGGCGGCGGCGCTCAAGTGAGGCGTAGCGTGGGCTCCAGACGCTAAAAGCCCAGAATCCGTAAGTCATCCAGTACTGCCATGATCGCCACTCTGCCCTCCGGCACATAGCGGCGCAGTTCGTCGTCCATACCGTGCGGGTAACCGACAAGGTTATTCAACGACCCTATCAGCGCATCTGCAAACTCGTCCTGCGCAAGTGTCTGGCGAGGCCAAGCCTCGAGAACAGCCCGCACTGTCTCACGGTTCACGCCAACAACCGTCTGGAACTCCCACTCAGGTATGAACCCTCCACTAACCATGGCCCGAAGGGAGCCCCTGACGATCTCAATCTCGTCAGGTGACAGAACACTGGAAAGGGGGCCGATTACCATCCCTCCGTCTCACACCCCCTTGGGGTGCTTGGTTTCCTTCTTCGGCACATCCTTCAGCTTGTCGATCAGGTACGCATGGGTCGCCTTGTTGGCGACGATCATGGCGCCGGTCTGCTCATAGTATTCCGGGCCCCTGCCCCACCAGTCGGTGACGATGCCGCCGGCCTCCTGGACGAACAGGATACCAGCCGCGGTGTCGGTGAAGCCGGTTTCCTCGTAATAGCCGGTGAGCCGCCCCATCGCGACATAGGCGCAGGAATTGGCGGCGCTGCCGACGATACGTACCGCACCGACCGGCGCGCGAATGGCGTCGAGCCGTTCATAGGCGCCCGGATAGAGCGACAGGCCGGGGGTCGGGAGGCCCGTGCCGATGTTCATCAACCCGATATCGGTCTGCTCGGAGACCTGCAGCCGCTCGCCGTTGAGAAAGCTCCCCTGCCCGACGATGGCGGTGAACATTTCGTCGGCCGGCGGGTTGTAAAGCACGCCGATCACCGTCTCGCTGCCGCGGCGCAGCGCGATCGAGATGGTGTAGTGCATGCCGTTGATGAAGTTGGTGGTGCCGTCGATCGGGTCGACCAGCCAGCGATACTCCTGGTCGGCCTTGTCGACCGGCGGGAACTCCTCGCCGGTAAAGCTCCAGTCCGGATAGCGCTCGAACAGGAATTTCCTGATCAGCAGCTCGGATTCCTTGTCGGCATCGGAGACGAAATCCGCCGGCCCCTTGATGCCGATCTCGATGTCGCGAAAGCGCTTGAAATACCCCAGCGTCAGGGCTCCCGCCTCGCGTGCGACAGTGACCATGTCGGCAAGGATGGCGTCGTAGGAAATGCTCATTTGAATCACTCGCTCCGATAGAGCCGGAGCTTAGCGCGAGGAGCATGCAAATGCAGGTAAATCAGCGCGTTTTTGCCATCCATGCCCAGGCAGTTTCGACCATCTGGTCGAGTGAGGGGTAGCGCGGCGACCAGCCAAGCAGCGAGCGGGCAAGACTGGCATCGGCCCAGAGCTCGGGGGGGTCGCCTGGCCGGCGATCGGCCAGCTCGTGCGGCACCGCGCGCCCGGTGACCGCCTCGACCGTGCGGATCACGCCGAGCACACTGTGCGGCGTGCCGGTACCAAGATTGACAGCCCCGGACGCGCCACCATCGGCGAGGTGCTTGAGAGCCAGCACGTGCGCATTTGCGAGGTCGGAGACGTGGACATAGTCGCGCAACGCCGTGCCGTCCGGCGTCGGGTAGTCGGTGCCCATGACCTTGAGCGCACCCCCACTGCCTGCGGCCGCGCGGAGCGCCAGGGGTATCAGGTGCGGCTCGGGCTCGTGTGTCTCACCGATCTCGCCTTCAGGGTCGGCACCGGCGGCGTTGAAGTAGCGCAGTGCCATCCAGCTCATGCCATGGGCGACGCCCGTCCAATGCAGCAGCCGCTCGCACGCGAGCTTGGTCTCACCATAGGGGTTGGTGGGCCGCTGCTGCGAGCTCTCGGTGATCGGCAGAGTATCCGGAACGCCGTAGGTGGCACACGAGGACGAGAACACGATCCTTGAGCAACCTGTTTCCCGCATCGCTGCGAGCAGCGACACGGTGCCTGCCACGTTGGTGTCGTAGTAGGCGAGCGGATCACGCATCGAGTCCCCGACATAGGCGAGCGCGGCAAAGTGCATCACGGCTTCGGGCCTGATGGTGGCGAAGGCCGCCCTCAGGGCCGCTCGATCGCGGATATCGACCTGGTGCAATGGCCCCCACTGCACGGCTTCCCGGTGCCCGGTCGACAGATTGTCGATAACAACAGGCTCGTGGCCGGCCTGGGCCAGCGCCTTCGCGGTGTGGCTGCCGATATAGCCGGCGCCTCCGATGACTGCGACCCGCATGCTCAGACCGCCACTACGGTGCGGAAATAATCGATGGTGCGGGCCATTCCTTCTTCGAGCGCCACGGTGGGCGACCATCCGAGCTTTTCGCGCGCCAGCGAAATGTCAGGGCGACGTTGGCGCGGATCGTCCGAAGGCAAGGGCATGTAAACGATCGACGATTTGCTGCCGGTCTGGCGAACGACCATTTCCGCAAGCTCGCGCATGGTGAACTCGCCCGGGTTGCCGATATTGATCGGCCCGGGCAGATCGGGTCCCGTTTCCATCAGGCGCAACATGCCCTCGATGAGGTCGTCGACATAGCAGAAGCTGCGCGTCTGGTTGCCGTCCCCATAGATGGTGATCGGCTCGCCCTTCAGCGCCTGAACGATGAAATTCGACACGACGCGACCGTCGTCGGGCTGCATGCGTGGACCGTAGGTATTGAAGATGCGCATCACCTTGATCTCGAGGCGGTGCTGGCGGTGATAGTCGAAGAACAGCGTCTCGGCACAACGCTTGCCTTCGTCGTAGCACGCCCGCGTGCCGATCGGGTTCACCCTGCCCCAGTAGTCCTCAGTCTGCGGATGAACCTCGGGATCGCCGTAAACTTCGCTGGTAGATGCCTGCAGGATCCTGGCCCGCAGCCGCTTGGCCAGCCCCAGCATGTTGATGGCGCCGTGCACGCTGGTCTTGGTGGTCTGCACCGGATCACGCTGGTAGTGGATCGGGGACGCCGGACAGGCGAGGTTGAAGATCCGGTCGACCTCCACATAGAGGGGGAAAGTCACGTCATGTCGCAACAGCTCGAAGCGCGGGTTGCCGATGAGGTGGCGAATATTGTCCTTGCTGCCGGTATAGAAATTGTCGACGCAGATGACATCATGACCAGCGGCAATGAGCCGGTCGCAAAGGTGACTGCCCAGAAACCCGGCGCCGCCGGTGACCAGTACACGCTGCACAGAACTGTTCTTCATGCTTACCATCACCTATTGGAAGTAACCCCCACATCGTAGGGTAGGACAACAAGGCGGGCGATGCTTGCCAAACTGCTGCACATAGATAACGACCGCGTTGACCGAGACCTGGTGGATGGTGTGCCGCGGCGCGCCGGCCGTCCTGTCCGGTGCCCCCTCTTTCCCAACAGTACCCGGGACCGCACCAATCAAAGGTAACCAAACGCACGTGAGAGCGGTTGCCATCGCAAGACACTTGCTAGATTGTCGGCAATGACGCCCCTGACGTGACGGTCGAAATAGTGACGATTTCTGGTGTTCCGCAAATGACTCTTAGCCCTCGAAAGGGCACGGTTCGCCGATGAGATCCGCCTCGGGACGATCCACTGGCGATAGCGAGTATCCCGCCTCCGGGTCGAATGGAGGGCGCCTGCCACCGACTGAAGGTGGCGATTGGCAACCATTGCCGACTGTGGTGGTTGGCGGGGTCCCCCTGGTGACGGCATCGCGGCAGGAGCTCACCGACGCGATGGTTCACGACTGCCTTGCGGCGCGACTTCGCTCCGTGCGGGCTCGACTGGTTTTCGACCTCAATGGGCAGGCCTTGTCGCTCAGGGAAACCGACGCCAACTATCGGGCCGCGTTTGATCGGGGAGACATTCTGCACGCCGATGGCGGGTTTCTCGTAACTTTGTCACGCTGGCTTGCAGGTGTCCCAATCGCCGAGCGTAGCGCTGCTACTGACCTGATCAACGATTTCTCAGCTCGTGCTGCCAGCGAGGGGCTGACCTTCTATCTGCTGGGCGGCACTGAGGAGGTCAACGCGGCCTGCTCCAGAATCCTCGTCGAGCGCTATCCGGGACTGAAGATCGCTGGCCGGCGCAACGGGTACTTTTCCGATGCCGAGTTGCCGGGCATTCTGGCCGAGATAGATGCTGTCGCGCCCGACGTCCTGTGGGTCGGGCTCGGCAAGCAGATCGAAGTTCCCTTCGCAATCGCCCACAACGATCTTCATGTCGGCTGGTTGGTGACGAGCGGAGGATGCTTCAATTACGTGACGGGGCACTACCGCCGCGCGCCGCTCTGGATGCAGCGCATGAATCTGGAATGGGTGCATCGAATGGTCACTAATCCACGGCAGCTGTTCATGCGCTACCTTTTCACCACACCGCACGCCCTGTACCTCGCCCTCAGCCGCACACCGTGGCAGCGCGACGGCCGGCGGCAAGACAATGCAGCACCCAGATGATCGCCAAGCTTCTCCTGGTGCCGGTCCTTGCGTTGTTGCTGGTCACCTCGATCGTGCGAGCCGCAGAGCCCGACTATCGCGAATTGCTGGATGCGGGCAATCAGACGGCTGCAATCGAGCTTGCGACACGACTGGCCAGGCAGGGAGATACCAAGGCCCAGATCTTTCTGGCCTATCGCGTCTATGGCTTTGAGGGTGTTTCACGCGACGATACCGTGGCGCTGGCGTGGTACCTGGCTGCCGCGGAACGCGGCTCGGTCGATGCACAGATGGCGCTTGGGGGTCTCTACTGGGACGGCGTCACGGTGCAAAGGAACAACGCGCTCGCTGCCCACTGGTACGAAAAGGCCGCCAATCAGGGCAATGTCACCGGGCAAGCGATGCTGGGCTGGATTTACCGTGAGGGTCTGGGAGTGGCCCCCGATCCAGCCATCTCGCTGAAGTGGTATCGCGAGGCAGCCGCTCAGGGTTCCGCCGAGGGGCAACGCGGTATCGCTCAGGCCTATTGGGATGGCGCCGGCATCGTCAAGGACCGGGCCGAAGCTGTCTCCTGGTACGAAAAGGCGGCGGCCCAGGGCGACGTCTGGTCGCAGCAGGCACTCGGATTTGCTTATCGGGACGGCCAAGGCGTCGCCGCCAATCGGGAGATCGCCAAGCGCTGGCTTGGGATGGCCGCCGATCAAGGCAATGCTTCAGCTCAACTGGCGCTTGGAGAGCTCTATCTTGAGGGGCCGTCGGCCGAACCAGCCAGGGCGGCGCCTCTGTTCAAGCTTGCAGCTGACCAGGGCAATGCCACCGCGCTGCTCGAACTGGGCCGGCTTTATCGAGATGGGACTGGCGTTCCCCAGGACGTGGCGCAGGCCGCGAAATTGCTGGAGGAGTCCGCCAAGCAGGGCGTAACGGAGGCCTATCTCGACGTAGCACGGCTCTACGAAGCGGGAAGAGGTATCCGTCGAGACGAGAAACGCGCGGCTGAAAACTATGCGGGGGCCGCAGAGCTCGGTTCAATTCCTGCACAACGGCGACTTGCTGAGCTTTACAGCCTGGGGACCGGCGTCGAGCGAGATGCAGGCCTGGCTGCGCGATGGTATCGAGCGGCAGCTGAACAAGGCGATGTGAACTCGCAATATGAACTCGGTCGCCTTTATCGTGACGGCGTCGGGGTGGGGCGCGACGTCGCGGAGGCGGTGCGATGGTACCGCGCAGCCGCCGAGCAGCAGGACGCAGCCGCCATGAACGACCTTGCTGTGCTGTTACGCGATGGTGACGGTGTAGCCCGCAATATCGATGAGGCAGCGCGGCTGTTCGAAGCTGCCGGCGCGGCGGGGCTTAAGATCGCCGATTTCAATCTGGGGCAACTCTACCGTGACGGTGTGGGCGTCTCGCCGGACCCAGCGCGAGCAGCGCGACTCTTCCTGTCTGCGGCGGAGGCGGATATCGCCGTCGCCCAGGACGGCCTGGCGCGAATGCTCCGCGATGGGACAGGCGTAGAGCAGGACGACACAGCAGCGGCGGGCTGGTACGCGAAGGCGGCGGCCAAGGGAATCGCTGCATCGCAGTTCGACCTGGCTTTGCTGTACCGCGAGGGGCGCGGGGTCGCGGTTTCGGAGCCAGAGGAACTGCACTTGCTCGAGATGGCCGGAAGCAGTGGCTACCCCGAGGCGGAGGCCGAGTTGGGTTATGCCTACCGCGATGGCCGACTTGTCCAGAAAGACACCACACGGGCGCGCGGGTGGCTGGAAAAGGCGGCCCAATCGGGTCTGGCCCCAGCACAGGTGGCGCTCGGCAAGATGCTGCTTGCTGGCAGCGCTACCGAGCAGCTCGACGCGGCTCGCTGGTTCCGATCGGCCGATGCTCAAGGTGACGGCGAGGCGGCATACGAGCTGGCGCGGTTGCTTATTGCAGGCCGCAGCGCCGGCAAGGACGTCGTGCAAGGTCTGGCCCTGATGGCGAAAGCCGCGGCGCGAGGCAACGCCGATGCGCAGGCAGCGCTCGGCGACATCTATCTCAACGGCGCCGGAGTCGCGCGCAGTGTCGTCAAGGCGCACATGTGGTTCAACCTCGCAGCGGCGCAACTCAACGTGTCCACCGACAAAGTTCGCGAGGCCGTTCGTATGCGAGATCTCATTGCCAGCACCATGACGGACGAGGAGTTGATAGAAGCGCAGCGGTTGGCCCGCGAGTGCCTCGAGAGCCACTACTCGGTGTGTGGCTAGGAGTGCGAAACAAGGAGAAGTCGGTGAAGCGGGTCGCGCTGGTCATTAGTCATGACGGACCTGGTGGTGTTCCGCTGATCTTTGAACAGCTGAGCGCAGGGCTGGAAGAGCGCGGCCTCATTGCCGATCGGATCGCGATACAGCAGCAGGAGATTGCCCCAAGGGATGGCTGGACGACAGTCTTCCCGCGGCACATCCGCTTCTGGGAGCTGCCGAACGCCGTGAGGCGTCTGGCCATGACCTTTTCCAGCCGGGGACCGTTCGACGCACTGATCACATCGATGCCGCTGGCCAACAGCGCGGCACCGCTGGCTGGTCTGCTGGCTGGTGTCGGAACACGCATCATCACTCACCAGTCGCCAACCGACACCTATGAGCGACCGCAGAGATTATTGGATCTGACAGTCGGTGCGACTGGAGCGGTCCAGCACGTCATCTGTGCGTCGGAGGCGGTACGGGAGTCGCTAGGTGGCTATCCCGGTTCATACCGCCGCAAAGCCATCGTCGTGCTCAATGCGCTTACGGCAGATGTGGTCTCGTTCATCGACACCCTCGCGCATCCGAGTCGAGACGATGTGGCGGAACGTCCCGTCAGACTTGTTTCGATCGGCCGGTTGGCCGAACAGAAGAACTTTTCGGTCTTGTTTCCGATGCTGGCGCAACTGCCGGAAGCGAGGCTTCAGCTCGTCGGCGACGGTCCGCTGCGCGAGATGCTGCAAAGCGAAGCGATCAGCCACGGCGTGAGCGATCGCGTCGAGTTTCTGGGCCACCTGCCCCACCTTGACGGACTGCGCCTCGCTTCGGAGTCCGACATTTTTGTCCAGCCAAGCCTTTTCGAAGGTCGAAGCATCGCGTTGCTGGAGGCAGCCGCACTGGGTCTCCCGCTGGTGGTCAGCGATGTTCCCAGCCAGGTGGAGGCGGTGACGCGCAAGGACGGCCAGCTGTGTGCTGAACTGGGCCAGTTGCACGACCCATCGAGTTATGCGGAAACCATCAGACGCATCGTCGGGACCAGCGGGCGCCTCGATCAGCTTGGCCGGTTGTCGAGATCACTGGCGGCGGAGGCAAACGTGGGCTCCATAGCCGAAGAGTATGCGCGGCTGATCTCCGCTCGCTAGGTCTTGCTCTCGTTGCCGGCCTCATTGCGCACCCTTTGCCACGCGACCGACAGCTGTCGGCGTGCGTCGGCGGGGTTCGCCACGAATATGGCGGCGGCGTACACAAGTACGCCCAGGGGAATGCCCGCGATGACGGCAATTGGGTCTGGCCACAAGGCCAGAACAGCCAGCGCCGCCCCGGTCGAGCAGAGAGATGCCGTGCCAATCTTTGCGGCATCAGTCCACGGGTATCCCTCGTGCAGGAGCGGGCGGGCCAGAAAGAGCCCCACTATCAGCGCTACCAGGGACGAGACCAGCAGCGCCGCTGCTCCTCCGCCCACACCGTAGAGCGGCGCCAACGCTGCGAGCAGGCCAGCCAGCAACACGGCGGCAACGGACGTCATTGCCGCAGCAACCAGGCTGCGATGCGCGAGCTGGAAAACGTTCTCGAGAAAATAGATCCGGATGCCGCGGAACAGGTTCGCCACCGCCAGAATCGGAATCAACAGAGCGGCTGTCGCGCCAAAGTGTGGCCCGAGTGCGAGGGTCGCGAGCGCTGGACCGCATGCGGCAAAACCCAACGCGGCGGGCAGCGCAACACCGAGCAGAATCAACAGATTCTGGGTGAGCACCCGAGATGCGGCTTCCTGCCCGTGCGAGTCCAGCGTACGCGCCGCGTAAGGCAGGAAGGCCAGCGTCACGCCATCCATGATCACACTGAGAATTTGCCAGACCATGTCCGCCGCCAAGGCGTAGACTCCGGCCGCCTCGCGCCCGAGAAGCCAGGCAATGAGCAACCGATCCATCGACATCGTCAGACTGGCTACGATGTAGTTGACGGCCAGCGGGAGCCCATAGCCGGCGAACTGCCGAACATCGGCCGTCCGAAAACGCAGCGATGAGGTTCGCCCTCGCAGTTGACCGAGCAGCGTCAGACAGCTCAACAGATTGGCCGCAATCAATCCAAAGATCAGCGCGTTGACCGGCAGATGCAACGCCGCGGCACCGAGAACCCCCACCACTGTGAGGACCTGTCGAACGAAATACTGTAGCGAAAAACCACGTACCTGATGCCTCGCACGAAGCAGGTCGAGGTTGAGGTCGGACCACGAGAGCGCAAGCGCAGCGAGCGCGGCGAACACGAATACCGTGCTCCCGGAAACCGCTGCAACGAGCGCCGAAGCAGCCGCAACGACAAGAGATGCGCCGATCTGCAGCGCCAGAGCTACCCCCACCATGCGATAGGAGTGTTCGCCCCCGGCCGCCGCAAAGCGAGTCATGGTGATCCGGATCCACACGAGCGCCGAACCGATCAGTATGTTGGCGATGCCCATGATGACGGCATACTCGCCGTAGGTCGCGGCATCGAAGATGTGTGAATAGGCGACCAGAGCAACCAGCCCAATTGCCGCCGGCACCGCCCTGCCCACGAGGTAGAGCAGATGATGCTTTATGCCGTACTCGACCTGATCAGCGTCGGGCACGCGATCCCCCAAGAATGTAGTATTGAACCACTGTCCAGGCGTAACGCCCGGTCAGGTCGATCACGCGCCTTGGATAGGCGCGCACTGCCGACCAAAGCATGGACCACGACGCCGAAAGCTGCCCCATCTGAACGGCCTTCATCGAGACGAATATCAGGTAGCTTGCCAGGTTACTCCGCTTCAATTGTTCGACCTCGGGGGCGCCCAAGCGAGCCAGTATGCGCGGCTCGCTGAACAGGGTCTCTGCAAACTCCTCGTAGCGCGTCAGATTCGCGCTCATTGTTGCGGTTGCGCTCGACTGATGCTGCCGGTAGCGCAGCGCGTGAGCGTCAGGGACGTGCACAAAGGGGCCGAGGCAGGCGAGACGACAGAACAGATCCCAATCTTCGGCGATATGAAGGGCCTCGTTGAAGCCTCCGGTTTCGGCAAAACTGGAGTGCCTCACGCAGCATGTGCCGATGCCGCCCACCACGTTCTCCTGCAGCAGCGCGCGCAGAATATCGCCGGACGGTCGTTCGCGCAGACGGCGCAGCGGGTTCCTGGGCAAGGCCTCCCGCTGTCCGTCGACAAAGGCGGAGAACGTGCCGTAGCTCGCGACCACCTGCGGGTCGCCGAGCAGGGGCTGCAGAAGGCTGTCCAGGAGCTGGATGTCGAAGAGGTCGTCGCCGTCGAGGAAGATGAGAAACTGCCCCAGACTGTTCGCCGCGCCGTGATTGCGGGCTCGCGACACACCTTGGTTCGGCTGTCGGAGATAGCGAACCCGGGCGTCGTCTATGGCACGGACTACCCCCGCGGTATCGTCCGTTGAACCATCGTCAACCACCACCACCTCGATGTCGGAGCGTGGATCAGCAATGATCCCTCGAATGGTCTCGCCGATGTACCGTTCCACGTTGAAGGCCGGAATGATGAACGTCGCCAACTTCCCGCCCGGGGCATCAGCCTGCGTCATTTGCCGGACCTCCCCGCAACGTCGGAATTCGAACGAGACCGCCGCCGGTGCTCGATTCCCGTCATTGCAATCATGAACAGCAACAGGACCCAGGCAAGGCGATCTCGATCGAGGAACGAGGTTTCGGTTACGTTGTGAATTGCACAGAACGCTACGCCTGCTGCCAACATCCCCAGGACCCGCGATGAGGAAGCACTGTTGCGCAGGAGTTTCCAGAACGGCAGGAACACGACAGCAACCACCGTCAGAACAAGCCCGCCAAGGCCCAACTGCGCCAGCACATCCAGGTAACCGCTGTGACCGGATGTGATAAAGACGACCCAGTTTCGCGAGTACTGAAAGATCGGACTGGCGGCGCCGATGTCCCAGAACGAACCGTAGCCGGAACCAAGGGCTAGATTCGACATCGAATATGACCAGACGATCTTCCAGATCTGCGATCTGCCAGTCAGGGCATCTGGCTGGCTGAGGTAACGCGAGACCTCTTCGCCCAGGTACTCCTGCCCGGCAATCAGCAACAAGGTCACCGCGACCAGTGCAGCCAAGCTCGCGATGACTCTCGGACGAGCCGACAGCGCGCCAAAGATCAAGCCAAAGACAAGTGAAACGGCGAGCGCGCCGAGCGAGGTTTTGGATTGGGTCTGGTACAGGAAGTAGGCGGCGGCAGCGACGATCAGCCACTGGATGGCGCTGCGCTTGCCCGTGAACAGCCAAAGCAGAATGGTAAAGGCGCATGCCACGCCGGCGGTATTCTTATGCAGCATCAAGCCGCGCCAGTTGCCGGCAAGCGATGGATCGAATCCGGCGGTCGTGTGCACCCCTAAGGGACTGGCAAAGACCACCAGATAGTTGAGTACGAGGATCGCGGCAAAGCTCCAACGCAGCAACAGCAGGGTACGCGAGGTGCCGGCCGCCTCGACCGCGAGGAAGATCGTGAAGACGACGATCACCGTCAGCGTCACCCTTCGCAGGGCGATGCCGGGATCGATGGCCCAGACAACGCTGCAGACGCACCATGCCAGGAGCAGGACAAGGCTGAGGGGCAGCACGCGCAACCTGCCCGGGTTGTAGAGCAATCCCTGAGAAACCAGCACATAGGCGAGCGTGGCAACGTAAAGCCCCTGCCGCATAAAATCGCCGTTGCCCGTACTGAGCGCCGTTTCAGGCCCGCTATCCAGTAGAAACGGCACGACAGCGACAAGCGCGACGAGCAGCACTATCGCCCGCCCGCCCTGGCGCGCCCGGCTACTCGCGGGCTGCGTGGCAGCCGCATCGGCGAGGACTGTCCGTGGTGCCTCGTGGCTACTCACGCGAACGCCGCCTACGACGCGTCGGAGTAGTAGGCGTACCCATAGCTGCTCTTGTAGCGCGCACTGGCGCGCTCCTGCCCATTCAGTACGGCGAGGATCGGGCCGTCGTCGGGGCGCGCCGCGCGAAGCTGTGCAAGGGCGAGGCGCGCTTCGGTCTGGGAGGTCCGGCCAGACATGACGACGAACAGGATGAGATCGGCGTAACCCGCCAAGTACAGGCCGTCCGCCACCGGACCGACGGGCGGCGTGTCGAGGATGACGACGTCGAACCGGGCGCGAGCCTGGGTCAACAGCCGAGCGAAATTCGGTCCTCCGATCAGATGGTCCGTCGGCACGTCGGCTCGCTCACCCGCACCGATGACATAGACACCGGGTTGCTTGTCGCGAACGACCAGTTCGGCCGTGCCGATTACCGGTTCATCTTCCGCCAGGTAGGTGATGAGGCGATCGGACGATGGCAGCCCGGCCATTGCCTCGATGCTGGGGCGACGCAGGTCGCAGTCGATAAGACAGACGTTCTTGTGGGCCGCGCCATAGGCACGGGCCAGCGAGAGAGCGATGGTGCTTTTTCCTTCGCTGGCCGTAGACGAGGTCACCATCACCACAATCGCGTCGTGATGGCCTGCCGGTTGCACACCGAAGCGTCGCAACCGCTGGTCAACCGTGGCCCGGATCCGCCGAATAGCCTCGGGCAACTGCGACAGCGGAGACGTCAGCATCAGGTCGGCGAGCGAGCTTTGCCCAGCAGATCCACCCAGTCGGGGCATGGCCGTGGCAACCGGAACCTTCAGAACTGCTTCGGTCTGGTCTTCGGTGAGCAGGCCGCCAACGAGGTTCTCGCGGAAGAAGGCAAGCCCGACGCCGAGCGCCAGCGATGCTATTGCCGCGCCAACAAGCGACAAGAACGTGTTGGGAAATGCGGCCTGCTCCGGAGCAAGTGCCGGGGAGATGATGCGGCTGTCGGCGATTTGCAGCGTCGCCTGGGCGTCGAGATCCTGGGTGCGCGACAACAGCGTCTGGTACTGCTGGCGTCCCAGTTCGGCACTTTGCTGCATCTCGAAGATCTCGCCCAGCATGTCGGCGGGAAGCGAACTCGACAGCACGGCTGTGCGTAACCTCTGGCGGAGGTCGGTTTCCCTGGACTGGTTGTCGGTGACGGCGCGGCGCAGGTCGGCAACCTCGCCGTCAGCGACGCGTCCCAGTCGCTCCTCAATCCCGGCAAGCTCGGTGCGCAGGTTGACCGCCGAGCCGCCGGCCGCCTTGGCAAGCGAGGCCGCGACTTCGGCCCGCTGCCGCTCCAGCTCGCGCAGCGCGTCCGATTGCAGAGTGTTGGTGAGAAGTTCCCAGTTCTTATCGCGCAGGCTGGCCTCGGCCTGGCTGAACTTGGTCGACAGCACGGTTCGCTCACTGATCAGGTCGTGCAGATTTCCGCCCAGGTCGGCCACGTCGGACCGGCCGGTCTCGCCAACGATGCGATCGAGGTTACCGTCGATATAGGTGTCCAGCGACTGTTCTGCGGCAACCATGGAGGCGCGCGCCTGCCCCAGCCGCGCCTGCAGTACGTTGCGCGCATTGAGGGTACTGTCGATCTTGGCGGTAACCTGCGCGTCGATATAGGCCTGTGCCCAGGTGTTGGCGATCTCGGCGGCGCGGTTGCGATCGGTAGAGCGGATGGACATGGAGACGATGGTCGACAACCCGACCTGGCTCACGCCTGTGGCGCGCTTCAGGTTTTGCAGCACACGGCGCAGCGCCGCCTCGCCACTGGGAAGTGTCGGCTGACGAATCTGCAGGAAGGCCAGTATGCGGTCGATCGTGCCCAGCCTCGGGCCGAACTCGTCGTCCGCGGTCAATGCCTCCTTGTCGATGACCCGAAGCATCATCGCGTCGGAACGCATGATCTCGAGCTCGCTGGCAACGCGAGCCATGTCGCTGGCGCCCATATCGAAGTCGCCATTCGGATCGAGCAGATTGCGATCCCGCGACTGCACCTCCACCAAGGCCGACGCCTGATAGACAGGGGTCAGCGAGAACACGACGAGCGCCGTGCTGCCGACGCCCACGACCAGCACGATGAGGATCAGCCGCAGTTGCCGTTGCAGCAGCCCGATCAGTCGGCGGAGTTCAAAATCGGCCTCTTCCATTGACTCTTGAAATCCTCAGTCAGGTCTGAACGCCGCCGAGGCGGCCAAGGGGTTGCTGGACAGGGTCGAAAGGAAGCTGATCTCGCCGACGGCATCGATACGGGCTGCGGTCAAACGACCGGTGGCGAAGGCGGCGGTGTCCACGCCGACCCGCCAGGCCGTGCGCACAGGTTCGATGGCGGGAGTGTGGCCATGAACGACAATGGTGTCGAACTGCGTGGCCGCTCCGAGGAAGGGCTCGCGTATCCAGAGCAAGTCGCGATCGTCCTGTTCGGCCAGCGTCTGCCCGGGTCGAACGCCTGCATGGACGAAGAAGAACCCGGGAGTCTCGAGACTGATCGGCAATTGACGCAACCAGTCGAGATGCGACTGCGGCATCTGCGTTTCCAGCAACCTCGACAGCGCAGCCGGTCGCCCCCCACCCTCGCGCACGTTGATCCCATACGACGCCAAGGTTTCGACGCCGCCATAGGCGAGCCATTCCGCGGCTTCCTGCGGCGCAGCAAGAAAATCGAGGAGCATCTGTTCGTGATTGCCGGCCAACGAGAACCGACGAAACCCGTCCGGAGCCGGCGCAAGCAGGTGGTCGATCACCTGGGCCGACCGTGGACCACGGTCGACATAATCGCCAAGCAGGACAATCCACTTCTCGCCGTCCGTGCCTGAGGCATCGGCCTCGATCAGTTTCTCAAGCTGGAGCAGTTCGGCAAGGCAGCCGTGTACGTCGCCAACGGCATATACCAACGCTGGGCGTGCTGATGCCCGCAAGCGCTCTCGTGCCGCCGCGGGCTGAGGCGCTCGATGGTTACCGAACAGAGCATTCATCACGCGCAACACTAGCGAATGCTCCGCCTGGCAATTGCTGCGGAGGTGCCGAGCCCCAGCAACACAACGAACAGAACCGTATTCGCCTGAATCTCCAGACTGAAATCAGCGAGCGAGTGGATCGCCGCGACCACGATGACCCCAACTGCCGCGACCCGGCCGGTCCAGTCGGAGTTGGCGCGAGAACTGTTCCAGGCCAGCCGGACGGCTGCCAGGCCGACCAGCAGCATCGGAATCGAACCGGCCACAACCCCCAGTTCAGACCAAAGAGCCAGATAGGTGTTGTGCGCACGGTCCCAGACAAGGTCAGGACTGACGGGCGGCCTGTGAAACAACTGGAACGCCTGCTCGAACGCCCCGCCGCCATACCCAAGCAGCGGGCGGGCGCGGATCATTTCCACGACCTGGGCGTACAGGTCCAGACGCACGTCGGCTGTCGACTCCTGCGAGCCAAGTCGCTCAACCAACCCTTGGCCGTAGAGATAGACAACGGCGCCCGCTGCAACCAGCACCATGGGCGCGAACAGCAAGAACCACCCACGCTGCCAGCGCAGGCGGCGCTGGGCGAGAATTGCTACCACCAGGCACCCTACGATGCCGGACAACGCGCCCATCCGTGATTGGGTGGCAAACAGCGCCGCCAGGATCGTGGCCAGCGCGAGCAGGTAGATAAGCACGATCGGATCGATGGAGCGCCGATGCCCGTCATCGTCATCCTGCCGAACGAAGGTGCCAGCCAGCATTGTGACGGTCACCACCGCCCCGAAGCTCAAGAAGGTTGCGAACGAGTTTCGGTTGACGAAGGTTGCGGTTGCGCTTCCTTCGTAGGCCCATTTGGGCATGCTCAGAAGCGTGTCGCCGAACTGCAGCAACGAGGCGAGCCCGAAGATTGCATAGGCGGCAACAATCGCGACGATCACGTTGAGCATCAGATCTCGACGGTGTGCCCGTGTTGCCACCTGAAGGACGAGCAGGAACAGCACGCCATAAGTTGCCCAGCGCAACAGCATCAGCCAGGTCGATGTGGGGGCGACGCTGATCGATTGCCCTGACAGCAAAGCCCCACCGGCGGTGGGCACCTGCAGCAAGGCAGCGATCGGCGTCCACCCGAGGTCGAGTTGTCCAATCGGCAGTGCCTGGAGCACGAGAAATGCGGCCACCGCACAGTAGAGCACAACCGAGAGCCAAAGCCGGTTGAAGCCGACACGCAATGGTTCACGGGCCTGACGCAGGGCCGCAAAATACAGCAGGCCGATCACCCCGATGACCAGGGCGTTGACGGCCCAGAAGAAGGGCCGGTTGCTTCCCAATGGGATCGGCGTTAACGCCACGAACGCCAGCAGCACCCGAGCCAGGACGTCATTGAAGGCGGACTGACGACTGACCCGCACACCCCTTTCGGCACGCGCGCCCCGGGGAGCCGGACGCGTGGCTGTGACTTCGATTCCCGACATCAGCCCCTCGACACCTGGTCCGCGGCGGCGCGGACGTACTCGAGGAAACGCTCCTGCTGCCAGGCCGGGAGCTTTTCCACGAGTGCGGTGATGCGTTCACGGAAGTCGGCTTGGCGCACATAGCGTTGCGCGATCGATGAGACGCCGCGCTGGCTCTGGGCGAGGAGCGTCAAGTCGCCGTCGTGGCCGGCCAGTGCGTCGGGCGGCAGGGAGGCGAGGTGATCCTCAGCAAGGTTTACCCTGAGTTCGACGATCCACTGCTCACTGGGCCCCGAGAGCTGCGACGTGCGCAAACGCTGCGTCATGCCAAGCGTGTCGCCATTTTCCGAGGCGGCCAGGGCGCCAACATACCAGGCGAAGGAATTGGCCGGCTCGCCCGCGCTGATCCGATCGGCCGCGATCAGGCAGCTCGAAGCGACCGCGCTGCGGCGGGCGGCGGGCTGAAGCCGCGCGGTGACGGAAGTCATCGCCTCGTAGCAGTTGTTGAGGACGAGCATGTGCGATGCGGTCGACAGGCCAATGTCGACATTGCCCGCTGCCAGCGCATCGAAGCGCTCGCGCGGCAGGATTCCGGCGGACAGGTATGACTTGGCCTCGACATAGGCGACTGCGGCCCCCGAGGTTGCGAGCGCCAGGGCCACAATCAGCATGGCGCCTTGCGCAACACGCGGTGACCCCTTCACCCAATACCTCCTCAGATCGACTTTGATCCGCACCAGTTCGACACTAGTGACGGCACGCACGCTATTCGAACTATCATAGCGCATTGGCGAAGTTCAGTCGACAAACTGCTGGAATTGCTTCGACTCTGGTTAACCTTGCAGGCGAGGCAAAGACGGGGGACGCGCATCCGCCGCCCCGTCGCGACCGCCATCCCGGGCCCGCGGAACGGGATTTCGCCGTGTGGGCGGATGCCGCAAAGTCCGTTCGCGCCGGCCGCTGCGCGGAAGCATTATTAGTACACTGGAATTCTAGGTTTCTTTGTCGCCGCAGAGTATCTATGCGGCGAGTGAAAGCGGTTTCCGACCGTGCTGCACCGACCTCGACAAGGAGTTCCCCGAATGAACCAGATTTCCATCCGCCGCGCGCTGGTCGCCGCCGCACTGCTGGGCAGCGTGGCCATGGCGCCGCTCGCCATGGCGCAAGACTACGATGCCAATGCGACGATCCGCATCGGCTCGCTCTATGAACCGCAGAACCTCGACAACACCGCCGGCGCCGGCCAGGGCATCAACGAGGCGTTCAACGGCAACGTCTACGAGGCGCTGTTCCAGCTGACCGACGCGGGCGCCGTGGAACCCAAGCTCGTCGACAGCTACAGCGCCAGCGAGGACGGGCTCACCTACACCTTCAAGCTGAAGCCGGGCGTCACCTTCCATTCGGGCGATCCGCTGACCTCGGCCGACGTGAAGTACTCGATCGAGCGTGTCACGGCAGAGGCTTCGAAGAGCTCGCGCAAGAAGAGCCTTTCGACCATTACCGGCATCGAGACGCCCGATGACTCCACAGTCGTGATCACGCTGTCGGCCCGCTCGATCTCGCTGCCTTACAACCTCAGCTATGTGTGGATCGTCAACGACAAGGCGACCGACATCACCGCGACCGAGGACGGCACCGGCCCCTACACGCTGGGCGAATGGCGCCGCGGCTCGGCGCTGGCCCTCGCCCGCAACGACAAATACTGGGGCACCGCGCCCACCAATGGCGAAGTGATCTACACCTATTTCACCGACGCGACGGCGCTGAACAATGCGCTGCTGACCAACGCGGTGGACGTGATCACCTCGGTGCAAAGCCCGGATTCGCTGGCCCAGTTCGCCGGTAACCCGGCCTTCAAGGTGACCGAAGGCGCTTCGACCACCAAGGAGTTGCTGGCCTGGAACGATCGCGTCGCGCCGTTCGACAACGTCAAGGTGCGCAAGGCCTTGGCCAAGGCCACCGACAAGGCCAAGCTGCTCAACTCGATCTGGGGCGAATACGGCACGCTGATCGGCTCGTTCGTGCCGCCGACCGATCCGTGGTATGTCGACCTCACCGGCGTCGATGCGTACGACGTGGATGCCGCCAAGGCGCTGCTGGCCGAGGCCGGCTATCCCGATGGCTTCGAGTTCACCCTCGACACACCCGACTACGACCCGCACCCGATCGTCGCGCAGTTCCTGCAGGCCGAGTATGCCAAGGTCGGGGTGAAGGTGAACATCAACATCATCACCGCCAACGAGTGGTATGAGAAGATCTATAAGGCGCACGATTTCCAGGCGACGCTGCAGGAGCACGTCAACCACCGCGACATCGTGTTCTACGGCAACCCGGACTTCTACTGGGGCTACAACAACCCCGACGTGGTAAAGCTGATCGCCGACGCGGAGTCGGCGTCGAGCGAGGCCGACCAGGTGGCCAAGCTCACCGAAGCCAACAAGCTCATCGCCGAGGATGCGGCCGGCAACTGGCTCTATCTCTACCCGCAGATCGTGGTGTCGGCTGCCAACGTCACCGGCTATCCGGTGAACGGGCTGAACTCGCAGTTCTTTGCCTACGGGATCCAGAAGGCGAAGTAAGTTCTGGGCGCGACGCCCTGATCCATGACGACGAGAGCGCCGCACGCTAAAGTGCGGCGCTCTCATTTCTTGCCAAGGCCACACTCCATTCTCACCTACCTGCTCCGGCGCTTCGCCATCCTGCTGCTGTCGCTGCTGATCGCCGCGGTGGTGCTGTTCGTCCTGCTCCGGCTGCTGCCGGGCGATCCGGCCAATGCCCTCTTGGGCGTCGGCGCGACCGAAGCGCAGATCGCCGCGGCACGGACGCAGGTGGGATCGGACCAGCCGCTGTTGACGCAGTTCGTCAGCTTCGTCGGCAATCTCGCGCGTTTCGACCTCGGCACCTCGTTCGTAAGCAAGGCGAGCGTCCTGGGCGAGATCGGCAACCGACTGAGCGTGACCTTGCCACTGACTGTCCTCGGCTTCCTCCTCGCGATCGTCATTGCACTGCCGCTCGGGATCGTCGCAGCCGTGAAGTCGGACCGGTGGTACGGCGTGGCGATTTCCATCGTCAGCCAGTTGGGGATCGCCATTCCGGTGTTCTGGTTGGGGATCCTGATCGTCACGATCTTTGCCATCAATCTCAGGCTGTTCCCCTCTGGCGGCTTTCCCCTGAAGGGGTGGGCCAATTTCGGCGAGGCGGCAGTGGCGCTGGCCCTGCCGGTGCTGACTGTGGCGCTGGTGATCGCGGCATCGCTGCTGCGCTACGTCCGCTCGGCAACGCAGGACGTACTGGGCAGCGACTACATCCGTACGGCGCGGGCGCTGGGGTCGGGCTTTGTCGAGGCGCTGCTCCGGCATGGCATCCGCAATGGCGCCGTGCCGGTGATCTCGATCCTCGGCATCGAACTCGCCACGACCTTCCTCGGCGCGGTGGTGGTGGAGAAGGTCTTTGCGCTGCCGGGGCTCGGCTCGATGCTGCTGCTCGCCATCCAGCAACGCGACTATCCCAACGTGCAGGGCGTGCTGTTCATTTCGACGCTGCTGGTGCTGCTGATCGGCTTTGCCGCCGACCTGCTGCAGCGCTTCATCGATCCGCGGCTGCGTGGACGGGCGAACCCGGCATGAGCGCGGTGACGGCAACCACACCGCGCTCGCGCGGCTCGCTGACGCTCTGGCTTGGGCTGCTGCTGGTCGGTATTCACGTCGCTGTCGCACTGCTGACAGTGGTGTGGACGCCATACGATCCGACCGCACTGACCGGTGGACGGCTGGCGCCGCCATCCTGGGAGCATTGGGCAGGGACCGACCGGCTGGGCCGGGACTTCTTCACCCAGATCATGATCGGCTCGCGCATCGCGCTGATCGTCGGCATTTGCGCGGTGACGATCGGCGGGCTGATCGGGGTGACGCTGGGCGTCGCCGCGGCGTTCGCGACCCGGCTGCTGGATGACGCGCTGGCGGCAACGCTCGATATCCTCATTGCCTTCCCCACCCTGTTGATCGCCATGCTGGTGGTGGCGGCGAGCGATACGGCCAGCCTCGGCACGGCGGTCCTGGCGCTCGGTATCGCGCTGTCGGCGATCGTGGCCCGACTGACCCGCATCCTCGCCAAGCGGGTGCTGCTGATGGACTACATCACGGCCGCACGGACCTCGGGCACCTCCTGGCTCGGCATCGTGTTCCAGCATGTGCTGCCCAACATCTGGCCGACACTGTCGGTCAACTTCGCGCTGCAGTTCGGGCTGGCGGTGATCGCCGAGGCGTCGCTCAGCTATCTCGGGCTGGGCGCTCCACCGCCCAACGCCTCGTGGGGCCGGCTGCTGCAGGAGGCACAGGGCACCGTCTACACCGCGCCGATCGGGGCAATCGCGCCCGGCATTGCGCTGCTGTCGCTGGTGATCGGGGTGAACCTGCTCGCCGACGGGTTGCGCGATATCGCCGATCCGACCCGGAGGGTGTCGCGATGAGCTTGCTCACTATCGACGGGCTGAACCTCACCATCGACGGCAAACCGCTGGTTTCGGACCTGTCCTTGTCGATCGGGCCCGGCGAGCGGCTGGGGCTGATCGGCGAGAGCGGCTCGGGCAAGTCGCTGACGGCGATGGCGGCCACCGGGTTGTTGCCGCGCGCCATCCTGCCGAGTGGCTCGGTGGTGCTTGGCGGGCAGCAGGTGATCGGAGCCCCAGACCGGGTCCTCGACGCCTTGCGCGGTACGGTCGCGGCCTTCGTGTTCCAGGAACCGCTGACGGCGCTCGACCCGTTGTTGCGGGTCGGCCGGCAGGTGGCCGAACCGCTGCAGCGCCGGGCGCGACGCGATGGGCGGGCGCTCGCGGGTGCCGCGCTCGACCGTGAGGTGCTGGCGCTGCTCGAGCAGGTGGCCCTGCCCCAGCCCGAGCGGATCGCGCGCTCCTATCCGCACGAGATTTCGGGCGGGCAGCGGCAGCGCGTCGCCATCGCCATGGCGCTGGCGTGCCGCCCGCAACTGCTCATCGCCGACGAGCCGACGACAGCGCTCGACGTGACCACCCAGGCAGAGATCCTGAAGCTACTCGACGGGCTCGTGCGGGAGCGCGGCATGGCGCTGCTGTTCATCAGCCACGACCTGCCGGTGGTGGCTGAGATCGTCGAGCGGGTCGTGGTGATGAGGAAAGGCGTCGCCGTGGAGGCCGGTCCGGTGCGCGAGGTGTTTGGTGCCCCGCGGCACGATTACACCCGCTCCCTGGTGGCGGCGGCCAAGGCGTTCGACGCGGCGCTGGAGGGCACGCCATGAGCCTCATCAGCGTCGACAGAGTGAGCTTCGGCTACAGCCGCGACCGGCTGGTCCTCAATGAGGTCTCGGTGGAGATTCGCGCCGGCGCCAGCATCGGTCTGGTGGGGGAATCCGGGTCGGGCAAGACCACGCTGCTCCGGCTGCTGCTGGGCCTGACGCGACCAGATTCGGGGCAGATCCGCTTCGATGGAGCGGCGCTCGAGACGCGCAACGGCAGCTTCATGCGGGATTATCGCCGGCAGGTGCAGGCGGTGTTTCAGGATCCCTACTCCTCGCTCGATCCGCGCCAGAATGTCCTCGGCATCGTGTCGGAGCCGCTGCGCTCGCTGCGCATCGCCGGTGACCGGCGAGCGATGGTCGAAGCGGCGCTGGTCTCAGTCGGGCTGGAGCCAGGTATCCTTGGCCGCTATCCGCACGAATTCTCCGGCGGGCAGCGGCAGCGCATCGCCATCGCGCGCGCCATTGTCGCGAAGCCCAGGCTGCTGCTCGCCGACGAGGCGGTGAGCGCACTCGACCTCTCGACCCGCATCCGGATCGTCGAGCTGCTGAAGCAACTGGCGGCCGACATGACACTGGTGTTCGTCTCGCACGATCTGGGGGTGGTCGCCGCGCTCTGCGACGAGATGGTGATTCTCGAGAAGGGCCGGATCGTCGAAGCCGGCGCCACTCGCACAATCCTCGCCGACCCCCAACATCAGTACACCCGCAAGCTGCTGGGCAGCGTTCCCCGCATGCCCGCCTAGACCTTTCGACTGGCCGACCCAAGGACGACTCCAAATGACCAACTCTGCCGACTATCTCGCCAAGCTCGACGCCTGGAGGACAAAGCGCCTCAGCAACCTCAAGGCGCCGAACGGCTGGCTCAACATCATCGGCCGCTTCGTGCTCGACCCCGGCACGGCGAGCGTCGGCACCGCCGCAGACAACGACATCGTCATCTCGGCAGGCCCGGCGCATCTGGGGACGGTGACGCAGGAGGCGGATGGGACCGTGACGTTCAAGCCGACCGGCGGCGAGGCGATCCACATCACCCCCAACAAGAAGCACCCACCCCGCTTCCAGTTGGGTGATCTGCTGTGTGAGATCACCACGGTCAACGGCGACAACGCCCTGCGCATCCGCGACACTGCATCAACGGCGCCTGACGCGTTCCCGGGTATCGAGTATTTTCCGGCGCACGAGGATTGGCGGATCGTCGCCAGGTGGGTGCCGTTCGAGGCGCCGGTCGAGATGGATGTCGACACCACCGGCAATATCCGCACCGGCGTTGCGGTGACGCACAAGGCGGTGTTCACCCACGGGGGCCAGACCTACGAGCTGATCGCCACGCACGGCACACCGGAATCGCCGCAATTCGTCATCCGCGACCCGACCTCGCGCGATTCGACCTACCCCGCGTCGCGCTTCCTCTTCGGCGAGGAGGTCACCGAGAACAGCATCGTGCTGGACTTCAACAAGGCGATCAATCCGCCCTGCGCCTTCACCGAATTCGCGGTCTGCCCGCTGCCGCCGCCGGAGAACGTGCTGCCGTTCCGCATCGAAGCAGGCGAGAAGCGGGTGCCCTACTCCGTGTGAGGCCGTTATGCCGTCTGCAGCTCGAGCGGCAGCACTTCGCCACTGGCGTCGCGCATTTCGGCCAGCGTGGTGCGATCCAGCACTTCGGCGATGGCGTTGCGGACATTGAGCATGGTGTGGCGCACCTGGCAGGTCGCCACATCGCAGTCGTCGCAGGCCTCGTAACGGGTGTGGCTGGCGCAGGGGATCGGCGCCAGCGGCCCGTCCAGCACGCGCACGATCGAGCCGACCTTGATTTCCTCGGGCGGCCGCGCCAGGCGGTAGCCGCCGCCCTTGCCCTTGCGGCTCTGCACGATGCCGGCATTGCGCAGGTCGCCCAGGATGGCGTCGAGGAATTTCTTCGGGATGTTGTTGGTCGCCGCGATGTCAGCGACCAGCGCCAACTCGCCCGGCGGAAACTGCGCGAGGTGCACCAGTGCCTTGAGGCCGTATTTTCCCTTGGCAGTCAGCATGGCCGAAATTCTTCCCGGGCGATATGTGGCGCCCGAGATATAAATTCCAGCGATTAGCTATACAAGAGGAGCCTTGCGGTGTGTCGCGGGCTCACCCCACCTGCTTGCGACCGATGGGGAAGTAGGCCAGCCCGGCGCTCTCGACGACCGATGGTTCGTAGAGGTTTCGACCGTCGAAGATCGCCTTTCGCCCGAGGCTCCTGGCGAGCACCGCGAAATCCGGGTTCCTGAACGCCTTCCATTCAGTGACGATCACCAGTGCATCGGCGCCCGTCACGGCTGCCGCGGCGGTATCGACGAACTCGACGCGTTCGATCCCGTCGTCGAGATCGAGCGCCAGGACGCGCCTGGCCTCGTCCATGGCCACGGGGTCGTGGGCCCGGATCGCGGCGCCGCGGCCGATGAGATCGGCGATCAGGACGCGGCTGGGTGCATCGCGCATGTCGTCGGTGTTGGGCTTGAACGACAGGCCCCATACCGCAAAGGTCATGCCGGTGAGGTCATCGCCGAAGCGGGCCCGGATCTTGGCGCCGAGCACGTCCTTCTGCGCCGTGTTCGCCGCTTCGACCGCCGCGAGGATGCGCAGCTCGCGCCCCTGCTCCGCCGCCGAGTGGCGCAGTGCGCTCACATCCTTGGGGAAGCAGCTGCCGCCATAGCCGGTACCGGCGTAAAGGAAGCTGTAGCCGATGCGCGGATCCGAGCCGATGCCGCGGCGGACCAGCTCGATGTCGGCGCCCAGATCCTCGGCGAGATTGGCCAACTCGTTCATGAACGAGATGCGCGTCGCCAGCATGGCGTTGGCGGCATATTTGGTCAGCTCGGCCGAACGGACATCCATCACCATGGTGCGGTCGTGGTTGAGGGTGAACGGCGCGTAGAGCTGGCGCAGCAGTTCGAGGCCCCGCCGGCCGGCCGGTGTGCTGTCGGCGCCGATGATGATGCGGTCCGGGCGGTTGAAATCGGTGACCGCCGCGCCCTCCTTGAGGAATTCCGGGTTCGAGATGACGGTGAAATCGGGCTGGCCGAGCCGGGCGCGCTCGGCCGGATCGGCGGCAAAACCGCGCTTCACCAGCTCGGCTGTGATGGTCGCTGCCACGCGATCACCGGTCCCGACCGGTACGGTCGACTTGTCGGCCACCACCTTGAAGCCTGTGAGGTGCTCACCGATGCTGCGCGCCACAGCGAGCACGTATTTGAGATCGGCCGATCCCGTCTCGTCTGGCGGCGTGCCCACCGCGATGAACAGCGCTTCGCCATGCGCGACGGCAGCTGCGACATCCGTGGTGAAGGCAAGCCGTCCGGCAGCGCGGCTCGTGCCGATGATCGCCTCGAGCCCCGGCTCGTAGATCGGAACATGCCCGCTCTCCAGCAACGCCACCTTGGCGGCATCGATATCGACGCAGACAACGTGGTTGCCGGCATCGGCGAGGCAGGCGCCGGTAACGAGGCCGACATAGCCCGAGCCGAATATCGTGATCTTCATGCCAACTCCGAAGAAGACTCCTGCCGCCTATATGAGCGGCAATGCCGATCCCGGGCAACTGGGAGCGACCGGGCCATTGTCCCGTCAGGCGCGGCCGAACTCGTCCTCGATGCGGACGATGTCGTCCTCGCCGAGATAGGAGCCGGTCTGCACCTCGATCAGTTCGAGCAGGATCTTGCCGGGATTGGCAAGACGGTGCACGCAGCCAAGCGGCAGGTAGATGGACTCGTTCTCGGTCAGCATCGTCACCTTGCCGTCGACGGTCACTTCGGCAGTGCCGCTGACCACCACCCAGTGTTCCGCCCGGTGGTGGTGCTTCTGCAGGCTGAGCTTCTTGCCGGGCTTGACGAACAGGCGCTTGACCTGGAAGCGGTCGCCATTGAGCACCGAGGAGTAACCGCCCCATGGACGGTAAGCAGTGCGGTGTATCTCCGTCAGCCCCTGCGTGGCCGGATCGGCGCGCAGCGCCTTGACCATCGGCCCGACCCGCTGCGCCTGCGACAGACGCCCCACATAGATGGCGTCTTCGGACGCGATGATCGCCACATCGTCCAGCCCCTCGACCGCGATGTGTGCCCGCTCGGAAACAACCAGCGAATTACGGGTGTTGGAGAGCGTGGCGTTGCCGTTGGTGACGACATTGCCGGCGGCGTCCTTGCCCGACACTTTCCACACCGCATCCCAGGCGCCCAGGTCCGACCATGGGAAGGTTACCGGCACCAGCGCCACCTGCCTGGATTTTTCGAAGATGGCGTAATCCACCGAGATGTTGGGCGCCGTGCTGAAGCCGGCTTCATCGAGACGGATGAAATCGAGGTCGGTCTTGGCGGCGGCAACAGCGGAGGCCGCGGCGGCGAAGCTCTCGGGTGCCAGGGCCTCGACTTCTCCGAGAAAGCTGGTGACGCCGAGCATGAACGTGCCGGAATTCCAGTAGTAGCCCCCGGCGGCCAGCATGTCTTCCGCGGTGGCACGGTCGGGCTTTTCGACGAAGCGCGCCACAGCGTGCACGCCGCCGCCGAGCTCGCCGCCGGCCTCGATGTAGCCGTAGCCGGTTTCAGGTGCCGTGGGGGTGATGCCGAAGGTCACGAGGCGGCCGGCGCGAGCCGCAGCTGCCGCCGTGTCGACGCTCCACCAGTAGTTGTCGTCGGCTTCGACAGCGTGATCGGAGGCCAGCACATGGATCACGGCCGCTTCGCCGAAGGCCCGCTGGACGTGAAGCGCCGCGGCGGCGATCGCGGCGGCGGTGTTGCGGGCCACCGGCTCAAGCAGCACGGCTGAGGTCGCAACCCCGGCCTCCTGCGCCTGCTCGGCCACGAGGAAGCGGTACTCGGCGTTGGTGACAATGACCGGCGGGTGGTAGCGCGAGGCATCGGCGACGCGCCGCAGCGTCTGCTGATACAGCGAGGTAGGGCCGGTCAACGGCAGGAACTGCTTGGGCCGCGCCGCACGCGACATCGGCCAGAGCCGGGTCCCCTGCCCGCCTGCGAGGATCACCGGTACGATCAAGGTGGCTTCAGTCATCGATTGTGGGCCTCGGGCATGGAAGAAATGGGCGAAGTGGCTGGATTGCCTTGGCGCACGATGACGATGCCGCAGCCTTCCTAACGTTCCGTAGCGACGCGCTGACCAAACTTTGCACGAACGCGATAGCACCCGTCGCAGTTGCCAGAAAGAGGCCATCGACACCCACCCGAAGCGGGACGCGCCGAAACGCCGTGCTGCGGGAGGCCCCGCACGGAAATTATCCTTACCAAGCGGTTACCGACCACCTCGAACGCAGTAGCTGCTAGGGATGCGCCAAGTTGTATCGCGTGAGGTTGAAGTTGCGTTTCGCGTCGAGAGTATTGCCGCTGGCCAGTGCACTGCTGCTGAGCCTGTCGCTTGCCCTGCCGCTCCAGGCGGCGGATCTGGGCCCCGTGCCATCGGAAGAGTCCGCGCCGGCGACGCTGACGTTGCGCGAGGCGTTGTCCCGCTATCTGTCGCTGGAGATGATCCGGGTGACCTTCGACGTACTGCCGCAAGAGGATCTTGCCGCGGCACTCGAGGAGCAGGCGTTGCGCTGGGGCAAGGCGGCGCCATCCGTTCCCGCCCTGGCCGAGCTCGACCAGCAGTTGCTCAGCGAGGGAAGCTACTATCTCGTGTCGCTCAGCTATCTGGTGCAGGTCGGCGGCGCGGCGTTTCCCGCCGATCGTGCCGAAATGGTCTATGCCAACGACACGATCTCCAAACTCAACGATCTGCGCCGGCAGCTGTTCGAGGCGATCGAGACCGGTGGCGACGTGCTGCCGGTGCTGGAAGAGGCTGAGCGGATTCGGGCGCTGACCGAGGGCTATGCCAGCGCGCCCGACGATTTCGGTGTGTTTTCCGAACACGAGGCGCTGCTCGACAGCGTACTCGACAAGCTCGGGCGCGGCACGCCGGCCTGAGCCGGCCTGCGGGTCAGCTCCAGCTGCGCGGGTTGGCGCCCGACATCGAGATGATGCGGTAACCGGACTGGCTGAGCGGCTTGATGCTCGCCGTCAGGTTGTCCAGCACCAGATCCTTGCCGTTGGTCTTGACCACCAGGATGGCGTGGCCCTCGCCCTTGCGGGTCTTGACGTAGGCAATACGGAGAGAGCTCGCCGGGATGCCGGCCTTGATCAACGCCTTGCGCTTGGCCAGCACGTAGTCTTCGCAATCGCCCGACGAGGCGCTGGCCGACCAGACATCGGCACCGCTGTCGTAGCGCGGCTTGATGGTGCGGTTCACATGTCCATTGACGCGCTTCAGCGTCGACATGACGTCGGCGGTAACAGTGATCTTGGCCTTGCCGCCGCCCTGGCATTCCGCCGGGTTCTTGAGGCACATCACCTGATAACCGAGCGGCGCGTGCACGCTGCCGGCGCTGGCTGCGGTCGACATCGCGCCGGCGGCAAGCGAAACCACGGCGGCCATGATGACGGCTGCGATTTTCCGGTTCGAACCCGTAACTGACTGGACGCTCATGCAATCCCCCTGTGGCGCAACTGGCGCGCGTTCATTGGGAACACCATGACAGCCGGACTTTGCTGTCCGGTTCAGCGTTTGAGTAAAACTTTACGCAATCACGCGGGACTGAGGACCACCGGACGCCGGATGATCAGGCCGAGCATCAGGCCGGTGTTGAACGCAACGATCGAGAGCGCCGTCCAGCCGAGAGCCGTGACGAAGTCTGCATGGGCCGCGAATGAAGCGGTGGCGGTGGTCACCAGCAACAGGTTACCCACTACGATCCAGCCGACCGTCGAGTAGTAGCCTCCAGCGATCAAGCCCAGTCCGCTGGCCAGCAAGGCCGCCAGCACGGTCGCACCCATCAATGCACTCCTGATTGGTGCCTAGGTTCCGACATCGTGTGTTAAGCGAGCGTTACGCCAACGTATCGCTTTGCGGTCTTCAACGATTTTGCCGCGTGGCGGACCGCTTACCGATGCTTCAGGCTCCGGCATCGAGATGACCGCGCAGGTGCGAGATATCGTAGCCGGCGCCTGCAGCCTTGCCGATCACGTCTTCGGTCGCCTCGCGGCCAGCCTGGCTGAGCGCCCATAACGTGGTCGAGCGGGTGCCGGAGCGGCAATAGGCGAGGACCGGGCCATCAACGCTGTCGAGGGCCTGCCGGGTCGCCTCGATCAGCTCATCGCGGACGCCGTCGCGGCCGAGCGGAATGGCGAAGTAGCGCAGGCCCGCGGCAGCGGCAGCGCCGGCGACCGCGGCACCCGGCGGCTGGGTGGGGTCCTCACCGTCCGGCCGATTGTTGATGATGGCGACGAACCCGGCCGCCTTGAGGCGCGCCACGTCTTCGACGTCGATCTGCGGCGAGACGCTGATCCGCTCGTCGATACGCTTGATTTCCAACTTCTGCTCCCGGGAGTGGTGACCGCCCTGCCCCGCCCTCAGGCCGAGGTCAGCACGCGATCGAGATTTGAGATGTGGCGATAGGCACCATGCCAGTAGAGCAACGGCTCCGCCGTCTCGCGGGTGCGAATAGCGCGGACCCGGCCGATCAGGATGGCGTGCGAATGGCGCTCGATGGCTTCGTCGAGCTCGCAATCGATCACCGTCAGCGCATCGGACAGCCCGAGTGCACCAGTGACCAGTTCCTGCCAGGCGGCTCCCTCGTAGCGGGCAACGCCCTTCACGCCGCCTTTGCCGGTGAAGCGGTCGGCGACATGCAGCTGGTCGTGCGCCAGGACGTTGATGCAGAAGCCCTGCAGCTCCTGCACCGCCGGCCACGACGAGGACGAGCGATTGAGGCAGACGATCATCGCCGGCGGATCCATCGAAAAGGACGAGACCGAAGTCGCGGTGAAGCCGGTGCGCTGCTCGCCACGCCCGGTAGTGATGACGCTCACCGCGCCCGCCAGGTGACGCATCGCGCGCTTGAATGCGGCCGGGTCGGCAAGCACGTCCTGGCCCAATGCCGGTTGCGGGGCATCGGCGGCCACATTGGGTTCGAGCAAAGTCATCACGCAACTCCGTGGGTCTGGAAATAGCGACGAGGCGCAGCCGATCGGGAGCCAAGAGCGCCGGGCGACCACACTGGATGCGGCAGGACTGGGCGACGCTGTGGTGCGGTGTTCGACATGGGGCAAATTGCACCACGACAGGCCGGTCTGGCGCGAGGGCAGCCGTTGCTAATGTGGCCGGGCCCTTACAAATTATGCCGCGAGAGCGGGGCGGATTGAGAACGCCGTGCTATTTTCTGATTTAGTCCATAATTTTAGTCGTCTGAAGAGGGTAAATATGCGCTGCAGCAACCCGGGCAGGAGGAACAACTCGGCCTGCACAGGTCGTTGCACCCGACCGGTTATGACTGACTTCCAGTTGCACCCGCCGATCAGCAGGTAGGGGCGAGCGACCTGGAGGATCTCGAAGTCGATCCAGCTACTTTCGGACCGAGTTGAGCACTACGTCGGCGAAGGCGTTGCCGATGTCGGCGGCATTCTGCGGACCGCGTGGAGTGAGCCACAGGAAGCTGTAGAAATACATGCCGAGCAGGCCCTTCAGCACCACGCTGGGCGTCGGCTTGAACACTCCCTTGGTCAGGCCGTCAGCCAACGCCATGGCCCAGATCGCCTGGTAGTCCGAATGCAGGCCCGTTACGGCGCGGCGCCGCTCATCGGTCAAGGCATGTAGTTCACGGAAGCACACGGTCATCTCGGACAGGTGCTCGGAAATGGTCATCATCAGCGCACGGCTCAGCGCGCGCACCCGCTCGATCGGGTCGGTCTCGGCGTCGGCAATGGCGCGCCCGTCGGTGATGAGGTCCGACATGTAGGCGGTGGTGATGTCGTAGAGCAGGTCTTCCTTGCTCGAGATGTGATAGTAGAGGGCCCCGCGCCCCAGTCCTGTCGCTTCGCTGATTTCGTTGACGCCGACGCCGGAATAGCCGCGATCGGCGAACAGGTTCGCCGCCACCTGCAGCACCTTGAGCCGGGTCGGCGACACTTTGCGGCCATCCCCCTTGTCGGCCTGAGGCTTGGTCATTTGCTCGTTCATCTAGACTCGTTCCGTCCGACACTGGCGCGCTGCGCTGTGTTTGGCCAAGTTTCACAGACCGGTCAATCCACAGATCACAATCGCCGGGTTGACCGCGATCTCTCATCGCCTCTATTGTACCGATCGGTCACCATGACACAAGCGCAAAGCTGGCATGATCCATCGGAGCCAGGGAGGACGTTAAAATGCCTGCATCTTCAGCAGATTGCGCGATTTCCGCCACCTCATGGACTGCACGCCAAGCAACCGCAACATCGCTGTTCAGGCTCGACCAGTCGGTACAGAATCTTATTGGAGGCACTGAACGTGTCTGACGAAAACTCCCCGCCCGGCTGGGCCGGAACCATCAAGGGTATGCCGAGCGTCGGCAGTTTCGCCGAGCGGTCGCGTCGCGTGACGATGCGCGACATCGAGTCGTTCACCGAGATGACCGGCGACCGCAACCCGCTGCATTACGACCGCGAACTGGCTGAAAGCACGGTGTTCGGCAAGTTGATCGTTCAGGGCGGCGTCACCTCCGGCATCCTCAATGCCATTGTCGCCGAGGACCTTCCCGGCCCGGGAACGGTGTTTCTCGGGGTCGAATGGAAGTTTTCCAAGGCCGTCGGCGTCGACGAGGAGATCACCGGCCGGGTCGAAGTGACCAAGGTTCGCGAGGACAAGCCGATCGTCACGCTGACCACCACGATTCGCAATGCCGAGGGCGAAGTCTGCCTCTCAGGCACCGCCACGACCTACACCGTGCCGCTGCGCAAAGCCGGGTAACGCCGGCTGGGGACGGCCCCGCTTCGGCTGATTGACAAGCCGCAGAACCACCACTAAGCCTGTACCGACCGATCGGTACAACAAATGCCCAAGCCGGACGAACCGGACGGGCGATGCGAGGAACCGGTCTCAACAGGGAGGACCATCGAGATGACTACGTTTTCGCGCCGCAAGGCGCTGGCGCTGGCAGGCGCCGTAGCACTGGCTTCGGGATTGGCCGCCGCCACCCCGGCACTGGCCCAGGATTGCGAGAAGGTCGAGCTGACCTTCACCTTCTGGGGTTCGGTGAACGAGAAAAACGACATCGAAAACGCGGTGAAGAACTGGAACACCAACAACCCGTGTATCCAGGTCAAGCCGATGCATATTCCGGCGACCGGCACCAACTACGTGCAGAAGCTGACCACCATGATCGCGTCGAACACGGCGCCCGATATCGGCTATCTCGGTGAGAACCAGGCTTTCCAGTGGGCCACCGAAGGCAAGATCCTCGACCTGTCGCCCTATATGGGCGAGACGCCCGACCAGCAGTACATCAAGTCGACCATCTACAAGGCCGGCGACACCCTGATGGGCACCGGCCTCGCCACCGGCGTCATGCTGATCTACTACAACAAGGACGTGTTCGACGCCGCCGGCGTCCCCTACCCGCCGGCCAAGGCCGACGAGGCCTGGACCTGGCAGCAGTTCGTCGACAACGCCAAGCTGTTGACCAAGGATCGCTCGGGCAAGAACGCCACCGACCCGGCCTTCGACCCCAATTCCATCGACACTTTCGGCGTGACGCTGCCTTCATGGTGGGGTGGCTGGTACCCCTACGTGATGTCCAATGGCGGTCAGTTCGCCAACGAGGACGGCACCGCGCTGACCCTCAACTCGCCCGAGGCGGTTGAAGCCCTGCAGGGGTTCCAGGACCTGATCTACAAGGATCATGTCATGCCCAACCCGACCCAGACCTCGAGCCTGCCCACCGGCGACGTGCTGATGCAGTCGCGCAAGGTCGCCATGAGCATGGACGGCATGTGGCGCGTCACCGACTTCGCCAAGCTCGGCATCAACTGGGGCGTCGGCGTGCTGCCCAAGTGGAAGACCGCCGAAACCGTGGTGCTGTCGGTGCCAAAGGTGATCTTCAGCCAGACCAAGCACCCCAAGGAAGCCTACGAGTTCTACAAGTACATCTCCGATCCGGCGCAGGTCGGGCTGTTCAAGTCGGGCCTCTGGGCGCCGCACGAGAAGGCCTATTTCACCGAGCCCGATCTGCTCAAGACCTGGGTGCAGGCCGAAGGCAGCGCCTATCCGCCCGAAGCGATGGACGCCATCGTCGACTACACGCTGAACCATGCGCCGCAGCAGGCTCCGGTCTATCAGCTGAAGAATATCGGGCAGATCATGAGCGAGGCTGTTGAACCCAACATCCAGCAGATCATGAACAACAAGGCGACCGCTCAGGACGCCATGGACAAGGCTGTCGCCACGGCGCAGCCGATGATGCAGGGCCGCTGGTAAGCAATGACGAACTCCTCCTCCCCTGACGGAGTGATGCTGACGGAGCGGCCTTCGGGCCGCTCCGCCACGACCGGCGCCCGGGCGAGGATGAGCCCGCGCCGTCGCTCCGAGATCACCTGGGCGCTGATCTTCGCCACGCCCGCCATTCTCGGCTTCGTGCTGCTCAAGGCGATGCCCATCCTGTTCAGCCTCTATATCTCGATGACCGACTGGAGCGCCGTCGGCGACGCGCACTGGGTCGGGCTCGACAACTTCGAAAAGATGCTGTTCGCCGATCCGCTGTTCTGGCGCTCGCTGCAGGTCACGGCTTACTACACGCTGGTCTCGGTGCCGGTGAGCATGGCTTTCGCCTTCTTCCTCGCGACGCTGCTCAATCAACGCATCCCGGGCCTCGGCGTCTTCCGCACCATCTTCTACATCCCCTCGATCGTGCCGATCATCGCTTCGACCGTGATCTGGCTGTGGATGTTCAACCCCGATTTCGGCCTGTTCAATTCCGTGCTCGGCGCCGTGGGTATCCCCAAGCTGCAGTACATTTTCAGCGAGGACCAGGTGGTCCCGTCGCTGGTGTTCATGAGCATCTGGGGCGTCGGCCCGATGATGATCATCTTCCTCGCGGGCCTCCAGGAAGTGCCCAAGGAGCTCTATGAAGCCGCCGATATCGACGGCTCCAATGCCTGGCACAAGCTGGTGCACATCACCCTGCCGATGATGACGCCGACCATCCTGTTCAACCTGATGATCTCGATGGTCGCCGCGTTCCAGACCTTCGTGCAGCCGTTCATCATGACCAATGGCGGCCCCAATAACGGCAGTCTGTTCTTCGTGTTCTGGATCTACCGCAAGGCCTTCCAGGACTCGCAGATGGGTTACGCCTCGGCGCTGGCCTGGGCCCTGTTCATCATCATCTCGGTGCTGAGCTACCTGATCTTCCGGACATCCAACAAATGGGTGTTCTATCGCGGAGGCGATGACTGATGAGCGCCATGGAAAACGACACTTCGATCGGCGACAGCCTCGTCCGCAACACGCCCGGGGTGAACAAGCGGCGCCTCGCCTTCCTGCTCTGCGTGCTGTTGAGCATCGCGATGATCCTGCCGCTGGCCTGGCTGGCGCGCTCGTCGCTGATGGAAATGGGGCAGATCTTCATCTTCCCGCCGGAGTGGATCCCCAACCCCTTCGCCTGGCACAACTACCCCGACGCGCTCACCACCATCCCGTTCTTCCTGTATTTGTGGAACTCGGCGCTGGTGGTGGTGCCGACCATTGTCGGCACGCTGTTCAGCTCGTCGCTCGCCGCCTATGCCTTCGCGCGCCTCAACTGGCCGTTTCGCGACCAGATCTTCGCCGTGCTGATGGCGACGCTGATGCTGCCTTATGTCATCACGCTGATCCCGACCTTCCTGATCTGGTCGGGGCTGGGCTTCGTCGATACCTATGTGCCGCTGATCGTGCCGCATTGGCTGGGCACCAACGTGTTCTACATTTTCCTGCTGCGCCAGTTCTTCAAGGCGCTACCCAAGGAACTCGACGAGGCGGCGATCATCGATGGGGCGCACATTGTCCAGGTGTTCTGGTACATCGTCTTGCCGCTCAGCCGGCCAGCCCTGCTGGTGGTCGCGATCCTTTCCGGGCTCGGCGCCTGGAACGACTTCGTCGATCCGCTCGTCTACATCAACTCGTCGGAAAAATACACGGTAGCGCTTGGCCTTAGCCAGTTCGTCGGGCTGTACACCAGCCAGTGGAGCCTGTTGATGGCGGCCGCGACCGTGGTGATCATCCCGGTGATCATCGTCTTCTTCTTCACCCAACGCTACTTCATGACCAGCATCACCATGACTGGGCTCAAGGGCTGACAACGCCACAAGGGATGAGCAGTGACTGATACGAAAACCAACACCCGGCCGCGCATCGCTCTGGTCGGGGCCGGTGGCCTCGGCAATGTGTGGGCGCAGACTATAGCCGCCGACGCCAAGGTGGAGTTTGCCGCCATCGTCGATCCGCTGATCGGCAGCGGCAAGGAATCGGCCTGGCTGGCCAACCATGCCGCCGTGCCGAAGTTCACCACCCTCGACGAAGCGGCGAAGGCGGGGCTCGACGCCGTCGTCGTCACCGCCCACTCGACCGTGCATGCTGATATCCTCAGGAACGCCGTTGCCCTGGGGCTCAACGCCCTGGTCGAAAAGCCCTTCACCATCAGCTATGCCGACAGCGAGGACATCGTAGCCCGCGCCGCGAAGCAGGGCGTGACAGTGATGGTCAGCCAGAACTACCGGTTCTTCCCCGGCGCCCTGCTGATCCGCGACATGGTGCGCGACCGCCGCTATGGCGGCGTGGTCTCGGTGGTCGGCGAGTTCTGGTGCGATTGGGCCGGCAAGCCCTACCAACACGCCATGACCCACGTCATGGGACTCGAAATGGCGGTGCATCACTTCGACCTCTGCCGCGCCATGTTCGATGCCGATGCGGTCGGCGGCTACGTGCGCGAGTGGCAGCCGGCCAACTCGCAATATGCCGGCGGCGGCGCCATCGAGGCGCTGTTCGACATGCGCGGCGACAGCACCGACTTCCCCTTCACCTATACCGGCAGCCTTGTCGGCCGGGCGCCACGCACCCCGTGGGGCGGCAAGTGGCGCATCGAGTTCGACACCGAGACGCTGGTCGTCGACGAGATCGATGGCCGCTACGGCGTCTATCGGGCCCACGCCGAGGGTAACGAGTGGCTCGCCTCGTTCGATGGCGAGACCATGGGCTTCAACCGGCCATTCGAGCATTTCGTCGATTGCCTCATTGCCGGCAAGGAGCCGTGGAGTTCGGGACGCGACAATCTCGGCACGATGAAGATGGCGCTCGGCGCCGAGTTCTTCGGCAAGCGATGAGCAGGCGCGACGACATTCTTGCCGGGCTCGAGGCGAAACGGGCCGCCGGCCGCGCCATTATCGGCGCGGGCGCCGGCACCGGCATCTCGGCCAAGTTCCTGCACAAGGGCGGCGCCGACCTGATCTTCATCTACAATTCGGGCCGCTTCCGCATGCAGGGGCTGAGCTCGTGGGTGGGCCACCTCCCGTTCGGCGATGCCAATGCCATCGTCATGGAGATGGGCGAGCGCGAAGTGATGCCGGTGGTGCCCGATGCCAACGTCATCGCCGGTGTCTGCGGGTTCGACCCGACCCGCCGGATGAGCCATTTCCTGCCCAAGGTGGTGGAAGCCGGCTTTGCCGGGGTGATCAACTACCCCACTGTCGCGGTGATCGACGGCCGCATGCGCGCCGATCTCGAGGCCGGCGGACTCGGCTTCGACAAGGAAGTCGAGATGATCCGCATCGCCAGCGGCCTCGGTCTTTTGACCACGGCCTATGTCTGCACGCCCGATGAAGCGGTGGCGATGATCGGCGCCGGTGTCGACATGATCGTCGCCCATATGGGGCTCACCGTTGGCGGCGCCATCGGCGCACAGCATGCGATGGCGATGGATGAGGCAGCCAAGGGTGTGGCGGCCATTACCGCGGCCAGCCGCAAGGCGCGCAGCGATGTGTTCGTCGTCGCCCATGGCGGGCCGATCGCCGGCCCCGCCGATGCGGAAAAGCTGTTCAAGCTGGTCGAGGTCGACGGCTTTGTCGGCGCCTCCAGCATGGAGCGGCTGCCGATCGAGGAGCCGCTGAGGGCCAACACCCACGCCTTCACCCAGTTGCGCACCCGCTGATATGCCGACAGTCGCACTCATCGTGTCGCTCGACACCAAGGCCGATGAGGCCCGTTACCTGCGCGACCAGATCACCGCTGCCGGGGTGGCGGTAGAGGTGGTGGATTTCGGCACCGGCACGCCGGGCTTTGCGCCCGATGTCACTGCCGATACGCTGGCGCGGCTGGGCAGCGGCTCGCTCGAGCACCTGGCAGCAACCCGCGATCGCGCCGCGGCGATCGACACCATGATGCGGGGCGCCGCTGCCTGGACCGGCCTCGCTCATGCGCGGGGCCAGCTTGCCGGCGTCATCGCCATCGGCGGCTCGGGAGGCACGGCTGTCGGTACCGCAGCAATGCGCGCCCTGCCATTCGGCGTGCCCAAGGTGATGGTCTCGACCGTCGCCGCCTCCGATGTCCGGTCCTATGTCGGCACCAAGGACATCACCATGATCAACTCGGTGGTGGATTTCGCCGGGCTCAACCCGATCAGCGAACCGGTGCTGCGCAATGCCGCCGCGGCGGTTGCCGCGATGGCCAAGGCACAGGCAAAGCCCAGCGCCCTCGTCGCCCAGCGCCTGATCGCTGCGAGCCAGTTCGGCGTGACGACGCCGGCGGTGGAGCACGCGCATGCCCTGCTCGCCGCGGCGGGCTACACGCTGGTTACGTTCCACGCCACCGGGATCGGCGGCCAGACCATGGAATCGCTGATCGCCGATGGCCTGTTCGATGCAGTGCTCGATCTCACCACCACCGAATGGGCCGACGAAGTCGCCGGCGGCAACCTCTCGGCCGGCCCGGACCGGCTCGGCGCCGCGGCACGCGCCGGCATCCCGCAAGTCATCGCCCCCGGCGCCCTCGACATGGCGAACTTCTTCGGCGTGCCGGTGCCCGAGCGCCACGCCTTCCGGCTGATCCACCAGCACAACGCCAATGTGGCGCTGATGCGCACCACGCCGGAAGAGAACGCAACGATCGGCCGGCGCATGGCCGAGAAATTGAACCGCGCCGCCGGCCCGGTCACCCTGCTGTTCCCGCTGCGCGGCGTCTCGGCGCTCGACGCCGAGGGCCAGCCCTTCTTCGATCGCGCCGCCGACGAGGCGCTGCTCGAGGCTTTCCGCCGGCACCTCGCACCTGAGGTGCGGCTCATCGAGCTCGACCTTCACATCAACGATCCCGCCTTTGCCGCTGCGGCCGTTGCCGAACTCCTCTCTCTCATCGAACAGCACAAGAAGAGACGCCATGCCTAAGACCACCGCCACCGAGAAGAACTTCCCCGACTGGAGCGAGACCCAGAACTACGGCATCAGCCACCTCAAGGTCGGCGCCGAGGTCGAGCACCATTTCCACGATTGCCATGAGTACTGGATCATCATCTCGGGCGAAGGCGACGCGATGAGCGAGGGCAAGCCCTACCATCTCGGGCCGGGCGACATGCTGCTGACCAAGGCGGGCGACTACCACTCGCTGAAGGTCACCAAGGAAATGGTCGCCGTCTACTATTACGGCGTGATGCCCGAGCACGGCCGCTGGGGGCACCTGCACGACGGCGAAGACCTGCCCTGGGCCGAGCACCTCGCCTCGCTGAAGGCGAAAGCCTGATGACGGTCAAGCACGTCGTCCTGTTCGACTATGCCGAAACCGCGTCGGAAGCCGAAATCCAGGCGGTGATCTCAGGCCTCAATGGCCTGCCCGGCAAGATCGACGAGATCCGCGACTGGTCGCTGGTCGAGGACCTCGGCAAACGCCCGGGCTCGTTCCGCTTCTGCCTGATCGCGCATTTCGACGACATGGCCGCCATGGAGCGCTACCTCGCGCATCCGGCCCATGTGAAGGCAGTGGAGCGCGCCATGCCCATCCTCAGCAAGCTGGCCGAGCACGACCACGTGGTTTGAGGCGGGGCAGTCGGGCTCCCTCTCCCGCTTGCGGGGGGAGGGCAATCGCAGATGGCGGGGCCATCGTGCCCTCCAGGGCCCCCTCTCTTGGAATTCTCCCCCGCACGGGGGGAGATGATCGGTGGTCTCCAACTATATCGGCGTATCAGTCGGGACTCTCCCCCTTGGCGGGGGAGAAAGCGAAAACTTGGGCTTAGCGCAGCTAAGTCCTTAGTTTTCGCCAGAGAGGGGGGCGTGGGGAGCTACCGGACTTTGCCCCTCTACTTCCGCCCCTGCGCAATCCGCTCCGCTTCCGGCAGCCGGCGCAGCAGCAGCATGGCGATGACCCCGAGCAGCGGCCCGGGCGCGAGGATCACGAAGGCCCATTGCCAGCCGATGGCTGCAGCCAGCATCGGCACCACGGTCAGGCTGACGATGGTCAGCGCAAAGCCGATGCCGAGCTGGAAGGCCAGCGCCGTGCCGATCAGGTCGGGGTCGCCGACCTCGGTGGTCATGGCGGAAAACTGCGCCGAGTCCGCGACGATGGTGGCGCCCCAGAGCAGCGCGATCGAGACGAACAACCAGAGCGGGCCGGCAAAGCTCACCCCGATCAGCAGCGCGCATGACCCCGACAGCGCCATCATGATGATGGTGGTGAGTGTGCGGCCGATGCGGTCGGCGATGAGGCCGCCGACGAGGCAGCCGATAAAGCCAGAGGCGACCATGGCGAACACCAGCAGCGAAATCTCGGCCGGGCTCATGCCTGCCGTGACCGAGGCGGCGCCGGCAAAGGCGAGGAACCAGCCCCAGGCGGCATAGAGCTCCCACATGTGCCCGAAATAGCCGAGATTGGCCAAGGCCACCGCCCGGTTGCGCACCACCCTGCCGAGCTGGCGCGGGTCGAACACGGCGCGACTGAACGGGTGTGGCCCCTCGCGGACCAGCGCCAGGAACACCCCTGCCCCACAAAGCGTCAGGGCGCTGGCCGTCGCCACGACGAAGCGCCAGTCGAGCCCGGCGAACAGCGCGCGCAGCAGGTGCGGGAAGGCCGAGCCCAGCGTCAGCCCTCCGATCATCGCGCCCATGGCAAGCCCGCGGCCGCGAGTGAACCAGGTGGCGACGAGCTTCAGCGCCGGCGGGTAGACCCCGGCCAGCGCCACCCCGGTCAACAGGCGCAAGCCGATCGCCACCTCGGCCGAGGGCGCCAGCAGCAGCAGCAGGTTGAACGCCGCCGCCAGCCCCGCCGCGATCCCCATCAACAGGCGCAGCGGCGCAATATCGGGCAGGTTGAACAGGCTCAGTGTCAGCGCCCCGGCGACGAAGCCGAGCTGCACCCCGTTGGTCATCCAGGTCTGCGCCAGGCCTGAGAGCTGCCACTGCGCCGTCAGTTGCGGCAGGATCGCGGTGGCCGAGAACCAGGTGGTCATCGACAGGATCACCGCGCCGGTAAGCAGCACCAGCATGCGCCAGGCGGCTGGGCTCGGCCGATCACTCATTTGCGGTCGCGAAACACGGCAGGATCTCCGCCCCGACCTGGGTAAACCGGACCTGCAACGGCAGGTGGAGCCGAGGTTCCGCCGTAAGGATATGGCTCAGCATGCTCGGGCCCTCTGCCAGCCGCACGATACCGACGGCATAGGGCGCCGCCGGCTCCCAACCGGGATGGCCGGGGCGATGGATCACCGACCAGCTCTCGAGCCGCGCCCGCCCGGATGCTTCGCGCCATTCGAGGCGCGGCGACCAGCAATGGGGGCAGATCCGACGCGGGTAGAACACCCAGCTCGCGCAGTCCGCGCAGTGTTGCACGATGAACCGCCCTTCGGCGGCCGCGGCCCAGAACGGCGCGGTGAGCGCAGTGCGGGTCGGCCCCGGGACCTTCAGTTCGCCGAGCATCATGCCGCCGCTCCCAGCACCAGTGCAGTGGCTTCGCTCATCGTTGCGCCATTGCCGGTGACCAACGCCAGGCGGGCATTGGCGATCTGCCGCATCGGCGAGTTGCCGCGCAGCTGGCGCACCGCCTCGACGATATGGGTCATGCCGCCAGCCAGGTCGGGCTGGCCGAAACCGAGTTGGCCGCCATGCGGGTTCAACCGGCTGAGATCGGCCTCGCGCAGCCAGTCGCCGAACCGGCCCGGCGGCGCGAGCCCGGCGTCTTCGAGCGTGGTGGCAACCATGATGCTGTAACAATCGTAGAGCGACAGAATATCGATCTCCCCGATCCGCACCCCGGCCTGGCCCAGCGCCCGGGCGATGGCCGGATGCAGTGGCCCCGAAGTCAGCGACGGCGCCTGCGACAGGGCGCGATGGGTCACCTTCTCCCCCGCCCCCAGCAGGTGCACGGCCGGCTGCCGCCGCCCCTTGGCCACCGCAACCGAGCTCACCACCACCGCCGCACCACCCGCCACCGGCATGACGATTTCGAACAGGTGCAGCGGGCTGGCGATCAGCGGTGAGGCGAGCACATCGGCGACGCTGACCTGCTTGCCGAAAAAAAACGCGTCCGGGTTGCTCTGCGCATTGGCGCGCGCCGCCGCGGCGATCAGGGCAAAATCCGCATCGGCCGAGCCGAACTCCGCCATGTGCCGCTGCTTGATCATGGCATAGGTGGCGTTGGCGCCCGAGGCGCCGAAGGGCACATCAAACTCGCGGATCGGGTTGCGGTTGGGCGAACGCGGCGGCTCCGCTTCGCGGGTATTGGCCAGAACGCAGAGCACCGTCTCGCACATCCCCGCGGCAATCGCCGCCGCGGCGCGCCACACCATGCCGGCGCCCGATGCACCGCCGAGATCGACCACGTTGGCCATGTCGGGCCTGAGCCCGAGATACTCGGCCACCGTCGCCGGCACGTGCTGCGGCGTTTCGCCGACCTGCGGGCCGACCAGCAGCCCGTCGATGGCGCCGGGCTCGAGGCCCGCATCTGCCACCGCCAGCCGAGCCACCTCGGCGATCATCCCGAGCGTCGTAGCGCCAGTGGTCGAACGCACCGGCTTCAATTCGCCGATGCCGATAATGGCCCCAAGCGGTTGGCTCACAGGGCGCTGTCCCGGCTGAGCGTGCGGAAAATCTCGAGCGCTTCGGGATTGGAAAGCGAGTCGCGGTTCTTCACCACTTCGCCCAGCATGGTGGCGCGCGCCGCGCCTTCCACCCGCTTGCCGTTCAGGGTGTAGGGCACCGCCGCGATCGCGTGGATGCGATGCGGCACATGCCGCGGCGACGCCGCCTCGCGGATCGCCTTGCGGATCCGGCCGGCCAGTTCCGCCGAAATGCTGCCGCCCTCGATCGGCTTCAAACAGAGCACGATCTCCTCGTCGCCACTGACTGGAGCGCCGAACACCAGGCAATCCTCGACCTCGTGGAAGCTCTCGACCGTGGCGTAGATCTCGGCGGTGCCGATGCGCACGCCGCCCGGCTTCAGCGTCGTGTCGGTGCGCCCATAGATGATGGCCGAACCATGGATGGTCTGCTCGGCGAGGTCGCCATGCGTCCAGATGCCGGGGCGCTGGGCAAAATAGGTGTCGTGATAGCGCTTGTCGCCCCCCTCGCCCCAGAAGGTCAGCGGCATCGAGGGGAACGGCTCGGTACAGACGAGATCGCCCTTCCGCCCAATGACCGAGGCATTGCGCTCGTCGAGCACATCCACCGCATGGCCGAGCGCCTTCGAGGTGAGCTGCCCGCGCCGCACCGGCAGCGTCGGGTTGCCGATCATGAAGCAGCCGATGATCTCGGTGCCGCCCGAGATCGAGGCGAACATCATGTCGGCCTTCACTGCATCATAGAGCCAATCGAACTGATCGGGCGCCACCGGCGCGCCGGCGCTCAGCACCGAGCGGAGGCGCGTGAGATCGACCCGCTCTGCCGGCCGATAACCGGCCTCGGCCACGGTCAGCAGGTATTTCGGGCTGATGCCGAAATGCGTAACCCCGGCCTCCGCCGCCACCCGCCAGAGCAGCCCGACATCGAGCCCCTCGCCAGTCCTCGGAATAGCCGCGCCGTCGGTCAGCACCACGGATGCATTGCAAGCTAGAGCCGAGATCACCCAGTGGTACATCATCCAGGCGGTATTGGTGTACCAGGAGACGGTGTCCCCCGGCTTCACGTCGCCATGCAACTGGTGCTCCTTCAGATGCTGCAGCAGCACGCCGCCGGTCGAATGGACGATCGCCTTGGGCTTGCCGGTGGTGCCCGAGGTGTAGAGTACATAGAGCGGCTGCGCGAACGGCACCCGGGTGTAAACCAGCGGCGCACCCGCCTCGCCGAACTCGGCCCACAGCTGCGTCCGGGTGGCGCTACCGGGCAGCTCGCCACCGATCAGCACCAGGTCGGTGAGGCTCGGCATCTGCGCGGCAAGCTCGGCGATGCGGCCCGAAATATCGTGCTCCTTGCCGCCATAGCGATAGCGCGGCGTGGCGAACAGCACCTTGGGAGCGATCTGCCCGAGCCGGTCGAGAATGGCGACGGTGCCGAAATCCGGCGAGCAGGACGACCAGGTGGCGCCGAGCGTAGCCGTCGCCAGCAGCGCCACCAGCGCCTCGATCCGGTTGGGCAGGATCCCCGCCACCCGATCGCCGGCCACCACGCCGGCGGCACTGAGCCCCGCGGCCACGCGGGCGACTTCGTTGCGCAGGTCCCCCCGCGTCATGCGGCGCGAAATGCCCTGCTCGTCGGACTCGATAAGCGCCGGCTCGGCATCGGCGCCACGCAGCAGGTTCTCGGCGAAGTTGAGCCGCGCTTCGGGGAACCACTGGCCGCCCAGCATGCCGCCATCGGCAGCCGGCACGTAGCTGACGCTGCCCTTGTCGCCGATCACCCTGCAGAAATCCCACACCGCGCTCCAGAAGGCGCCCGGCTGGCTGGTCGACCAGCGATGCAGCACGTCATAGGAGGCGCCGGCAAAGCCATAAGTCCCAGCAAAGCGCGTCAGGTTGGCAGCCGCGACCCATGCCGCGTTCGGGCGCCAGACGATATCGGTATCCAAGTCTCTTCCCCCTGCGGCGGTCGGTTTATCGATTGCTGCCGCGACCGCATCGCTATAAGCAGTTTGTGGACCAAACGGTACAACAATCGGTCCCGACTCGCCAAGTACGACCTGTGGATTGAGAGCAATGTCTGAAGACGCCGTCATCGTCGCCGCCGCCCGCACCCCCATCGGCCGCTTCGGCGGAGCCTTCTCCGACCTGCCCGCGACGGCGCTTGGCGCCGTCGCCGTACGTGCCGTGATCGAGCGCAGCGGCGTCGATCCCGCAGCGATAGACGATGTACTGATCGGTCAGGTGTTGCAGGCCGGCGCCGGGCAGAATCCGGCGCGCCAGTCGGCCGTCGGCGGCGGCATTCCGCACGCCGTGCCGGCGATGACCATCAACCAGGTTTGTGGCGGCGGCCAGCGCACGCTCCACCTCGCGGCCCAGGCGATCCGCCTCGGCGACGCCGATATCGTACTGGCCGGCGGACAGGACTCGATGACCCGCGCCCCGCACCTGCTGCCGCAGAGCCGGGCCGGCTTCAAGATGGGCGAAGTGACGATGCAGGATGCCATGATGGTCGATGGCCTCATCGATGCTTTCAACAATGTACATATGGGCGTCACCGCCGAAGCGCTGGCGCGGAAATACCAGATCACCCGCGACGAGCAGGATCAGTTCGCCCTGGCTTCACAGCAGAAGGCCGCAGCCGCCATGGCCGCCGGGCGCTTCACCGAGGAGATCGTGCCGGTCGAGGTACGGCGGAAGCGCGGCAGCATCGTGGTCGAGCACGATGAGCACCCTCGCGCCGATACCACGCCCGAGCAGCTGGCGGCGTTGCGGCCGATTTTCGACCCCGAGGGCAGCGTCACGGCCGGCAACTCATCGGGCCTCAATGATGGCGCTGCGGCGCTGCTGGTGATGTCGGCCCGCCGCGCCAGGCAACTGGGTCTCGAGCCGCTGGTCCGCATTGCCTCCTATGCCTCGGCCGGCGTCGACCCGATGGAAATGGGCCTCGGGCCCGTGCCGGCGACCCGCGCGGCGCTCGACAAGGCCGGCTGGAAGGCGGCGGACCTCGACCTCATCGAACTGAACGAGGCCTTCGCCGCGCAATCGCTCGCCGTCAGCCGCGAGTTGAGTTTCGATCCCGCGCGGATCAACGTCAATGGCGGCGCCATTGCGCTCGGCCACCCGCTGGGCGGCTCCGGCGCGCGCCTCGTAGTGACGCTCGTCCATGAAATGCTGAAGCGGGACTCGCACAAGGGCCTCGCCACGATGTGCATCGGTGGAGGCCAAGGGGTGGCAATCTCCCTGGCGCGATAGGTGGCGGAGAGGATGGGATTCGAACCCACGAGACCCTTTAGAGGTCTGCGCCCTTAGCAGGGGCGTGCCTTCGACCACTCGGCCACCTCTCCGTCGCCGGTCCTGATAGGGGCAATCGTCCGGGCGGGCAAGGGGTTTTTCGGCGGCGTTCGCAACGCAGTAACTGACCGGTGCGGGGCAAGTGATGCAGAAGTGCCGCGCCCAGTGCGGCGTCTCGATACTTGCCGCGCTTTGCCATTGATTTGACCAGAGGCTGCGCAACGATGGCCATAGTTGCCGCGATCGAGGCCCTGCCCTCGATTCGAGCGGACCGGATGGGCGATCTTTGCGGAGGATGACCCCATGGCCTGGTTGCAGAAACTGACTGGTATCGCTGCGGTTTGCATCGCACTGGGTGCAGGCCCGGTGGTGGCACAGCAGGCGTTGCCCGCGCTGATCGAAGGGGTGTGGCTGACAACGGCCCAGACCGAGCTGACCATCGTCGCCTGCCCCGCCGGCTATTGCGGGCATATCAGCAAGATCGTGATCCCCGAGGCGATCAAGCAGAAGTACGGCGAGCAGCTGGAATCGATCGATCCGGCTGCCTTCACCGATGCCAACAACAAGGATCCGGCGCTGCAGGGGCGGCCGATCCAGGGGCTGCAGATCCTGGCGCTGCGGCAGACCGGCAATCCGATGTTCTACGAGGGTGAGATCTACAATCCCGAGGACGGGAACATCTATTCGGGCTCGGTCGAGGTGCTGTCGGTCGACCTGATCCGGCTCAAGGGCTGCGTGCTCTATGTGCTCTGCCAGGAGCAGGATTGGTCGCGGGTCCCCCAGGAACCCGCAACCGAGTAAGTTCAGCGCTGGTTGAACAGGATTCGCTGCGCTTCCTTGTCGGTAGCGGCGCTGATCTGCTGGCTCTGCTCGAGCGTGATGCCGAGGGCCCGCTGCACGGCCGGCCGATCGGTGATGCGCTGACGCCAGGCGGCGAAAGTCGGGAACTCGGCGATGTCGATGCCGTGATTGTCCGAACCGCGGGACCAGTCGAAGATGGCGATGTCGGCGATCGAGTAGTCACCGGCGACATAGTCTTTGCCGAGTTCGGCCTGCTTGTTGAGCTGGGTGTCGAGCACACGGTAGAGGCGGTGGCTCTCATCCTGGTAGCGCTTGATGGCGTAGGGGATCTTCTCGGGGGCATAGCGCGAGAAATGGTTGTTCTGCCCCAGCATCGGGCCGAAGCCGCCGACCTGCCAGAACAGCCACTCGTCGATCTTGATCCGCTCGGACCAGCTGGTGCCGTAGAACTTGCCGAACTTCTCGGCGAGATATTTGAGGATCGCGCCGGACTCGAAGATCGAGACGGGTTTGCCCTCCGGCCCCTCGGGATCGACGATCGCCGGGATCTTGTTGTTGGGCGAAATGGCAAGGAACTCGGGCTTGAACTGGTCGCCGCGGCCGATGTTGATCGGGTAGATGGCGTAGGGCAGTTCGAGTTCTTCAAGGATGATGGTGATCTTCCGGCCGTTGGGCGTGGCGGCGTAATAGAGATCGATCGGCAAAGTCTGGGTGGTCATTGGTAGTGTCCCGGGTCTGCTGCTGAAGTGGTGACGGAACGCCACCGGGCGACGAGGCCTCCATATATCGGCACCTGCCGATGGATGACAACCCGCACACGGAAATGACAACGGCGGAGCGAACCCCGCCGTTGAAAATCAATGCTCGGTTTTGGGCTTGCCCCGAAAAACCCGTCAGGCGCGCTGAATGCGCATGTGCGGCTGGCCATCGCTGGTACGCGCCGCCGAGATGCCACGCAGATCGACAGTGGCGCGGACGCGCTGGCGGTAGATCGGCCCCATCAGCTCGGATTTCGACACGTTCACCGGACGATCGAACTTCACCGTCACCTCGTAGTGGTTCATGTCGGCGAGCAGTTGTACCCCGATGACCATGCCGATGAACGACTGGCTGAGGTAGGTGCCCTTGACGCGCTGGCCAACCTGCACCGGGCTGACCGCGCGTTCCGGCATCGCCGCTGACGCGGTGTTCCAGTCGCGGTAGCCGTGGCGATGGGCGATTTCTTCGAGCGCGGCGCCCTGCCCCAGCGGATTGCCCGCCAAAGCGCGTTCGGCGCGCAAAGCCTTGGCCTCGGCCTTGAGACTGGCGGCACTGGGAGTATCGAGAGAGAAAGTCATGTCGGTCCTCTTCATCAGAGGCGGATGTCTTCATGGGGCTCGCCTTGCCATGAACCGCCTCGAAGGGAGCGATCATGCGATGCGTCACGGATAGTCCGCGGCTGGACTTGACCATCGGGTTTCCCCGGCGAGCGGCAGGCGCCAGCAGCACGGCGCGAGATGTGGGGGATCGAGCGGGTTTTGTCAACTCGGGCCCATTCGTACCGATGATGGCGAGGATCACGGTTTCTCGTTGGAGTGCGGCGACGCGGCGCGCTAGGGATCACGGATGACCGAGATCATGCTGTTCGTCGCCGGCCTCATTGCCGGCACCATCAACACACTGGCGGGCGGCGGCTCGTTCGTGCTGTTTCCGGCGCTGCTGTTCGCCGGCGTGCCGCCGGTGATCGCCAATGCGTCGAACACCTATGCGAGCTTCCCCGGCTATGCGAGCGGCGCCGTCGGCTTCTGGCGCGAAATTGTGGCGCACCGCGACAAGCTGATCGGCTACACCATCGTCTCCTTGGTGTTCGGCTATGCCGGCGCTGAACTGCTGCTGCGCGTCTCGAACGAAACCTTCGTCCTGGTGGTGCCGTGGCTGCTGGCCTTCGCGGTGCTGCTGTTCGCCTTTGGCGGGCGGATCAACAGCTATGTGCGCCAGCTCGCCGGCGATAACGGCCGCGGCCGCCATGCCGGCGTCGCGCTGCTGTTCGCACTGCTGGCCGGCATCTGCGTCTATGGCGGCTTCTTCAATGCCGGGCTCGGTGTATTGCTGCTGGCGTTCCTGGCGCTCGCCGGGTTCACCGACATTCACGCCATGAACGGGTTGAAGCTCTGGATCTCGACGCTGGTAGCGCTGGTCTGCGTGATACGCTTCGCGCTCTCGGGAGCCATCGACTGGTATCATGGCTCGATCGCGCTGGTGGGGGTGACCATCGGCGGCTACGTGGCGGCGCGCGTCGCCAAGCGGATCCCGACGCAGCTGATCCGTGGGCTGGTGATCGTCTACGGGATCGGGCTGACCGGCTGGTTCTTCTGGCAGGCGTACGGGGCGGCTTAGAAAAACTGCCTCTCGATCAGCTGGTAACTAGCCCCTATCGCCGCCGTGAGCCTTGAATTACTGTCTGCGGCGCGGCGTCGGGGTACGGGTTATTGCAATGGGCAGATTGGCAGCGATCTTTCTCGCCGCAGTTCTCTTGTCAGGCGGACAATCAATTGCGGCCCAGGCCACAGGAACTGCGATGGCGGTCGACGTCGACGCGCGCGCCGAGTTTGGTGACGATATCCGCGTGCTCACCGCCGGTGACGACCTCAAGATCGGCGAGACCGTGGTGACCGACGAACACGGGCTGGTGCAGATCAAGTTCTCCGACGAAACCGAGCTGGTGGTCGGGCCCAACTCCCAGTTGCTGCTCGAGGATTACCTGCTGCGCAACGATGGCTCGGTAGGCAAGCTTGCGATCAATGCCCTGTCGGGCTCATTTCGCTTCGTCACCGGTCAATCCAACAAGGACGACTATTCGATCAAGACGCCGACCGGCACCATCGGTATCCGCGGCACGGCGTTCGACTTCGCCGTCGAGCCGGTCAAGACGCGCATGCTGATGTACCACGGCACATCCACCCTGTGCGGCGCCGGCAATGCCTGTGTGACGATGCAGCAGACCTGCGAGGCGGGCGAGGCAGAAGCCGCCGCGGCCCAGTCGCTCGGCCTTTCCTTCACCGCGGACGAGGCGCGCCGGGCCTCTCTGCAACAGAGTTTTCGCTACGCTGATTTTCAGAAACCGCTGCAATACCTGTTCCGTGTCGAGCAGGTGCCGATCTGCCAGCTGATCGGTCCCGCGCGCTTTGCGCCCGCGGACATTCCTGCGGTGATGGAGATCTGCAGCCCGGTGATTGCTGAGCAGTATCAGGGCGTCATCGATCGCTGGGGCTATTGCAGCGCCGCCGTCGCGGGCTTCCTGACCAACCTCACTGGGCCGGCAGACCAACAGGTCGCCGATCTGACAGCCGCGCTGGTGGAGCTGTTCCAGCCGGGGACGGGATGCAGCGCAAACGAAACCGAGCTGCCGGAAGCGCTATCGGTCGCCGCCCTGAAGTCGCCGGACGCCCAGCAGCAGGAGGCGATCCGGGAGATCGGCGCGACTATTCGCGACTGCGCAGCGGTGCGTACCGCGGCGATCCTGCCGGCGCAGGCGAGCGCAAACTGAGCGAAAAAAGCGCCGCGCAGCCGGCGATATGCCGCCCTGCCCGCTCGACCATCAGCCTTTGCGCACCCACACCGAAGTATCGTGGAAGGCAGCGCCGCCGAAAGGTCGCACCTGATCTGAGCCGATCAGAGTGTTGATGCCCTGGCCGTTGCGATGCGCCGAGTTGGGGTGGATGCCTTCGGCGATCAGCACGCCGCGCTGCATGCCCTCGAAAAACACGGCCTTGAGGGCCACCTCGCCGCGGCGGTTGCCCAGCGTGACGGGGTCGCCGTCGGCGACGCCGAGATCGGCGGCATCTTCAGGGTGGATGAATACCGTCGGCTCCGGCTGCCGCTTCTGGCTGCCGGCGGTCTCGGTGAAGGACGAGTTGAGGAAGCCGCGCGACGGACTGGTGGCGAGGCGGAACGGGGTTTCCGCATCAACCCGCTCGGTGACATCCCAGTGGTCGGCGAAACGCGGCATTTCCGAGGGATCGCAGACCCAGGTGTAGCCCTTGAGCCGCGCCACGGCGTCCCAGTCGGGCTCAAAGCGATAGCGCTTGTCGGGCCAGGCGAAACCATCGGCAAAGCGCGCCTTCTCGTCCGGCCAGGCGCCGTCGATGAAGCCGCGTTTCTCGATCTCGTTGAATTCACCGAAGCCGGAGCGGCGGAAGGTTTCGGCCACCACCTCGCGGTCGGAAAGATGCATCGAGGCGTGATCGCTGCCGAGCCGGCGCAGCAGCTCGTTGACCACCTCGAAGTTCGAGCGGCACTCGCCGGGGGCCTCGACCAGCTTGGGGCCGTAGAGCAGCCGGGTATGGCCGCCGCGGCGATAGTAGTCGTTGTGCTCGAGAAACATGGTGGCCGGCAGCACGATATCGGCGAGCCTGGCCGTATCGGTCATGAACTGCTCGTGCACCACCGTGAACAGGTCTTCGCGCGCGAAGCCGGCGCGGGTGAGCCCCTGCTCCGGGCTGACATTGACCGGGTTGGTGTTCTGGATGAACAGCGCCTTGACCGGCCCACCGCCCTTCAGCGCCGCACGGTCACCGGTCAGCACCTTGCCGATCTCGCACATGTCGAGTTCGCGACCGCCCGGCCCCATCTCGGCGCCGGTGATCATGGACTTGTCGAGCTTCCACGAGCCGGAATTGGAATGGAAAGCGCCGCCGCCATGGTGCTGCCAGGAGCCGGTCATCGCGGCGACCGACAGCGCCGCATGCATCGAGGTCGAGCCGTTGCGCTGCCGGGTGAAACCGTAGCCGAGCCGGAAGTAGGTTTTGGGCGTGGTGCCGACGAGCCGGGCAAAGGCCTCGATCTCGGCGACGGAAAGCCCGGTGATTTCGGCCGCCCATTCCGGCGTGCGGGTGGCGAGGTGCGCCTCGAACTCGGACGAGAAGTCGGTGAACTCGGCCATATAGGCGCGGTCGGCGAGGCCGTCGCGCAGCAGCACGTGCATCACCGCGACGGCCAGCGCGCCATCGGTCCCAGGGCGCAGCACCAGCGCCATGTCGGCCTGCTCCATGGTGCCGTTGCGATAGATGTCGATGGCGACGATCTTCGCACCGCGATCCTTGCGGGCGCGGATGGCGTGCGTCATCACGTTGACCTGGGTGGCGACCGCATTGGTGCCCCAGATCACCACGCAATCGCTCTCGGCCATGGTCTCGGGATTGGGCCCCGCCAGCACGCCGGTGCCGGCGATGAAGCCGGGCCAGGCCGTGCCGGTGCAGATGGTGTCGTATTGCAGCGCGTAACCGCGGGCATGGCGGAGCCGCTCGATGCCGTCGCGCTGCACATGGCCCATGGTGCCGGCGTAGAAATAGGGCCAGATGGCTTCAGGACCATCGCTGCGCTCGATCTCGAGCCAGCGCGCGACGATCTCGTCGTAGGCCTCGTCCCAACTGATCCGCTCGAACTCGCCGGAGCCCTTTTTGCCAATGCGGCGAAGCGGATGGGTCAGCCGGTTCGGGTGATGTATCCGCTCCGCATAGCGCGCCACCTTCTCGCAGATGACCCCCGCCGTATACGGATCGTCCTTGGCGCCGCGCACCCGGCCGATGGTCCGCTCGTCGATGACCTCGACGTCGAGGGCACAGGTCGAAGGACAATCGTGCGGGCAAACCGAACGGGCGATGCGGGGTGTGGCGATGGCGTTCATGACTTCTCCTGGCCCCCGATCCTAAAGCAAGACCGTCCCGGTTGGCAGTGATTTGCCGACGAATGTGCCGATAACCGCAAGCGATCGCGACGCCAAAGCGGCGGGCAGTGCCAAGCGACACCGGCAATCGTGCCGCCTTTTTGGGCAGCGCCGCAGCGCACCAGACACCGAAACCCGGCAGTTCCCGCTCCAGCCATGCGCTTGGCGGGAAGCGAGCATGCAATCCGAGCCCCTCCTGCCCCCACCGAGGGGGTCGCATGCTTTGCCTCGGAGGAGGATTGAGATGGTTCGCATTATTGGAACGTCCGCATCCGAAACGATCACCGGCACCTTCGATACCGACCACCTGTTCGGACTAGGCGGTGACGACCACCTCATCGGACTGGACAGCGACGACCAGCTTGTCGGTGGCGCCGGTGCGGACCTGCTCGAGGGCGGCGACGGCGACGACTACTACCATATCGACGCCTTCGACATGGTCGTGGATACCGGCGGCTGGGACACCATCCGGGCCGGACATACGACGGACCTCGAGGACTTTCCCGAGATCGAGAACCTGCAAATGCTGGCCAACACCTCGGGTCGGCAACTGCTCGGCAATTCCGACCTCAACGCGCTGGTCGACGCCGATGGCAGCAACCTGCTCGATGGCCGGGCCGGCGACGACGCGCTGTTCGGCCATGGCGGTGACGACATCCTGGTTGGCGGCCTTGGCGACGATACCCTGGTCGGCGGCGCCGGCAGCGACCGCTTCGAATTCTACAGTCTGACCGAGACCGGCGTCGGCGAGATGCAGCGCGATATCATCGCCGATTTCGAGAGTGGCAGCGACCTGATCAACCTGGGGCGCCTCGATGCCGATTCCGGCCATTCCGGCAACCAGGCCTTCCGCTTTCTCGGCGCGACCGAGTTCACCGGGACCGCCGGCGAGCTGGTGACCTATCAGCAGGTGGTCGACCTCGAGCTGACGACGGTGCTGGCCGGCGACAGCAATGGCGACGGCGTGGCCGATTTCGAGATCGAGCTCAGAGGCAATATCGCGCTCAACTCCGGGGATTTCATCCTGTAGCCGCACGACTCGAGCCTCGGCTCATGATTGGGAGGATTTCAGCATGGCCTACTATCCACCGACCATCGATCCGGACGCGCTCGACGGCACTGACGGCTTCAACATCACCGGCGCCACCACCGACGATCGGCTGGGCACCAGCGTCGAGAACGCCGGCGACGTCAACGGCGACGGCTTTGCCGACATCATTGTCAGCGGACGCGACCGGGTCGGCGGCATGGTCTACAACTATGTCGTCTTCGGTTCGGCCGAGCCGTTTCCGGCCGATTTCAACGTCACCGAACTCGATGGCAGCAATGGCTTTGCGATCGATACGGTAGACAAGCCCTGGTACGTCAAGGGTGCCGGCGACATCAACGGCGATGGCTACGACGACCTGATGGTCGGAACCAGCAACGATGCCGACGAGTATGGCTACGAGGACATCCACATCGTCTTCGGCAAGGCGGACGGGTTCGAGCCCTATGTCTGGCTCGAGCAACTGGACGGCGAGAATGGCTTCACCCTGAATGGGCCGTCGCGATCCACCGCCAATTACAGCATCGCTTCGGCCGGCGATACCAATGGCGACGGCTTCGACGATGTGCTGATCACCACCCAGTACGAGGCCCGCCTGCTGCTCGGCAAGGCCGACGGCTTTGCGGCCGATGCGATCGTCACCGAAGCCACCACCTCGATCTTCAACTCAAGCCAATGGCGCTACGCCCCGCCCGCCGGCATCGGCGACATCAACGGCGACGGGTTCGATGACGTCGCGATCGGCGAGGCAGTGATCTTCGGCAGTGCCGACGGCTTCCTCCCCGGCCTCACCGTCGACCAGCTCGACGGCAGCAACGGGTTCCGGCTCGACCCCGACGTCAACCGCTCGGTCGCGGCGGCAGGCGATGTGAATGGCGACGGTATTGGCGACTTCATCGTCGGCAACCCGAATGCCAGGCCGCATGGCCATATCGACGGCGGCGAGGCCTATGTGGTGTTCGGCAAGGCGACCGGCTTCGATGCTTCGCTCGACCTCACCGCGCTTAACGGCAGCGACGGCTTCGTCATCCGCGGGCCGACCCTGTCGCGGCTCGGGGTCGAGGTGGCCGGCGCCGGGGACGTGAATGGCGACGGGTTCGACGATGTGCTGGTGCAAACCGGCTATGGCCGGGCGCATGTGGTGTTCGGCCGGGCAACCTTCCATACGCCCGGCTTCGACGTGGACGATCTCGATGGCCGGAACGGCTTCGAGATCGACAGTTCCGACCCCTATTCCGGCATCGAAGATCTTGCCGGGCTCGGCGACGTCAACGGCGACGGCTTCGCCGATCTCGCCTTCGGCAACAGCCAGGCCGGCCCGGGAGGCCTGCCGCTCGCCGGGACCACGGCGGTGGTCTACGGCTTGAAACCCACCGAAGCGGTGACGCGGATCGATGCGGCCGGCGACCAGACGGTGCGCGGCGGGCTCGGCGGTGACGTGCTGATCAGCTATGGCGGCAACGACCATCTGATCGGCGATGCCGGCAACGACTCGCTGCGGAGCGTCGCGGGGACCGACGTGCTAGACGGCGGACTCGGGGATGACGAGTACTTCGTCTTCGCCGACCACAGTGACACGATCGTCGATGCCGACGGCATCGACACCATCCGCACCACCACCGACTGGGACCTGCAGGACTATGCAGGCATCGAGAACGTCGTGCTCAGTGCGGCCGGCGACCAGCAGGTGACCGGCAATGCGCTCGGCAACCGGATCGTCGGCAGCTTCGGCGACAACCGGCTCGCCGGCCTCGACGGGGATGACCGGCTCGAGGGCAAAGAGGGTAACGACATCCTGGCGGGAGGCCGGGGGCGCGACATCCTGATCGGCGGCAGCGGTGCAGACCGCTTCGACTTTGCCGACTGGGACCTCGACCAGCGCGACGTGATCACCGACTTCGTGTCCGGCGAGGATCGGATCAACCTCGCACCGATGGACGCCAATTTCGGGCGCAGTGGCAACCAGGCCTTCAGCTTCATCGGCGAGGCCCGGTTCAGCGGTGTGGCCGGCGAGTTGCGCTATGCCGATCTCACCTACACCAACGGCACCGTGGTCACGATCATCGAAGGTGATCGGGATGGCGACGGCGAGATGGACTTCCAGCTCGAGCTGCGCGGCCAGCACGCGCTGACGGCAGGCGACTTCATCCTCTAGGAGAGATTGCGATGGCCTACATCATGGGCACCGACGCGGCCGAGACGCTGACGGGAACGGACAGCGGCGACGCCATCCTCGGGTTTGCCGGGGACGATCACATCATCGGGCTCGACGGCAGCGACCAGTTGTTCGGGCATGGCGGCGCCGACCTGCTGGAGGGTGGGCTCGGCGACGACATTTACCAGCTGATCGACGATCGCTCCGACACCATTATCGACATCGGTGGCTGGGATACGATCCGCGCCACGGTGGGGACTGATCTGGAGGACTATCCGGAGATCGAGAATTTGACGATGGCCATCGACTATTCCGGCCGGGCGCTGCTCGGCAACGGCCTCGACAACGAACTGATCGACTGGGGCGGCAGCAACCGGCTCGATGGACGCGACGGCAACGACTATCTCAATGCCGGGGCCGGCAACGACCTGCTGATCGGTGGCCTCGGCACGGAGTTCATGCTCGGCGGACAGGGCCGGGATCGCTTCGACTTCCTTGATGTCGACGAGATTGGCGTCGGCGAGACGACACGAGATGTGATCTGGGACTTCAAGCCCACTGCGGATCGGATCAACCTGGGATCTATCGACGCCAACGAGCAGTTCGCCGGCAACCAGGCGTTCCAGCTGCTCGGCTTTGCCGAGTTCACCGGCAAGGCCGGCGAGCTGCGCTGGGTGTACGAGCAGCGCGCCGACCTTTCCGCCGTAACGCTGGTCGAAGGCGACACGGACGGTGACGGGGTGGCGGACTTTCAGCTCGAACTGAATGGCCGGCTGCCGATGTATGCAGCCGACTTCATCCTCTAGCCGGGATAACGCCCTGCCCCCATGGGGAGCCGGGGACTATTCTTCGGCGCGGATCTTCTTCAGCTCGGCATTGTAGATGCGCAGGCTGAGATAGATGGCGAACATGAAGCAGACGATGCCGGTGATCTGCGACAGCGGCAGACCCGCGAACAGCGGCACGTGCTTGGCAATGATCAAGGCAACAACGAGCATGAGGACAGACACGACCTCAGCAGAGCGGAACAGCATGGCTCCCCTTTACTTTCTTTTCGAGATGCGCTGACGCTCGGCGCGGATTAGCTCCGCGTGACGGAGCCCCCGCCGGTCACGTTACGGAAAAGCGCAAAAGGTTCCATCAACTTTTGCGTTATCCCGCATTTTCCCGGAACGGGCTGGCACGGAAGCAACAGCGGCCGCGCCGGAGGGCATCAGCTGACCAGTTTCAGCCCGACAATCCCGGCGACGATCAGTCCGATGCTGGCAAGCCGCAGGGCGGTCGCTGGCTCATGGAACAGCACGATGCCGAGTAGCGCGGTACCGATAGTGCCGATGCCGGTCCAGATGGCGTAGCCGGTGCCGACCGGCAGCTCGCGCAGCGCGATGCCGAGCAGGACCACGCTCGCAACCATCGCCGTAACGGTGAGGGCAGTCGGGCCGAGCCTCGTGAACCCCTCGGTGTATTTGAGGCCGATCGCCCAGACGACTTCCAGAAGGCCGGCGACGGCGAGGTAAACCCAGGCCATGGGCATTACTCCTTGCGTGCGGGCCGTCCCGCCTGAATATTGGGAAGCGTCGGGGTCGTCCCCGACACCGCGCGATATAGGGCCGTGTGGCGGCGATGAGAAGAGCCGCGATCGCAGACCTGATGGTCCGGGGGCGGGGCGGCGCGACGAAACTGAACGCTCCATGAACGGGTCGCTCACACGCAGCGGTGAATCCTGCTTTTTGGGGCTGGAACCGCCATTTTTCCTTGTGTAGAGGCGATTGATCGCGCTGCCGGGGGGCCGGGCGATATCCATGTCCATGCATAGCTGAGGACGCATATGCACAAGATGATATGGCGAGCCCCCCTCGCCTGCGCACTCGCTGCGCTCGGTTTTCTATCGTTCACCGGCATCGGTCTGGGCGCCAGCGGCAAGGCGCTCGGCGTCGACCCGGCCGCCTCGGTCGAAACCAAGACCGACACCAAGACACTCACCGTCGGCGCCGACATCTTCATCGGCGACCGTGTGGTCACCGGCGCCAAGGGCCAGGTGCAGATCAAGTTCAGCGACCAGACCGAGCTGGTCGTGGGCCCGAACTCGGCGCTGCTGATCGAGGATTACCTGCTGCGCAACGACGACTCGGCGGGCAAGTTCGCCATCAACGCGCTGTCGGGCACGTTCCGCTTCACCACCGGTCGGGCGCCGAAGGACCGCTACATCATCGAGACGCCGACCGGCACCATCGGGGTGCGCGGCACGTCGTTCGATTTCAATTCGAGCACCGAGGAGACCAAGGTGCTGCTGTATCACGGCCAGGTGGTGCTCTGTAACCTCGACAACACCTGCGTGACCCTCGACGACACCTGCGAGCTGGGTGCCTACGACCTCGGCAAATCCGAGATCCTCGGCCATACCGACGACTTCAAGGGCGCCGCCCGCGAAGACCTGAAGGCGGACTTCAAATACGCCCAGTCGCAGGCCCCGCTGCTCGGCGCCTTCCGCGTCGAGGAAGCCAAGGAGTGTTTCCACAAGGGCTTCGTGGCCGACACGCCCAAGAGCCTGATGTATGGCGAGGGTACGGGCGCGCCACCGGTGGAACCCGAACCGAATCCCGACAACTGGCCGCCGCCGGACAGTGGGTTCCCGCCGGAGTGTTACGGCCCCAACGACGAGTTCTACTGCAACTGACCTCGAACAGCCGCCGGATGACCATGCCGGCGGCTGCTGCCGCCTCACCGTGCTTCCTGGCGCACCGGCTGCTCGAGCCGCGTCCCGCATACGACTAAAGCGCTGGCCTGCCCTCGCGATTCTGGATTAGGGATCGCGAGGGAGAACAGCCAGCCATGACCGAGACGGCCCAGCCACGCCTGCCGATGGCGGCGCTTATTTCTGCGAGCCTGTTGTCGATCGGCGTCGGCTATGCCTCGACGGCTCCCTACGACGCTATCATCGCCATCGACACATTGAAGATCGGGCATGGCGATTTCGCGCTGATCCTGACGGTCGCATCGATCGTCGGTGTCATCGCATCGGTGGCGCTCGGCTGGCTTTCCGACCGGATCGGCGACCGCCGTCTGCTGATGCTGGCCACCGCCCTGCTCGGCGTGGTCGGCATGGGCCTGATGTACTGGCTGCGCAGCCCGGTGGCCTTCGTCATCGCCTATTGCGTGATCCTGCCGTTCGGCAACTCGGCCTTCAGCCAAACCTTTGCCTATGCCCGGGTCTACTACGACCAGACGCGGCCCAGGGACGCCGAGTTCCGCATCACCATCCTGCGCTCGATCTATGCCGCCTCGTGGGTGATGGTGCCGCCGCTCGCCGGCTGGATCGCCGCCGTTTACCAGGTGTTCGATGTCTACCTCCTGGCGGCGGCCGCCTACCTGGTCTGCGGCGCCATCTCGCTGGTGATGCTGGCCGACCCGGCAACCCGCCTCAGCTCGAGCCGGCCCAAGCCGAGCGCCGACGGCAAAGGCGGCATCGCGCTGCCGATGCTGGTGGGCATCTGCGGCATCCTGCTCATCAACGTGGCGATCCGGGTCAGTGGAACGGCGACACCGCTGGCCATGGTCAGCCATTTCGGCGGCAATATCGGCGATGTCGGCATCGCCGCGGGCATCGGAGCCTTCCTCGAGATCCCGCTGATGCTGGCCTGGGGTTTTCTCGGCCGGCGGTTCAGGAAGCATACGCTGATCGCGGCCGGGGCGTTGATCTACGCGCTCTACCAGGTGCTGCTGACCCAGGCGAGCGGGGTCACCGAGGTGTTCTGGCTGCAGGTGCCGCGGGCGGTGGCCATCGCGGTGCTGATGAGCGTGCCGATCAGCTACATGCAGGAGGCGATCCGCGGCCGGGTGGGCCTGTCGACCTCGTTGCTCGACGTCACGGTGGTCGCCTCGGGCATGCTGTCGGCCGGGATCTTCGGGCTGGTTGCCGCGCCGGGACGTTACCTGGAACTGTTCTGGGTCGCGGCTGTGCTGGCTACCATCGGGGCGGCAGTGCTGGTGCTGGCGCATAACGTGCTGCAACGCCAGCCGGCCGCGCAGCATTGACAGCCGGAACAGCCCGGGCAAGCTCGCGGACGAGGAGACGACGCGATGGATGAGGCAAAGCCTGAGCACGGCCTGAGCCGCCTGCGCTCGACGCTGCGACTGCTCTACCACGGCAGCTCGAGCATGGCGCTGCGCTTCCAGTTCGCGGTGCTGCTGGTCGACCTCGCGATCATCGCCTTCTTCATCGCGACGCCGCTGCTGCGCGACCGACCGAGCTTCATTTGGATCGACATCGCCGTCGCGGTGCTGCTGATCGCCGACCTCGTGGCGCGGGGGCTGGCCTCGACCGATCCGTTGCGCTGGCTGCGACAGCCGACGACGATCGTCGACATCTTCATCCTCACCACCCTGCTATTGCCGGCCTGGCTCGCGAATTTCGGCTTCCTGCGCATCCTCAGGCTCTGGACGCTGTCGCGCAGCGGCGTGCTGTGGCGGCCGCTGAAAAAGTTCAAGCTCACGCAGTATCGCGAACAGGGCGAGGCGATCGTCAACATCGTGACGTTCCTGTTTCTCGTTTCCGGGTTCGTGCTGACCTTCTTCGCGCGCCCCGATTCCGGGATCGAAGGCTATGTCGACGCGCTCTATTTCACCGTCACCTCGGTAACGACCACCGGCTATGGCGACGTGACCCTGCCGGGCACAGCCGGCAAGCTCACCTCGATCGCGGTGATGATCGTCGGCATCACGCTGTTCGTGCGGTTGGCTCAGGCGCTGTTTCGTCCGCACAAGGTGTTCTTTCCCTGTCCACAATGCGGGCTGCAGCGGCACGAACCGGACGCCGTCCACTGCAAGGCCTGTGGCCACGTGCTGAACATCCCCGATCCGGGGCACTGACGCCTAGCGAGACAGGGCCCGGATTTCGGCGTTGGCGCGACGCAGGCGCTCGGCGAGGCTGGCACCCACGGCCATCACCAGCGCATTGTGGGCCGCCGGAGCGTTTGCCGCCAGTTCGTCGAGCGCGTCGCGATCGAGCACCAGTGCCGTGCCGGTGCTGACAGCCACTACGTCGGCGGTGCGCGGCGCATGACCGAACAGCGCCAGTTCGCCGAACACCGGGCCCGGCTCGACCGTGCTGACCCGATGGCTTGGAGCATTGCCGACCCGTACGGTGATATCGACGTGTCCCTCGATGAGGAAGAACAGTTCGTCGGCGCGGGCGTTCTGGGCAATCAGCTTGGTCCCGGGTTCGAACGGCTGCGGCCTCAGGCGTCGGGCAAGCGCGGTCAGCATGGCTTCGTCCAGTCCGGCCAGCAGGTCGAATTCGGCGAGCGGGACCGCTGCATCGGTCTGGCCGCTGCCGGCCTGCTCCAGCAGACGATCCTCGAAATATTCGAGCGCCTGGTCGACATTCGGGAAGTGCATGTCCTGCTCGAAGGTGTGCGGCAACTCTCCCGAGATGGAGACCACGGCAAACCCCTTGCCGGCCTCCTGCAGGGTGCGCCGGGCCGTATTCAGCAGGGTGACCGCAACGCCGTCGATCCGCAGCACCCTGGTCAGGTCGATGACGAAGTAATAGGCACTGTCGAGGTCTTCGATGATCCGGCGGGTCACCCGCTCGGCCTCGATGAACCCCAGTTCGGCCTGCAATTCGTAGACGGCGATTAGGTGCCCGTAACGGTCAAGCTTGCGCGCCTGCTCGTGCCGGCGCACGCGCTTGGAGTGCACTTCATCGGATCGATAGACGCGACGGAGGGGAACGAGCCCACCGCCCCGATCCTCGAACAGATGCAGCCGGAAGTTTGCCGAAATGTCCTCGCAGACTTTTACGCCGCGGGCGCTGTTGCCCACGGCATCGAGCCGGGGGGAGAACGTGCCGATGCCCAGTTGTCCGGGAAGCACCGCCGAAATGCCGCCCCCTACCCCGCTCTTGGCCGGCAGGCCGACGCTGAACTGCCAGCCGCCCGCATAGTCGTACATGCCGCAGGTGTTCATCACCGACAGCACCGAGCGGACGTTGTCGGTGGAGATGGCGCGCTGACGCGTCACCGGGTTGACGCCGCCATTGGCCAGGGTGGCGCCGATCATCGCCAGGTCCCGTGCGGTGACCAGCAGCGAGCACTGGCGGAAGTAAAGGTCTAGGTGCTCGTTGACGTCGCCCGAGATCATCCCGGCGTTGAGTTCGAGGTAGGCAATCGCCCGGTTGCGGTTGCCGGTCAGGCTTTCCGAGCGGTAGACCGCCTCGTCGAGATCGAGCATTCGTCCGGTGAAGCGCTGGAAGATCTCGAGGATGCGCTGATAGCGCTCGGCATGGTCGGAACCCTTGATCATGGCGCTGGCGGCAATGGCGCCGGCATTGACCATCGGATTGAACGGCCGGTTGTTGCGCTCGTCGAAGGTGATGGAATTGAACGCCTCGCCCGAAGGCTCGACGCCGATGTGCCGCAACACCTCCTCGCGCCCATGATCCTCGAGCGCCAAGGCGTAGATCACCGCCTTGGACACCGACTGAATGGTGAACAGCGCGCCGGTGTCGCCAACCTCGTAGACGAAGCCGTCGGTGGTGGCGAAGGCCAGCGCAAACTGATCGGGGTCAACCGCCGCCAGCTCGGGGATGTAGCTCGCCAACTGCCCCGATTGGTTGGGGCGGTGCCGCGAATAGAGTTGGTTGAGATACTGCCAGACCGGCAGTTCCTTGGGCGACAGCCCAGCCGCCCGGAAATCGACCTGTTGCATACAACTGACTCATTGATGCCCAATGTGTAAGCACTCTATGCATCAGGCCATGGATTGGGCAATAGCTCGTTGCTCGCCGCTGGATCAATGGAGGCATGCGAGTTCGATCCGCCGACCAGGATCGGCGGACGGCAGGACGCCGGGCGACGTCGCTGCAAGACCAAGTCTGTCGGCGGGACGGCGGCTACATCTCGTCGAAGGGCACGCCGCCCCTCGACTTGCTGTCCTTGGGGCTCTCGACGATCTGCACGACAACGCGCTCGGCCGGGACGTTGAAATTCTTCACCACCGCCTCGGTGATATCCCGCATCAGGGCTTTCTTGCTCTCTTTCGAGCGGCCCTCGACGATATGGACGAGGATCTCGGGCACCTCAGGCCTTCACGGTCTTGGGCTTGGACTTGGTCTTCGCCTTGTCCTTGGCCTTGGTGAGCTTGGGCGCCTTGGCCTTGGCGGCAGCCTTGGCTTCGGCCTCGCGGATCTTGGCCACGGATGTCCCCATATGGCCCCAGTTCTTGTTGTCGACCTCTTCGATGACGACGAAGGTGTATTCCGGTTTCTTGTTCAGGATGCGCTGCAGCATCTCGGTGGTCTCTTTGTAGATCTGCAGCTTCTGTTCGTAAGTCGCGCCGTCGGTGATCTCGATGCGGACGTAAGGCATGGTTTCCTCCCCCAAAGCCGGGGGGAGGATGCGGCAGCCGAGCCTCGCTCGTCAACCGAGCGGGTCGTAGCCCTTCTTCGGCTTCTTGCGCGTGATGTTGGCGGCGGCATCGGCCGGCGGATCGCGTTTCTCGCGGTTCTTGTATTTGGGCTTGCCCTTGTCCTTGGGGTTCACCTTCGGCTTTTCGGTGGGCTTGCGATTGTAGAGCACCGGCTCGCCCTCGTGCTGCGCGACCGGCGGGGTGATTTCGCGGGCCGGGCGCGTCGCGAGCTTGGCCCCCTTGTCGGAGCGCACCTTGTAGCGTGGGCCGTCGTCGCGAACCGGTCGCTCCTCACGTTGCTGGTAGCGCGGAGCACCATCGTCACGCTTGTTGAAGCGGGGAGCGCTGTCGCGGTTGAACTTCTTCTTGTGTGGCGCCGACGGCGGCCCCGAAGCCGCGATGGTGGTGTTGGCCTCGATGTGACCGTCGATGCGGGCGATAGCGGCGGCGAAGGCATCGGCCTTGTCGGCAGCAATCTCGAAGCGGGTTTCGGTATCGAGGATCTTGATCGAGCCGACATCGCGCTTGGTGACGTCGCCGGCCTTGCAGATCATCGGCAGCAGCCATTTGGGATCGGCGCGGCGGTTGCGGCCGATCGACAGGGTGAACCAGCGGCCATCCTGCATCGGTTCGGGCTTGCCGCGCGGCGCACCGTCTTCATCGAGGAAACGCTTGTCACGGCGCGGCGGCTTCTCGTTGAAGGCCGGGATCGGCTGCTCGGACACTTCCTCAGGCGCCGGCCGGGCCGCGAGTTCGCGGCGGATATAGGCGGCAGCCAGTTGCTCCGGCGTCAGCCGGGCAAGCAGTTCGGCAATGAAACCGGCCTCAGCCTCGTCCGGGGCGCTCATCTCGGTAGCGCCAGCGAGAATCTGCTCGCGATTGCGGGCGTCGATCTCGGCGATGGTCGGTGCACCGCGGGTGGTGGCCTCGAGATTGGCGGCGCGCAGCACCCGGGCGGCAGCGCTGCGGCGGTGCAACGGGACGATCAGTGCGCAGATCCCCTTGCGGCCGGCACGGCCGGTGCGGCCGGAACGGTGCAGCAGCGTTTCCGGGTTGGAGGGGACATCGGCGTGGATGACGAGATCGAGGTTGGGCAGGTCGATGCCGCGTGCGGCGACGTCGGTGGCAACGCAGACCCGAGCCCGGCCGTCACGCATCGCCTGCAGCGCATTGGAGCGCTCCGCCTGGGTCAGTTCTCCCGACAAGGCCACCACCGCGAAGCCGCGGTTGGCGAGCCGGGCCGTCAGATGCTTCACCGACTCACGGGTGTGGCAGAAGACGATGGTGTTGGAGCTGTCGTGCAGCAGCAGCATGTTGATGACAGCATGCTCGCGCTCGTCGTTGCGGACGACCACCTGCTGGTACTCGATATCGGCGTGCTGTTCCCCGGCGCTGGTGGCGACGAGCCGCAGCGCATCGCGCTGGAACGTCTTGGCGAGATCGGCGATGGCGCGCGGCACGGTGGCCGAAAACAGCAGGGTACGGCGAGCCTCGGGCGCGGCTTCGAGGATAAACTCGAGATCCTCGCGGAAGCCGAGATCAAGCATCTCGTCGGCCTCGTCGAGCACCACCGCCCTGACCTGACTGAGATCGAGCGCGCCCTTGGAGATATGGTCGCGCAGGCGCCCGGGGGTGCCGACGACGATGTGGGCGCCGCGCTCCAGCGCCCGCCGTTCGGTGCGGATGTCCATGCCCCCTACCCCGGCCGCGATCTGCGCCCCGGTATCGGCGTAGAGCCACTGCAACTCGCGCTGCACCTGGAGGGCCAGTTCGCGGGTCGGCGCGATCAACAGAGCCAAGGGAGTCGTGGCGGGCCCGAACGCAGCCTCCCCACCCAGCAGCGTCGGAGCGATCGCCATGCCGAAGGCCACGGTCTTGCCGGAACCGGTCTGCGCCGACACCAGCAGGTCCCGCTCGGCTGCCTCGGGGGCAAGCACGCTCAACTGCACCGGCGTCAGCGTGTCGTAGCCGCGGGCGGCAAGGGCGGCGGCGAGCGCGGGATGGATGGTCTCGGGAAGGTTCACGGGTTGGCTTTCGCTGTGCGCAGGTATCAATACACCCGCAAGGTCGTTCCCGCGAACGCGGGAATCTCTGTCTTCTGCTTGTGGTGCGGTTGCAGACGAGGTCCCGCTGGCAAGGGGCATGCTGGTTGTCGCACCAAGCAAAACAAAAGGGCCGCCCGGAGGCGGCCCTCGGAAATCGCTATCGGCAGACGATCAGCCGACGATCTCGTCGTCGGTGAAGAAGAACTTGATCTCCTGTGCCGCGGTCTCGGGAGCGTCCGAGCCGTGCACCGAGTTCTCGCCGACCGAAACGGCATAGAGCTTGCGGATGGTGCCCTCGGCCGCGTTGGCCGGGTTGGTGGCGCCCATCACTTCGCGGTTCTTGAGGATGGCGTTCTCGCCTTCCAGCACCTGCACGACCACCGGACCCGAGGTCATGGTCTCGACCAGCTCGCCGAAGAACGGACGTTCCTTGTGCACGGCATAGAAGCCTTCGGCCTGGGCGCGGGTCATCTTGATCTTCTTCAGCGCCACGGGACGCAGGCCGTTCTTTTCGAACACGGCAAGGATGTTGCCGATCAGGTTGCGGCGAACCGCGTCGGGCTTGATGATGGAGAAGGTGCGCTCAATGGCCATGTGTCTGGTCCTTGGAGTGGGTCTGAATTGGGTGCGGCCTTCTAACGGGTAGGCGTGACGGGCGCAAGACGGGCGTTTTGTCACCAGCAATGCAGCCAGCGGAGAGCGGATGGGTTCCGACTACACTATTCGTGCGGCCACCGTCGTCGATCAGCCTACCCTGCTCGCCATCGTCTGGAAGACGGTGATGGCAAGCGACAGGGATCGCGAGACGCTGCTGGCGCACCCCGAAGCTGTCGAGGTGCCGATAGAGCAGTTGACCTCGGCGACCGCCTGTGTGGCAGAGATCGGCGGCGGCGCGGTCGGGTTTGCCATTGTGCTGCCGCGAGCCGACGGCGAGGCGGAACTCGACGGGCTATTTGTCGATCCGGAGCGGCAACGCCTCGGGATTGGGCGCCAGTTGGTCGAACGGACCAAGGAGCTGGCTCGAGCCATGGGCGCATCGACGCTGCATGTCGTCGCCAACGACGACGCCATCGCCTTCTATCGATCGGTCGGCTTCATCCAGACCGGAGTGACGCAGACGCAGTTCGCCGCCGCGCCACTGATGCGCCTGGCGTTACGCGCTGCACCTTCTGACACAGCGGTCAAACGAGAGTAGTATGGCAACAGTCGGGCTCAGGCGGAGGGACAAGTGTCTTCTTTGGGGTCTGCACATCTGCCGCGCGGCGATACCGCGACGACACGTCGCCGGATCTGGACCGACCAGCGGATCGTAGTCGGCGCCCTGATCGTGCTGGTTGCCCTGGCGATCGCACTGACTGACTATGCCGGTTATGGCTACGCCTGGTCGAGCCTCTCCAGGAGCAGCGAGAACGATCCGTCCGCACCGTCGGCATCGACGAGCGAGGTGTTCGGCAGCCTCAAGGCGAAGTTCCGTGACTACAACACCTACTCGCGCGACATCTTCCTGATGGAGGAACGCGGCAAGGTTGATGCACCCTACCTGTCGACCATCACGAGGCTGCTGGAAAACACCGCCGAAAGTGGTGGCGCCGGTCCGATGGTCGAGGCGTTCCTCGACCTCGGGAGGGTGCTTGACCTCGAGCCATCCTGCACCGCCGGCTATCCGTGGTCGCGGCTGGTGTGGAGCGCGCGGCGCGACATCGACACGATGGCCGATGGCAGCAAGCTGGTTGCGCTGGACCTGTTCTTCTGCCTGTTCACGGTGCCAAGGGATGAAACCGGCATCGTCCGGTATCCGATCGCCACCGTCACGCTCACCGCGGACGAAAGCCGGCAGCTGTCGTCGATCTACTCCCACATCAGTGCCGACGAGGCGAGGAACGCGCTGCGATGGCTGCAAGCCGTGGTGAGGGGCGAGATCGCGCACCTCGGGCGCCTGCTCGAGCTGCGGAATGCCTCGACATCGTCACTGTCGGCAGCGATCGACGACCGGCTGCATCAGTATCTGCGGACCAATCAGGCAGCGTTCGAGCACGGCGTCGCGATGACGCTGACCAGGGCCTTGCTGCTGACGGTGCTGATCGTACTGACGGCGGTGTCGCTGCGGCTCGCGCACCGTGACCGATCAGGGTGACCAGGCTGCAGCTTGCGTTGTCCCGCCCGCTGCGCTCAACTGCCGAACACGAGCCGCACGAAATATTTCGCCGCGCAGATACTGTTGATCGGCTGCGGACATTGGGGATCGCGGCCGGAGTTTGGGGGGAATACCATGAGATCGCTGCTGCTGGCTGCCGTGATCGGGGCTGCGACGACTGCCGTGCAGGCTGCGCCGTGGCAATCCGGGCTGCTCGACGATGAGATCACCACCTATTATTTCGCCTACCAGCAAGCGGAGAACGGCGAGCATCGGCTCGGCTACGAGTGCGAGGCGTCATCGGGCGTGGACGTGTTCGTCATCGAGACGCCGGAGCCGTACGATCCCACCACCAGCTACGCCCCCGAGGTGCCGACCAGCTTCATCATCGACGGCGAAACCATCGAAGTCAGCGGCGTGTTCCAGGACCGCCAGGGCAAGCTCTTCGTGGCCTACGAGTCATTCGCCATCGACGGGTTCGGAGCCCTGTTCGACAAGCTCCTCGTGGCGCAATCGCCCGTGCGGGTCACCTTCTTCGATCGCGATCTCAGCTTTTCGTCCGAGGGCCTCAGGGAAGCGGTGCAGCCGATCTACGATGAGTGCGTCTACTGATCCCCGAGGTGACTACTCCGTCGGTACCGGCGGGACGCAGTCCGGCGTGTGCGGAGCGATGTCGACCTTGCCTTCGGCCTGGACTTCGCCGCCGGGGCTGACGAGCTGGACATCGAGCGCAGTGACGTCCTCTACGGCGTTGATGGCGCCGGTGTGGGTCACTTTCACCACCTGCATGGTACAGACCTCGGCGGTCGAGACGATCGGGATGCTGACCGTGGCAGTGCCGGATTCGACCAGGTCGACGCTGCCATTGCCGGTTTTCTCGCAGGCGCCACCATCGTAGCTGAAGCTCAGCGACACGAGCTCGGCGTCGAGCCGGCAGGCCTTGAGATCGTTGAGCGGGGCCAGTTCCTGGGCGAGAGCCACGCCGGAGACGAGGCACAGGGCGAGGGTGGCGGGGATGAGGCGCATTGGACTTCTCCGGGTTCTCGGTCTATTGGGTCGCTTCGTTTTTGACCTATCTCACACCTAACGCATTCCGCGCGCCGCGGATGCATCGGCCGCGCCATGTTGACCATTACCGATCTCACCTACCGCATCCAGGGCCGCCCCCTGTTCGAGAACGCCAACCTCGTCCTGCCTGATGGCAGCAAGACCGGGTTCGTGGGCAAGAACGGCACGGGCAAGACGACGCTGTTCCAGCTGATCCTTGGGCAGATCGCGCCGGAAGGCGGGACGATCGAAGTCAACAAGAAGGCGCGCATCGGCGCGGTGGCGCAGGAAGCGCCGGCGAGCGATATCAGTGTACTCGACGTGGTGCTGTCGGCCGACAAGGAGCGCACAGCGCTGCTGGCGGAGGCCGAGACAGCGCATGATCCGCACCGGATCGGCGAGATCCATACGCGGCTGGCCGAGATCGACGCACATACGGCCGAAGCCCGGGCGTCGACCATTCTCAAGGGGCTCGGGTTCGAGAAGGACCGGCAGAACGCCCCGACGCACGAACTCTCCGGCGGCTGGCGCATGCGGGTGTCGCTGGCCGGCGTGCTGTTCAGCCAGCCCGATCTGCTGCTGCTGGACGAGCCGACCAACTATCTCGATCTCGAAGGCACGCTGTGGCTCGAGAAGTATCTCGCGACCTACCCCTATACCGTGTTCATGATCAGCCACGACCGTGACCTGTTGAACAAGGCGGTGAACTCCATCGCGCATCTCGAGCACCGGAAACTCACCTTCTACAAGGGCGCCTACGACACGTTCGAAGAGACGCGCCGGATGCAGATGGAGCTCAACAACAAGAGCCGCGAAAAGACGCTCGACCAGATCGCGCACCTGCAGAAATTCGTCGACCGCTTCAAGGCCAAGGCCACCAAAGCCAAGCAGGCCCAGGCGCGCGTCAAAATGATCGCCAAGCTGAAGCCGCCGGCAGCGATGTTCGACGAGAGCTCCTCGCCGTTCAACTTCCCCGATCCCAAGAAAATTCCGGCATCACCGATGATGACCTTCGACAACGTGTCGGTAGGCTATGGCGACAAGGTGATCCTCCGCCACATCACCAACCGGATCGACCCGGACGACCGCATCGCGCTGATCGGCGTCAACGGCAACGGCAAATCGACCTTCGCCAAACTGCTGTCGGGCGACCTGAAGCCCATGGGCGGCGAAATGCGCAAGGGCAAAGGCCTGGAGATCGCCTATTTCGCCCAGCATCAACTCGACAAGCTGAAGCCGGAGCAGACGCCGTTCGAGCATGTCGTCGACCTGATGCCGTATGACAGCGAGGCCAAGCGCCGCTCGCGCGTGGCGCAGATGGGGCTCACCACTTCGCGCATGGACACCAAGGTGAAGAACCTTTCGGGTGGCGAGCGGGCGCGTCTCCTGCTCGGGCTCATCACCTTCGGCGGGCCCGGGATGCTGATCCTCGACGAGCCGACCAACCATCTCGATATCGACAGCCGCGACGCGCTGGTGGCGGCGCTCAACGATTACTCGGGCGCCGTACTGATCATCAGCCACGACCGCCACCTGATCGACGCCACGGTCGACAAGCTGTGGATCGCCCAGAACGGCACGATCGAGGAATTCGACGAGGACCTCGACACCTACCAGCGGCTCCTGACCTCGAGCAGCAGCGGCAAGGGCGGCAAGAAGGACGCGGCTCCAGTGGTCGAGGACCGCAAGGCGGCCCGGCAGGATGCCGCGGCGAAGCGCGCCGAAGTGGCGCCGCTGCGCAAATCGATCAAGGACCTCGAACAGAAGCTCGGCCGGCTGAGAACTGAACTGGCGCGAGTGGATGGTTTCCTCGCCGACCCCAAAACCTATGACGGAGCGCCCGAACGGGTGATCCTCTTGGGCAAGGACAAGGCGCGGTTCGAGGGCGAAATCGCCAAGGTCGAGGAAAGCTGGCTGACGCTCAGCGAAGAACTGGAGCAGGCCGAAAGGGCGATGGGATGACGGCGATGACCGCAAGCGAAGTGGTGGCGCTGCTTGGCATGGAGCCGCACCCCGAGGGCGGCTTCTACAAGCAGACCTTCGCCGACACGCTCAACGGCACCGGCCGACCGCACTCGACGCTGATCTACTACCTGCTGAGCAACCACCAGACCGGCGCCTGGCACAGGGTGGACTCCGCCGAGGTGTGGCACTGGTATGCCGGCGCGCCGATGCGGCTCGATATCTCGCGTGATGGCAAGAGCGTCACCGAGCACGCACTCGGCAACGACCTCATCGCCGGCGAACGGCCGCAACTGGTGATCCCTGGCAATGCCTGGCAGCGCGCGGCATGCCTCGGCGACTGGACGCTGGTCGGCTGCACCGTAGCGCCGGGGTTTCAGTTCTCGAAGTTCGAGCAGGCGGAAGACGGGTGGGAGCCGGGCTGAGACTCGTCGCCTGTTCCCCCTACCCCTTCTTCGTCCACCTGCCGTTGCCGTCCTGCTGCCAGTAGGTGACTTCGTTGCCGTCGCGCAGCGCCTTCCAGGCGGCCCGGGCTTCCGTCACTGCGTCGGGGTCGTGGCCGGAGAACATGAAGACGATGCGCTGGTACCCCTCGCCTGACTGCGGTACGGCGCGATCGACAAAGAACCGGACCTCGGCATTGTTGGGATTGTGCGGCCGGGTGGTGATCAGCACCGGCTGCAGGTGATCGGCGTCGCCGCCGGCCAGCGAATGCGGCAGGAAGCTGTCGTCGCGATAGGTCCACAGCATATCGTCGAGCAGCCGAGCCCGCTCCTCGCTGGCGGTTTCGACGACAGCGCTCCAGCCGCGCTCCAGCGACTTTTCGAGCAGCACCGGCAGCACGCGTTCGAGCGGCTGGCTTTCGAGGTGATAGAACAGGATCTCGGTCACGTCCCCTCCTGTGTCGGCGGCACGGCGCCATGGCGCAAGGCCAGCGCCGTAAGCGTCTCGGCCAGCAGTCTTGCCGGCCGGTCCATGGCCCGCACGGGAATATTGGCGAGGCCGGCCGCCGGCTGACGAAACCCGGCCGTGCCGGCGCGATAGGGGCTGAGGCGGGTCTCACGCGGGGTCTTCAGCGCCAGCAGCACACCGCCCCCGCCGGGAGCCGGGGCAACCTCCGCCACCTCAGCCCAGGCGATCGGAGCATCGGTGACGCGACGATCGAACACACCATGCTGGTCGATGGTCAGCACCGGGCGCTCGAGCCTGAGATCGCCGATCACGACAGCCGCGACGGCCAGAAAGAACACCGCCACCGCCAGGGTCGGCAGCGCCAGCAGGGTCAGATCGACGCTCGGATGCATGCCGAGCAGGCCGAACAGACTCGCCAGCAGCAGCCCGCTCGGCAGCAGCGCCACCAGCCCGGCGAACAGGGCGATTGCCGCGATCGGCAGCAGCCAGAGGCGCGACGGGTTGGCGACAAGCGGCAGATCGGGCAGTTCCCCGGTCATTTGGCCTCGTAGTTGTCGCGGACCAGCCGATCGAGCAGCGCCACGCCGAAACCGGAGGCCCAGGCGGTGTTGGTCTCGCTGGTGGGCGAGGCGAGCGCCACGGCGGCGATATCGAGATGCGCCCAAGGCACATCGTTCACAAAGCGCGCAAGGAACTGCGCCGCAGTGATCGAGCCGGCCGGGCGGCCGCCCGAGTTCTTGATGTCGGCGAAGCGGCTGTCGATCTGCTTGTCGTAGGCTGCGCCCATCGGCATGCGCCAGAGCTTTTCGCCGGTGGCGAGACCTGCGGCCAGCAATTTGGCCGACAGCTCGTCATTGTTGGAGAACAGCCCCGCATGATCGCTGCCGAGCGCCACGCCGATGGCGCCGGTGAGGGTCGCGAGGTTGATCATGAACTTTGGCTTGAAGCGATCCTGCGTGTACCAAAGGGCATCGGCGAGGACGAGGCGCCCCTCGGCGTCGGTGTTGACGATCTCGATGGTGGTGCCGCTCATCGCCGTGAGAATATCGCCCGGCCGATAGGCGGTGCCCGACGGCATGTTCTCCACCAGCCCGATGACGCCGATGGCGTTGACCTTGGCCTTGCGGCCGGCGAGCGCGTGCATCAGGCCGGTGACGGCAGCGGCGCCACCCATGTCGCCCTTCATATCCTCCATGCCGAGACCGGGCTTGATCGAGATGCCACCGGAATCGAACACCACGCCCTTGCCAATAAAGGCGATCGGCTGCTCCTTCGCCTTGCCGCCATTCCAGCGCATGATGACGAGGCGCGGCGGCCGGGCCGAGCCCTGCGCCACGCCGAGCAGCGCATTCATGCCCAGCTTGCGCATCGCCTTCTCGTCGAGCTGCTCGATCTCGACGCCGAGTTCGGCAAGCTTGGCTGCTTCAGCAGCGAATTCAAGCGTGCCCAGCACGTTGGGCGGCAGATGGATCAGGTCGCGCGCAAGCAGCGTGCCCTCCGCGGTAGCCTGGCGGTCGGCAATGGCCTTGTCGGCGGCGGACTTGCCGTCGACATGCAAGGTGACGGTCAGCGCGCTGTCGCCGTTGTCGTCGGCCTTGGCCGGCTTATAGCGATCGAACCGGTAGTGACGGAGGCGGAGGCCGGCAGCCAGTTCGCCGACTCGCTCCGCTGTCGCTTCGGCATCGTCGAGCAGCACGGCGGCCTTGCTTGCCCTGACGCCGGCCAGCTTGCCGGCGAGGGAACCGCCGCGGTCGGTCCAGGCCGAGAGCCCGGCGTCGGGTGCCGGCTTGCCGCTGCCGAGCACCAGCAGCCGATCGGCGGCGACGCCGGCCGGCGCCAGCAACTCGATCGCCTGCCCCTGCTTGCCCTTGAAGTTGGCGGCAGCGGACACCTTGTGCCAGTCGAGCCCTGTGGCCGTCCAGACCTCGGCCGCGCCTCCGGCAGGGGCAGCGCCTTCGGCGACATAGACAACCAGCGTCCCGGTCGCCTTGAGCGGCAGGGCGGCGGTCTTGATCTCGATCCGGTTCGGCATGGGCGAAAATACCTTGTGGCAATGGGGCGGACGCATCGTCCGCGAATGGAGCAGGCTGACGACTGATAGTGGCTACGCCCGTCGCGTCAATCCCGCAACACCCCGGGGGCAATGGCCATGCGCCCGCCCGATTGGCTTGCCAAGCCATGGGGCGGGCGGGCACAGTCCGCCCGGTTCATCGGCCGGGGGCAGACCGGAGGGTGGACGCGCGTCGGAACCCGTTTGTTAGCATGACCCGGCTAGGCAATTATCTTTTCAGGCTTTTTGCCGCCGAAGCCGCTGCGCTTTTCGGGGTCGCGCTGACCATTCTCTACCTCGTGCAGTTGCTCAGAATCGTCGAGGTCGGGGCGGTGCGCGATCGCGGACTGGGCACCCTGTTCTGGCAGACCATCCTCGGTCTGCCGCCGCTTTCCATCGCCTTTCTCTATGTCTGTCTCGCCATCGGGCTGGCGCGGGCGCTGCGTGCCATGCAGGGCTCGCGCGAGCTCCACATCATTCATGCCTCGCAGCGGCTGCCGGCGCTGCTCGGGACGATCCTCGGCTATGCCGCGATCGGCACGCTGATGGTGCTGCTGCTGGCCCATGTGATCGAGCCGTTGGCGAGCCGCGAGAACAACCTGATCAAGGCCCAGGCGGCAGCCGACCTGGTCGGGCATTCGCTGGTGCCAAACCGCTTCGCGGAACTGGGGGATGGTGTGACGATCACGGTCGGTGGTCGCGGTGCGAACGGCGAGATTACCTCCTTCTTCGCCGATGACCGGCGCGACACGGATACGCGGCGGACCTACATCGCCGACACGGCTCTGATTACGGCCGATGAGCTTGGCTATGTGCTGCAGCTCGAGAGCGGGACTATCCAGTACCGCACCGCCGACGGGCAGTTCTCGGAGATTTCGTTCGAGCGCTACGACATCGCGCTGGAACGCCTCACCGGTGACGAAGATACCGGTGAGCGGCGCGGCGACCAGAGCACCTACGGCATGATCATGCGCGGGCTGACCGAAGGAGATTGGCCGGCCGAGTCGTTGCGCCGCATGGCCGAGCGCACCTCCGACGGCTTCCGGGTGCTGGCCCTGTGCCTGTTCGTTGCTGCGATCGGCGCGTTCCCCTCGGGTCGCCGCAAGGAGCCGGTGCTGCCGGTGGAAATCACCGTGCTCGGCGCCGTGCTGTTCGAGCGCGCCATCACCTCCTACGCGCCAGTTGCGGGCTGGGCGCGGGAAACCAGCGGAGTGATCGTGCTGATCGTGCTCTCGGTGGCTATTCTCGTCTACCGGCTGCGGGTGTTTGCCCCCCTGCCCCGCGAGGCGCATAGCCGATGAACCGGATCGACTGGATCATCGTCAGGCGGTTGGCGAGCAATGTCGGGCTGACGCTCGTGGTGCTGTTCGGCATCGTCTTGCTGGTCGAGTCGCTCAACACCACCCGCTTTTCCGCCCTCTCGGCGACCGGCGGGGCGCCCCTGGCGCTGGCGGCAGTGGCGCTGGCCGCGGCACGCTGGATCATCGACACACTGCCGTTGACCTTTCTGGTCGGCACCGTCGCAGGCCTGCTGAACCTGCAGGCTACGCGCGAGCTGACGGTGATCAAGGCCTCGGGCCGCTCGGTCTGGCGGGTGATGATGGTGCCGCTGGCGGTCACCTTCGCCGGCGGTGCGCTGGTGACCCTGGTGCTCGACACGGCAGTGATCCAGTTCAACCGGACGCTATCGCCAAGCACCACGAACGGCGCGGTCGGAGGCTCCGGCACGCTGTGGCTCGACGAGCGGCAGGCCGATCTGCACTACATTCTCGAGGCCGGGTACGTGAACCCGTCGGGCACCGCGCTCGGGAGCGTCAACGTGTTCCTGATGGAGGCGCCGCGTGACCGGATCGAAGCGCCGGCAGCCGAGCTGGTCGGCAGCGAATGGGTGATGCCGGAAGCGACGCGTTACCGCTCCAACGAAATGCCAGAGGCAATGACGGACTTCCGCCTGCCTACGGCCCGAACGGCCGGCGACATGCGGGCGCGGATCGCTTCGATCAAGGACATGACGGTGTGGGAACTGGCGGGATCGCTGGCAGCCCGGCTCACCGATTCGAGGGAACGGGCCGAAACTGAAACGCGGTTCCTCAGGCTGCTTGCACTGCCACTTACGCTGTGTGGCTCGCTGGTCATTGCCTTCGCGTTTACGGCCGGTTATCGAAGGACCAATAAGTATGGTGGGGCGGTGCTTTATGGTATCGTCCTTGGCGTCTTGGTTTATGTCGTGACCGAGATGGCGGGACGCGCCGGGGGTGCCGGCGTGATGCATCCGGCCATCGCAGTCGCAGGGCCGGCAGTAGTAGCGATCGTCATTGGCGTGACGGTGCTGCTCAACAGGGAAGACGGGCGGACGTGAGCATTGTGCGCCGCGACCGGGGGATGGGGACGCGCCTGCGCCAGTTCGGCGCGGTGCTGGCGTTCGCCCTGGTGGCTGCATCGCCTGCCGCGGCGCAGTTCCTGCCCGAAGGTTTCTTTGCCACCCTGCCCGAGCCTGGCGCCCCGGCCAAGGTCGAGGCCAACGTCCTTTCCTACGACAAGCGCAGTGACGTGATCAGCGCGCAGGGCCGCGTGCTGATGCAGTACGAAGGCTATTCGATTGCCTGCGACGACCTGCGTTACGAACAGCAGACCGGCAACCTGAACTGCATCGGCAACGTGCAATTGGTCGACCCGGCAGGAACCAGATACACCGCCGAAACCATCGAAGTTACGGGTGGGATGAAGCAGGCCTTCATCCAGTCGCTGACCCTCACCACCACCGATGGCGCGCGGGTGACGGCCAGCGATGTGCGGTATTCCACCACGCTCGAGACGGTGCTGAACCAGGCGACCTATACGCCTTGCGGCGAGTGCATCGACGCCAAGGGCAACCGCATCGGCTGGAAGGTGAAGGCCGCCAAGCTGATCCAGAACGCCGATACCAAGACGATCTATTTCGAGCAGCCCTCGCTGGAGGTGCTCGGCATCCCGGTGGCCTGGCTGCCGTGGCTGTCGCTGCCCGACCCGAGCGCGAAGCAGAGCAACGGCTTCCTGCTGCCGAGCGTCAATTACAAGGCCGAATACGGCGCTCGGATCACGGCGCCTTACTTCATCAACATCGGCGACGACACGCAGATCCTGCTCGCCCCGTCGCTGATGTCGCGCCAGGGCTTCCTGATGGCGGCGGAGTGGCAGCAGCAGTTCGACTACGGCTCGTTCACCGTCAAGGCGTCGGGCATCTACCAGCTTGATCCCGGCGCGTTCTCGGGCATCGGCAACCGCGAATGGCGGGGTGCAATCCAGAGTTCCGGGCGCTTCCAGCCGATTGCCGACTGGACCGTCGGCTGGTCCTACAGCGCCTTCACCGACGCGGCCTATTTCGACGACTACGATTTCAGCACCGCCGACTGGGTGACCAACGAGGTCTATGCAACCCATCTCAGCGACGACTTTTACGCCGACTTACGGCTGCAGGAGTTCCTGAAGCTCGGCCAGTATGCAAGCGACCTGTTGGCCGATACGGCACAGAACCAGCAGGCGGCGACGCTGCCGAATGCGCGTGGAACGGGTTACTTCGATCTGGGCGACTGGGGTCAGGTGCGCGCCAACGGCAACCTGCTCGGGGTGTATCGCGCCGAGAACTCGGCAGCACTCTACAGCGGCATCCCCTATGTTTTCGGCTATGAAGGCTCCAAGACCCACGCGTCGGGGGAGCTCAGCTGGCAGAACCAGATCATCGTGCCGGGCGGAGTGGTGGTTACGCCCTATCTCGGGCTGCGCGCCGACATTGCCAACTACGACAGCGGCAGCCTCGGTAACCCGGTCGTCGGTGATCCCGAACCTGCCGACCAGTTCCTGTTCGCCGCGACGCCGATTGCGGCGGTCGATTTCCGCTGGCCGCTGTTTGCCGCCAATGGGCTCGATACGCACCTGCTCGAGCCGATTGCGCAGCTGGTCTATCGCGGCAGCGACAGCTCGCTGGTGGGCATCACCAACGACAACGCCCACAGCTTCGTGCTCGATGACACCAACCTCTTCTCCTACGACCGCTTTACCGGCACCGACCGGCAGGAAACCGGTCTGCGCGCCAATGTGGGGGCGCGCTACCTCGCCAATTTCTCCGGCGGCCAGTGGCTGGAGATCGTGGCCGGGCAGAGCTTCCACCTCGCCGGGGTCAACGCCTTCGCCGTCGACGATCCGGTCAATACCGGCGTCGGCAGCGGCATGGAGGATGACGCGTCCTACCTCGTGCTGGGGGCGCGCGGTTCGCCCTATGCCGGGCTGACGCTGGGCGGCAAGATGCAGGTCGACCCCGATGGTCCGCGCGTTGCGCGTGCCGGGGTTGGTGGCAGCTACGCCTTCGGCCCCTACTCGCTGGGCGGCGACTATGTCTACCTGCCCGCCGACGCCGCCACCGGCGTGACGGCAGATCAGCATGAAGTGACGGTGCGTGGCAGCACGCCCTTGCCGCTCGACTATTGGCGCGCCAATGGCAGCGTGTCGTGGGACATTGCCGCCAGCGAGTGGCTGGAAGCCCGCGGCGAGCTGATCTATGACGATGGCTTCTTCCTCGCGGGCGGCTTTGCGCAGGCCAATGGGGCGACGCACGAGACGCCGAACTCGGTGACGTTCGGCGTACAGTTCAAGCTTAAGGCGCCAGGGGCGCAGTTCGATATTCTCAACTACTAGTCCGGCCGGCCCAATTGACCGGCAACCGACCTCGGCCAACCGATTTTGGCCGTATTCTTCCAACATTGAGATGGCCGAGCCGGGGGCGATCCGGCGGCCTTCCCAGGAACTGAAATGGTGACGACAATGCTCCGCCTCATCGCTGCAACGCTGATCGGCCTTACCCTGAGCGTCATGCCGGCCTTCGCCGCGACCAAGGTCACGGTCAACGGCGTGCCGATCTCGGATATCGAAATCGCGCAGCGCACCAAGCTGCTGGCGCTGGAAGGCGGTGGCGGCACCAAGAAAGCGATGGAGCAGCTGATCGATGAACAGCTGCAGATCCAGGAAGCCAAGCGCATGAACATCGTCATCTCCGACCAGCAGGTCGACGATGCCTTCCAGCAGGTGGCCCGCAACATCAAGGTGTCGAGCGACAAGCTGCGCCAGATCCTGCAGCAGGCCGGCGTCAACATGGACACCATGCGGGCCCGCCTCCGCGCCGCGATCGCCTGGCAGCAGGTAAGCGGCATGGTGGTCGCCTCGCGCGTCAAGGTCTCCGATCTCGACCTCGAAAAGGCCGCCGAAGCCAAGCTCGACCAGGCTTCGAGCTACGACTACATCCTCAAGGAAGTGCTGTTCATCAGCTCGACCGGCAACGCGTCGGCCCGTACCGGCCAGGCCAACCAGTACCGCAAAGCCTTCAAGGGGTGCGACAGCGCCGTGCAGGTATCGCTGAACTTCACCGATGCCGCAGTGCGCGACATGGGCCGTCGTCATGCCACGCAACTGCCCGAACCGCTGGCCGCCGAACTCGCCAAGCTCAACGTCGGCGGCATCACCAAGCCGCGGGTAACCGAGGCGGGCGTCTCCATGCTGGCCATCTGCGCCAAGAACGAAGCGCGCGACACCACCTTCCTCAAGAACAAGCTGCGCAGCGAGCAGGGCGGCGAGCAGATGAAGGCGGAAGCCGAAAAGTACAAGACCGAGCTGCGCACCAAAGCCAAGATCGTCTACAACTAACGAACTCTTGCCGCCCCTTCGATAAATCGAAGGCAAAAACAACCGGCGGCTTAGCGAGTCCATGTTAGTGGCAACGAACCTGGCGCGGCGATCGGCTGCGCCAGTTCTGTGTTTGGGACACGCGAGGACACCTTGGCCGACACTCTGGCACCGCTGGCGGTAAGCATGGGCGAACCTGCGGGGATCGGGCCGGACCTGATCCTCAGGCTGTTCGCCAACCGGGCCGAGCTGGGCCTGCCTCCCTTTATCGTCTATGGCCATATCGATTTCCTGCGAGCCCGGGCCGCTCGCCTGCGATTGCCGGTGGCGATGGTGGAAAGCACGCCGCTCGAGGCTGCCAAACACTTCGCCGAAGCGCTGCCCATCGTGCACATCGACGGCCTCGTGCCCGACAAGCCGGGCGACCCCACAGCGCTCTCGGGCAAGGTGGTGATCGAAGCCATCAGCCGTGCGGTCGGCGACAGCCTCACCGGAGCCTGCCGCGCCATCGTCACGGCGCCGATCCACAAGGCGGCGCTCTACTCCGCCGGCTTCAAGTATCCCGGCCACACCGAGTTTCTGGCAGCGCTCTGCGCGCAGGGCGGCGTCGTGCCGCCCCCGGTGATGATGCTGGCGCATGAGGCGCTGCGCGTGATTCCGGCGACCATCCACGTGCCGATCAGCGCCGTACCATCGTTGGTGACGTTCGAGCTGGTGGTGAGCACCGGGCGGATCGTCGCGCATAGCCTCCGGACCCGCTTCGGCATCGCCGAGCCACGCATCGGCTTCGCCGGGCTCAACCCGCATGCCAGCGAGGGCGGCAATATCGGCACCGAGGATTATGATATCGTGGGGCCGGCGATCGCACAGTTACAGCACGAGGGAATCCTCGCCGAGGGGCCGATGCCGGCGGACACGCTGTTCCACTTGCCGCACTGGCGCAAGTATGACGCGGTGATCGCGATGTACCACGACCAGGCGCTGATCCCGATCAAGACGGTAGCGTTCGACCAGGCGGTGAACGTCACGCTGGGCCTGCCGATCGTCCGCACCTCGCCCGACCATGGCACGGCGTTCGACCTCGCCGGCACCGGCAAGGGCTCGGATGCGAGCTTCCTCAACGCGATCAGGCTGGCTGATCAACTGACTGGCGGCGTGGTGCAGCGAGCGGCGGCGCAGTAGAGCGCCAACCGCGGAAGACGGTCCCCTCCCCTCCATAATGGGGGAGGTGCCCCGCCGGCGCGTTTCGCACGATCGAAGACAGAAGCTCAACTCTTCACCTCCCCCATAATGGGGGAGGCCGGGAGGGGGCCGTCTGCTTCGGTATTCTACTGCGGCTGCTTCTCCAGCCAGGCCAGCATGTCGGCGATTTCCTTTTCCTGAGCGGTGATCACCGCCTGGGCCATTTCCTTCGCCCAGGGATCGTCGCCGTACTTGAGTTCGGCCTTGGCCATGTCGATGGCGCCCTGGTGATGCGGGATCATCGAGCAGACGAAGGCAACGTCGATGTCGGTGGCGGTGCCGCCTGCCGTCATGTCGGCGTTCATCGAGTCCATGCCGGCCATCAGTGCGGTATGGGCTTCGCTGGCCCCTGCCCCGTGCTGCATGGCCATCGGCGCCGCCGCCTGCGGTGCGTTGGCGAGGCAGATAGCGGGCAGCTTGGAGGCAGCAGGAGCGGCGGCGCCGTGTGCGCTGTGATCCTGTTGCGCCAGCGCGGGGGCAGCAAATGCCAGCAGCAGCGCGGCGGCGAGGGTGAACTTGTGCATATTTCTCTCCTTCCAAGTCTGGGCCAACGTCGATGGCCATGCAGCGTTTCTGCACCTTCCCATCATGGCAAGGTCAAGTGCGTTCGTGCCGGGCATTTGCCTTCCTCGATAAATCCGCTATCCCCGCTGTCATGCAGATCGACAATCTCCCGCCGCTTCGCGAGGTCATCGCCGCGCACGACCTGCGGGCCAAAAAGGAACTTGGGCAGAACTTTCTGCTCGATCTCAACCTGACGGCGCGCATCGCCCGTGTCGCAGGCCCGCTGGACGCCGCGACGGTGATCGAGGTCGGTCCCGGCCCCGGCGGGCTGACGCGAGCGCTGCTCGCCGAGGGCGCGAGGAAGGTCATCGCCATCGAGCGCGACGAGCGCACCCTGCCCGCCCTGGCGCAGATCGCCGAGGCTTATCCAGGTCGGCTCGAAGTGATCTCGGGCGATGCACTCGAGGTCGACTACGCCGCCCTCGTCGATGGACCGACGCGGATCGTCTCGAACCTGCCCTACAATATCGGCACCGAGCTGCTGACGCGCTGGCTGACGGTCGAGCACTGGCCTCCATTCTTCGAGAGCCTGACGCTGATGTTCCAGCGCGAAGTCGCCGAACGGATCGTCGCCAGGCCGGGTGACAACCATTACGGCCGGCTCGGAGTGCTGTGCGGCTGGCGCACCGACGCGCGCATCGCCTTCAATGTCGGGCGCGAGGCGTTCACGCCGCCACCCAAGGTCACCTCCAGCGTCGTGCACCTCAAGCCCAAGGCGACGAACGATGGTGTCGCGGTGCGCGACCTCGAGGCGGTGACGCGCGCGGCGTTCGGGCAGCGCCGAAAGATGGTGCGCCAGAGCCTCAAATCGCTGGGCGTGCCGATGGAGCCGCTGCTGGCCGCAGGAGAGCTCAGGGGCGACGAGCGCGCGGAGGTGCTGCCGGTCGACACCTTCCTGAAGCTGGCCAGGGCGCGCCGCGGATGAGCGGCGTCATCGCCATCGTCGCGGCACTGCTGGCCTTCGGCATCCCGATCGCCGTGCCGCTGTTCGCGCAACGCTGGCGGACGCTGGCGATCCTGTTGCTGCTCGGGGTACTGTTCTTCAGCTGGGTGACTTTCGACCTTGCCACCCCCGACGGCATCACCCAGACGCTCGGCCCCTTCACCTTCGGGCTGATGCTGTTCGGCTTCGCCGCTGGGGTGATCGCGAAGTTCGTCATGCTGGTGTCGCGGCGGTAGGTGGCCGCTCTATGGGCCGGTGGCTGTGGACCCCGGATGCGCGGAGGGCGCTGATAAGATCAGCCGCTGACGGTCGGCCGCGTCACTGCCCCGTCACCGCTAACCTCGAGCTCGGCGACCGAGACGGTGCGCTTGAGGATCGCGGCAGCCTTGACCAGCAGTGCAGTTTTGACCTCAGAGGGGCTCATCTTGTCGTGGGTATTGGCCCAGACGCGCAGGGTGAGGTTATGGTCGAAGGTCTCGCGCGAGCGGATCTCGCGCAACAGCACTTTCACCTTGGCCTGGGTCCGATCGGTAAAGGTCGGATGCCGATGCATTTCGTCGATGCTGCACGCTTTGACTTCGAACGGCATGCTCAAGTCCCCCGCGAGGGTAGGTTCCGCCCAATTCCGAAGTTTCGGAACTCATGGCGCGCGAACCATCCACAGATGCCCATGGCTTATCCACAGGCAGCTATCGGAAGAGTTAAGGTGTTACCTTAACAATCTTGTTGCGCCTTGATGACGCTCGGAGGCTCGCAACCCTCGTCTCTCTTGTTAGAGAGAGTCGATCTGATCCTGCAAGTCTTTGACGAACTTATCCAATTGCAGGAAACGCGGGCGCGACAGGCGGGCTGCGGCGAGAATGGTCCTGACCCGCTGGGTCGAAACCTCGAGATCTTCGTTGACCAGCACGTAGTCGTACTCGTCGTAGTGCTCCATCTCGATGCGTGCGTTCTTCAGCCGCTTGTCGATGGTGCCGGCACTGTCCTGGGCGCGGCGCTCGAGGCGCTTCCTCAGCTCCTTGATCGAAGGCGGCAGGATGAAGATGGTCACCATGTCGGCGCGGGCATGCTCGAGCAGCTGGAGCGTCCCCTGGTAATCGATGTCGAACAGGATGTCGCGGCCCGCGGACAACCGCTCCTCCACTTTGGAGCGCGGCGTGCCGTAGAAATTGCCATGCACCTCGGCGCTCTCCAGCAACTCGCCATCCTCGCGCATGCGCTTGAAGGTCGGCACGTCGATGAAGTGGTAGTGAACGCCGTCGATCTCGTCGGTGCGGCGAGCCCGCGTCGTCACCGAGACCGAGAGCGCAATGTTGGGATCCTCGGCGAACAGGGCACGGGAAATCGACGACTTGCCCGCGCCGGAAGGCGAGGCCAGAACCAGCATCACTCCGCGACGCGGATACCCATCCATTCGTAGTTCGTCCCCTTGCACTGCGCTTGGTTCTCGGCCGCTCCGCGGCCTCGCAGGCTACTCTATGTTCTGGACCTGCTCGCGGAGCTGATCGATCACGGCCTTCAGATCGAGGCCGATGGCGGTGAGCGCCACGTCGTTGGACTTGGAGCAAAGCGTATTCGCTTCGCGGTTAAATTCCTGTGACAGGAAATCGAGCTTGCGGCCGACCGGGCCGCCGCCTGCGATGAGCTGGCGGGCCGCGGCGATGTGGGCGCCCAGCCGGTCGAGCTCCTCGCGGATATCGGCCTTGGTGGCGAGCAGCACCGCTTCCTGGGCCAGCCGCTCGTCGGAGAGCGTCGGGCTCGCCTCGCTGAGGTCGGCAACCTGCTGGCGCAGCCGGGCGAGGATGGCGTCGCGGCTCCGGCCGGGATGAATTTCGGCGGCCTTGGTGAGGGCCGCGATCTCGTCGACACGCTCGGAGAGAATGGCTGCGATCCGAGCCCCCTCCTCCCGGCGCGCCGCGACAAGGCCGGTCACGGCTTCTCCGACAGCACCGAGGATGGCAGCGTTGAGGGCTTCCTCCTCGTCGGCCGAGAGCGCCGTCTCATGCTGCTCGAGCACCCCGCGCAGGGCCAGGATTCCGTCGAGGCGGGGCTTGTCGGCGTCGACGCGGCCCTCCAGCCACTTGAAGCCATCCAGCACGGCCTCCAGCGCCTGATGGTTGACGACGACGCGCCCTCCCTCGCCCTCGCGGTCGACGTTCAGCGACACGGTCAGGGAGCCGCGGGTGATCGACTTGCCGATCAGGCGGCGGATCTCGCTTTCGAGAGCATCAAAGCCGGAGGCGAGGCGCATCCTGAGATCGAGGCCACGGCCATTGACCGACTTGATCTCGACGCTGAACCCGACGCCCGGCAGCGTCCCGGCGGCGCGGGCATAGCCGGTCATGCTGGCAAGCGCTGCACTCATCAGTTGGCGGGCTCGACGGCCTCGCCGGCGTCCTCAGCCTGCTCCGCTTCGAGCGCTTCCCGCGCAGCCTCCGCATCCGCCTCGGCGGCGGCCTTGCGATACAGCGTCACGTTCTTGCGATGCTGGGCATAGGTCTCGGCAAACAGATGGCCATCAGCTGGGTTGGCGCTCTTGGCGACGAAATAGAGATCCTTGATCGCGGCCGGATGGGCGACGGCCTTCAGCGCGTCCTCGCCCGGATTGGCGATCGGCCCGGGCGGCAGGCCATCGATCTGGTAGGTGTTGTAGGCGGTCTTGGCCTTCAACTCGGACGAAGTCGGGCTGCGATTGAGCACTGCCTTGCCCTCGGTTACGCCGTAGAGAACCGTGGGGTCGGTCTGCAGGCGCATGTTCTTCTTCAGCCGGTTGATGAACACGGCGGCCACCTGCGGACGCTCGGAGGCGACGCCGGTTTCCTTCTCGACGATCGAAGCCATGGTCACCAGTTCGGCCGGTGACTTGATCACCGAGTCGATGGCGGGGTCGCGGCCGGCCCAGATCTCGTCGACCGTCTTCTTCATCTCGGCCTGCATCTTCTCGAGCACCGAGATGCGGGTATCGCCGGGGAAGAAGTCATAGCGCACGGCGAGGAGCGTGCCTTCCTTGGGCACCGGCACCGGCTCGCCGGTGAGGTTCGGGCCCTCGGCGTTGAGGCGCTCGGCGACCTGGAACGAGGTGTCGCCGGGGATGACGTTGACGAAGAAATCGAGCGGCTTGCCTTCGGTCAGCTCGGTGAGGATGTCGGCCATCGAGGAATTCGGCTTCAGCGCATAGACGCCGGCCTTGAGGTCGCCCTCCTTTTTCAAGGCGCGGGCGCCGCCCCAGAACAGCCATTCGGACGGCAGCAGCTGCCCTTGCGGAATCAGCCCCTGCTCTTCGAGGCGACGGGCCGTGGTCATGACCGACGAGCCCTTCTCGACGGTGAAGTTGGCCTCGGTCTTGACCGCACCCGGGGCGTAGAACTGGCTGGCGCCGTAAAGGAAGATACCGACAGCGACGAGAATGCCGAGGACGAGCAGGGTCAGCAGCGCGTTGATGACGCTGAGCAAGCCGCCGCTACGCCGTTTCTTGCGGGCTCGCTTCTCGCTGCGCTCGTTAGCCATCGGTCGAACCTCCAGAAACGCGCACTAATCGCTTGAAAAATGACATCAATACGAACCCGGCGGCCGGAAAGACGCCAGGGCTCGAGTGCTTCAGCTCGCCTTGCGGAAGATCAGCGAGGCATTGGTGCCGCCGAAGCCGAAGGAATTGGAGAGGGCAATGTTGACCTCTTTCTTCTTCGGCTTGTGGGGGACCAGGTCGATCGCCGAGGCGACCGACGGATTGTCGAGATTGATGGTCGGCGGGACGATCGAATCGCGCATGGCGAGCAGGCAGAAAATCGCCTCGACCGAACCGGCGGCGCCGAGCAGGTGCCCGACCGCCGACTTGGTGGAGCTCATCGCCACCTTGGGAGCTGCATCACCCAGCATGCGGGTGACCGAGCCCAGTTCGATCTCGTCGCCGAGCGGCGTCGAGGTACCATGCGCGTTGATGTAGTCGATCTCGGAGGGATCGATGCCGGCGCGCTTTACTGCCATCTGCATGCAGCGGAAGCCGCCATCACCATCCTCGGAAGGCGCGGTGATGTGGTAGGCGTCGCCCGACAAGCCGTAGCCGATGACCTCGCCATAGATCTTGGCGCCGCGAGCCTTGGCGCGCTCGTATTCCTCGAGCACGACGATGCCGGCGCCCTCGCCCATGACGAAGCCGTCGCGATCCTTGTCATAAGGACGCGAGGCCATTTCCGGGCGATCATTGAAGCCGGTGGAAAGCGCCCGGCAGGCGGCAAAGCCGGCGATCGAGATGCGGTTGACCGGCGATTCAGCGCCGCCAGCCACCATCACGTCGGCATCACCCAGCATGATCAGCCGGGCGGCATCGCCGATGGCATGGGCACCGGTCGAGCAGGCCGTCACCACCGAGTGGTTCGGACCCTTTAGGCCGAAGCGGATCGAGACGTTGCCCGACGCCATGTTGATGATGCGGCCCGGGATGAAGAATGGGCTGACGCGGCGCGGGCCCTTCTCGTGCAGGGTGATCGAGGTTTCGTAGATGCCCCCGATGCCGCCGATGCCCGAGCCGATCAGCGTGCCGATACGGTGCTTTTCTTCTTCGGTCTTGGGCTCCACCCCGGCATCCTGGATTGCCTGGGTGGCCGCCGCCATGGCGTAGACGATGAAGGGATCAACCTTGCGTTGATCCTTCACGTCCATCCACTCGTCGGGATTGAACTTGCCGTCGGCGTGGTCGCCCAACGGGATCCGGTGTGCGATCTGGCAAGCAATATCGTCGACCTGGAAGTCGTCGATGCGCTTGGCACCGCTCTTGGATGCGAGGATGTTGGCCCAGGTTGGTTCGATCCCGCAGCCCAAAGGGCTGACGATCCCCATCCCGGTGACGACGACGCGGCGCAGTTCCATCGAAGAAGAGCCGTTAGCGGTCGGCGATCAGCCGACGGCCTTGGTCAGATAGGCGACGGCGTCACCGAAGGTCTGGATCGATTCCGCGGCATCGTCCGGGATCTCGACGTTGAACTCTTCTTCGAAAGCCATGACCAGCTCGACCTGATCGAGGGAGTCCGCGCCCAGATCGTCAATGAAGCTGGCCTTATCGACGACCTTCTCCGCATCGACGTTGAGGTGTTCGACCACGATCTTGCGGACGCGATCAGCGATATCGCTCATATTTGACTTCCCTTGTTACCAAACAGGTTGTTCGTTCTACGCGGCCTGCGGCACCGGAACAGCCCGGACCACCGACCTTTTGCCGCCATTCGCGGCAGACTGTAGGCGCCACGCCGTACCCTCGCAAGTACGGGCCGAGCCCGAAATCAGGGCGGAGGTAACATACTTCCCCCGCCATTGCCATATTGCGTGGAGGCCGGTTTCCCCAGCCTTCGCGCTCGTAATTGCCCTACAGCATCACCATGCCGCCGTTGACGTTCAGCGTATGGCCGGTGATGTAGCCGGCTTCAGTGCTGGCAAGGAACACCACTGCGGCGGCAACCTCGTCGGCGGCGCCGAGCCGGCCGGCCGGCACCTTACCCAGAATGCTTTCGCGCTGCTTATCGTTCAATTCATCGGTCATGGCCGAGCCGATGAAGCCGGGGGCCACGGTGTTGACGGTGATGTTGCGGGAGGCGACCTCATAGGCCAGCGCCTTGCTCATGCCGATGAGGCCGGCCTTGCTGGCGGCATAGTTGCCCTGCCCCGGATTGCCGACGACGCCGACGACCGAGGTGATGCCGATGATGCGGCCGAAGCGCTGCTTCATCATTCCGCGCAGCACGGCGCGGGTGAGGTGGAACGCCGAAGTGAGGTTCACCGCCAGCACTTCGTCCCACTCCTCGTTCTTCATGCGCATGAAGAGGTTGTCGCGGGTTACGCCGGCATTGTTGACGAGAATGTCGATACCGCCGAGCGCCGCCTCGGCGGAGGGCACGAGCTGGTCAACGGCATCGAGGTCCGAGAGGTTGGCGGGCAGGATCGGGTGATCACCACCGCCCAGCATGTCGCGGGTCTCCTCGAGGGCGCCGACACGGGTGCCGCTGAGCGCCACGCGTGCGCCGGACGCGGCGAGCGCCCTGGCGATCTCGCGACCGATACCGCCGGAAGCACCAGTGACGAGGGCGCGTTTGCCCGTGAGATCAAACATTTACGGACTCCTCAGGAGAAACTGATTCAGGCGCCGAGATCGGCGAGAAACGCATCGACATCAGCCGGGGTGCCGATCGACACCGTCGCCGTTTCCGGCGCGATGCGCTTGGCGAGGCCACTCAGCACCTTGCCCGAGCCGAGCTCGACCAGCTGCGTCACGCCGCCATCCTGCACCAGCCAGCCGACGCATTCGGTCCAGCGGACCATGCCGGTGACCTGCTCGACGAGGCGCTTCTTGATCTCTTCGGGATCGGTGATGGGCTTGGCCAGCACGTTGGCGACCACCGGTACAACCGGGGCGTTCACGGTGACCTGGTTGAGCGCATGCTCCATGGCATCGGCTGCGGGACGCATCAGGGCGCAGTGGAACGGCGCGCTGACCGGCAACGGCAGCGCCCGCTTGGCGCCGGCGGCCTTCAACAGTTCGATGGCGCGGTTCACTGCACCGGCATGGCCGGAGATCACCACCTGGCCGGGGGCATTGTCGTTGGCGACGCCGCAGACCTCACCGTCTTCGGCATCATTGGCGGCACGCAGCACGGTTTCGAGGTCGAGGCCAAGGATCGCCGCCATGGCGCCCTGCCCGACCGGCACGGCCTGCTGCATGGCCTGGCCGCGGATCTTCAGCAATCGCGCCGCGTCGGCAAGACTGAAGGCGCCGGCCGCGGCCAGTGCCGAGTACTCGCCCAGCGAGTGGCCGGCGACGTAGGCGGCATTGTCCTTGAGCGAGAAGCCGCGGCTTTCGAGCACACGCGTCACCGCGACGGAGACCGCCATCAGCGCCGGCTGGGCATTCTCGGTGAGGCGCAGCGTCTCGTCGGGTCCTTCGAACATGATGGCCGAGAGTTTCTGGCCGAGCGCATCATCGACTTCGGCGAAGACGTTGCGGGCTTCCTGGTAGGCGTCGGCAAGGTCCTTGCCCATGCCGACGGCCTGGCTGCCCTGCCCCGGGAAGGTGAATGCGCGCTTGGTCAAGGTGGTGGCCTCCGCCGTTCTTATTGCTGCTTTGGGCCGAGCCTAAGCCCCGCCCGGACAGGCGTCCAGTTGGCGGCGGCGTTTGCCGGAGGGGGATGGCAAAGTCAAGGCGGGCTAGTCGAACTTCACCGCCGTCGTATTGGCGCCGCAGAGCAGCACGCCGACCTTTTCGCCCGGCGCCGGAACGTAGCGACCGGAGAGAACCGCAGCCATGGCGGCGGCGCCACCCGGCTCCACCGCCACCCGCAGCACATCCCAGATGGCCTTCTGGGCTGCGACGATCGCCTCGTCGGTGACCAGCACAGAGCGATCGATGAAGCCGGAAAGCGCAAAGCTCAGGCTGCCTATGCGGCGGGCACCGAGGCTGTCGGCGGCAACGCCGCTCACCGGCACGTCGACCGGGCGGCCGGCCTCGATCGCGTTGTGCAGCGTCGGCGCGTTCTCGGGTTCTACGCCGATCAGGCGGACCCGCCCGGCCGCCGCCGCAGCGATACCGCCGATCAGCCCGCCGCCGCCCACCGCCACCAGCAATGTATCGAGCCCCGGCGCCTGTTCCAGCCACTCGAGCCCGACGGTTCCCTGCCCGCACAGCGTCTCGAACATGTCGTAAGCGTGCACCTCGAGCAGATCATGCTCGGTGGCGAAGGCATGGCTGGCAGTATAGGCGTCGATATAGGTGTCGCCGCCGATGACGATCTCGGCACCATATTGCAGGATGCGGTTGATCTTGGCCTGCGAGGAGATGCGCGGCACATAGATATGCGCCTTGATGCCGAGTTTCTGCGCGGCAAAGGCGACGGCGGCGCCGTGGTTGCCGCCCGAGGCCGCGACCACGCCCCGCGCGGCCCCCTGCCGGATCAGCAGGTTTGCAAAGGCCCCACGGGCCTTGAAGGTGCCCGAGTGCTGCATGAATTCGAGCTTGAAGGAAAACGGCGCGCCATCGAGGCCGAAGTCGGCGGCCGCGACTTCCACCACCGGCGTGCGCCGGACATGCGGGCGGATGACCGCCTCGGCGGCGCGGATCGCGCTGCGATCGGGCGGAGCGGACGCGATAGCTTCGGTGGTGGTCATGGCGGTCTCGACAAGGGTAACATAGTGGAGCCGCCCGGCCTGCCTAGCGCAAGTGTCGGGACGATGAAAGAGGGCGCGACGATGGGCAAGATCAACTCTGAGTGGCACCGCGAACACAGGATGCCCACCAACCCAACGAAGAAGCAGCGTGCCGAGTGGCATTACGAGCACGCCCAGCACTGCGGCTGCCGCGAACTGACGCCGTCGATCACCTCGTTGCTGGTGTCGCAGGGATTCGGCGTGCCGGAGCAACGCCAGAGCAAGGCATGAGTGAGCCGGCCACCGCCAGGCGATTGCCCCGCTGGATGGTGGCTATGCCGTTCGTTGCCGCGGCCTTGTGCCTGGTAGCACTGCTGCCGTGGCTGCTGTACGTCCCAATCAATCCGCCGCCGAGCTATATAGCCGCCCGGACCATCAGAACTGTCTCACTCGTCGCCTACCCAGTACTCCTTGCCGGGCTGACGTTGGTCAGCGCCTGGTTTCAACAGCGGGGCGTAACGGCAGCGCGAAAACCGACAAAGCGACTATTCTGGCTGTTGTTTCTCGGCTTCGTCGTCGGTATCAGCGTCTCGCTGTTGCTCATGCTCAACGCGTAGCCTCCGCGCCGCTTGCCATTCCCGCCTTTTTCCCCTATAGCCCGCCTCGCATTCGTTCGGCCGGGGGCTGAACGGAGGGTTTATGCATTTCGCATGAACAGGGTTCGCCCGTCCTCCCGTGTTCCCGCTCTTTAGAAGACTGCTTTGATCGCCTTTCCGGCTTCAAAGGGGCTCCGCGCCGAGTGGAAGTGTTGTGAACCAACTTGAAGGAAGGCGCTTATGGCCCTTTACGAACACATTTTCCTGGCTCGCCAGGACGTTTCCCCGACGCAGGTGGAAGAGCTGACTGCGGCCCTGACCGAAGTGCTCACCAACGGCGGCGGCAAGGTCACCAAGAACGAGTACTGGGGCCTGAAGTCGCTCTCGTACCGCATCAAGAAGAACCGCAAGGCGCACTACACCCTGCTCAACATCGACGCCCCGCACGCCGCGGTGGCCGAGATGGAGCGCCAGATGGGCATCAATGAAGACATCCTGCGCTTCATGACCATCCGCGTCGACGAGCTGGAAGAAGGCCCGTCGGCCATGATGCAGAAGCGCGACCGTGACGACGAGCGCGGCGACCGTCCGGGTGGCCCGCGTGGCGACCGCGGTGGTTTCGACCGCGGCGACCGCCGTCCCCGTCGCTTCTAATCTCACGGAAGGAAGAGCCAAATGGCCATCAAAGACCTGACCACGACCACGGCCCGCCGTCCGTTCCAGCGCCGCCGCAAGACCTGCCCGTTCTCGGGCCCGAACGCTCCGAAGATCGACTACAAGGACGTTCGCCTGCTGCAGCGCTACGTGTCGGAGCGCGGCAAGATCGTCCCCTCCCGCATCACTGCGGTCTCCGCCCTGAAGCAGCGCGAACTGGCCAAGGCCATCAAGCGCGCCCGCTTCATCGGCATCATGCCCTACGCCGTTCAGTAAGAACCGGCGTCCGGGATTGGCTGGGGCCACCGAAGGTGGCTCCTAACCGTTCACGCGTGAACGGGACAGCACAAGGAAAGCACCATGAAAGTCATTCTCCTCGAGCGTATCGGCAAGCACGGGCACATCGGCGACGAAGTGTCGGTGAAGGACGGTTTCGCCCGCAACTTCCTCCTGCCGCAGCAGAAGGCGCTGCGCGCCACCGAAGCCAACCGCAAGCGTTTCGAGCGCGACCGTGCCGACATCGAGAAGCGCAACCAGGAGCGCCGCGAGGCCGCTGCCGGCATCGCTTCGGGCCTCAACGGCAAGTCGGTGATCATCATTCGCCAGGCCGGCGAAACCGGCCAGCTCTACGGCTCGGTCTCGTCGCGCGACGTTGCCGACGCGCTGAACAATGACGGTTTCACCGTCGGCCGTTCGCAGGTCGATCTGGCCAACCCGATCAAGACCGTCGGCATTCATGCGGTGCCGCTGCACCTGCATGCCGAAGTTGCCGTGTCGATCACCGTCAACGTCGCCCGCTCCGAAGACGAAGCAGCCCGTCAGGCTGCCGGCGAAGACCTCACCGCGATCAACTACGACGACGAAGCGGCTGAAGAGTTCGCAGCCGGTCAGGCCGAGGCCGGCTCGGCCGCTGCCGAAGCGTTCGGCGACGAAGAGTAAGAACGTATCCCATCGATACGCGGAAAGGCCGGGAGCAATCCCGGCCTTTTTGTTTGCTCTCAGCCCGGCCCCGCCGCCAATCCGTGCCTTGTGAGAGCTTCGATCGCTTCAAACGGCCTTAATTTCCAGCAGCTTAGTTTAGTTCTTATCCGGAAGATATCAGCAACGATATGCCGCTGTTGCTTGCAACACTTTCAGCCTGGTGTTGCCGTTATGCGCCATTGACGAAATTGATGCGCTGAAAGCTGTCATCGAGCTTCCAACAGTACGGGTCATCTGCAAATCATTGCTGCAGATCATCTGTGGGAGGCTCCAACCATGACCCTGTACAAACTGCTTGGCGGCGCTGCTGCCGTTGCGCTCATCGCCGGCACCCCGGCCCTGGCCGCGGACCTGATCGTCGATGTTCCGGTCGACGAGCCCGTGACCGTCGCCGATACCGGTTGGTATTTCAGCGTGTTCGCCGGCGGCCTGTGGGACGGTTTCGTTACCGCCGAAGACGACAGCGACCCTGATGCCGACGACGTAGAAGTTTCGACTGACGCCGGCTGGCTGCTCGGCGCTGCTGTCGGCACGCATGTCTTCGACAGCCTCAGGGCAGAAGTCGAACTTTACGGCGCGTCCCGCAATGTCAACGGTGCGTCGGAAGGCGCACTGTCGATCGATCTCGACGGAACCGTCACCACCGTCGGGCTGCTCGGCAACCTGTGGGTAGATTTCGACACCGGCTCGGGCTTCACGCCCTATATCGGCGGCGGTCTGGGTGTCGGCTATGTGCATGCAGAATCGCCCGGCGCCGGTCCGGTGGCGCCGCTCGACGCCGACGGCGTCGGCCTTGCCTATCAGCTCGGCGCAGGCGTCCAGGTCGACGTTGCCGACAACATCGCGCTGGATCTCGGCTATCGCTGGAAGGGCGTCAGCGCCGAAATCAGCGGCGACGGCACCGAGGACGTGGTCGCCCATGTCGGCTCGCACGTCGTGCAGGTCGGCCTGACATTCGGCTTCTAGGCCGCCAGAAAGCCAATCAGAGGGGCCGGGAGCGATCCCGGCCCTTTTTTGTTCGGATCGCGAATATTGCAACATGGACACAGTGCTCGACTTGCCTGTTGTAATTCAATGGAATTGGGGTGGCAGAAACTGTCGGCAGCTGACATACACGACGCACGCATTTGATTTTGTGGGGGATAGATTGACCAGATTCGTCGTTGCTGCACTTGCTGCAGTGCTGCTTTCGGGTACCTCGGCAATGGCCGCTGACCTGGTGGTCGATGAGCCCGTCGCCGAAGTGGCGGTTCCCAATGGGTTCTACGCCACGTTCTTCGCCGGCGGCTCGTGGGCGTCGGGCGATACCACCATCGATATTGCCCCTGGCGTCGGCTTCGTGATCGAGACCGACCTGGATGCTGGCTTCATCATCGGCGGCGCGATCGGTACGACGCTCCAGCCGAACCTGCGCGGTGAAGTCGAGTTCTCGTATATCCAGGCTGACGTCGACAGCATTTTCGGCTCGCCGGTTCCGGACGATGTTTCGCTGACGAGCACCGGCTTCAACCTGCTCGGCAACCTCTGGTACGATTTCTCGAACGACAGCGGCTTCACACCGTATGTCGGTGCCGGCGTTGGTTACGGCACTGTCGAAGTCTCGGGAGATCTTCCCGGTGAGGTCACCGCCAGCGGTCTGCTTTACCAGCTCGGCGCTGGCGTGAAGGTTGACGTTGCCGACAATATCGCGCTGGATCTTGGCTACCGCTATCGCGTGCTGTCCGATGCAGACACCACGACCGATATTGGCGCTCCGCCTCCCGGTGTGGATATCACCACGGATGCCGTGAACCACATCGTTCAGGCCGGCGTCACCTTCGGCTTCTAGTTCGATCTGGATCGCAGTTATTCAAGGCCGGGAGCAATCCCGGCCTTTGTGCTTTCGGGGCGATTCGGCGAGCCCACTGATACCCTTGCCCAGGGCCTGCTAGGCCGCGCTGACGCCCATGCGGGCCAGCAGGCGATCTCGGCGGATGAACTGGTGGTAGAGGGCAGCGCCGATATGGAGGGCGAGCAGGCCCAGCATCAGGCGCGTGGCGATACCGTGGACCGTACGAGGCAGCACGGTTTCGAGGTTGGGCAGCGTCGCGGAGCCGATAATGGCCGGGAGCGCGCCCGACAGGACGATGGTGGCGATGCCGCTCGAGGCGGTTACCAGCACCACCGCATAGAGGCCGATGTGTACCGCCTTGGCCGTGAGCTTCTGCCAGTTCGGCTGATCGGCCGGCAGTGCCGGACGCCGATCGACGGCCAGCCACCAGACGATGCGCAGCAGCGTCAGCAGCAACACCCCTGCCCCAAGCGGAACATGGGCGCGCAGCAGTGCCAGCTTGGCCGCCGGATCGAGCTGCGCGGCGGCGAGGAGACCGGTAGCAAACAGGGCAACGATCATCAGGGCGCTCAGCCAGTGGATTGCTATCGCGACGCTGCCGTAGCGCGTCGAACTGCTCTTGATGGACATCGAAGCCTCCTTGCGTTTCATGGCCGATGGCGATTACATAGCACACTATGGATTTAAATAGCAAGCTATGCAAATGAGCTATGTGCGCGAGACTTCTGCCGGCTACCTCACCAACTGGGCGGCGCGACTATTTGCCCGCGCCATCGAGCGGCGGCTGGCGGGCGGCAATTCGGGACCGATGCCGGTGTTCTTTGCGCTGCAGGACGGGGGAGCGATGACCCAGAAGGCGCTGGCGCAACTGGCGGCTGTGGAGCAGCCGACCATGGCGAACACGCTCAACCGCATGGAGCGCGATGGGCTGGTGCTGCGGACGCCCGACCCGAACGACCGGCGCAGTGCCCAGGTGTCGCTGACACCGCTGGGGCGCGAGCGCGCCAAGGCGGCCTTCGTTTCGGCGATCGAGGTCAACCGCATCGCTACCGATGCGCTCAAGCCCGAGGAACGCGAGGTCTTCTACGACATGCTGCGCCGGATCATCGGCGCGCTGGAGCGCGACGCCGGAACGGAGTGACGGGTCCGAATCGGCCGCCGGCCGCCCCTTGCGGATGCAAACGCGCCGCCTTGGTTTCCCCCGCTTTCAACACTAACCACAGGCGTCGCAACGAGGACCCGATTCGGTCACCCCTGCGTCACATTTTTTGACCGTCGCCGCGACGGCCGCTGGTAAAGCAAACCTTAACGAGCGGGGGAGTATCGAGTCGCTATGGCCGACAACAACGTGCATCGCCTGCATCCGGAAGACGAAAAAGGCTTCCGCCTTGCGCCCCACAATGTGGAGGCGGAGCAGGCCTTGCTCGGAGCGATCCTCGTCAACAACGAGGCGTTCTACCGGGTCAGCGACTTCCTCGTACCCGAGCATTTCTACGAGCCGATCCACCGCACCATCTATGAGGTGCTGGCCAAGATCATCCGCGCCGGCAAGACCGCGACGCCGATCACCGCCAAGACCTATCTCGCCGACGCGCTGACTGCCGAAATGACCATGCCGCAATACCTGGCGCGGCTGGCGGCCGAAGCAACGACCGTGCTGAACGCGGCCGACTACGGCCAATCGATCTACGACCTCGCGATCCGGCGCAACCTGATCCAGATCGGCGAGGAGATGGTGCAGGTCGCCTATGACTCCGACGTCGAGGCGACGGCCAACAAGCAGATCGAAGAGGCCGAGAAGGCGCTGTTCGACCTCGCCGAAAAGGGCCGCTACGACGGTGGCTTCCAGAGCTTTTCGCAGGCGCTGACCGAAGCCATCAAGATGGCCGGCGAGGCCTATGGCCGCGACGGTACGCTCTCGGGCACCGCGACCGGGCTCAACGATCTCGACCGGCTGATGGGCGGGCTGCAGCGCTCCGACCTGATCATCCTTGCGGCGCGCCCTGCCATGGGCAAGACCTCGCTTGCGACCAACATCGCCTTCCATGTGGCCAAGAGCTTTCGCGGCGAGGTGCAGGCGGATGGGCACATGAAAACCGTCGACGGCGGCCATGTCGGCTTCTTCAGCCTTGAAATGAGCGCCGAGCAGCTGGCGACGCGTATTCTCGCCGAGCAGGCCGAGATCTCGTCGTCCGACATCCGGCGCGGCAACATCCACGAGAGCCAGTTCTCCAAGCTCGTCGACACCTCGAACCTGATGGCGCAGGTGCCGCTCTATATCGACGATACCGGCGGTATCTCGGTGGCGCAGCTGGCGGCACGGGCCCGGCGGCTGAAGCGGCAGAAGGGCCTTGACCTGCTGATCGTCGACTACCTGCAACTGCTCTCGGGCTCGTCCAAGAAGGCGAGCGAGAACCGCGTGCAGGAACTGACCGAAATCACCACCACGCTCAAGGCGCTGGCCAAGGAGCTGGAAGTGCCGATCATTGCGCTCAGCCAGCTGAGCCGACAGGTCGAAAACCGCGACGACAAGCATCCCCAGCTTGCGGACTTGCGCGAATCCGGCTCCATCGAACAGGACGCCGACGTGGTGCTCTTTGTGTATCGCGAGGAATATTACCTCAAGAACAAGGAGCCCAAGGAGGGGACGCCGGAACACATGGCGTGGCAGGGCGAGATGGAACAGGTGCACGGCAAGGCCGAAGTGATCATCGGCAAGCAGCGCCACGGCCCCACGGGTACCGTGCAGCTGAGCTTTGAGGCGCAGTACACGCGCTTCGGCAACCTGGCGCGCGCCGAGTACCTGCCCGAAAGGATGGAATAGTGATGGCGGCACCGGCCATTGCGACCGGCTACGGCGGGCGGCTGACGGTCGACCTGGGGGCGCTGAAGCGCAACTGGCAGGCGCTCGACCGGGTGAGCCGCGGCGCGCTGACCGGCGCCGTGGTGAAGGCCGACGCCTATGGCACCGGCATCGCCCAGGCCTCGCGCGCCTTCTATGAAGCCGGCGCCCGCTTCTTTTTTGCGGCGACACCCGACGAAGGCATCGCGGTGCGGGCGGCGTTGCCCGAGGACAGCCACATCTTCATTCTCTCCGGGCTCTATCCCGGTTCGGCGCCACTCTATGTCGGCGAACGGCTGATGCCCTGCCTCGCTTCGATCCCGATGCTGGAGGAGTGGCTGCAGGCCTGCGCGGCTTCCAACCAGGCGCTGCCGGCGGCACTGCACTTCGATACCGGCATCAACCGGCTCGGCTTCCGGCTCAACGAGACCTCGATCGTCAAGCGGCTGATCGACTCGATCGGCTATGCGCCGCAGATGATCATGAGCCACCTCGCCTGCGCCGACACGCCGGCGCACGAGAAGAACCGCACGCAGCTGGCGCTGTTCACCTCGGTGATGGCGCAGTTCCCGGGCATTCCGGCATCGCTGAGCAACTCGGCCGGGCTGATGAGCAACCGCGAGAACCACTTCCAGATGGTCCGCCCGGGCATCGCCCTCTATGGCGGCCGAGCCGTCGCCGGCCGGCGCAACCCGATGGCGCCGGTGGTGACGCTGGAAGCGCCGGTGCTGATGACCAAGGACGTCAAGACCGGCGAGACCGTCGGTTATGGGGCGCTGCAGACCATGTCGCGCGACAGTCGTCTGGCGATTGTCGCCATCGGCTATGCCGACGGCTTCTTCCGCTCGCTGAGTTCCTCCAACAACCACCGCGGCACCCATGTGGTGATCCAGGGCCAGCCCTGCCCCGTGGTTGGGCGGGTGTCTATGGACATGATCGGGGTCGACGTTACCGATCTGCCGCGCCCGCCGGCGCCGGGCGAGATGGTCGAGATCATCGGCAGGCAGGTGACCGTCGACGACCATGCCGACATCGGCAACACCATCGGCTACGAAGTGCTGACCAGCCTCAAGGGCCGCTACTCGCGCAACTACATCGAGAGTGCCGCGCCCGCGACGTGAGGCGCTGCATCCTGGAGTTGTCAATGATGGCTGACGGGGTGCGCGTGCTGATCACCGGGAACGGTGGATCCGGCAAGACCTGGCTGGGCCAGCGGCTGGCAGAACGCCTTTCGGTACCGCTGGTTCGGCTCGACGATCTCTATTGGGATGGCGCCTATGGCGGCAGGGAGCGGGACAAGCGGGTGGTGTTCGACGAGGTCGCCACACGCGCAGCCGAACCATCCTGGGTGATCGAGGGCGTCTACGGCTGGCTGCTGCCGGCCGCCCTGCCCCGCGCCACCGAGTTCATCTTCCTCGATCTGCCGGTCGACGCCTGCCTCGACAACGTTCGCCGGCGCGGCAACCAGGGCAGCGGCGATGAAGCCGCGTTCGCGGCTCTGCTGGCCTGGGTGGCGGAGTATCCCAACCGGGAAAACTCCAACTCCCGGCTGACGCATCGGCGGCTCTGGGATGGCTTTGCGGGCAGCAGAGAAATCCTCCGCCGCCGTGACGAACTGGACGCCTACCTCAACCGGCGGACCTCTGATCGGCCTGCCGGGGGCTGAACACGATCCGCGCGGTGAACCCGTCGTGCTGACCGGGGCGAGGTGAGATCAGCTCGAGCCGCCCGCCGACCTGCCGGACGATGCTGTCGACGATGGCGAGGCCCAGACCCGAGCCAGGGGCCTCGGTGCTCCCCCGCTCGAACCGTCGCGCCAGTGCCACCAGCCGATCGGCTGGTACGGTCGGGCCGCCATTGCTCACCTCCACGGTCCCATCGCCGACCGTGATCGCGATGGTCTCGTCCGGCGCACCGTGCAGTTGCGCATTCTCGATCAGGTTGCGCATGACGATGCCGAAGGCGTCGAGATCGAGTTGCGCCTCGAGGCGCGCGCCGGGAGCGACCGTCAGGGCAAGGCGGTGACCGAGGGGACGCTCGGCGTCGGCGGCAATCAACCGGACGGCCGGCAGCAAGTCGATCGGCGCAGGCAATCGCGCCACTCCCGCCTCGGCTCGCGACAGCGCCAGCAGCTTGGCGGCCAGCATCGACAGCCGGTGCAGAGATTCCTCGACCCGACGAGCCCGACCTTGTGCCTCCTGCCCGGCCAGTTCCTCGACGAGGCGCTGCGCCTGCGCCAGGCTGCCGGCGATCGGCGTGCGCAGTTCGTGGGCGCTATTGGCGGCCAAGGCGCGTTCTGCCTCGAAGGCAGCGCGCAGCCGCCGCAGCAGGCCGTCGATAGCGTCGGAGATCGGCTGCAGCTCTTCAGGAGCCTCGGCCATTGCCACCGGTTCGAGATTGGCGACATCGCGCCGCGCTACCTCCTCACCCAGTTGTCGCAGCGGACGCATGCCGCCGCCCACCGCCCAGCGGATGCCGAGAATCGATGCGGGGATCAGCAGCAGGAGCGGCAGGAGGATCGCCACGATGCTGCCCCGCAGGGCCTCGTTGCGCCGCTCCACGGACTCGGCGACCTGAACGTAGAGACCGGACCGTGGATCTCCGATGGTATAGATGCGCCACGGCGAGAGCGTGACAAAACCCTCGGCCAACGGGGCGGCGAAGGGCGCTTCGGGCGCGTCGTGCGAGCGCAAGCGTACGCCGCCGGCGTCGCGCACCTGGTACACGACATACTCGCCCCGGCCCGGCTCAGGCGGACCGGAGGGGTGACCCGCCCGATCATGATCGCCGTCACCGTCATCCATCAGACTGTCGACAGCGAGCGGCAGCACCCGCTCGGCCGTCTCGCGCAGTCCGCCATCCAGCGTGCGTTCCAGTTCGCCGCGGACGATGAGGATGGTGAACAGACCGCCGAGCAGCCAGAGCGCCGTCGCGCCGACGGTCAGCACTACGACGAGGCGGTGGGTAATGCTGGGACGGCTCACGGCGGCGCCAGACGGTAGCCGAGGCCCCGCACGGTGTGGATCACCCCGGCATCGAGCTTCTTGCGAAGTCGGCTGACATAAACCTCCACGGCATTGCTCTCGACTTCATCGCCGAAGCCGAACAGTGCATCCTCGAGCTGTACCTTGGAGACCAGCGTTCCCGGATGCTGGGCCAGCCGCTCCAGCACCGCCCATTCGCGGGCGGACAGCTCGACCGAGCGGCCCGCTACGGTCACCACCCGGCGTGGCGCATCGACTTCCAGCGGGCCGATCACCAGCAGCGGGTTGGGATTGCCGGCATAGCGGCGGCCGACGGCGCCCAGTCGGGCCAGAAGCTCGCCGAGGTCGAACGGCTTGATCAGGTAATCGTCGGCGCCGGCATTCAGCCCATCGATCCGCATGCTGAGCTGATCCATTGCTGTGGTGATGATGACCGGTGTGGTGTCGCCTCCGCGGCGCAACGAGCGCAGGAATTCGAGCCCGCGGCCGTCCGGCAGGTTGAGATCGAGCAGGATCACGTCATACGGCGTCGCGAAACGGGCCGCCTCGGCGGCGTCGAGGCGGCGGACCCAATCGGTCGCATGGCCGTTGGCGACCAGGTGGTCGCGGACGGCCTGCCCGAGCATGTCATCATCCTCCACCAGCAGCAGGCGCATTGCACGTCTCCGAACATGGCCCGCATGCCACAGCTTGCTGACACCAACCTTACGCAACCGGGGCCCTGCCGTCAGCACGATGTAAGCGAACCGGGCGAGACCGGTGGCGCCGGCGACAGGCCGGTGTCACCAAAGGAAGCCGGAATGAAGAAGATGCTCACCCTGGCGCTGCTCGCTGCAACGCTGACCATGCCGGCCGTTGCTGCCGACGTCTGCAACGTGCCCGTCGACAAGGCCCAGAGCAAGGATGCGCTCAAGGCCCAGCTCGAGAAGGACGGCTGGACGGTCAAGCAGATCAAGGACGACAAGGGGTGCTACGAGGCCTACGCCAGCAAGGCTGACGGCACGCGGATGGAAAACCTGTTCGATCCCGAAACCTTGAAGATGCTCGATGTCGAGGCCGACTGAGCCGGCGCGCAGGATCCTGGTGTGGGACCCGCTGGTGCGGGTCTTCCACTGGGGGCTGGCGGCCAGTATCGCTGTCGCCTGGCTGACGTCGGGTCATCCCAAGGGGCTGCACCAATGGGCCGGCTACGTGGCGGGAATGCTGATCGTCATCCGGCTGGGCTGGGGTTTGTTCGGTCCCGGGCATGCCCGGTTCCTGAGTTTCGTGCGCGGCCCGAGGGCGACGCTCACCTATCTGCGCGACATCACGCGGGGCACCGAGCGACGGCATATCGGGCACAACCCGGCCGGTGGCGCGATGGTCGTGGCGCTGATCGCGACAGTTGCGGCACAGGTTATCGTCGGCTGGTTGCAGACCACCGACATGTTCTGGGGCGTCGAATGGATCGAGGTGCTGCATGCGGCCCTGGCGCGGCAGATTCTGGTGCTGGTGGCACTGCATCTGCTCGGCGTGCTGATCGCCAGCCTGCGCCATCGCGAGAACCTGCCACTGGCCATGATCACCGGCCTCAAGCGGGAAGCCCAGGGTGACGATGTGGCGTGAGGACGCGCCGGCCGTCACCCCTCCATGATCAGATCATGCAGCCCACCCGTGGTAACGCCCCCTTCGACGGGGAGGTTGATGCCGGTGATCCAGGCGGCATCGTTCGAGGCGAGGAAGGCCACTGCCGCAGCGATGTCCTCGGGCTCGCCGATGCGGCCCAGCGGGTATTTTCGCGCGCGCTTGCCGCCATCGTCGGCGCGCACCGTCCAGTTGCGGGTGCGGATGGTGCCGGGGCTGATCAGGTTGAAGCGCACACCCTGGCTGCCGTAACGAGCGGCGAGGTTTTTCGTGAGAATCTCCAGCCCGGCCTTGGCAGCGGAATAGGCATAGCCGCCAAAGGCCCAGTCACCGTTGATCGAACCGATGCTGACGACATTGCTGCCCGGTCCGGCTGCAATCAGCGCCGGCAGCGCGGCGCGGACACAGCGGAAAACGCTGGTCAGGTTGACGTCGAGCTTCCGCTCGAACAGCTCGTCGGGAATTTCGCCCAGGGCCGGCTCGTTCCAATCGCCCCCGGCGGTGTTGACGAGGACGTTGAGCCTGCCGAAGCGGGTGACCGTGGCGGCGATGGAGGCATCGACCGCGTCGCGGCTGGTGAGATCGCAGGTGGTGGCGAAAGCCTGGGCGCCGGTCGCGACGATCTCGGCCGCAACTGCCTCTGCTGCCGGCCCATCGATATCGGAGACCGCGATCGCGCCGCCTTCGGCTGCCAGGCGAAGCGCCGTGGCGCGGCCGATACCGTGCCCTCCACCGGTGACATAAATCGCCTGCCCTTCGAACCGCATGCCGCACTCCTCGGTCTTGAAAGACGGGCACCCTAACGGCGGTGGGGCGAGCCGACCACCCTGCTTCGACTTGACAGCCAGCTCTGCTTGATATTCAACGATAATGTTGATCAACATATTCGTTGAATATAGGGAGCGCGTCATGTCGCAGAAGCAGCCGACCTTCACCAAGACCATGCAACTGGGCATCGTGGTGCCCGATCTCGAAGCGGCAGTTCGCGCCTATGAGGAACAATATGGCATCGGCCCATGGGAGGTCATGGCGATCGGACCGGAGAATGCAGAGCACGTCCTGGTCGACGGCAAGCCGGCCGAGTGGCGCTCGCGCATCGCCATGACGATGGTCGGCGACGTGATGTGGGAACTGATCGAGCCCCAGGATGAGAACGACATGTTCGGCCGGTTCCTCGCCCAACGTGGTGGCATCGGCGGCGTGCACCATGTCGCCGTGCGTACGCCGGACTTCCGGCAGACGCTGGCCGACCAGGCGGCGCGGGGCCGCCGCTCCACGCTCAGTGGAACCTTCACCGGTATCGAAGTGCACTATCTCGACAGCGCACCCGATATCGGCGTGATCCTCGAAGTGTTCAGCGGCATGCCGGGGGAGTAGGCAGGAGGCGCCGATGCCCCTCCCGCGCCGTGCGAGGAAGGGGCTTCGGTGACGTCACGGCCGGACGATGCCGCCGTCGCGGCGGCGATCCTCGGCCATGTAGTGGGATTTGGCCGCCTTGTCGGGGTCGAGCAGCGCCTCGGCCTTCTTCACATCGATATCGATGCCGAGCCCGGGCTGCTCATTGCCGTAGAGGTAGCCGCCCTCGAGCAGGGCATGGCCGGAGAACAGGTCGTATTCCTCGGGCTTGAAGTGGTTCTCCTCCTGGATGCCGAAGGCCGTGGAGGCGAGGTCGACATGCATGGCGGCCATCTGGTTGACCGGATCGTTGTCGCCACCCTCCTGCCAGGCAGTCTGCACCCCGAACCATTCGCAGAGCGTCGCGATCTTCCGGGCCGGGGTGATGCCGCCGCCCTTCGAAATGCGGACGCGGACGAAATCGATCAGCCGCTCGGTGATCAGCGGCAGATATTCATGCGGGTTGACGAACAGCTCGCCCATCGCCTGCGGGGTAGCGCATTGCTGGCGCACCTGGCGATACCAGCCGACCTGCTCGGGCGACAGCAGATCCTCGAGAAAGTAGAGCCGATACGGCTCGAGCAGCTTGGCCAGTTGCACCGCATTGGTCGGCGCCAGATGCTCGTGCACGTCGTGGGTAAACTTCGGCCCCCAGCCGAGCTTGTCGCGCAGATGCGCAAACATTTCGGGGATGGCCTGCAGGTAAGCGTCGTCGTCGAAAGCCTTGTCCTGCGGCCAGTGGTTTTTCGGCCCACGGGCGTTGGCGCGATCGAGGAAGCCGCCGCCGCCATAGTTGCCGAGCTGACAGCGGATGACGGTGTAACCCTCCTCCCAGTAGCGACGGACGTCGTCTTCGAGTTCGGTGAGCGAGTTGCCCTGGGCGTGGGCGTAGGCGGCCACGGCGCTGCGGGTCTTGCCGCCGAGCAGCTGGTAGACCGGCATGCCGGCTTCCTTGCCCTTGATGTCCCAGAGCGCCATGTCGATGCCGGCCTGGGCGGTGTTGCCGATCGCCTCGTTGCGCCAGTAGCTCTGGGTGTAGACCGATTGCCAGATGTCCTCGATCTGGCTGACATCGCGCCCAACCAGCAGCGGCGTCACGTTTTCGATCGCCGCCTGCACCACCTTGGCGCGGTAATGGTCGGAGGCCGAACCGATGCCGTAGAGGCCGGGCTGATCGGTCAGAACCTTGACGAACAGCCAGGTGCCGTCGGCGCGGGTGCGGATCGTCTCGATCCCGGTGATCTTGGTCATCTCTTCCCTATGTGTGCTTATGCGGCCGCTCGGCGGGCCGTTCGAAGTCGCGAGGCGTTCAGCTTCGCAACCGGCCGCGCCGCAGGCAAGTTGGGCAAAGGTCGAGCGCACCGCTTCCGTGCAATTTGTTCTCTTTTTGTTCTTGACTACGGCTGAGCCTCACTGGTTCCTTGTCTGTCCCTGAGACGACGGAGGACCAACGAGATGACCGATCTGCCACAGCTGTCGAGGTTCGCTGAGGACACGCGGCCGCTCAAGTCCATCAGGGTGCCGCCGCGCCAGGGGCGCGATCCGGTGTTCTTTGCCGTGCTGATCGGCGGTGGCATCCGGCCGGCCCTGCAGGAGCTGGTCGATGAACAGCGGCGCCTCCATGGCATTACCGCCCAGCTGCTGCCGGCGACCACGCTCCATATCTCGCTGGTCGGCGTCGGCTTCTACCAGGAGCTGAGCGGCAGCGACCTCGCCTTGGCTATGGCGACCGGCGATGCGATCGGCTTCCAGCCGTTCGATCTCACTCTCACCAGGCTCGGCAGCTTCCGCCGCAAGGTGGGCTCGCCGCCGCTGGTACTGAGGCCCGGGTCGGACACGCCGCTGGTCGAACTGGCGCGCCTGCTGCGCTGGGGCATGCTGGAGCGCGGCTTCGAGGTGCGTTCGGCGCCGAGCGAGGCGTTCCACCTGACGCTCTGCTATGACCGGGTGAACGCGCCCGAGGTGACGCTGGAACGGCCGCCCACACTTCGCGTCGAGGGCTTTGCACTGGTGCGCAGCTTCTACGGGCAGGGACGCTACGAAGTGATCGGGGAGTGGCCGCGGCGGTGATGACCGGACTCGGCGGCACCCGCGCCGGAGAGCATACTCCAGCGCTTCACCCACTTGCCGTTCACTCTTCGTTCTTGCCTTTGCCCCTATAGTCGGCTACCTCTCGTCGACTTCAGGGGCATCTCATGGCGCGTACCAAAACCTCCTATGTCTGCCAGGCCTGCGGCGCGGCGACCACCAAATGGCAGGGGCGGTGCGAGGCCTGTGGCGAGTGGAACACCATCGTCGAGGAGATCGTCGATTCGGGTGTCGGGGCCGGGCCGAAAGCGGCCGTGGCCGGCGGACGGCCGATCGAGCTGCAGCCGCTGGCCGGTGAAACGGAGACGGCAGCGCGCGTCGAGACGGGCATCGGTGAGCTTGACCGGGTGACCGGCGGCGGTTTCGTCATGGGGTCGGCCGTGCTGATCGGCGGCGATCCGGGCATCGGCAAATCCACCCTGCTGCTGCAGGCAGCGGCGGCGCTGGCCGAACGCGGTCGGCGCATCGTTTATGTCTCGGGCGAAGAGGCGATCGCGCAGATCCGGCTGAGGGCACAGCGGCTGGGGCTGGGTGACCGCGCGGTACTGCTGGCATCGGAGACCAATGTCGAAATCATCCTCGCCACGCTGCAGAACGGCCCTGCCCCGGACCTGGTGATCATCGACTCGATCCAGACGCTGTGGACCGATCGGGTGGAGAGCGCGCCCGGCACCGTCACGCAGGTGCGCACCTCGGCGCAGGCGCTGACCCGCTTCGCCAAGAAATCCGGCGCCGCGGTGGTGCTGGTCGGGCATGTCACCAAGGACGGGCAGATCGCCGGACCGCGCGTGGTCGAGCACCTGGTCGATGCCGTGCTCTATTTCGAAGGCGACGCCAGCCACACGTTCCGGATCCTGCGCGGCGTGAAGAACCGTTACGGCGCCACCGACGAGATCGGGGTGTTCGAGATGTCGACGCTGGGTCTGCGCGAGGTGGCCAACCCCTCGGCGCTGTTCCTCGACCAGCGCGACAAGGACGCCGCAGGCTCCGCCGTGTTCGCCGGCATGGAGGGGACGCGCCCGATGCTGTGCGAGGTGCAGGCGCTGGTCTCGCCTTCGCCGCTCGGTACGCCGCGCCGTGCGGTGATCGGCTGGGATTCGTCGCGCCTGTCGATGGTGCTGGCCGTGCTCGAGACCCGCTGCGGCGTGCGGATCGGCGCCAACGATATCTACCTCAACGTCGCCGGGGGGCTGAAGATCAACGAGCCGGCCGCCGACCTGGCGGTCGCCGCAGCGCTGATCTCGTCGCTGACGGGCTCGCCGCTGCCCTCGACCAATGTGTATTTCGGCGAGATCTCCCTGGCCGGCGGAGTACGTCCGGTGGCGCATGCGGCGCAGCGGCTGCGCGAGGCGCAGAAGCTCGGTTTTTTGGGCGCGGTGACCGGCCGGCTGGGCAAGGGCGACGTACCGAATGGGATTGCTGTAGGCGAGTATGCCGAGCTCGCCGAGCTCATCGGCCGCATCGCGGCGCGTGGTCAGCGGCAGGCGGCAGAGTAGCGCTTTGGCCACGCTTCCTGCTTTCCGTGAACATCGGCCATGCACGCCATCCTCCGTGCTTGGCTTTGCCACGATTAATGGTTACACGGGACCCTGAAGCGGGTCCCAGGGGCGGATTTTCTCTATGTTGACTGCATTTGACGTCGGCATCGGCGTTCTCGTCCTGATTTCGGCGATCCTGGCTACGGCCCGCGGATTCACTCGCGAAATCCTGTCTTTGGCGACCTGGGCCGGCTCGGCGGCGATTGCCGCCTACGCCTATTTCAACCACAAGGAAATCGCGCGCGGCTATATCGCCGAGCCGATCGTGGCCGACATCGTGACGGTGCTCGGCACCTTCATCGTGGCGTTGATCATCCTGCACCTCATCACCATGCGGATCGCCGATTTCGTCGTCGACAGCCGCATCGGGCCGCTCGATCGCACCTTGGGTTTCATCTTCGGCGTCGCCCGCGGCGTGTTGATTGCGGTGATCGTGGTGATCTTCGGGCTGTGGCTGATGCCCTCGAACCTGCCCTCGTGGGCGGCCGAGTCGCGCTCGCTGCCGATCCTCAGAAATTTCGGCGACAGCCTGATTGCGTTGCTGCCGCCCGATCTCGAGAAGCAGGTCACCGATATCCTGCAGCGCGGCGCCGGCGGTACGGGTGAAGATGCATCGCCCGATGACGTGCCGACGCCGGATGCCGATGTGCCCAATGAAGAGGGCACCGACCAGCTCGAGAACGATGCGCCGCTGGAGCCGGCTGAGGGAGCCGCGCCCAACGCCTGATGAAATTCGGGTGAGCGCATTGCATATTTATGACCGGGACCGCATCTGCGGTCCCGTCTTGTTTGGCCCGACCTGAACCCAGAGGTGCCCGATGACCCTTAACGCCAAACCGATCGCGGAATGGGACCATGATACGTTGCGCGAGGAGTGCGGCGTGTTCGGCATCCTCGGCCACCCCGAGGCGGCAACCCTCACGGCGCTCGGCCTGCACGCGCTGCAGCACCGCGGTCAGGAGGCGGCGGGCATCGTCAGCTTCGACGGCAAGCAGTTCCATTCGGAGCGCCAGCTCGGCCTCGTCGGCGACCACTTTACCGATCCGGCGACCGTCGGGCGGCTGCCCGGCCATCTCGCCATGGGCCATGTGCGTTACTCCACAACCGGCGAAACGATCCTGCGCAACGTGCAGCCGCTGTTCGCCGAGCTCGAAGTCGGCGGCATCGCCATTGCGCATAACGGCAACTTCACCAACGGCCTGACGCTCAGGAAGCAGCTGATCTCGCAGGGCGCCATCTGCCAATCGACCTCGGATACCGAGGTGGTGCTGCACCTGATCGCTCGTTCCAAGAAGGTTGCTTCGTCCGATCGCTTCATCGATGCGCTGATGCATCTCGAGGGCGCCTTCGCGCTGGTGGCAATGACCCGCACCAAGCTGATCGGCGCCCGCGACGCCAACGGCATCCGTCCGCTGGTACTGGGCGATCTCGACGGCAAGCCGATCTTTGCGTCGGAGACCTGCGCCCTCGACATTATCGGCGCCAAGTTCGTGCGCGATGTCGAGAACGGCGAAGTGGTGATCTGCGAGACGCAGCCGGACGGTACGATCACCATCGACTCGGTGAAGCCGTTCGCGCCCCGTCCCGAGCGCATCTGCCTGTTCGAGTATGTCTATTTCGCCCGCCCGGACTCGGTGGTCGCCGGCCGCCCGGTCTATTCGGCACGCAAGCGCATGGGCATCAACCTCGCCAAGGAAGCGCCGGTGGAAGCCGATGTGGTGGTGCCGGTGCCCGATGGCGGCACCCCGGCGGCAATCGGCTATGCGCAGGCGAGCGGCATCCCGTTCGAGCTCGGCATCATCCGCAACCACTATGTGGGCCGCACCTTCATCGAGCCGACCCAGTCGATCCGTGCTTTCGGCGTGAAGCTGAAGCACTCGGCCAACCGGGCCGAGATCGAAGGCAGGCGCGTGGTGCTGATCGACGATTCGATCGTGCGCGGCACCACCTCGGTGAAGATCGTGCAGATGATCCGCGATGCGGGGGCGCGCGAAGTGCATATCCGCGTCGCCTCGCCAATGATCTTCCACTCCGACTATTACGGCATCGACACGCCCGACCCGGAAAACCTGCTGGCCAACCAGCACCCCGACCTCGAGTCGATGTGCCGGTTCATCGGTGCGGACTCCCTCGCGTTCCTCTCGATCGATGGGCTCTACGACGCCGTCGGCGGGGTGAAGCGCAACCCGCTGAGCCCGCAGTTCACCGACCACCATTTCACCGGCGACTACCCGACCAAGCTCACCGACCTCAACGGCCGCAGCAAAAACGATCCCAAGACGCTGTCGCTGATGAAGGAAGCAAGCTGAGAAGTACTGGCGTAATCCGGAATCCGGCGCGCGCTGCCCCCCCTGTCCCCTCCCCGCAAGGGGACGACAAGATGTCGCCCCCGGGGGGAGGGAGACCAAAACACTAGTATCGCGGTTCCAGCATCTCCCTCCCCCTTGCGGGGAAGGATCGAGGGTGGGGTCCACAGCAACCGGCCCATCGGCCACGGCTGTGACACCTTCGCCCTTCCCCATCCTCGTCTCCCCCGCTAGAACCCGCGCCGAACCTCACGGAAACCTCACGCATGACAACCTCTCTCGCCGGCAAGATCGTCCTCGTTACCGGCGCCTCGCGCGGCATCGGCTATCAGGCGGCGCTGGAGGCGGGACGGCGTGGGGCGCATGTGATTGCGGTGGCGCGCACTATCGGTGGGCTCGAGGAACTCGATGACGAGATCCAGCAGGCCGGCGGCAGCGCCACGCTGGTGCCGATGGACCTCAGCGATTTCGACGGCATCGACCGGCTTGGGCACGCGATCTTCGAGCGCTGGGGGCACCTCGATGGGTTCGTCGCCAACGCGGCGATGCTGAGTGAGTTGCGGCCGCTGGCGCATGTCGAGCCCAAGGAGTTCGACAAGCTGATGGCGCTCAACGTGACGGCGAACTACCGGCTGATCCGTTCGCTGGACCTGCTGCTCCGCCAGTCTGTGGCCGGCCGCGTGGTGTTCCTGTCCTCATCGTCGGCGCACTCGGCGCGCGCCAACTGGGGGCCCTATGCCGCGAGCAAGGCGGCAGTAGAGGCGCTGGCCAAGAGTTACGCCGCGGAAGTCGGCGGCATCACCCCGGTGCGCGTCAATGCGTTCTATCCGGGTGCGGTGCGCACCGCGATGCGCGCCAAGGCGATGCCTGGCGAGAACCCCGATACCCTGCCCCGCCCCGCGGCACTGACGCCCAAGCTGATCGACATGATCGCGCCCGAGTTCACCGAGAACCGCATGCTGTTCGACTGGGAAAAGTCGGAGCTACGGCCGCTTTAGGCAGGACGCTGCCGCCTAAACCAGGTCACCCCCGCGAAAGCGGGATCTGCGATTGGCCGCAAACACCGCAAACGGAGGTTCCCGCTTTCGCGGGGATGACTCCGTGGGTAACGATCACCCACGGAGCGCATTGGACGCCAGCTAGTTCAGCCGGGTCACCAGGATCTTGTCGATGCGGCGGCCATCGAGGTCCAGCACCTCGAAGCGCCAGTGGCCACGCTCGAAGGTCTCGCCCACCGCCGGCAGGTGGTTGAGCTCGGCCAGCACAAAACCGGCAACGGTTTCGAACTTGGCGTCTTTCGGGACGGGCACGCCAAGATGCGCCTGAAACTCGTCGACCTGCATCCAGCCCGAGACGAGATAGGAGCCGTCCTCGCGAGTGACATAGGCCTTCTCGTCGCCCTCTTCTTCCTGGAAGGCGCCGGTGATCGCCTCGAGGATGTCGCCTGGGGTGACGATGCCTTCGAAATGACCGTACTCGTCGAACACCAGCGCCATATGCACCAGTGAACCGCGAATGGCCTTGAGCACGTCGAGGGCGCTGGAGCGATCCATCACCACCGGCGCTTGCTTGACCAGCGTGCGCATGTCGAGCGGCTCGCGGGCGAGGACATTTTCGACCAGGTCCTTGCGGACGATCACGCCGATGATCGAATCCACCGCGCCATCCTGCACCGGCAGCACCGAGTGACGGGTGGCGCGGAGCTTTTCGATCATCTCTTCCTGGCTCTCGCTCAGGTCGAGCAGTTCGACATCGAGACGCGGGGTCATCAGGCCGCGCGCCGAGCGGTCGGCGAGGCGCATGACGCCGGAGATCATGTGGCGCTCCTCGGTCTCGAGCACGCCAGCATGTTCGGCCTCGGCGATGAGGGTCTTCACCTCCTCGTCAGTCACCCGCTCTTCCGCTTCGCCGCTCTGGCCGAGGAGGCGCAGCACCAGCTTGCCGGAGACGTCGAGCAGCCAGACCAGCGGCGCGGCGATCGAGGCGATGAACGCCATCAGCGGTGCGACCCGCGCCGCTACACCCTCGGAATCGCGCAGTGCGATCTGCTTGGGCACCAGCTCACCGACGATCAGCGAGAGGTAGGTGATGATGATGACCACGATGCCGACGCCGAGCGGCGCGGCCACCGTGGGGTTGATGCCGGCGCCCATCAGGGCATCGCCCAGGCGCTCACCCAGCGTGGCGCCGGAGAATGCGCCCGAGAGCACACCGACAAGGGTGATGCCGATCTGCACCGAGGAGAGGAACTTGCCGGGGTCTTCCTGCAGTTTCAGCGCCACAGTGGCGCCGCGCTTGCCTTCGGCGGCGAGGACTTTGAGGCGCGCCGGGCGGGACGAGACCACCGCCAGTTCGCTCATTGCAAGGAGGCCGTTGACCAGCGTCAGGACGGCGACAATCAGAATTTCGAGGAACAATGTCGTTTCAAGGTTGCGGCCCCGCACTCAGCATCGGGTCGCTTGGGAGGCGCGGAGTATAGCGAGGATCGTCCGGGGCGCAATGACGGACGGCCGCCAGCGGAGGGTTTGTGCGCGCGCACCGGTGGACTTGCGCAGCGCACGATGAGGCCTCTGAGCTTTTGCCGTTGACACACCAAGAGCTATTGGCGACCGAATGGGCTAGCTGACAGGGTCCGGGCGTAAGATGGAAATTGACCCCATTGCATTTTGGCCCGGTCTGCCGGGCGTGGTCGAAGCACCAGCGCCGGCGCAAGGATACCGCGACGCTTGGGTTGCCAGCTGCTACATGTTGGTCGGCACCGCGCTGCTGGTTGCGGTTTTGACTTGGGTGCGGCCAGTCCGGGCATCGGTGGAGCGGTTCACGGCAAGATTTCCTCCCCGGCTCCGATCCTATGCCGGGTCCGGGCCGGCTGCTCTAGGAATAGCCGCTCTCTACCTTCTTTGGATGATCATCCTCGCGATCGGCGTGCAATTCTGGCCGCTGTAGGACGGCCGCCAATGTTCGGCACCACACGAAGCAACCGAGAGGCAAACCCCTGCCCTACTTGTCGGATTTGTCGAACGGATTCTTGCCGCCGCGCACCCAGAGGCGGATCGGCGTGCCGGGCATGTCGAAGGCGTCGCGCAGGCCGTTGACCAGGTAGCGCTGGTAGGCGTGCGGCAAAGCTTCGGGGCGTGAAGCAAAGAGGATGAAGCTCGGCGGCCGGATCTTGGCCTGCGTCATATAGCGCAGCTTGAGGCGACGGCCCGACACGGCCGGCGGCGGATGGCTCTCGGTCATGCCGCTCAGCCAGCGGTTGAGCCGCGCCGTCGAGACGTGGCTGTTCCATTTGCGCTCGATGGCAAAGATCGCCTGCATCAGCTTGTCGATGTTCCGACCCTGCAGGCCCGAGATGGTGACCAGCGGAATGCCCTTGAGCTGCGGCAGGAAGCGCTCGCACTGCTCGCGCAGTTCGGCGAGTTTGGCGTTCTTGTCCTCGACGGTGTCCCACTTGTTGACGGCGATGACCATCGCCCTGCCCTCGCGCTCGACCAGGTCGGCGAGCGTCAAGTCCTGCTTCTCGAACGGGATCTGCGCATCGAGCAGCAGCACCACGACCTCGGCATACTGGATCGAGCGCAGGGAATCGCTCACCGCCAGCTTTTCGAGCTTTTGCTCGATGCGGGCCTTGCGGCGCATGCCGGCGGTATCGACGAGGTTGATGGTGCGGCCGTCATATTCCCACGGCACCAGGATGGAATCGCGGGTGATGCCCGCTTCCGGCCCGGTCAGCAGGCGATCCTCGCCGACCATGCGGTTGATCAGCGTGGATTTGCCGGCATTGGGACGGCCGATGATCGCGACGTTGAGGTGGCGCTTGGGGTCCCAGCGCTTGGTCGGCCCATCTTCGGTGGAGCCGTCATCCTCAGGCAGGTCGACATCGACCTCGGGCATCTGGTCGAGCGAGGGCGCCTCCGCTTCGGCCTTCTCGGCGGCTTCGTCCACCGCCTTGGAAACAATGGCGTGGAGGTCGGCGAGGCCCAGCCCGTGCTCGGCTGAGAGCGCCACCGGTTCGCCGAAGCCGAGGTTGTAGGCTTCGAGCAACCCGGGGTCGGCAGCCTTGCCTTCGGCCTTGTTGCCGATCAGGTGCACGTCCTTGCCGGCGCGTCGCAGCACCTGAGCGAAGCGCTCGTCCAGCGGGGTCACCCCGGCTTTGGCATCGATCATGAACAGGATGACGTCGGCATCGCGGATGGCGATTTCGGTCTGCTGGCGCATCCGGTCTTCGAGCGACCCGTCGGTCTTGTCCTCGTAGCCGGCGGTGTCGAGCACCTTGAAGCGCAGGTCGCCGATGCGGCCCTCGGCCTCCCGGCGATCGCGGGTGACGCCCGGCGTGTCGTCGACGAGCGCGATCTTCCGGCCGACGAGCCGGTTGAACAGCGTCGACTTGCCGACATTGGGACGGCCGACAATGGCGACGGTAACGGTCAAGCGAGACCCCAGTATCTAGAGCCGCTCGCGAAGGTCAGTTCGCGGGCGCGGCAGGTGCTTCGGTAGCCGCGGGTGCGTCCGACGCCGCGGGAGCTTCGGCGGCAGGAGGCACCGCCTCCATCATCGGAGTCGCCTCCATCGCCGGCGCTGCCTCTGGAGCCGGTGCAGTGTCGAGCGCCGGCGCGTCGCCAACCGACGTGGCGGCAGGCGCGGCAGTCGCAGGATCGACAACCACCGGTGTTTCGGTCGCTGCGGCTTCGGCCACCGGCGGGGCGACGCCCTCGGCCACCAGTTGTGCCAGATAGACGGTCAGGCGCTGGCGCTGCTGCTGGCTCGCCTGGGCATCGTTGGCCGCATCTTCAAAGCTCTGCCGTGCTCCGGCGAGGTCGCCGGCCTTGTACTTGGTGAGACCGATGGCTTCGCGGGCGGCGTTGCGCATCGGACTGGCGGCGCCGACGAGGCCGCCGACGCGCTGCTCCACCTGGGCGACATCACCGCCGTCGACCAGGAGGTTCGCGGCCAGCACCAAGGCCAGCTCGCGCAGATACTTGTTCGATTGGCCGGCCGCGAGGGCGTCGTAGGCGGCCACTGCCTCGGCGGTCTTGCCCTGCCCGGCCAGCAATGCCGCCTCGCGGAAGCGAGCCAGAACCGGGTAGCCGCCATGATTGGCCGCGATCACCCCATCGAGCGCCGTCTTGGCCGCCTCGGCATCGGTGCCGTCAGCCAGCTGCAGCGCGGCGTAGAACTGGTCCGACGACTGGGCCGAGTTCGAGCTCTGCCACCAATCCCAGCCCTCCTTCACCGCCACGATGAGGACGATGGCAACGGCCGCGCCGATCACATAGGGGCCGAACCGACGCCACAGGTTGCGCGCGCGGTCGCTGCGCAGTTCCTCGTCGATTTCGCGGATGATGTTTTCGTTGGACATGAAGCTCAAGTGAAACGGGGTCGAATTCGGCCGCACCATAGTGAGGCGACCGCCCGAATGCAAACCCGTACACGCGGCTGTTCCCAGGCCCAACATCAGGCTCACCGGCCGGACGAGCTGCGCTCGCCAGACGGACGAGCTGCGCTCGCCGTGGGGTCACGAGCGCGTGAGGCAGCAGATGCGAGTGACCAAATTAATCCGAATGCAACGGGCTCGCGCGAAGCTTTCGTCAGCGCCAGCCCGAGTACATCAAGATGTTCGATCGCGTTTTACTGCTCGCCGCCTTCCTCGCCATTGCAACACCCGCCGCCGCCGCGAACGTTTCCATCGTCATCGACCTCTCGGATCAGCATATGCGGGTCTCGGTCGGCGGCGCCCCAAAATACAGTTTCGACGTCTCTACCGGCCGCAAGGGTTACGGCACACCCAAGGGCAGCTACGGTGTGCAGCGGATGTACAAGGAGTACTATTCAAAGAAGTACGACTGGGCGCCGATGCCCTATTCGATCTTCTTTCGTGGCGGCTACGCCATCCACGGCACCTATGACACCAAGCGGCTGGGTCGCGTCGCCTCGCACGGCTGCGTCCGCCTTGCTCCCGAAAATGCCCGCCGGCTTTACAACCTGGTGCTGCAGCATGGCAGCGGCAATGTCAGCATCCGGGTAAAGGGTTAGGCCCCGGTCGAGGGCTCCGGCCGCGACAGGACGTACCAGGCGCAGGCGCCGAAGACGGCCAGCACGAACAGCGCCAGCGGCCAGTCAGGGCGGGCGCCGATCAGGAACAGCACGTAACCCAGCACCATGCCGCTGCAGGCCAGCGTCTTGCCGCGCCGCGAGATGGCGCCCTCGGCGCGCCACGCCTTGATGGTTGGGCCGAAGCGCTTGTGATTGAGCAGCCATTCTTCGACCCGGCGATTGGAGCGGGCAAAGCAGCCGGCAGCCAGAATGACGAAGATGGTGGTCGGCATCAGCGGCAGAAAAGCCCCGATGATGCCCAATGCCAGCAGCAGGAAGCCGGCAATCAGGTAGCCGACGCGCACCATACGGGCCGAGACACCATCCGGACGGTCCTGCTTCATCGAGTCACCTGACCACCCCGGTACTCACCACCCGGTTTCGCAGGCGCGCCTGACCGCGAGCCGCGGTGACCGACAGCCTGACAGCATCGGTCTCGACGGGCGAAAAACGGAGGATGCGGCGATAGCCGACCGACGCGCATGCCGCCGCGGGGAGCCAGTGTCCCTCAGCAGTTCGGGTCTCCACCAGCAGCCGCTCGACCTGCTGGCCCAGCGCGATGTCCTCCTCGACGATGACAGCGTCGACCTGCCGCGGCTCCGGCCATTCGAGGACGAGACTGGCACCGGTGGCGTCTATGGTCCATGCGCCCCGGTCCAGAGAACCGGCGGGCGACATCGTGGCCTCGGGGGCGATGTCGGCATCGTAGAGCTCGGCGATGCGCTGCCCCAGTTGCGACAGGACCAGGCGATCCGGTGCGGCCACGAGCCCGGACCGATCCGGCGGCACGTTGAGCAGGAAGGTCGCGTTGCCGCCAACCGAAGCGCAGTAGATATCGAACAGCTCGTCGGCAGAGCGGACCTCGGCATCCTCCCTGGGATGGTGAAACCAGCCCGGCCGGATCGAGGTGTTCACCTCGGCAGGGTACCAGACCAGATCGTCGCTCGAAGCCGCAATGGCCTCACGGCTCCCCAGGTCCTGTTCGTCCGAGCGGACCTGACGCGAGAACTTGCCGTCATCAACCTGCTGCGAATTGGAGGCGGTGCGTTCCGCATCGCGCAGCGCGGCAGGCACCACGCTCCACTCATCGGGACGGGTGTGGCCGGCCTCGTTGCCGCACCAGCGCACATCGGGGCCGCAGACGCTGATCACCGCATCGGGCTGCAGCTCGCGGACCGCCGCAAAGTAGCGATCCCAGTCGTAATACTGCTTCCTGCCACCGGCGCCTTCGCCATTGGCGCCATCGAACCAGACCGAGAAGACCGGGCCGTAGCCCGATAGCAGTTCACGCAACTGCGCGACGAAGAAATCGTCGTAGCCGACCCCGGTGCCGTAGGATGGCTCGGTGCGATCCCACGGCGAGAGGTAGACGCCGAACTTCATGCCGCGGCGGGCACAGGCCGCGGAGACCTCGGCCACTAGGTCGCCGGCGCCGGCTCGCCACGGGCTGGACGCCACCGAATGTCTCGTCGCCGCAGAGGGCCAGAGGCAGAACCCGTCATGGTGCTTGCAGGTCAGGATCAGGCCGCGCATGCCGGCGGAGGCGAGGCTCTCGACCCACTGCTCCGCATCGAGCTGCGCCGGATCGAACCGGACGGGATCCTCGTGCCCCAGGCCCCATTCCCGATCGGTCATGGTGTTCATGCCGAAATGGATGAAGCCGTAGAACTCCAGCTGCTGCCAGGCCAGTTGCCGCGGCGTCGGCCGAACGGCAGAGGCCTCGGCGACGCGGCTGGCCGAGATCACTCCCACTCGATGGTGCCCGGGGGCTTGGACGTCACGTCGTAGACCACCCGGTTGATCCCGCGCACTTCGTTGATGATGCGGGTGGCAGCACGGCCGAGGAAGTTCATGTCGTAGGGGAAGAAATCCGCGGTCATGCCGTCGACCGAGGTCACGGCGCGCAGCGCGCAGACGAACTCGTAAGTGCGGCCATCGCCCATCACTCCGACGGTCTGCACCGGCAGCAGCACGGCGAAGGCCTGCCAGATCTTGTCGTAGAGGCCGGCCTTCCTGATCTCGTCGAGATAGATGGCGTCGGCGCGGCGAAGGATATCGAGCTTCTCGCGCGTCACGCCGCCTGGCAGGCGGATGGCGAGGCCAGGGCCGGGGAACGGGTGGCGGCCGACGAAGCGGTCGGGCAGCCCCAGCTCGCGGCCGAGCGCCCGGACTTCGTCCTTGAACAGCTCACGCAGCGGCTCGACCAGTTGCATGTTCATGCGCTCGGGCAGGCCACCGACATTGTGGTGCGACTTGATGGTGACCGAGGGGCCGCCCGAGAAGCTGACGCTTTCGATGACGTCCGGATAGAGTGTACCCTGCGCGAGGAACTGCGCCCCGCCCATCTTCTTCGCTTCGTCCTCGAACACCTCGATGAACAGCCGGCCGATGGTCTTGCGCTTGGTCTCGGGATCCGCCTCGCCTTCGAGCGCGCCGATGAACTTGTCGGCGGCATCAACGTGGACCAGCGGGATGTTGTAGTGGTCGCGGAACATCGAGACCACTTCGTCGGCCTCGTTCATCCGCATCAGGCCGTGATCGACGAACACACAGGTCAGCTGGTCGCCGATGGCTTCGTGGATCAGGATCGCCGCGACGGAGCTGTCGACGCCGCCCGAGAGGGCGCAGATCACCCTGCCCTTGCCGACCTGGGCCCGGATCTTGTCGACGGCACGCTGGCGATAGGCCGACATGGTCCAGTCGGACTTGAGGCCGACGATACTGTGCACGAAGGCCTGCAGCAGCTTGCCGCCATCGGGGGTGTGCACCACCTCGGGGTGGAACATGGTGGTGTAGTAGCGCTTCTGCTCGTTGACCGCGATGGCGAACGGGGCGTTCTCGGACGTGCCGACAACGGTGAAGCCCTCGGGCAGCTCGGTGACACGGTCACCGTGGCTCATCCATACCGGGTAGCGGCCGCCGACCTGCCAGAAACCGTCGAACAGCGGGCTTTGCTGCTTGATCTCGACATCGGCGCGGCCGAACTCGCGGGCGTGGCCGCCCTCGACCTTGCCGCCCTGCTGCAACGCCAGGGTCTGCTGGCCATAACAGATGGCGAGGATCGGCACGCCCGAATCGAACACTTCCTGCGGGGCGCGGGGGCTGCCTTCGTCGGTCACCGAGGCGGGGCCGCCCGAAAAGATCACGCCCCTGGGCTTGAGCCGGGCAAACGCCTCGGACGCACTCTGGAACGGATGGATCTCGCAATAGACGCCGGTCTCGCGCAGGCGGCGCGCGATCAGCTGGGTCACCTGGGACCCGAAATCGATGATGAGAATGGACTCGGCGGGGGCGGCGGCGATGTCTGTCATGGCGGGGAAATAAAGCCCGGACGGGGAATGTGCAAGTCTCCTCCCCGGCAGAGCACCTATGCCGAGAGGGGCGCGACCCTGGCCGTGTTGGCGCGCACCAGTTTGCCGACCAGGTTGCGGTTCAAACCTGCCTCCATGGCACGATGGATAGCGGCGTCGGAGGCCACCGCGGCATGCAGCCGCTGCTGATCGAATGCCAGCACCCGCATCGGCTTTGACGCTACCACGGTGGCGGTGGCCGGCTCACCGCTCAGAAAGCTCATCTCGCCCAGGTAATCACCCGGCCCGCAGACCGCGATGATGCGCCCGCCGCTTTCGATGCGGGCGACGCCGGTGGCGACGTAGAGCAGGTCTTTCACCACTTCGCCTTCGCGCACCAGCACCGCGTCGGCAGGCACCTCGCGGACGGTGGCAAAACCGAGCAGCCGCTTGAGCGCCCGCCGCTCCACGCTGGCAGGCATACTGTCGACGAAATGGCGCTGGTCGTCAGTGAAGCGATGGTGGCGCTCATAGTAACAGATCAGCAGCAACTGGCCGATATTCACCAGCACGAACACGGTCTCCCACAACACGCTCACCGGATCGAACACGAAGAACGCCCGATAGACGATCTTGGCGACGCCCGACGCCACGGCAAAGCTTCTCAGCCACACCATCCGCCGCATCAGCATCGAGACGATCAGCAGGAAGTAAGTGAAGTGACCAAACAGGATGACCGGGTTGGCAAGCCCCGTGATCAACTGGTCGAACAGACCGGACATCATGCACCGCAAAGCAGGAGGCGAGGTCGATTGGCCTAGCCCGCTCCGACTGTCACAAACAAGGGGTGCAATAGACTGGGCAAGGGAAGCTGTGGATCACCGCCCGCTGGTGACGTCGATCGGAGGGGCCGAGCGTCGCCGCCCTGGCCCGGTTCGAAAACGCTTGAGATCATTGGCCAGTCGGTGCCAAATGAAATCGATTGCATGATGTCGCGCGGCAGACGCGGGTCGTGCGAGGCGAGGGGAAACGATGACTGACAACCGCCTTCTCGGCGCGGATTTCGTCCGCGCGGCCGCATGCCTGACGGTGCTGTTCCACCACCTGGCGCAGCGCATGAGCTGGCAGGATCACCTGGGTGGCATCGAATGGTTCCGGATCTTCGCCCAGATCGGCACCTTCGGCGTGGCGATGTTCTTCGTGCTGTCGGGCTTTCTGCTCTCGCGCCCGTTCTGGCAGGCGCTGGATCGCGCCGAACCGGCGCCGTCCCTCAGGGTCTATGCCATGCGCCGCGCGGCGCGCATCCTGCCGGGGTTCTGGTTGGCGCTGATCGTCACGTTTGTCCTCAGTATCACGGTGTTCGGGGCGGTGCTCGACGGACAGCTGCTGTTGCGACTCGTAGCCGGCATCTTTGCCGTCGCCGACTGGCACTGGGTGACGCTGTTCCCGGTGGAAGTGAACGGGCCGCTTTGGTCGATCAGCTTCGAGGTCACCTCGTATCTGCTGCTGCCGCTCGGCTTTGCGGCGCTGTTCTTTGTTGGCCGGTGGAGCGGCCAGGGCTGGCAGTCGCGCTTGCTGTGGCTTGGCGTGATCGCCTTGGCGCTGCTCGCGCATTGGCTGTTCACGCGGTACTACCGGGTCGACATGAACCAGCGCGGCTGGGACTACGGATTGATCGGCGGCGCCAAGTACTGGATGCCGCGCTTCAACCCCTTCGCCTTCTTCGCGATGTTCGCCGTCGGCGCCCTGGCCGGTGGATTGCAGGTGCGGTGGTCGAAGTATCGGCACGTGCTGTTCGACCTCATGGCGCTCGCCGCCTTCGCCTGGGGCATCAGCCTGATGAACGACCAACTTGCCGCCAAGACTGCCGATGGCTGGGGCTGGCTCGGGGTACCCTACGGTTTCCCCTGGTTCGTTCTGGCGGTCGGGCTGTTCCTGTCATCGGCGCCTTCAAGCGCCCTGCTCGGGTCGGCCCTCGACAATCCGGTGACGCGCTACGTCGCGAAGATCTCGTTCGGCATCTATATCTGGCACTATCCGGTGCTAGAGCTGGTGCGGGTCTATTGGGATCCGCAGATCGACCACGGCCAGGCCTCTGACCCGATCCGCTTCGCAGTCACCTGCACCATCATCACGCTGCTCACTTTCACCGTCGCGCACCTGTCGTATCATCTGGTCGAGAACCCGGTGATTCAGTGGGCTCGCGGCAAGGAGCGGCGGCGCACGGGTTCAACCACAGTTGCAGCTGCGGCGGAATGACCTGATGAAGACCGGCAAGACCTTCTGGCGCAACCAGCCGCCATTCTACGAGGAGCGCGGCAGTACGCTCGTGGTGCGCACCGGACGCGACACCGACTACTGGAACAACACATTCTACGGCTTCAAGCACGAGGACGGGCATTTTCGTGCCACGGAAGTCGGCGGCGATTTCAGCTTCGAAGTCACCTTCCGCGCCAACTACCAGCGGCTCTATGACCAGGCCGGGGCGATGCTGTTCGTCGACGGTGAGAACTGGATGAAATGCGGCGTCGAGTTCACCGATGGCGCGATGCATTTTTCGGTGGTGGTGACCCGCGACGACCAGTCGGACTGGTCGGTCTTGAAGCTCGACCGCCCGGTGGACGGGCCCGTGACGCTGCGGCTCACGCGCCATGCCGAAGCGCTGCGGGTGCAGTTGCAGGAACCCGACGGAAGCTGGCAATTGGTCCGGCTCTGCTTTCTGCGCATGGGCGATACCGTGGAGGTCGGCCCGATGACCTGCTCACCGACCGGCGAGGGACTCGAGGTCAGCTTCAGCCGGCTGGCACTGGGCGAGCCGATCTCACGCGAACTGCATTAGTTGAGTGTGGCGATGGCGAGGTTCAGCAGGCTCGCGAAGCCGACCCAGGCGGCATAGGGAACGAACA